>Ga0307412_10000157_pt1 | contig 48552 bp, 37 predicted proteins | sample DK1Cmetagenome_3_FD_203823 | JGI IMG/M metagenome (GOLD analysis project Ga0307412, IMG submission 203823) | Maize rhizosphere microbial communities from greenhouse at UC Davis, California, United States - DK15-C-1 | ecosystem: Host-associated > Plants > Roots > Rhizosphere > Soil | place: USA...
CGGGGCCTGTACGGTCCACATGGATGGCTCGCCGATCCGTTCGTGCGTCACGCCGGTCTCGGCTACCGTCGGCCATGCGATCGCGACGATCGAAGGCATGGAGGCGGACCGCTTGGGCAAGGTCGTGCAACAGGCCTGGGTCGAGAACAACGTTGCGCAGTGCGGCTACTGCCAGGCGGGGCAGATCATGACGGCGGTAAGCCTGCTCAAGACAACCCCCAACCCCACTGAACAGCAGATCGACGACGCCATGAGCGGCAACATCTGCCGCTGCGGCACGTACCCGCGCATCCGCGCCGCCATCCTGCAGGCTGCCCTTCGCCTGGCACAGGGAGACAAGCAATGACCGCCATTGCTCAACTCTCCCGGCGCGGATTCTTGCAAGGCACCGTCGCCGCGTTGACGCTCGCAGTCACTGCCAAGGGCGTGGTCACGGCCGCCTGGGCGGCCGACACCGCCGTCCAGAAATATGGCGCCGACTCCATGCCCGGCGGCACGGTGGATGATCCGCTGGTTTTCGTCTCTATCGCGCCGGATGGCACCGTCACCATCGTGGCACACCGCGCCGAGATGGGCACCGGCGTGCGCACCAGCTTGCCCATGGTGGTGGCGGACGAAATGGAGTCGGACTGGGCGCGGGTGAAGGTCGTGCAGGCGGACGCCGACGAGACCCGCTATGGCAACCAGAATGTGGACGGTTCGCGCAGCGTCCGTCATTTCCTGATGCCCATGCGGCGCGTGGGGGCGGCAGCTCGCCAGATGCTTGAAGCCGCGGCCGCGGCGCGTTGGTCCGTTCCGGTGCTTGAGGTCAAGGCCGTGCAACACGAGGTGTTGCACCCGCCCACTGGACGCCGGCTGAGTTATGGCGAACTGGCGGCGGACGCGGCCAAGCAGGCGGTGCCGACGGGCGACGCGCTCAAGTTGAAGGCCCGGACCGAGTTCCGGTACATCGGCAAGGACCGTGTGCGCCTGGTTGACCTGGAGGCCATCGGGAAAGGCCAGGCGACCTACGGCATGGACATGCGCCTGCCCGGCATGGTCTATGCGGTGGTGGCGCGCCCGCCCGTCGTGGGCGGCCGGCTGCGTCGCTTCGACGGGGCCAAGGCGCTGGCCGTTCCCGGCGTGCTGAAGGTCGTGGAAATTCCTGCGATGGCGGGCGCGCCCGCCTTCCAGCCACTGGGCGGCGTGGCGGTCGTTGCACGCAACACCTGGGCCGCGCGCCAGGGCCGCGACGCATTGGAAATCGAATGGGACGATGGCCCAAATGGCGGCTACGACTCCGGCGCCTACCGCCAGACGCTAGAGGCGGCGGCGCGCAGGCCCGGCAAGGCGATACGCCATCAAGGCGACGCTGCGCAGGCCTGGGCCAAGGCGCCCGAAGCCCAGCGCGTGGCTGCGGAGTACTACGTGCCGCATCTGGCCCACGCCTCGATGGAACCGCCGGTGGCCACCGTGCTGATCAAAGGGGGCAAAGCCGAGGTCTGGACATCCGTTCAGAACCCCGCGGCCGCGCGCGACGCCGTGGCTGCCCGCCTTAAGCTTGAACCCGCCAACGTCAAGGTCAACGTCTTGCTGCTGGGCGGCGGCTTCGGACGGAAGTCCAAGCCCGACTTCGTGGATGAGGCCGCCATCGTCGCCCGCGCCATGCCCGACGGCACGCCGGTCAAGCTGGTATGGACGCGCGAGGACGACATCCGCCATGATTACCTGCACACCGTTTCGGTCGAACGGCTGGAGGCCGTCCTGGACAAGAACGGACAGGTTCAATCCTGGCTGCACCGCAGCGCCGCGCCCACCATCGCCTCTCTTTTTTCCGAAGGCGCCAAAGGCCAGCAGATGTTCGAGTCGGCGATGTCGGCGATCAACATGCCTTACCGCATTCCGAACGTGCAGGTGGAAACGGCCGAAGTCGAGGCTCATGCCCGCATCGGGTGGTTCCGCTCTGTCGCCAACATTCCGCATGCCTTCGCGGCGCAATGCTTCATCGCCGAGTTGGCTGACCGCGCAGGCAAGGATCCCAAGGACTTCGCGCTGGACCTTATCGGTCCGGCGCGACGCATCGACCCGGGCACCCTGGCCGACACCTGGAACTACTCCGAATCACCCGAACGCTATCCCTACGACACCGGCCGCCTGCGCGGGGTCATCGAGGCGGCATGCAAAGGCGCCGAATGGGGCCGCACGCTGCCCAAGGGCCACGGCCTGGGACTGGCATTCTGCTACAGCTTCATGAGCTACACCGCCACCGTGGTCGAGGTTGCCGTGGACGACAAGGGCGAAGTGCGCATCATCGCGGTGGACATGGCGATGGACTGCGGGCCGCAGATCAACCCCGAGCGCATCCGCGCCCAGATGGAAGGCGGCGCCGTCATGGGCCTGAGCCTGGCCCTTACCAGCGAAATCACCTTTGAGAAGGGCCGCGTGAAGCAGAGCAATTTCCACGATTACGAGGTATTGCGCCACAATGCGTCGCCGCGCGTCATCCGGACCCACCTGGTCAATGACGACCACGCCCTGCCGCCTGGCGGCGTCGGCGAGCCGCCGGTGCCGCCCGTGGCGCCCGCGCTTTGCAACGCCATCTTCGCTGCCACCGGCAAGCACGTGCGCAGCCTGCCAGTGCGCACGGTGGTTAGATCGGCGTGAACGGGTGCGGCGCAGGCCGGGTCAGCGGCTGCTTGTCCGGGCTTGCGACCGCGAGGTCAGGAAGGCGAGGAATGCCGCGAACAGCAGCACCACGGCACTTGCCATGAAGGTGCCTTGGTAGCCTGTCGAATCGAACAGCAGGCCGCCAAGGGTGGAGCCCAGCGCAATGGCCAACTGGATCACCGCCACCATCAGGCCGCCGCCGGCCTCCGCGTCGCGAGGCATGGCGTCGGCGATCCAGCTCCACCAGCCTACCGGGGCCGAGGTCGCCATCAGGCCCCACAGGGCCAGCAACGCGACCACGGCAGCGACCCGCGCACCGAAAGGAATCAGCGTCAACGCGATCACCGCCATGAGGACGGGAATGACGATCAGCGCCCCGTACAGGCTGCGCTTGAGGACCGAGCCGATCAGCGCCGTGCCGATGACGCCAGCCACGCCGATTGCCAGCAGGATGAGCGACAGCGTGGTCACGTTCACGATCGTCACGGTTTCCAGGAACGGCCGCACATAGGTGAACAGGGCGAACTGCCCCATGAAGAACGCGCCGCAAGCGGCCATTCCCAGGGCCACCGGTGGGCTTGCCAGTACCTTGAAGACGTTGCTGGAACCCGGCGCGCGCTTTTGGGCCGCCATGTCCGGCAGGCTGATCCACTGCCAGACCAGCGCCACCGCCGCCACCGGCACGAGGCAGAAGAAAGCGCCACGCCAACCCAGGATAGCGCCCAGCCAGGCTCCCAACGGTGCGGCGATCACCGTCGCCAGCGCATTGCCCCCGTTGAAAATCGCCAGTGCGCGCGGCACCTGGTCGGGAGGCACCAGGCGCATGGCCGTCGCGGCCGACATGGACCAGAACCCGCCGATCACCATGCCAATGAGCGCGCGCCCCACCATGTAGATCAGGTAGCTTGGCGCCAGTGCCACCACGGCGCCGGAGACGGCCATCAGCGCCGTCAACGCAAGGAGTAGCGTCTTGCGGTTCATGTCGCCGGCAAGCCGCGAGATGGACAGGCTGGTCAGTACCGCGAACGCGCCCGAGATGGCGATGCCTTTGCCGATCATTCCGTCGCTGACGCGCAGGTCGGCCGCGATCGGCGTCAGCAGGCTGACGGGCATGAACTCGGAGGCAATCAGCGCAAAGACGCACAGCGACATGGCGAACACGCCGCTCCAGTTCGGATCGCCATGGCGTCGGTACAGATTTTTCATGCCGTGAATCTTGGGGCACGGAAGGCCACTTGACTAGCTAATGAAAACTTAAAAGGTATATTAGATCTGCTAATTAATAGTTCGTGGGAGACTCCTGCCATGGTCAAACGCAACCTGAACGATCTTCTGTACTTCGTGACCGTGGCGCGGGAAGGCAGCTTCACGCGCGCCGCCTCGTTGCTGGGCGTCACGCAGTCGGCCCTCAGCCAGGCGATCAGCGGCCTGGAGTCCAGGCTGTCGATCCGGCTGCTTACGCGCACCACGCGCAGTGTGTCGCCCACGGCTGCCGGCGAGCGCCTGCTTAATGCCATCGGGAACCGATTTGACGAGATCGACGCGGAACTCGATGAACTGACCAAGATGCGGGACAAGCCGGCCGGCACGGTAAGGATCACGTGCGGCGAGCACATTCTTCGGACCACGCTGCTACCCAAGCTGACGCCCCTGCTGCTGGAATATCCAGACATCAAAGTCGAATTCGACGTCAACTACGGATTCCGGGACATCGCGGCCGACCGCTTCGATGCGGGCGTGCGGATGGGCGACACCATCGACAGGGACATGATCGCGGTGCCCGTGGGGCCGAAATTGCGCATGGCGATCGCGGCTTCGCCGGCGTACTTCCAGACGCATCCAATTCCCAAGGTGCCGCGCGACCTGCTCAACCACAACTGCATCAACATGCGCATGCAGACGGCAGGGGGTCTCTACACCTGGGACTTCGAACGTCGCGGCCAATCACTGAACGTTCGGGTGGATGGTCAACTCGTCTTCAACACTTCGCCCAGCATCGTGGATGCGGCGGTGGCGGGATTGGGGATAGCCTCCCTGCCTGAAGAAGAGTTCGCGCCGCACCTTCAGGAAGGGCGGTTGGTGCGCGTATTGGAGGATTGGTGCCCACCATTCCCCGGATACTACCTGTACTACCCAAGCCGCAAGCAACCGTCCCATGCGTTTTCGCTGGTTCTTGATGCGCTGCGGTGGAAGGCGCCTTCCGGCGCCAAGAAGTCATAGGGCAATGCCGGGCTCTCTTCAGTTTCCGCTCATGGACGGGCGGGCGCCTGTCGGCCTCCGTCATGAATTATTTGGAACAAATATTCACAAACTGCAATTTTTCTATCAAAATTGCGTTTGCGCGGACCCCTCGCGCCCCTGCCGAAGGATCTGCCCATGCGCACCGCAAGCCGCTTGCTGGAAGAATCGTATCGCCGGACCGACCGTGCGATGTTGCCGCTGCTCTGGCTGCTATTCATCGTTGGCCTATGCCTGGCGCCGCAATATGGCCGATGGGGCGCCGCTGTCACGGTAGGCGCGGTGGCGGCGGGCATTCCCACGCTGCTGATCCTGTGGCGGCCGGGTAGCTTGTCCACCCGCCTGGCGGTGGCCTGTAGCCTGATGGTGTTGGCCGCGCTTCATATTCACCTCATGTCCGGCATGGCCGAGATGCACTTCGGCATCTTCGTGCTGCTCTCCGTGCTGCTGGCGTACCGGGATTGGCGGACCATTCTGTGCGCGGCCCTGGTGATCGCGGTACATCACCTGTCTTTCAATTTCCTCCAGCAATGGGGATACGGAACGATCTGCTTCACGGAACCCAGCCTGGGAATGGTGCTGTTGCATGCCACTTATGTCGTGGTGCAGGCTACGGCGCTGGGATGGCTGGCTTGGAAGATGGAACGCGCCGGCATCGCCGCCGAAGAGCTGGCCCGGCTTAGCGCGCATATCGGACGCGAGCCGGGGGTATTCGACCTGCGATTTGGCGGCTTGAGCATGAATAGCGGCCTGGGCCGCAGCTTCAAGACAACCATGGACGCGGTGCACCGGACCATGAGCGAAGTGCGCGCCACGGCGACGACGCTATCGGCCGCGTCTGGCGAAATGATGCAGGGCGACCAGAAGCTGGAGGAGCGTTCGCGCGCGCAGGCCGATTCGCTGGCACAGACCGTGGCGTCGATGCGTGGCCTGGCCGCCAATGTCCATGACAACGCGGCGCACGCCATGCAGGCCCGGCAACTGACCGATCAGGCGCGGCAGATCGTGGGCACGGGGAGTACGGCGGTGGCCGGCGTCGCGACCGTGATGGGAGAAATCCAGCAGGAAGCGAAGAAGATCTCGGAGATCATCGGCGTGATCGACAGCATCGCGTTTCAAACGAATATCCTGGCCTTGAACGCGGCCGTGGAGGCCGCCCGCGCGGGTGAAAGCGGCAAGGGCTTCGCGGTCGTGGCCACCGAAGTCCGCGCGCTGGCCCAGCGTAGCGCCGGCGCCGCCCGCGAGATTCGCGGCCTTATCGAGGGGTCATTGGAAAAGACCACGAATGGATTCCGTCAGGCCGACAACGCGGCCGGCGTGATCCGTGAAGTCGTTTCCAGCATTGACGGGGTTGCGGGCATCGTCGGCCAGATCGGCGACGCCGGCCGCGCCCAAAGCGCGGATATCGAAGAGGTTAATCAGGTGGTGGCCAAGATGGACGAACTGACCCGGCAAACCGCAGGCCTGATCGCAGAGGCCGCAAGCGCGTCCACGGCCCTGCAAGCCCAGGCCGCCCAATTGCTGCAAGCGGTTAGCGTGTTTCGCTTGCAAGGCAGCCAGCTGTCTGATGCGCCGGCGCCAAAGCGAATCGCGCCGTCTCCGGTCAGGCGGGCACTGGCCAGTGCCTGAGCGACGCACGCGCCGTAAGCCGGGGCTTGCGCGGGCTGCGGCGCGCGGGCGCCGCTGGCCCATCATTCAATGGAGCTGTTCCGAGCCTTTGGGCTGCAATTGCGACAACCCATTCCAATCCGGATCCTTGAACACGCGTAGATTGATGGGGTAGGCGGGGTGCCCGGCCAGGCATTGGTTGAATGCCTCCATGAAGGCATCCACGTCGTGGGTGTAGAAACGCCACTCTTTCAGGTTATTGCCGGTCAGGCCAACCACCTGCACGCCAACATTGGAGTTCTCGAAGCCCTTCTCGATGGCGCTTTCAAAGCTGTCGGTGCTTTTCTTGTCTTCGTCATTGGGCATGCCGGACTCAATGCCGGTATATGGCCAAGAGACAATGATCAAGTTCTCGTTGACCTGACGATCAGGCGCCGACGGCAGTCCGGTACGAAAGCGAACGATGACCGAAAAACCATTGATGCGGGTTTCACCCACGGCCCAGAGATCGCCTGGGAAAATGCTGCTCATTGAATATATTCCTGTGTAAAAGCCGAACCGACGGGTTCAACCCTGGATCCTACAAAACCTCGTGCGAATGCGCCAGCGCGCGGGCTTCGCGGATGCTGCGTCCCGGTGGCTGGCCGAACATCCGCGCGTATTCCCGCGTGAACTGCGTCACGCTTTCATACCCAACGCCATAGGCGGTGGAGCTGATTGCGGCCCCTTCTGCAAGCAGGCGTCGGCGAGCTTCAAGCAGGCGGAGCTGCTTCTGGAATTGCAGCGGGGTAAGCGTGGTGATGCTACGAAAATGTGTGTGAAACGCCGACAGGCTCATGCCGGCGGCATTGGCAAGGGTTTCGACGCGCAAGGGCTCGGTGAATTTCTTCCGCAGCATTTCAACGGCACGTGCAATGCGGTGCGCGTGGCTGTCCGTGACACCCAGTGCGCGAATCGCGTTGCCATGGCGGCCAACCAGCAGCCAGTAGTGCAGTTCTCGTACCAGTTGGCGGCCCAGCAAGGCGATCGGGCCTGGCCGGTCCAGCAATCTGATCAGCCGTAACGCGGCTTCCGCCACTTCCGTTTCGGTGGGATCCACGCGCACGGGCTGATCGGGCACGGCCGGCAGAGCACGCATTTCGCTGAGCAGATCCGTGATCACGCCCAAGTCCAATTGCATGACGAACGAGTAGTAAGGCGTGGTTGCGCTGGCCGTGGTTATCTGGCTGACCGTCGGCACGTCCATCGTGATCAGCAAGGATTCGCCCGCGCCAAATTCGAAGGTCCTGGCGCCCATGGTCACGCGCTTTCGGCCTTGCAAAACCAAGGCAACCAAGGGTTTGGTGATGGCGTGTTGCAGGGGGGAGGGCGAGGCTTCACGCAGGAGGGCCACGCTGTCGATGGAAGTGGCCGCGAAGCCTTCGCCGTTGACATGTGCATCGGCGTAGCGCCGCGCTACCTGCAACAAGGCTTCGGTTACACCGACATGTCTGGATGGGTCGGCCGTTGCCACGCAAGATTCAGCAGATTGGGCAAGTGAATTCATTGTCTTGGGCAAACACGCGTAGAGGAAATCGTCTGGAAATTGTATGCCTGGCGTTTCCGGTTCTCTACGATAAAACAAATAGGCAAGTGGCCAATATGATCGGGCAACCTGCTTGACGCGGCAACTCCTAACATGAACGCTCAACGATTCAGGAGCTTTCCATGACAACCATTTCTCTCGTTACCGGCGCTAGCCGAGGTCTGGGCCGCAATACGGCCCTGAGCATCGCCCGCCATGGTGGCGACGTGATCATCACGTATCGCAGCGACAGGGCTTCGGCGGATGCGGTGGTCGCCGACATCGCAGCGCTCGGCCGCAAGGCGATCGCGCTGCAACTGGACACAAACAACGTGGCGTCCTTTGCGGGTTTCGTGGCCGCCCTGCGCGAGGCGTTGAGCAGCAATTGGGGCCGTGACAGGTTCGATCACCTGATCAACAACGCCGGCCACGGCGAAATGGCGGACTTCGCGTCCACCACCGAGGCGCAGTTCGACGCGCTCTTTGGCACCCACGTCAAGGGCGTGTTCTTCCTGACCCAGGCGCTGCTGCCGCTGCTGGCGGACGGCGGCCGCATCGTGAACCTGTCGTCGGGCCTCACCCGCGTGTCTTTTCCCGGGTTTTCGGCCTACGCCGCCGCCAAGGGCGCCGTGGAAACGCTTTCCGTGTACATGGCCAAGGAACTGGGCAGCCGAGGCATCACCGTTAACGCCGTTGCGCCCGGCGCCATCGAAACCGATTTCCTTGGCGGCGCGGTGCGCGATATCCCCGACTACAACAAGGCCTTCGCCGACCTGACCGCGCTTGGTCGTGTGGGGGTGCCGGATGATATTGGCCCCATGATCGCCAGCCTGTTGGGCCCGGATAATCGCTGGGTCAACGGCCAGCGCATCGAAGTCTCGGGCGGTCAGTCAATTTGATTGGGCGATACGCGAAGACAGCGCGCCGTTCTGCAAGGACTGGACGGGGTGACGACCGTGATGTGGCGGATCATTCGCCACTTCATCCCACACCTACCTCCATACCTTCGAACTGTCGATGGTACACAGCGGGATGATTCATGGCTTGAGCGCCGCGGCGGTGTTGTCGTGGCGTGCCACATTGGCCAGGTGTTCCAGAAGCACCTGCGCGGCGGGCGACAGATTTTCTTCGTCGCGAAAGCACAAGGTGAAACGCCGCTCGGCCCAGGCATCGGTCAACGGAATCACGATCAATCCCGTTGCGTGCGCATAGGGCTGCGCGACTTCGCGGGGAACGATGGTTATGCCCAGGTTCGCGCGAACCACACGCAAGGCCGAATCGAAGTTCGACACGATCACCCGATGCAGTAAAGGTTTTCCGGCTTGCGCGGCGGCCCGGTGCAACATGACCTGCACGGAGCTTGCGACGGGCATGCCCACATGTTCGTAATCTAGCGTTTGGCTGAACTGCAACGTGGATTCCCGTGCCAGGGGATGCGCGGGGTGCACGACCATCGCCAGGTGATCGTTGCGGTATGGGCGGGACTGCAACCCATCCAGAGGCGATGCGTCCCAGCAGATGCCCAACGACGCCACGCCTTCCTTGATGCCGCGGATGACTTGGTGGCTCAAGCCTTCTTCCATGTCGACGCGGATGCTGCGATGACGCGGGTCTTGCAGGAACATTGCCACATCTTCGGCTAGCGATTCGGCCAGCACGGAGGACGTGGCCAGTACACGGATCTGGCCCCGCAGCCCATGGGAATAGGCGGACATGTCGCGTTCGATCCGGGCCGTGCTGGTCATGATCGCGCGGGCATGTTCCAGCAGCGTTTCCCCGGCTGGCGTGGGCTCCATGCCGTGTTTGCGTCGGGTCAGGAGTTTGGCGCCCACGGCGCTTTCCAACTGGGCCAGACGCTTGCTGATGGCGGATCCGACGATGTTGGCGTTCTCGCCCGCCCGGGCAATGTTGCGGGTTTCGCAAACGGCCACGAATAGCCGCAATGAAGTCAGGTCCAGGTCGCGCATGGGAAGTCCCGTTTACAGGAAAGTCATCAAACCCTGCCTAAGATATTCCGTTTTGGAACGTTTTGCATTCCAAATGATCGTTATTCGGCCGATATGTGAAATCTACACTACGTCTATTCCTGCCTTATCGGACGAAGCCATTCATGTTTGCTACCGAACTTCCTACTGGCTGGCCTGCTCGCGCGATCTTGCGCGAGGTGGGTTTGCGCGACGGCCTGCAAAGCCTGGCAAGGGTGGTGCCCACCGCCATCAAGCGTGAGTGGATTGCGCAGGCCTATGCCGCGGGGCTCCGCGAAATCGAGGTCGGCTCGTTTGTACCGGCGCGCCTGCTGCCGCAATTGGCCGACACGGCCGAGCTGGTGGCCTATGCCCGGACGTTTCCCGGTTTGCGGGCGACGGTGCTGGTGCCCAACCTGAAAGGGGCGGAACGCGCCATCGAATCTGGCGCGGACCTGATGGTCGTGCCGTTGTCGGCCAGCCATGCCCACAGTCTGGCCAATCTGCGCAAGACGCCCGACGACGTGGTCAAGGAAGTCTCCAGAATTCGCGCGGCGCGCGATGCCGCCGGTTCCCGCATGTTGCTTGAAGGCGGCGTGGGCACTGCGTTCGGCTGCACGTTGCAGGGGCATGTGGAGCCGGCGGAAGTGCTGCGATTGATGCAGGCGTTGCTGGATGCGGGCGTTGATTGTGTCAGCCTGGCCGACACCGTGGGGTATGCGGATCCCCTGATGGTGCGCCGGCTGTTTGAAGCCGCGCGCCGCATTGCCGGCGACCGCCTGACGTGCGCGCATTTTCACGACACGCGGGGCCTGGGGCTGGCCAATGTGATGGCGGCGCTGGAAACCGGCATCACGCGATTCGATGCCTGTCTGGCGGGAATCGGCGGGTGTCCCCATGCGCCGGGCGCCAGTGGCAACGTGTCCACCGAAGACCTGGCCTATCTGCTGGGAAGCATGGGCGTGGACACGGGGCTGGACCTGCCGCAGCTGCTGGCCTTGCGTAAACAGGCCGGCGTCTGGCTGGAAGGGGAAACGCTGCGCGGCTCGATTGCGCAAGCAGGGTTGCCGAAGATCTGGAAAGGCGCGGCGCCGGCCGCGGACGACGCTGCCGCCGCTCCAGCACACGCGCCAGAACATAACGGCGCTTCGTGCGGCGACGCCTCTGCGCCCGCCGCACCGGCGGTTGGCAGGACACGCCGTTTGCCGTTAGCCGGTATCCGTGTGGTGGAATTCACCCACATGGTGATGGGGCCTACCTGCGGTCTGGTGCTGGCGGACCTGGGCGCCGAGGTGATCAAGGTCGAACCCATCGAGGGCGACCGTACCCGTCATCTGCTGGGCGCGGGCGCGGGTTTTTTCCCGATGTTCAACCGGAATAAGAAGTCCATTTCATTGGATCTGCGCAGCCCTGCCGGGGCCGACGCCGCGCGCAAGCTATGCGCCAGCGCCGATATCGTGGTCGAGAACTTTCGGCCCGGCGTCATGGCCAGATACGGCCTGGATTACGCATCGTTAAGTCAGCGAAATCGTGGCCTGATCTATGTCAGCTGCAAGGGGTTCTTGCCCGGCCCGTATGAACAACGCACCGCGCTGGACGAAGTCGTGCAAATGATGGGCGGCTTGGCCTACATGACGGGCCGCCCGGGCGACCCCTTGCGCGCCGGCTCAAGCGTGAACGACATCATGGGCGGCATGTTTGGCGCGATAGGCGCGATGGGTGCGCTACAGGAGCGCGCGGTGACGGGCCAGGGACAGGAAGTGCAATCGGCGCTGTTCGAAAACAACGTCTTCCTGGTCGGGCAACACATGCTGCAATACGCGGTCACCGGCCAGGCCGCCGCGCCCATGCCCGAGCGCATTTCCGCCTGGGCCTTGTACGACGTCTTTACCGTGAAGGACGAAGGCCAGATCTTCCTGGCGGCTGTCAGCGACGCGCAATGGATCACGTTCTGCGATGCCTTCGGGTTTGACGATCTTAAGCACTCGCCGCATCTGAAAACGAATAACGACCGCGTGCGAGCGCGCCCGGAACTGTTGCCCGATCTGCGGACGCGCTTGAAGGGGTACGAGGTAGACGAATTGGCGCGCGTCTTCGAAAAGAACGGCTTGCCGTTCGCGCCCATCGTCCGGCCGGAAGCGCTTTTTGACGACCCGCATCTGCGCGCCACCGGTGGGCTGGCCAATATACGGTTGACCGATGGCGAACGCGCCGGGCAGCAAGCGAAGGTGACGTTGTTTCCAATCACCATGGACGGCGCCCGGCTGGATGTGCGGCTGCAACCGCCCATCATGGGGGAACACACCACGGAATTGCTGAGACACGTGGGTTACCCCGACGAGAGTATTCACAAGCTGCGCGAGCAAGGCGTCATCCACTGACCGCCTGGCCGTGCCAATACCTATAAAACCAGAGGAGACAGCATCATGAAGACACACGACATATCTTGTACTCGGCGTGGGATGCTGGGCGTCTTGGGGGCGGGCATGCTGGGGGCCGCTCTGCCGCTGCGCGTGGCGCGTGCGCAAGACAGTGCCCGGCCAGTACGGTTGATTCTGCCCATCAGCGTGGGCTCTGGTGTGGACACGATCGTGCGTTCCGCCGGGCCGGCGTTGAATCGGGCGTTCGGGCAGTCGGTGGTGGTGGAAAACCAGCCGGGTGCTGGCGGTATCCTGGGCACCTCGGCCATTGTGCGCGCCACGGCCGACGGCCACACCCTGGGCGTCGTGTCCAATAACCACGTGATTTTTCCCAGCGTGCTGAAATCCGTGCCGTTCGACCCCATCCAGGACATCACGCCCATTTCCGTCATTGGCACCACGCCGCTGCTTCTGGTCGTGAATCCGACAAAGCTGCCCTACAGCAATGTGCGCGATCTGGTCGCGGCCTTGCGGGCGAAGCCCGACGCCTATAACTACGGATCATCGGGCAATGGCACCATCCTGCACCTGGGTTGCGAGCTGTTCCTGCAGCAAAACGGACTGAAAATTCGCCACATCCCCTACAAGGGAACGGGCCCCATGGTTACCGACATCATGAGCGGGCAGGTTGACTTTGGCGTGACCTCGCTGCCGTCCATCTTGCCGCACCTGAAAAGCGGGGCGCTGAAAGCCATTGGCGTGGGCAGCAAGGAACGTAGTCCGGCAGCGCCGGACATTCCCACTATTCGTGAACAGGGCATGCCCGATTACGAAGTGGAAGGCTGGTTTGCCGTGATTGGCCCCGCGAAGTTGCAGGCGGATCAAGTGCGGCGCGTGTACAAGGCCTTCGAGGCGGCGTACCGCGACCCCGAAACAAAGAAGGCCATGGACCTGCAGGGCAACAGGATCACCATGCGGGATTCCGCCGATACGGTCGAATACTTCAAGAGCGAGACCCGAAAATACGCGCAAATCGTGAAGAACGCGAATATCGAACTGCAATAAGGCCCGGCGCCATTGCATTCATAGGGCCGCCTGCGCATCACCGCAGCGCTGCCCCATGAAGTCCACGAACACCCTCACCTTGGGCGACAGGTTCCGGTTCGACGGCCACACCAGTTGAAACCGGCCGGCGCCTTCGGTGTGCTGGGGCAGCACCTCTACCACAACGCCCGCAGCCAGCGCATCGCGCGCCAGGAAATCCGGCATGCAACCGATGCCGAAACCCTGTATCACCGCGCCGCGCAGCGCTTCCATGTTGTTGCAGGTGAGCGCGGTGCGCAGCGCAGGGTCGGGGTCGGTCAGCGGCCAGCGTTGCAGGTGTCCAGAGTTTGGAAAGCGGAATCGGACCGCCGCATGCGCGTGCAGGTCATCCGGCGACTGCGGCGTGCCGTGCGTCGCCAGATATTCCGGACAGGCGCATAGCAACATCCGAAACCGGCTTAACGGCCGGGCCATCAGTCGGGAGTCCGGCAGGTCGCCGCTGCGGATCGCGACGTCCATGCGTTCGCCAATCAGGTCCACGACGCGATCATTGAAGTCCAGATCAAGCTCGACGCCGGGATAACGCGCCGCGAAGTCGGGCAATACCGGCAGCAGGAAGTGATAGCTGATCAGCGGCGCGCTGACGCGCAGGCGGCCGTGCGGTTCGTCCCGCGTGCGCGAAAGCATGGCGTGGGCGTCATCAAGATCGTCCAGGATGCGCTTGCAGCGCTCGAAGTACAGGCGACCTTCTTCCGTGAGCTGCATGCGGCGCGTGCTGCGTTGGAACAGGCGCACCTGAAGGTCCTGTTCCAGGCGGGCAACGGCCTTGCCCACGGCGGAGGGCGATAGGCCAAGGTTGCGGCCTGCGGCGGCGAAGCTGCCCAGCTCCGCGCTGCAGACAAAGGGCATAAGAGCGGCAAGGCGGTCCATGTCTATTCAAGAATGTTATTCCGTAATGATCGGATTATTACCCCATTTATCGGTCAAGGCTGCCCCGTTATCTTGAAATCCCTTTTCGGATTCCGCATTGACCATGACCACGCCCATTTCGTCTTCTTCCGCCTCGCGGCGGTTGGTGCTTGCCGCCGTCTGCCTTGGCGCGCTGGTGATGCCGCTTAGTTTTACCGGCCCGGCGGTTGCGCTGCCGGCGCTGGCGCAGGCGCTGCCTGCCAGCCCGGAGGCGCTCAATTGGGTGACCAATGCGTTCATGCTGGCGTTTGGCAGTACCTTGTTGGCCGCCGGCGGGCTGGCCGACCGGCATGGGCGCCGGCGGGTCTATCTGTGGGGCGCGGCCCTTTTCGTGCTGGCGTGCATGGCGCTGCGCGTGCCAGCCGCCGGTTGGGCGGATCGCGGCACCTTGGGGTTGCTGGCGGGTTGCGTGCTGTCGTTCATTGCCTTCGTAAAAATCGAGCTGCGCAGCAAGCGGCCGTTGCTGGATCTCACGCTGTTCCGTCATCCGCGCTTCGTCGGCGTGCAACTGTTGGCCGCGGCGCCGGCGTATGGGTTCGTGGTGCTCTTGATTCTTCTGCCGGTGCGTCTGATCGCGGTTTCCGGCCTGGACGAGGTGCATGCGGGCCTGCTGATGATGGCGTTGTCGGCCCCGTTGATGGTGGTGCCGATGCTGGCGGGGCGCCTCGTTCAACGGTTTTCGGCAGCGAGCCTGTGCGCCGTTGGATTGCTGGCGAACGCCGCGGGCTTGGCCTGGCTGAGTCACGTGATGGGGCACGCCGAGGTGTCCGCCATGGTCTGGCCGATGCTGCTGATCGGCGTGGGCATTGGTCTGCCCTGGGGGCTGATGGACGGGCTGGCGGTGAGCGTGGTGCCCAAGGAGCGCGCCGGCATGGCGGCTGGCATTTTCAGCACCTCGCGGGTGGCGGGCGAGGGCCTGGCCCTGGCGATCGTAAGCGCGATACTGGCCGGGCTGACGTCCCATTATCTTGCGGCCGTCGCGCAGGAAGGGGCGGCATCGGTGGGGACGGCGGCTCAGCGGCTGGTGGCCGGCGATGTGGCCGGGGCGATGACGCTGCTGCCGTCGGTGCAGCAAACCGCATTGGCGCTGGCGTCGGGACAGGCGTTTGCCGCGTTGCTCTACGTGCTGTGCGGCGTGACCGTGGTGACTGCGGTGGCGCTGTATTGGTTCATCGGACGGGAAGGGCACGACGGGGTCAAGCCCGTCCATGCCCGTCAGGGAGTATCGACGGGCGAGGCGACCAGTTGAGTGCGCCGGGCGCTGATCAAATGTCCATTCGCCTTATTTCTTGCGCTCTCTAGGGCGGCCGCGTAAATCGAAAGCGACGCGCAGCAACCGGCTGATTTCGCCAGTCAGATGGCGTTTTCGGCCCTGTTCCACGATGCTGATGCTGCGGAATTCTTGCGGCCCCGGCAATGACAGCACTTTCAAGGCTCGGTCCTCGTTCCAATAGACGTTTTGCAGCAAGGGCACCAAGCTGACACCCACTTGTTGGCGCACCAGCGCCGCAATGCCAAGGATCGAGTTGAGCTCCAGGATTTCTTGCGGCTTGACTCGCAAGCGGCGCAGCACCCGGTCGGCTTTGGAACCGGTGGCCGTATTGCGGTCATAGCGAATATAGGGCTGGGTAGCCAGCAGCTCCGTGATGTCCGGCGTTCTGGCATGAGCCTCGGCGCTTGCCAGCAAGATCAGGGGTTCGTCATATAGCCGCAAGCAGCTCAGGCCTTTGAAGTCCTGTCGGGGCGACGTCACCACCACGGCTGCGTCCAACTCGCCGGCCAGCAACAGTGGCGCCAATTCATCTGAACGAGCGCTGGTCAGCGTGACCGACACTTTGGGATGAATGGCCTTCAACTGCACCAGACAATTGGCCAGCAGGCCCATGGCCGAAATGATGCCGCCTACCGTGATTTCGCCTTCCATGCGCAAGTCGCGATCGGGGTCTTCCAACATCGCTTCGTAATCGGCAACCAAGCGTCTGGCCCGCGGCAGCAACAGCTGCCCTTCGCGGCTCAAACTCGTTTGTCTGTGGTTGCGCTCAAACAGGGCTCGCCGCATTTCATCTTCAAGCGCGCGCATTTGCTGGCCGACAGCGGCGCTGGTCAACGCGACCCGATCGGCTGCGGCAGCAAAGCTGCCTTCCTCGGCGACAGCAATAAATGTTTTGAGGAACCGGATGCTGCTCATGTCGCGTAGGTTTAAGGTAAAGGTTTACTTTACCCTAATTAAAATTAAATTAGATTTTCTTTGTTTAGACGCTGGCGGATACTGCGGGTCTTTCTCATTGAGTGGTTTAGACCATGAGCACTGCTACCCCGGAATCCCAGGCCGAACTGCTGGCGCGACAAACCGCGCGGCGTCTCTACGATCAAGGGCCGACGACGGTCTATTCCCATGTGGGCGACAAGCGCTTTTCCTACTGCCTTTATGTGCCCGAGTCCATCGAAGATGCGACGCGTCCAGTGGACCTGGTGGTTGTGGTGCACGGCTCAAACCGCGCGATGGAGACCTACCGGAACAGCTTTGCCGAGTTTGGCCGCTGGAACGACTGCATCATCCTGGCGCCGCTGTTTCCGGTGGGCGTGCAGGGCGATGGCAATGGCGACGGCTACAAGCAAATTCTTGAAGGCGATATCCGGTATGACCAGATCCTGCTGGATATGGTCACCGAGGTCGGCAAGAAATACGGCCGTCACTTCGACACCTTTGGGCTCTTCGGCTATTCCGGCGGCGGCCAATTCACCAATCGCTTCTGCTATCTGCACCCCGACCGGCTCTGGGCCGCGTCGATAGGCGCGCCCGGTTCGGTCACGCTACTGGACACCGATCGCAAGTGGTGGGTGGGCGTGGCCGATATGGAGACGCGTTTTGGCAAGGCGCTGAACCTGGACGCCTTGCGTCAAGTGCCCATCCACATGGTGGTGGGCGCTGCCGATCTTGAAACCTGGGAGATCACCCATCGCCCCGGTGGCAAGCACTACATGGAAGGCGCCAATGACGCCGGCCGCACCCGACCCGAGCGGCTGGAACGTCTGCGCGCCAGCTTTGAAGCCGCCGGAGTCAATGCCACGCTGGATCAAATTCCCAACGTGCCCCACATGGGCATCAAAGTCATGCCGGCCGCGCAGAAATTCTTCGCCGCGGTGTTGCGCGAACGGCGGGCCCGCCAAGTGCAGCAATAAGCACAAGCGGCATGGCCTGACGCTGGCCATGCAGCCCACCCCATTGAAGGAGGAGTACTTCATGCACAACACTGTAAAAGCCGCCCTGAGCTGCGCCACGCTGGCATTGGCGCTGGCGGCGGCCGGGGCTCACGCTACCGAGCCATCACGCATCCAGGTCGGCATCAACGGAGATATCCGCAGCACCGACCCTGGCGTCAACCGGGACGAGAACACCGACGCCGTCGTCATGCATGTGGTGGAGGGCCTGGTGGCCTACCGCGAAGACGCGACCGTGGGTCCCATGCTGGCCGAGTCGGTCAGCGTTTCCGACGATGGACGCAGCTATCGCTTCAAATTGCGCGACGGCGTGCGCTTTCATAATGGCGCACCGCTGACAGCGGCCGAGGTCCTGTGGACCTGGCACCGTTACCTGGATCCCAAGACGCAATGGCGCTGCCTGGCCGACTTTGATGGCCGTGGCCTGCTCAAGGTGCAGGACATCAGCAGCCCGGATTCGATGACCGTGGTCTTCACGCTGGAGCAGCCCAATGCCCTGTTTCTGGCGACCATGGCCAGGACCGATTGTGGCGGCGCCGGCATTCTGCATCCGGACTCGCTGACGCCCGAGGGGGCGTGGCGTGCGCCGGTCGGTACCGGGCCCTTCAAAGTGGGGCAGTGGCAACGCGGGCAATATATTGACCTGCAACGCTTTGCCGAATACGCCGTACGCGCCGAGGCCATGCCGGATGGCTATACCGGCAACAAGCAGGCGCTAGTGGACCAAGTGCGCTTTGTCGTGATTCCCGACAGTGCCACGGCAAAGGCCGCGCTGATGGCACGTGGCGTCGACCTGCTGCCCGACGTGACGGCAACGGACGCGGCTGATTTGAAGCAGGCCAAGGGCGTGACCATCCAGGTCAGCCCCGCCATGTCCATCAACGGCTTGCTGTTCCAGACCCGTGACCCGCTGCTGAAAGATGTGCGCATTCGCCGCGCCATTGCGCTGTCGCTGGATTACGGCCAGATGGTGGCCACGCTGTCCAGCGGACTGTCCCAGGTCAACAACTCGGCCGTGCCCAGCAGCAGCACCTACTATGACGCGGCCACTGCCAAGGGCTATGGCACCGATCTGGCCGAGGCACGCGCCTTGCTAAGCGCCGCCGGCTATCGCGGCCAGCCGATCAAGATGATCGTGAACAAGCGTTACCCGCAGATGTTCGATATGGGCATTCTGAGCCAGGCCATGCTGGCGTCCGTGGGCATCAACATCCAGATGGAAACGCTGGAATGGGGCACGCAGCTGGAACGCTACCAGAGCGGCAACTACCAAATGATGTCGTTCTCCTATTCGCCGCGGTTCGACCCGGCCTTGAGTTTTGAGCAATTGCTGGGAGACAAGTCGAAGGAAGCCCGCAAAGTCTGGGACAACGCTGACGCCATCGGCGTCTTGCGCCAAGCCATGCGTGAAGCCGAACCGGCGAAGCGTCAGGCGCTGTTTGATCAGCTGCATGGCATGTTGATCCAGGATGTGCCCATGGTCATCATCTACAACGGCACCGCCATCGGCGCGTTCCGTGACGGCGTTCTGGGCTATCGGACCTGGCCGATATCGAAGCCGCGCCTGTGGGGTGTGTCTTTGGCCGCGACCGCGAAATAGGCCCGTCATGTTGCGATTCTTCCTTCAGCGTTTGGGCATGGCGCTGCCCACTTTGCTGCTGATCTCCATCATGGTGTTTGGCCTGATCCGCTTTATCCCCGGCGACCCGGCCTTGCTGATGCTGGGGGATATGGCAGACGCGCACAGCCTGGCTGAGATGCGCAAGGCTCTGGGTCTGGATCACTCTATCGTGTCCCAGTACCTGATCTGGATCCGGGCCGTGTTGAGCGGCGATTTCGGCTTGTCCATCAGCAGCAGCCAGCCGGTGCTGGATCTGCTGGTCGAGCGCTTCAGCGTCAGCGCCGTCATCGTCCTGATCTCGGTTGGCCTGGCCGTGCTGCTGGCCGTGCCGGTTGGCCTCTACGCGGCATGGAAGCAGAACAGCCTGATGGATCTGGGCTTGGTCGCCAGCGCGACCTTGCTGTTGTCGATTCCGGCCTTCTGGCTGGGCTTGCTGCTGCTGTACTTCTTCGGCATGCAGTTAGGCTGGCTTCCTATCGTTGGCTACGTCAGCGTCAGCGCAGATCCCTTGCGAGGGCTGAGCTACCTGGTTCTGCCTGTGGTGACGCTGACGCTGGTGGAGTTCGGCTCGATCGCCCGCATGGCGCGCGCCAGCACGATCGAGGTCCTGCGGCTGGAGTACATCGCCCACGCCCGCGCCAAGGGCCTGTCGGAAACGGCGGTGCTGTGGGGCCATGCCTTGCGCAATGCCTTTGCGCCGACCTGGACGCTGGTGGGCCTGATTCTGGGCAATCTGCTGGGCGGCATCGCGGTGCTGGAAACCGTCTTCACGCTTCCGGGCATCGGCAGGCTTATGGTGGATTCGATTTTTGCGCGCGACTATCCGGTCTTGCAAGGGTGTCTTCTGTTGATCACCAGCATCTATGTCGTGGTGAATTTGATCGTCGACCTGCTGTATCCGGTCTTTGATCCCAGGGTGAAACTATGAATGGCAACGCCATCTCTCTGCCGGCTGCGCCTGCGCGGCGCCGCAGCCTGCCGGCACTCAATGCCTTGATCGGCGGTGGCCTCCTGCTGAGTCTGGTCGCGCTGGCCCTGCTGGGCCTGGTGTGGACGCCGTATGACCCGCTGAAGCTGGATCTGAGCTTCCGCCTTCAGGCGCCGAGCGCGCTTCATTGGCTGGGTACGGACGAGTTCGGCCGCGATATCCTGAGCCGTCTGATCATTGGCGCCTCGACCAGCTTGTGGATCAGCCTCCTGTCCGTGGCGGTGGCCTTGGCATGCGGCACCATGATAGGCATGCTGGCTGGCTACCTTCGTGGCTGGACCGACCGCATCCTGATGATGTTCAACGACGCCTTGCTGGCCTTTCCGGGAATCCTGCTGGCGTTGGGCATCATGGCCGTCTTGGGCGCCAGCCAATACAGCATTGTGCTTGCCTTGGGCATGGCCTATACGCCGTCGGTGGTGCGTGTGGTCCGCGGCAGCGTGTTGTCGCTGCGTGAGCGCGAGTTCATCGAGGCGTCCCGAGTCATCGGCAATTCCGAGCTGTACACGATGTTCCGCCACATTGTTCCCAACTGCCTGGCGCCGGTGTGCGTGCTGGCTACCAGCATGTTCGGCTGGGCACTGCTGTCTGAAAGCGCATTGAGCTTTCTGGGTCTGGGCGTGCCGCCGCCTGCCGCCACCTGGGGCAGCATGTTGGCGGCTAGCCGGCCTTACATCGCTTCGGCCGCCTGGCTGGGCGTGTTTCCCGGTGTGCTGATCAGCATGGCCTTGCTGGGTATCAATCTGTTTGGCGATGCCTTGCGCGATCGCCTCGATCCGCGCATGAGGAAGTGAGCATGACCGAGAAAGCGCCGCTATTGTCTGTGAAGAACCTTAAGATCCGTGCCGGCCTGGATGGCCCGCTGGCCGTGAACGATGTCAGTTTCGAGCTTGCGCCAGGCGAGATCCTCGCCTTGGTGGGCGAGTCGGGCAGCGGCAAAACCATGGCCGCCCGCGCCGTGATCGGCCTGTTGCCCGCTCCCATGCAGGTGGTTGGCGGCAGCATAGGCTTCAAGGGTCAGGCTCTGGACACCCGGAACGCCAGAGCCTTGCGTCGTGTGCGCGGGGCCGAGATCGGCATGGTGTTCCAGGAACCCATGGTCTCGCTCAACCCGGCTTTGACCATAGGCCGGCAGATGAGTGAAGCACTCAAACTGCATACCCGACTCAGCGCCGCCGATATACGCCAACGCTGCCTGACCATGTTGGAGCGCATCGGTATCAAGGATCCAGTGCGCTGCCTGACCGCCTATCCGCACGAATTCTCGGGCGGCATGCGACAGCGCATCATGCTGGCTTCGGTCATGCTGCTGCGTCCGGCCCTGTTGATCGCCGATGAACCGACCACGGCGCTGGACTGCCTGGCGCAGTTGGATGTTATCGAGCTGATGCTGGAGCTGACCCGCGAGCAGGGCACGGCCGTGCTCTTCATCAGTCATGATCTTTCGCTGGTGGCGCGCTACGCCAGCAAGGTCGTTGTCATGCGTAATGGACAGGCGGTCGAGCAGGGGCCGACGGCCTCCATCCTGCTCAACCCGCAAGCCGATTACACCCGTCAGTTGCTGGAGGCGCTGCCGCGCCGTGGCGTTCTACCCCCTTTGCCCCAGGCCAGCGCACCACTGGTCGAGGTCAAAGGCGTGTGCATCGAATACCCCGGCCAGCGCAGCTTCTGGTCTCGCAGCGCCGCCTATCGCGTGGTGCGCAGCGTGGACCTCAGCATCGCGCCGGGTGAAACGCTGGCCCTGGTCGGCGGCAGCGGCTCGGGCAAGACCACGCTGGGGCGCGCTATGGCGGGTTTGGTCAAACCCTGCGCGGGCAGCATCAAGTTCGATGGCGTGGATCTGCTCAGGTCCGTCCACCGCAGCGCCCGCCTGCAATGCCAGATGATCTTTCAGGACCCTTATTCTTCGCTGGACCCTCGTATGCGAATAGGGCAGATTCTGGACGAACCTTTGCGTCATAGTGATGACCTGGACGCCTCGCAGCGTCGCACACGGGTAGCGGAAACGCTGAACGATGTCGGCTTGAATCCGTCGTTCCGTGACCGCTTCCCGCATCAGCTGTCTGGCGGCCAGCGTCAGCGTGTGGCCATCGGCCGTGCGCTGGTGCGGCGGCCGAAGATGGTCATTGCCGATGAACCGATTTCGGCGCTGGATATGACCATCCAGAAGCAGATTCTGGATCTGTTCGAGCGCTTGCAGCAGCAATACGGGTTTGCCTGCTTGTTTATCTCGCATGATCTGGCGGCCGTTGAACGGATCGCGCATCGCGTCGCGGTGATGAGCCAGGGAGAAATAGTGGAAGTCGCCGGCCGCGATGCCTTGTTCGACCATCCGCAACACCCCTATACACGCAAATTGCTGGCCGCAGCCAGCCCGCTGGAACGGCTAGCCAACGGTGGCTATCGCATCCGCTCGGCGCAACCCTGAGCCGGCCCCCGTTTCAATCATTCAAGGAGATTCCATGACCGACGCCAGTTCCGTTTCCGATGCATTCTGGGCGCCTTTCACTCCCATGCGGCAGTTTCAACAGCAGCCCATGATGTTCGATAGCGCCGACGGCATGTACTACCGCACGTCGGACGGCCGCCAGATTCTGGACGCCATGGCCGGCCTGTGGTGCGTCAACGCCGGTCACGGCCAGGCCAGCATCGTGCAGGCCATTCAACAGGCCGCCGCTCGGCTGGACTTTGTGTCCTCGTTCAAGATGAGCCACCCGGCGGCGCAGACCATGTCGGACGCCCTGATTGAATTGGCGCCCGAAGGCATGAACCGGGTGTTCTTCACCAACTCTGGCTCCGAAGCCGTCGACACGGCCTTGAAGATCGCGCGCGCCTACCATCAGGCACGCGGCGACAGCCGCCGCATCAAGTTCATCGGCCGGGCCAAGGGCTATCACGGCATGGGCTTTGGCGGCCTTTCCGTCTCGGGTATCGGCCGCCAGAAGCGCGACTTCGGCCCGCTGCTGGGTGAAGTCAGCCATTTGCCGCTGCCTTATGACGCCAGCATGCGCTTTAGCGCCGGGCAACCCGAGCAGGGCGCCAGCTATGCGGAAGCGCTCGCGCAATTGCTGGATATCCAGGACCCGAGCACGGTTGCCGCCGTCATCGTCGAGCCGGTAACCGGTTCGGGCGGCGTTTATCCGCCACCGGTCGGTTATCTGCAACGCTTGCGCGAGCTGTGCACCCAGCACGGCGTGTTGCTGATTTTTGACGAAGTGATCACCGGCTTCGGGCGCGTTGGCGGCAACTTCGCCTCGCAGGTCTTTGGCGTTACGCCCGACTTGATGACGGTGGCCAAGGGGCTGACAAACGGTGCGGTGCCCATGGGGGGCGTCATCGTCAGCGGCGGCGTCTATGAGGCCTTCATGGCCGGCCCGCCGCAGGTGGTGGAACTGATGCACGGTTACACCTATTCCGCCCACCCGCTGGCCTGCGCCGCCGGGCTGGCGACGCTGCGTTTGCATCAGGAACTGGGCATCAACGCCATGGTGCAAGAAATCAGTCCCTTCTGGCAGTCTTGCGCGCTGGCGCTCAAAGGCCTGCCGCATGTCAACGACGTGCGTAGCATCGGCCTGTTGTGCGCTGTAGACCTGGCGCCGCGAGCCGGCGCAGCCGGCATGCGGGGCGCAGATGTCGCACGCTATTGCTTTGACCACGGCGTGCTCGTGCGCGCATCCGGTGACATGATCGTCATTTCGCCGCCGCTGATCATCAGCCCTGTTCAAGTCGAACAGATATTCGAATGTTTGCGACAAGCACTACTTCTTGACGGCCTATGACTGGGGGGTGACTCAAAGCGGGAGCATGGATCGAATTTCCTGGCCGGGCTCCGCCCAAGACCGGTCGTATTCGATTACTTGCGTTGACGCGCAATTGAATCCATACGTACGAATTTTCCGCCAACGCCTGCGCTTGCTGCGGCGGCGATCCGTTCCGACGAAGAAAATCCACGATTCGTCGAAAAAATAATGCCTTATCTCTGGGCCCCGAATTAAATCGACACGTCTTCGACTTAATTTGAAACAGCCGCCGGGCCCGATTGTGCCGGGCGGCTGCCCGCAAAGGACCAGAGATGAAGCAGCTAACTGCCAACCTGACGGCGCGCAGAAGTGTCGCCGCCATATTCGAGCCGCGCCCGTGGCCCGCGCGGCCCGCGCGCTCCGCTCTTGGGCTGCTTTCTTCGATGTCGATGACCGCCATCGGCCTGATTCTGGCCCAGCCCGCGATGGCCGACATCTCCTGTCCGTCGCCAAGTTCGTCCTCTTCCAGCACGACGACATGCACGGTCGCCTCGAACCAGAGCGGCAACCTGACCGTTGACTACACCGGGGGCACGGGCACCGGCACCAACAACGGCGGCTATGGCGGCAACTACATCGTGGTCAACAGCGGCTACCTGGGGCCTAACCCCTTGCAGGCGGCGCTGCTGGTGCGCCTGAAGGGCGGCACAGGGTCGCCGGATGGCAAGGACGCCGGCACCTTTGGCGGCTGGGGCGGCGCGATCACCATCACCAACTACGGATCGGCCGAGACCAACGTTTCTCCCACGGAGACCCCGCAGGGGACCGCGCCGGGTGTCTGGGACGATTACAGCGCGCAGTTCGGCATCTATGGCGCGTCGGTGGGCGGCACGGGCGGCACGCCGCCCGATAACTTCGGTGGTGGCAGCGGCGGCGGCGGCGGCAATGGATCGGCCGTGAATATCAGCAACAGCGGACAGGTCCAGATGCAGAGCCTGCCTTATGGCGGCGTGGGCATCTACGGCGCCAGCATCGGAGGCGCCGGCGGTACGCAGATGAGCGCGGTGGGCAGCGATCAGGTAGGCGGCAACGGCGGCAACAGCGATATCGTCAATATCACCAATACCGGCTCGGTTTCGGTGTCGTCCGGCAGCGCGGGCCGCTACGCCTGGGGCATCGGCGCGGAATCGCTGGGCGGCGCGGGGGGCGTCTATAACGGCTGGGGCGGCACGGGCGGCGGCGGAAACCCGGCGGCCGCCACGATCATCACGAACAGCGGAAAGGTACTGGTCAATGTGGGGGTTTCTGGCGGCGCCACCAGCAACCTCCTGACCAATGGCGTGCGCGGGCTGTATGTCGCAAGCCAGGGCAATGCGGGGTTTACCTCCAGCGATGGCAGCGACAACGGCGGGCAGGGGGGCGGGTTCGGCACCATGGCGGCCGTCAACAACGGCCAGATTTCGGTCACCAGTTATTCCCTGTCGCAACCGACGACCTTGGCGTCGCTGTCTGGCGGCATCGTGATGGTGGGCCTGGGGGGAGACGGCGGCGGCGGGCCAATGACCAGCACCAACACCACGGGCGAGCGCGGCGGCAACGGAGGCGCGGCGCTTTCGTCGGCGACCGTCACGCTGAACAACGGCTCGTCGATTACGACCAGCGGCAACTACCTGCCCGGCGTAAGCGTGATCAGCCAGGGCGGCAACGGCGGCCCCGGACGCGAAAACAGCAACGGCGCCAATGGCGGCAACGGCGGCAGCGTCCTGGTCGGCTTGAATGGCAGCGCCAGCATCACCACCGAGGGCACGCAATCCCACGGCGTTGCCGCGCGCAGCGTGGGCGGCACGGGCGGCGGCGTGGAGACCAGCAGCGGCCTGGTCGACTTCACGCCGGAAAACGGCGGCGTGGGCGGCGCCGGCGGCGCGGTCAGTGTGACGACCGGCGATGCCTCGACGGGAGCGGCCGGCGGCACGATCAGAACCCAGGGAGACTATTCGATTGGCATCCTCGGCCAGTCGATGGGGGGCATCGGTGGCACCACCACGGGAAACTTCGAGATGTTCGGCAATGCCGGCGCCAATGCCGGCAACGGCGGCAACAGCGGCACGGTCAATATCGATAGCCGCACCGCCATCACCACCTTTGGCACCTCGTCGCACGGCATCGTGGCGCAAGCCATCGGCGGGGGTGGAGGCACGGCGGGCGCCAGCGCCGGGCTTGTCTCGGTGGGGGGCGGAGGCGGCAGCGCCGTCGCCGGCGGCACGGTGACCATCACTCAGAACGGGAGCCTGAGCGTCAACGGTTCGGCGGCCATCGGCATGCTGGCCCAATCCATTGGCGGGGGCGGCGGCGACGGCGGCAGCGCCAACGGCGTGGCCGTGATCGGTGGCACGGGCGGCGGTGGGGGCGCGGGCGGCCACGCCACCGTCAACCTGACCGGGAATTCCATCTATGCCTGGGGCGATCATGGCTACGGCATCGTTTCGCAGGCGATCGGAGGAGGCGGCGGTACCGGTGGCGCCGCGTCCGCCTACGATGCCGGCGTGGGATTTTCCATGGCGGTCGCGATCGGCGGCACGGGCGGCAACGGTGGCGCCGGTGGCACCGCGGTCGCCAACATTTCCAACGCTGGCGTGACGACCGGCGCAAGCGACGCCCATGGCGTGCTTGTGCAATCGCTGGGCGGCGGCGGCGGCGCGGGCGGCGCGTCGGTGGCCAAGGCCTTGACCGTTGCCGTTCCCGATGAGGACGCCTCGTTCGGCGTCGCCGTCAGTTTCGCCATGGGCGGTTCGGGCGCCACGGGCGGGGCAGGGTCCACGGCCACGGCCACGCTGACCAATGCCGGCGTTACGACGGGCGGCGCGAACGCGCAGGGCGTGATCGTGCAATCCATCGGGGGTGGCGGTGGCGCGGGGGGAAGCGCTTCCGCTACGTCGACGGTGATTGGCACCGGCGATTCGGTCGGGGGATCGCTGCAGACGGCGCTGGGCGGCAGCGCAGGCAGCGGCAACTCGGGCGGCACCGCCACGCTGGTCATGCAGGGCAGCAACATCACGACATCGGGCGATTCCGCCAATGCGATCCTGGTGCAAAGCGTGGGTGGCGGCGGCGGCGCGGGAGGCGTGGGATCAGCCACCGGGCGCAGCGTCAACACCGATGCCAATGTATCGATGACGCTGGCCTTGGGCGGCACCGGCAACTCGGGTGGCAATGGCGGTACCGCCGGCCTGACGATAGACCCGACCAGCTCGGTCATCACGCATGGCGACGGCGCGCGCGCCGCGCTGGTGCAGTCCATCGGCGGCGGTGGCGGGGCGTCACAGGGCGGCCAGGTGGGCCTGGAGGTGAGCGCCACTGAAGAGGACAGCACCACGGACGTCCACGGCTCGGTCTCCGTCGGCCGCGGGGGCGGCGCCGGTGGCAGCGGGGGCGCCGTCAACTTGAACAGCGACGGCAATATCACTACCTATGGCGCCGACGCCGACGGCCTGCTGGCACAGAGCATCGGGGGCTCCGGCGGCCTGGGCGGCGCCGTGGGCGGCGATAGCGGCGCGTCCTCTTCGCTGCCCCGGGTGAACGATTCCGGAACCACTTACCAGTTCAATGTGGCCGTGGGCGGAACGGGCGGAGCGGGCGGCAACGGCGGCGCCATCGGAAGCAGCAGCGCGCCCGCCATCCTGGGCGCCTCGACCCAGACCTATGGCGACTATGCCGACGCGGCGGTGGTGCAATCCATCGGCGGCGGCGGCGGCGTGGGCGGCGCATCCACGGTGTCCTCCAGCGTCTCCCGGTCCAATGTGACCTTGGCGGTGGGGGGCAGCGGCGGCAGCGGCGGCACGGGCGGCGCGATCACGGCCTGGTTGAACGGCGACGGCGTCAACGCCTTCAACACTGAAGGCTATGGCGCGGCGGGGGTAGTGCTGCAGTCCATCGGCGGCGGTGGCGGGATGGCGGGTTCGGGTTCGCCGCAAGCGCGCGGCCAGATGCTGCTGGGCGGCGTGCAGGGCAACGGCGGCGCCATCACCGTCACCAGCGGGAGTTGGGCCTCCATCGTGACCAAGGGCGACAGCGCCTACGGCCTGGTCGCGCAATCGATCGGCGGCGGCGGAGGCATCGCCATGGCGGGCAGCGCCAGTTCGGCGGCCAATCCCGGCACCCAACAGTTCAGCATGATCGCGGGCAACGCCAGTGGTTACGGTATCGGCGGCTCCGTTACGGTTTCCGCTGGCCTGAACCTGAACACCTATGGCGCCAGGGCGATGGGCGTCGTCGCGCAGTCCATCGGCGCCGGCGGCGGCATCGCCACCACGGGCGCGGCAAGCGGCATGGGCACGATACAGCTGGGCAGCCTGCTGAACAGCTCCTCTGGCGCGAACGCCAGCCCGGTGCAGCTTGATCTGAACGGCAGCATTGCGACGCAAGGCGCCGGTGGGCACGGCATCGTCGCCCAATCCATCGGCGGGGGCGGGGGCATCTTGGGCGACGTGTCCCAAGCGATTCAATTCAATCCGGCGGGGTTCGCCAGGCAGTCGCTTACCGTCAACGCCAATGGCGGCGGGGGCAATTGGGTCAGCGTTGCTTTCGATGGCAGCCTGACGACGGCAGGCGCCAATTCGCATGGCATCATCGCGCAATCAATCGGTGGCGGCGGCGGTCTTGCAGGGGGACCCCAAGGCGGATTCGCGGGATCCATCGGGCAGCAGGGCGGCTATTCAAGTAGTGTCAAGGTCCAGCAGTCGGGTGCCTTGCTGGCCACGGGCGCGGGGTCGGCGGGCATATTCGCCCAAAGCGACAGCGGCACTGCCCCCAACAGCGCGGTTTCCGTCGTTGTCAGCGGCGACGTGCTGGGCGGCACGGGATCCGGCAGCGGCGTCTGGATTGCGTCCGGAAAAAGCAACCAGCTGGTCGTGAATGCAGGCGCCTCGCTGGGCGCCTTGTCGGGCGTGGCCGCACGCTACGACGGAAAGTACAGCACCGGATCGGGTTCCATGCTGACCATCGATAACTACGGCACGCTGTCCGGCAGCACGCTGTGCGCCAATGCCGACGGCAACAATGCCTGCGTCCTGAACAATAACGCCGGCGCCTTGGCCACCGACGCCGTTGCCTACAACGCCAACATCCGCAACGACGGGCTGATCGTGATCGGCAAGCCCGGCCAGTTTCAGACGCTGACGGTCAGCGGCAGCCTGACCCAGTCCGGCAGCGGCGTGCTGCGTGCCGACGTGGACTTCGACACGCTACGCGCCTCGCACATGGTCGTTGAGGGCGACGCCGACCTTGCCGGCGGCATGGACGTGCTGCCGCAGGCGTTGCTGCCCAAGCGCGAACTGTCCGTGCTGACGGTGCAGGGGCGCTCGCAGGGGACGCTTACGGCGGTGGACAGCCCGGTCTTTGACTACGAAACGCGCCAGGTCGGGCCGGAAACCCGCATTCGGGTCGAATCGGCGGATTTCAACGCCTCTTCCATGGGCCTGAAAGCGAACCAGGGGCAGGTCGCGAACAACCTGCAGCGAATTTGGGACGCGGGCGGAAACTCGGCGCTGGCGCCGCTGTTCGCGCAGTTGGACCTGGCCTCGCGCCAGGGCGCTGGCGCCTACCGTGACAGCGTCGCCAACCTGTCGCCGGGCGTGACCCTTGCGCCAGCGGCGCAGTCCGCGGCCAACCTGGGGCAGTTCACCAACACCATGATGTCGTGCCCCACGTTCACGGGCGCCGATGCGATGACCGGCGAGCAGAATTGCTTCTGGGGCCAGGTGAGCGGCCGCGCCACCAATCAGGATGGCAGCCGCGGCACCTCGGGCTTCAGTTTCGACACCGTCACGTATCAATTCGGCGGCCAGCGCAGCCTTGGCCCCGGCTGGTTCCTTGGCGGGTCCATGGCGTACGAAAGCAGCCATGTGCGCGCCCGCGACGGCAACGTCAGCGGCAATGGCGACAGCGGCTACGCGGGCGTAGTGCTGAAGCGCGAAGCGGGACAGTGGGTCTTCTCCGCGGCCCTGGGCGGCGGCTATGGCAGCTATCGGATGGACCGCGGCATCGACATTGCCGGCTATCAGGAGACCCTGACCAGCCGGCCCGACGTGTACGGCTTCAATGCGCGCCTGCGTGCCGCCCGCACCTTCGCGCATAGCAATATGTATGTGAAGCCCTACGTGGACCTGGACTTCAGCTACAGCCGCATGCCCGCGTACACGGAGTCGGGTTCCAATCCGCTGGCGCTGGCGGTCGACGGCAGCGACCAGTTCGTCATGGGCCTGTCGCCCATGATCGAAATCGGTGGCCGCGCGGAACTGAAGAACGGCGCGATGCTGCGTCCATTCCTGTATGCAGGCGCGTCCTTCCTGTCGCAGGACGACTGGACTTCCAGTGCGCGCCTGCGCGGCGCGCCGCGGGGCACTGGCGCCTTCGACACCTCGCTGCCGGTCGATGACGTGGTCGGCAAGGTGGGCGCGGGTCTCGAGGTGATGAAGGCGGGTAGCGTGAATTTCCGCTTGCAATACGAAGGCCGCTTCTCGGAGCACGTAAGCAGCCACAGCGCGGCGCTGAAGGTGATGGTGCCGTTCTGAGCGCACGCGGGGGCGGTGGGCCGCCGCGACGGCGCGGGCCCTACGCCTGGGCCACCGCCCGCCGCAGGCGCAGCGAGGCAACGCGGCCCAGGATGATGGGTGCGACGCCGTTGATGAACGTCACTTCGGTCTGCGCGCCAGGGAGTTGCGATAAATGCGAGATATGCGCCAGATTGATGATGACCGAGCGCGACAGGGCGCAGAAGGGCGGGCAGGGAAGCTGCGCGGCCAGGCGCTTGAGCGTGATGTGCATCAGCTCGTTCGCGTAGGCGGCGCTGCACAGGCGCACATAGTCCCCTTGCGCCTGCACGATGGTCAGCTCTTCAACCTTGATCAGCTTTGTGCCGGACCGTGTCCGCATGGACAGGTAGCCGGTGGCGCGGGGCCGCAGTCGCGCCAGCGTTTGTTCAAGCCTGTCGGGGCTGACCGGCTTGAGCAGGTAGTCAACCGCCTCGACGTCGAAGGCGCGCGTGGCGTAGTCGTTGTGGGCGGTGACGAAGACCACGGCGGGTGCGGGGTCCAGGCTGTCCAGCAGATCGAATCCGGTGCCGGACGTCAGTTCGATATCCAGGAAAAGGGCGTCCGGATTGTGGTCCCGGATCAGCCCGCGGGCCTGCTCGGCGGTCGCGGCTTCGCCCGCCACCTGGACGCCGGGCGCGGCTTCGAGCAGCCGGCGCAGGTAGCGTCGCGCCGGGGCTTCATCGTCGACGATAAGCACGCGTAGCATGTTCCTCTCAGGCGCCCGGGTTGGGGCGAGTATATTCTCTCGGTCCGATACGCGGGTAAATATAAGGCCACAGCCGTGTCCATGATCTTCACATCCGTCAGCCAGGGGCTGAGCCAAGGGGAGTCTTCGCCGGGCTTCTGGCGTGCCCAGATCGTCGGGTGGATCTTTCTTGCGCTGGTCGGGTATTCCATCCGCCTGGCGGTGTTCGGCAATGCCGTCGCCGCGTTCTGGCTGACGTTGGCACTGGAGCCGCTGGCATTCGTATTGACTAGCGCCGCGGCCGCGCTGCATGGCCATCGGTCGGGCAAGGGCGACGCGCCCATCCTGGTGCTTGCCTGCGCGGTGCTGCTGTGCCTGGCCGCTTCGGCGTTGCTGGGCTCGGTCGCCTACGCCATCCATCACTTGTTCCCGCCGGGATCGATGCGGGTGCTGCCAGGCAATCAGTACCGCCTGGGATTCATCTACTACATGGGGATACTCTCCATCTGGACGCTGATCTACTTCGGTGTGTCGGCCGAGCTGGCCGCGCGCACCGAGCGCATGTCCAAGATGAAGGCCGAGACCCGCTCGCTGCAGTTGGAGCTGGAACATCTGCAGCGGCAGATCGAGCCTCATTTTCTTTTCAATTCTCTCAACACCATCGTCGCCGAAATCGCCGAACGCCCGGCCATTGCCGAAGAGATGACGCGCCGTCTGGCCGACTACCTGCGGTATTCGCTGGACCGGCGCGGGCGCGGGCTGAGCCGGCTGGAAGAAGAGATCGAGGCCGCCCAAGCCTACATACGCATACAGGCCCTGCGCTTTGACAAGCAGCTTGATTGCCAATGCCAGATCGACCCGGCCACGTTGCAGATCAACATTCCCCATATGACGCTGCAGGGGTTGGCGGAAAACGCGGTCAAGCACGGCATGCGGGCCGAGCATGACCGGTTCGTGATCCACATCCGCACCCGGCTTCATGGCGACGAGCTGATCATCCAGGTGGATAACCCGGGTCAGTTGCAGGCGCCGTTCGATCTGGTCGAGAGCGGGGGCGGGCTGGGCAATCTCTGCCGCCGCCTGGCCCTGCGGTACGCCGACAGATACGCGTTCTCGCTGGATCAGCGCGGTGACCGTACCGTGGCCGAGATCAAGCTGAAGGGAAGCCCCGCGGCGCTGTAGTCGGCGATACCGGTGGCTTCCGGCCGCGGGGCGTATTCATGAGGATGACCCAGCGGGGATTCAGGCAAGCGCCACGCTCATGCCGCCGTCAGCCATGACGACGGCGCCAAGGATGAAACTGGCTTTGTCTGAAGCAAGGAACGCGATTACTTCCGCGATTTCCTGCGGCTGCGCCGCGCGGCGGATGGGCGCTTTCTTGCCATGCTCGGCAAGGAACGCCTGACCGTCTGCGTGGATATGGTTGGTGATGTTGGTGATGACGTCACCGGAGCCCACCGCGTTGACGCGAATGCCGTGCTCAATGGCTTCCAGCGACAGGGCGCGCGTCAACTGCGCCAACGCGCCCTTGGAGGCGGCATACGCCGAGATCTGCGGGAAAGCCTGATAGCAGGCGTAAGAACCCACGTTGACGATGGCGCCCTGTCCCGCCGGCATCATCGCGCGCATCGCCTCGCGTGAGAACAGGAATGCGCCGGTCACGTTTACCGACTGAATGCGGTTCCAGTCCTCCAACGACATATCCACAAGGGATTTGTTGATGATGATGGCCGCGTTATTCACCAGGATGTCGAGCTTGCCGAAGCGCTCAACCGCCATTGAAGCGGCCTGCACGGCGCTTTCTTCATGCGCCACGTCGGCCACGAGAGGGATGATGCCCGGCCGTGCCAATGCCTCGATATTGCGGCTTCGATCAACCGCGATAACGCTGGCGCCCTCAGTATGCAGCAGGTGGGTGGTGGCCAGGCCAATACCGCTGGCCGCGCCGGTAACAATGGCGACCTTGCCCGCGAAGGCGCCGGTTTCAGTACTGCGTGAAGTCATGGTGATCTTCCTTGTCAAAGTGAACGATGGCCGCCGTGCGTTCAGAAGGGGCTGGCGGTGGGGCGCACAACGATCTCGCTGACGTCGACGTCGGCCGGCTGCTCGACCGCGTAGGCGATTGCGCGAGCGATGGCATCGGGGGTGATGGCGATACGGCGAAACGCTTGCATGGCCGAGCGCGCCGTTTCGTCGGAGATGGAATCGGCCAGCTCGGATTCCACAACGCCCGGGCAGATCACCGTCACGCGAATCTTGTCCGTCTCTTGGCGCAGTCCATCGGAAATGGCGCGGACGGCAAACTTCGTGGCGCAATAGACGGCCGCGGTGGGCGACACGGCAAGACCGCCAATCGAAGAAATGTTGATGACCTGGCCGCTACCCTGCTGCTCCATCGTCGGCAGGACGGCCGCGATGCCATGCAGCACGCCTCGGATGTTCACGTCGATCATCCGGTCCCATTCATTGACCTTCACCGCGCTTAGCGGCGAAAGCGGCATCACGCCGGCATTGTTGATCAGCACATCGATGCGGCCGAACGCATCAAGCGCATTGCGCGCGAACGCCGCGACATTCTCGGCCGACGTGACGTCGAGCTCGCGGTATTGGACGATTCCGCCTGCTTCCTGCAGCGACTTCGCCAGCTCGGCCAGCCGTTCGGTGCGGCGCGCGCCGATAACCAGCCGATGCCCTTGCGCGGCAAGCAAGCGCGCGGCTGCCTCGCCGATTCCGCTGCTGGCGCCGGTGATCAGGATGACTTTCGATTCGTTCGAGGAATGTGCCATGTTGAATAATCCTATTTTTCGATGGGAGTCTTCGGGTGTGCCCGGGATGGAATGGCGGCGTCGCGCCTGACAGGTTTTGATCCGCGCTACAGCCTGTTCATTCATCATCCGGTGCATGAATGTTAGGAAATTCCGCGCTTTGGGCGAATACACGGACCGATCCCGTTATTGCCTATTCCTATCATTCTTGGCTGGCGCAGGCCGCCAGGGAAACGCTAGAATGGCGCGTGACGCGATAAAGGGGAGAAGGCGGTGAGCAAGGTTCGAAGTGCCGCTTCGATCAAGATGGTTCGCTTGTTGGAGACGCTGGCGCCCAACGAGGGCTACACGCAGTCCGCGCTGGACAGCGTGCGGCTGATGCGGTCGGACCGCCCGCTGGGACGCACGCCCGTGTTTTATGAACCCAGCATCGTGATCGTTTGCCAGGGGCGAAAGCTAGGCTTCCTGGGCGACGAGGTATATGTCTACGATGCGCAGCATTACCTTGTGCTGTCCGTGCCGTTACCGTTTTCCACCGAAACGCAGGCCTCGCCAGAGGAACCCATGCTTGCCGTGTCCATCCGCCTGGACCTGCTGGAACTTAGCGACCTGATCACACAGATCGGGTCGGCGGGCAATCATCCCGATGCGCCGCCGGCCGGCATTACCTCCACGCGGCTGGCGGGGCACCTTGAGAGCGGCACGTTACGGTTGCTGGAGGCCTTGACCGACCCGCTTGACGCGCAGGTGCTGGGGCCCAGCCTGGTGCGCGAGATCTGCTATCGGGTACTGACCGGCGAGCAAGGCGGCGCGATGCGTGCCGCGCTTGCCCACCACGGCCGATTTGGGCGTGTGGCGCGGGCCCTCAAGCGTATCCACACGGATTACGCAAAGCCGCTGAACGTTGCAGGTCTTGCGCAGGAGGCCGGGATGAGCGTGCCTGCGTTCCACGCCAACTTTCGCACGGTGACGCAGACCTCGCCGATCCAGTACATCAAGTCGACTCGCCTTCATCAGGCACGGCTGATGATGATACGTGACGGGGTGACAGCCGCCGCGGCAGCGGCTCGCGTTGGATACGAAAGCGCGCCGCAGTTCAGCCGTGAGTTCAAGCGCCTGTTTGGGCGGACGCCGTTGAATGAAGTCCGCGACATGCGCGAATCATTCACGCTTTCTCCCGCGGTCCGCTTCGGCGGCTAAGGTCTTGCTATCGGGCCATGCTCTTTTCAAGGGCTTGGCATGCCGGCACATCAATCGCGCGTTGCCGCGACGCCGGCGATTGGCGCGTCGAATGCCAGCGCGGCCTTGACCGGATCAAAGTACTCGCGCAAATGGGCGATGCGTCCGTCACGCGCTGTCAGGAAGACAACATACTCTTGCTGGTAGATGCGGCCCGTTTCGGGGACCCGGCCTTCGGCGCGCACCCGCGCAACGGCCTTATGCGGATCGTCGCTTGCAGTGACTTCAATATCGAAGAAGCGGAAATGGGTGACGGCACCCTTGAACCAGTTCGCATGCCTGACGACCGCCTCGCGGCCGTCAAGCTGCAACGGATGGCCCAGGCTGGGCGCATAAGGCAAGTCCCATACGATGTCGTCATGGATCAGTGTTTGCCATTGCTGGTTGTCGTCAACCAGCCACTGGAAATGTTGTTCCAACAAAGTCGCTGCGCTGTGCATGATCGTGTTCCCGAGAAGCGATTATCAAACGGCGGCCGTTGCAACGGGCGTGCGACGGTTGTCCAGACTGAACGCGCCTGCGCCAAACGCCACCACCTGCAACAGTCCGCCTGCCATGGCCAAGTTCTTGAGGAAGTGGAACAACTGGTTCTGGTCCGCCAGCGCATGGTGAAAGATGAGAGCGGTGGCGACGGCATACGCCGCGAGTAAAGCTGCCACCAGACGGGTCCGATAGCCAAGCCCAAGCAGGACTGAACCGACCAGTTCGAGCATCACCGCAGCCACGAGGCCGAGCACGGGGGCCGGGAGCCCCATCGATGCGATGTATGCCAGATTCGCATCGGGAGCCACGATCTTGCCCAACGCGCTGAACAAGAAAATGGTGGCCATCAAGACACGGCCGATGAAGGGAAGTGCGGTAGCGGCGTTGGGGGCCGAATTCATGGTGAACATCCTTGTAGAAGTTGATGTTCGAAGCTTAGGATCTTGACTACTATCCATGAAGCCTATATTTTTCGATGCTATCTATCTAATTGGCAGATACATGCTCGACGCCGTCTCGCTTGATCAGCTTCGCACCTTCATCGCCGCCGCCGACGAGGGCAGCTTTTCGGCAGCGGGCCGGAAGCTAAGGCGCGCCCAATCCGTCGTCAGTCATACCCTGGCGAACTTGGAGGGTCAGCTGGGTGTGCGGCTCTTTGATCGCACAGGGCGCTATCCACGTTTGACCGAAGCAGGCGCCGCGCTACTGATTCAGGCGCGCACGGTGGTCAGTGGGATGGACGGCTTCAAATCGAAGGCGCGCGCGATGGCGGAAGGGCTTGAGCCAGAACTGTCCGTAGTGGTCGACGTCATGTACCCGATGTCATCGCTGACCGATGCGGTCGGCGCATTCCGAAAAGCGTTTCCGCACACGCCTCTTCGGCTCTACGTAGAAGCGCTGGGCGCCGTCATGCAACCGGTTATTGAACAAACGTGCCGGATTGGCATCAGCGGTTCAATGCCGGTTATTCCAGACCTCATGGAAGCGGAAAAACTGCTGGACGTGCCCATGGTGACGGTTGCCGCGCCGTCACATCCGCTGGCGTCTCGTGATGGCCTGATCCAGCCGCGCGATTTGAAGGAGCACGTGCAGTTGGTGCTGACCGACCGCACGGCGCTGACCGACGGCGCGACCTTCGGCGTTTTTTCTCCGCAAACATGGCGGCTTGCGGACCTTGGTGCAAAGCACGCGTTCTTGCGCGCCGGATTCGGGTGGGGGCACATGCCGCTGGCGATGGTGCAGGCTGACCTGGATGCTGGCGCGCTTGTCCGGCTGCGGCTGGCGGCCTTCGAAGTTCGCACGCCGCCAATAGCGATGTTCGCGGTTTACCGAAAGGACACGCCGCCTGGCCCGGCAGGCCGGTGGTTTCTCGAACGGCTCATGGAATCGCGTTAGCCAGCCGCCATGTCGATGCGGGCCGCACCATTGACCATGAAAAGTGCCTAAGTCATTGATTCTTAAGGGTGTCGGACCGCGCGGCCCATGAACATCAGCGGCGGTTGGCGTCAGGCGGCTATCATTGGTCGCCATCCGGTGATTAATGACCTGGTTGATCAAGCGCCCGACTCTGCGAGGCGCGCATCTCACGGTAACCCGTCCATGAAGACCCTTAAAAAATCGAGCAAGCTCGCTCACGTCCTGTATGACATTCGTGGCCCGATCATGGATCGGGCCAAGCAGATGGAGGACGAAGGCCAGCACCTCATCAAGCTCAATATCGGCAATCTGGCCGCGTTCGGCTTCGATGCCCCGGAAGAAGTCCAGCTGGACATGATCCGCAACCTGCCCAACTCGGCGGGTTATTCGGACAGCAAGGGCATCTTCGCCGCGCGCAAGGCGGTCATGCACTACACCCAGGCGCAGGGCACGCAGGGCGTGACACTGGACGACATCTATCTGGGCAACGGCGCCTCCGACCTGATCGCGATGGCGACCAACGCGCTGCTCGATGATGGCGACGAACTCCTGCTGCCCGCGCCGGACTACCCGCTGTGGACGGCGGTGACGAGCCTGTCCGGCGGATCGCCCGTGCATTACCTGTGCGACGAGGCGAACGGCTGGATTCCCGACCTGGACGACATCCGCGCCAAGATCACGCCGCGCACCAAGGGGATCGTGGTCATCAACCCGAACAACCCGACGGGTGTGCTCTACCCCGATGACGTGCTGCGGGGAATCGTCGACATCGCGCGTGAATTCGGACTGGTCATCCTGGCCGACGAGGTCTATGACAAGGTGCTGTACGACGACGTCCAGCACACCGCGCTGGCCAGCCTGTCCACCGATGTGCTGACGCTGACCTTCAATTCGCTATCCAAGAGCTACCGGGCTTGCGGCTACCGCGCCGGCTGGATGGTGGTCTCGGGTGACAAGGGCGCGGCCCGTGATTACATCGAAGGCCTGGATATGCTTGCCAACATGAGGCTGTGCGCCAATGTGCCGGGCCAGTGGGCGATCCAGACCGCGTTGGGTGGCTATCAGAGCATCAACGACCTGGTGCGCGAGGGCGGTCGATTGCACCGCCAGCGCGAATTGGCTTACGAGCTGATCACCGCCATCCCGGGCGTTACCTGCGTCAAGCCGCAGGCCGCGTTGTACATGTTCCCGCGGCTGGACCCCGAGGTCTATCCCATCCAGGACGACCGCCAGTTTTTCCTGCAGCTTCTCGAAGCCACGCGCGTGATGCTGGTGCAGGGCACGGGCTTCAACTGGTCGCGCCCCGACCACTTCCGCATTGTGTTCTTGCCGCACGAGGCCGATCTGCGGGAAGCCATCGGCCGCATCGCCAAGTTCCTGGGCGATTACCGCGCCAAGCATGCGAAGCAACGGTTGGTTTCCGTGGATGCCGATCCGGCGGAGCAGGCTGTCGATGCGCCGGTCAAGCTGGCGGCGAAGGCCGGATGAAGCGTTAACGGCCGGCGTGCCGGGCCGGGGGGGCAGCCGCGATAGCCATATGCGCAAAGTCCTTGGCCGCTTTCGCGGCATACCCGGCCGGCATCACGGCGGTGGTGGCGCTGGATAGCCCGAATGCCCCCTCCATCAGGGCAAGCACGCCCGCCGCGAGCGTTCGTGCGCCCCGAGTGTCGCGCTGCTGCTCGCGCAAGGCGGCAACCACCAATTCCGTAACCATCGCCAGTTCCTGCGCGATCACCTGGCTGTACACCGCGCGCACCTCTTCCTGGCGCACGGCCTCGGCGCTGATCATGACCCACGCCGCGACCGCATCCGGCGCCGCGCCTTCGCCCCTGCCCAGGCGGGCTTCAAGGTAGGCATCCAGCCGCAGGCCAGGCGCCGCGGCGGCATCGCAGATACGCGTGAAACGGCTACGCGCAACCTCGGCCAGCATGTCGATGAGCGACAACAGGATTTCTTGCTTGTTCTTGAAGTGGTAGTGGATCAGACCTGGCGCCAGGCCGGCCTGGCTTGCGATGGACTGGATCGTCGCCTTCTCATAACCATGCCGTGCAATGACGGTGAGCAGGGCTTGCGTAATTTCAGCGCGGCGTGCTTCGGTGTTGGGGCTTCGGGCCATGGCGGGGGTGTCATAGTTGGGTAGATAACCAATTTTAGTTGCGCGAAGCGCCGTAGAGGTGTAATTTTTCAATATTGGTTGTTCAACCAATTTATAAAACAATGCCATTGATCGGGCCATAGCCATGTCTAACCCATCCGCCCACCGCGCCGCCGAACCCTTTTTCCCGCTGCCCGACGGAAGCTTGTTCTGCAAAGTGATACCCGGCTTTCTTTCCACGGAAGAGTGCGACCGCCTGATCGCGGAAAGCGAGGCTCGGGGCTACGCAGGAGCCGATAGCGATTACCCGCCGTCCTACCGGAACAACGATCGCCAAGTGCTCGATTCCCCGGATCTGGCCTCTCGAATGTTCGCGCGGTTGCAAGATTTGGTGCCCGAGTCCATGCCGCTGGCGGAGACAGAACCGTCGGCCTTGCCCTGGACGCTGGATTCGATCAATGAACGGTTCCGCTTGTGCCGCTATCGTCCCGGGCAGGTGTTTCACATGCATCAGGATGGCGTGCATCATCGCAGCCGGAGCCTGCAATCGCGCCTGACCTTTCTGGTTTATCTCAGCGATGGCGCATCATGCGAGGGAGGCGACACCCAGTTCTATGAAGCCGCGCACGCCGGCGACGGCGAACCGATCGCCACGGTGACGCCACAGGCAGGCAGTTTGATCGTTTTCGATCACCGCCTTTGGCATGCTGGCGCGCGCGTGACGGCGGGGACGAAATACATCTTGCGCAGCGACGTGGTTTATCGCGCACCGGAAGGGGCGGGTCACGCCGCAGCGGCGACCTTTGAATCGGGACACCAGGGATATGTGTGGACGCTGGAACCACTAAGCCCGGAAATTTTCGCCAGCGGCGGGCGCGATACCTCGATCCGCGTATGGCATCGGGACGGCACGTTGCTGCGCACCCTGAATGGGCACACGCAGTCCGTGCTGGGGTTGGCGCGCTTGTCCGACCGGTGTCTGGCGTCGGTCTCTCGCGACCGCGCGTTGCGGATCTGGGACTGGCAATCGGGACGCTGCCTGCATGTTGTGGACTCGGCGCATGCGGCCGCGCTGCTGAGCGTGGTGGCGCTGGACGACGGCACGATCGCCACGGCTGGCGCGGACCGGCACATCAACCTGTGGGATGCGAAAGGGGGCGCATGCGGCGCGCTGAAAGGGCATGACGGTTGGGTCTGGGCCGTGGACAAGATGCCGGATGGGCGGCTGGCATCGGCGTCCGAAGACGGCGATGTCAGGATCTGGCACCCGGCAACCGGCGCATGCCTGCACGTATTGCCGGGGCCGGTTGCCCTGCGTTCCTTGGCCGTATCCGACGATGGGCGGCACATCGCGACCGCGGGTATCGACGGGAGTCTTGTGCTGTGGCAGCGGCATGGCGACACCTGGACGATATTGCGCTCGTTCGCCGCGCACGGCGCCGCTGTGCGCCGAGTGCGGTGGTTGTCCGACACGCTGCTTGCGTCCGCAGGCGAAGACAACCAGACACGGCTGTGGGCGATGCCCGGCTGCACACCGCTTCACGCCGAGCGCAGCCGGAACTTCACGACGGACGTCATGGCCATGGGCGAGGGTATCCTGAGTTGTTCGTATGACGGCCAAATACGCTGGTTGAACAACGGCGGTTAAACAACGAGGCTTGCGCGGGCTTATAACGCCGGCTTCAGGACCATCAGGAAGTACACCGCGACCATGGCCAGGAAGGCGGGGTAGCCCAGGCATTCCCACCACCGCGCAAAGCGCCAGTAGCGTGCGGGCAACGTGGCCTGACCCGAGGCGTGGGCGGTGGCGGCCATCTTGGACATCTCGTATTGCAGCCACACCACCGGCAGCCAGCACACGCCCGCCAGCAGATACAAGGCGATCGACAGACTGACCCAGGGCGTGGTCCATTGCCAGCCGGCGGCATGCGCCAGCCAGAGGCCCGACAGGGGCTGGAACACGACGGCAGGCGTGGTGAACCACAGATCGGCCCGGACCACCAGTTTCGACACGGCGGCGATCGCCGGGATGGAACCCGTCCGGTTGGTAAAGAAGAGGTAGAAGGCCGTGCCGAAGCCGGTGCCCACCAGCAGCACCGACGACAGAATATGCAGGGTCTTGACCGTCAGATATACGTTCATGGCTTGGGTTCCTCGGTAAGCAGAATCAGTAATAGCGCGATGACGGCGGCGTTTTTCAGGACCGGGCCGAACGGGTGCCACAGGAACTCGGGCAAGGCCACGGCAATCACGGCCGTGTAGCCCGACACCAGCCACAACTGCGCGGCCCACAGGCGCCGGCCGGGCTTGCACAGCGTGGCGACACCCAGCGCGAAATCCAGCCCCGCGGCCAGGTACAACGCCGCAAGTGCGGCGGCGCCTTGCACGCCAACCGGTTCAAGCAACGCCAGGCTGCCGGCCACGGGATAGAGGAAGGCGCTGCAAAGGGCCGTCCATAGCCAGATCAGCGCCAACGCGCCGCGAAGCAGGCCCGGGCGCCATGCCGCCAGCGCCTGATGGCGCAGGGTCAGCGCATTGGCGGGTTCGATGAAGGATTCGAGGCCGGCGGGCGGACGCCCCAGCGCCCGGGTCGTCGTCGCGCTGGCGGCCGTATTGCCGGCGCGCAGCATCTGCCAGGTGTCGCGCGTCAACAAGGACCCCGGCAATCGGTTCAGCAGCACCGCGCCGGCCGATACCAGCCATGCCGGCACGCAAATTTGCCGCGCCGGTGCAAAGCCCATGGCGCCCCGGTAGGTGGCCAGCATCTGGCGAAACTCGACCTCGGTGCCGCCAACCAGGTTCAGCACGGAAGGGCCGGCAGCGTCATCGCGCAGCGCCCGCGCGACGATTTCGGCCAGCTCGTCCACGAGGATCGGACGCAGCAACTGGCGGCCGCCGCCCGGCAGCGGATGTATCGGTAATGTGGCCAGCGCGCGGAAGAACCGCGCCGACGCGCCTTGCTCGCCATAGACCATCGCCGGACGCAAGATGTGGTGCGGCACAGGCAACGACCGCAGGTGATCGTCGGCCGCGCGTTTGCTTTGGAAGTAGGGCGTCTCGCCGTGCTCGGCGCCCAATGCCGACAGTTGCACGATGCGCCGGACACCGGCAATGCGGGCGGCGTCGAATAAGGCGATTGGCGCCGCCCGGTGGACCCGGTCGAAGGTGGAGCCCGCGTTTTCGATCAAGATGCCGACGGCGTTGACCACCACATGGATGCCGCGCAGCCGGTCTGTCCAGGCAGCCGGATGCGTGTCCTTCATGTAATCAATAGCGATTTCGTCCGGCCGGGCGGCTACCCGCACGCCTTTCAGCACCCGGTGGCCGTCGCGCGCCAAGGCGTCGCAAAGCGCCCGGCCGACAAATCCGTTCGCGCCGCAGACCAGGATGTTCATGCCGCCGCCTTGATGGGTAAGTCGTTCATGCCTTTCTCTTGTTTCTGCTATTTCTGTATAGACAGAAATTGGAGCTGGAAAAAAGCGGGACTTTTGGTCCCGCCCCGGAGATCAAGCCTTGGTGCGCCGCATGGTCTTGCTGATCTTTGCGCCCATGCCCAGCGTCTTCATCAACGTCTCGGGCTTCATGCGCAGCATCTCGTTGGACCAGGTCGTCAGGATTTCCAGGAATTCCAGTGTTTCCCGCACGCGCTGTTCGGTGGCGCGGCTTTCGTTTTCGATTTCCGGGCTGGCCAGGCTGTCGCGCAGCATGGTCAGCGTGGGATCGATTTCGCGTTGCCGGCGGCCTTCGACGATCAGCTTGAACAGCTCCCAGATATCTGTGGACGTTTCAAAGTGGTCACGCCGGTCTTCCATGACGTGGACGACCCGGGCCAGGCGCCAAGCCTGCAATTCCTTGAGACTGTTGCTGACGTTCGAGCGCGCAACGCCAAGCGTGTCGGCGATTTCCTCGGCGGGCACCGGACGGCCCAGCAGGTAGAGCAGGGCGTGGATCTGGGCGACGGTGCGGTTCACGCCCCAGCGCGAGCCCATCTCGCCCCAATGGAGGATGAATCGTTCGGCGATCGGAGTCAGTTTCATGGGGCCACTGTAGGAGGTTTCTGTTATTTCTGTCAAGACAGAAATAACAGAAACCAAAGGGCTTCTAAGCTTGCGGGGCGAAACCCGCCTGGTCAGCCGTTTGACGCGATGCGCTTGCGTTCAGCAAGCCTGTGGCGCGGCGCACCCATGTTCTGGTGTCACAGTTGAGTCATGTCGCTGGGCTAGCCTGCTGGCCGGCGCGGTCCTGACCGGGCGCGCGCCGGCCCCATTCCTTTTTGCGACGTCGAAACCGCGTGATGATATGCACTCCGGCACCGCTCAGTGTGTTGGCGCTGGCAGGTTTGTGTCTCATGTGCCTGGAGACGCCCGCCCTGGCGGGCGCCGTCGCGTCCCAATCCGCGACGTCACCGGACGGCGTGCGCGCCGAGCGATATGACTTTGCGTTGCCGGTGCAGGCATTGGGCGACAGCCTGGAAGCGATAGGGCGCATTGCGGGCGTGGCAGTATTGGCCGACGAACGCTACGCGCGCCAGTCCGCACCGGCGTTGTCCGGCCGCTTTACGATCATGGAGGCGCTGAGCCGGCTGCTTGGGGGATCGGACTTGCGCATCCGCCACACGGACGGAGAAGCCTTCGTCGTCTACGCGCCAGCCTCCGATGGAAAAGCGCGTGACGCCGTGAACGCCGGCACACTGGTGGCGGCGGGAGACATTCCCGGCGCGCAGGCGGGCGGCGGGGATTTCAGCGGCTACATCGGGCGGGTACAGAAGGCCCTCTTGCGCACGTTGTGCGGCAATGCCGCCGCCCGCCCCGGCGAATACCGTCTGGCGTTGCAATTGCGGCTTGGCGACAGCGGGCGAGTGGCACGGATGCGCTTGCTTGACACCACTGGCAGCGACCGGGTGGATGCGGCCGTGACGCGCGCCATCGAAGGCATGGACGTTGGTGCACCGCCGCCCGCTGGCATGCCGCAGCCGGTATCGGTGTTACTGCTGCCTGGCGGCACGCACTGCGCGGCCCCGCGCCGACGGGCGGAGTGACCACGTGTCGATGATCTCCGCGGCCCTGTTGCGATTGCGCCTGATCACCCGCTACGCCGAATTGCGGCGCAGCCTGGAACGCATCGTCGGTTCGCGCGACCAGGCCTCGGCCGCATTGCACGAGACCTGGTTGCGGCTGGACGTTGCCAAGCCCTCAAGCCCGGTGCTGAATCCCGATGCCTACCTGCTGCGCATGGCCGCCCGCATCGCCACCGACGATTGGAGACGCAACCGCGAACCGCTGGGCGATGACGAGCGCGACGCGCTGCTGTACGTCGCCGACGAGACGGCGGATCCGCAGCGCATCGTGGCGGCGCGGCGCGACGTGCAGATGCTGGAGGCGGCGATGGACGAACTGCCGCCGCGCCAGCGCGCCATCCTGGCCGCCGCGCGCGTGGATGGACTGCTCAACGCCGAAATCGCGGAGCGCTTTCAGATATCGGTGGCGATGGTGAAGAAGGAACTGGCCGCCGCCATGCGGCATTGCCGTGAACGCCTGGCGCACACGGAGGCCGTGGCCAATGGCGATCTTGTAGGCCGGCGGAAATTCTGACACGATGCTTGGCGCCATGAACCCTTCAGAAGATCCCGACCGCCTGCGGCGCGAAGCCGAGCAATGGTGGTTGCGCTTGCGCGACCGGGACGCGACGCGCGGCGACGCCGAAGCCATGAAGCAATGGCGCGCACGCAGCCCGGCGCACGCGCGCGCCTGGAACGAGGTGGCGCGGCTATGGCAGGACATGGAGCCGGTATTGCGTCAGGCTGCCCGCCGCGACCCGAGGCTGACGCACCCGCCGGCCACGCGCCCGAGCCGCCCGGCGCGCCGGGCGTTCCTGGGAGCCGCCGCGGCGACGGGCGCAGCGGCGGTCGCGCTGTGGCCGCCGTTGTCGCTGTGGCCCTCGCTGCTTGATTTCACTGCGGACTTCCGCACCGGCACGGCCGAGCAACGCGAGCTGGCGCTGTCGGACCAGCTGCGCGTGCAGATGAATACGCAGACGCGCATCAACCAGCGCGGCGCGCAGGCCGGCAACGCGGCGATCGAACTGGTGGCGGGCGAAGCCCAGGTCGAGGCTGCCGGCGGCGGCGCGCCCGTGACGGTCTATGCAGGCGCGGGCGCCATGCGCGCGCGGCAGGCACGCTTCAACGTGCGCTACACCGGGCCGCAGGTGTGCGTCACGTGCCTGCAGGGCACCGTCCAGGTCGAGCAGGCAGGCGCGCTGCAGACCTTGGCGCAAGGCGAACAGGTCATCTATGACGACACCGGCCTGCGGACGGCGCTGGCGGTGGATGTGGAGCAGGTGGACGCCTGGCGCACGGGTACGCTCAGTTTCGCGGGGCAGACGTTGGCCGAGGTGGTGGGCGAGATCAACCGCTATCGGCCCGGCCGTGTGCTGCTGCGCAACGCCGATCTGGCCGCCCGCCGGGTGCGCATGCGCTTCGAGATCACGCAGGCCGACCTGGCGCTGCACATGCTGCGCGACTTGTACGGCGCGCAGTTGACCCGATTGCCCGGCGGTATCGTGCTGTTGAGCTGATTCCGCTGTTACAAAAAATCCGGCGTTTCCGGTAGCCATTCCATCGCGTCCTACCGTCATTGCAGTATGAGCCGCCATCACGCGCACGACCGCGCCGATGACGGACCTTACTTCCTTGGCTACTCGGATCAGGATTGCCCGCTATGACATCGCGTCTTCGCAAACTCCCTATGACCCGCACTGTCGCGGCAGCCTGGCGGGGAGGCCGGCTAAAGCCCTTGCCGGCCGCGTTGGCGGTGTTGCTGGTGTCGGGGGGCGTTGCTGTGCCGGCGTCCGCGCAGCAGGCGTTCAGCGGCGGCTGGTTCGCCGCCAAAGGCGCGGCGCAGGCCCAAGCCGCGGCGACCGGCAGGCTGCCAAACGGCGCCCCGGTCACCACGATGACCGGAGCGCGGCAATCACAGGCGGCCCGTGACCAGTTGCAGCGCTCGGTCGGCAATCTGGGGCGCGCCGCGGCCTCGATCGCCGCGCAGCAAGCCGCGCAACGCGCCGCGCGCGATGCGGCGCTGGCTGCGGGCGGATCGGTGCCCGACGGCTTGGCCGAGGGCGGCCTGAAGGTGGATGCCGATCCGCTGACGGCGGGTTGGAAAAACGCCAAGGCGCCCGTGCAGACCCTCGCAGACGGGCGTGCCAAGGTCACCATCGAGCAGACCGGCGCGAAGGCGGTCCTGAACTGGGAGACCTTCAACGTGGGCAAGCGCACCACGGTCGAGTTCCGGCAGGAATCGACGTGGGCGGTACTCAACCGCGTCAACGATCCGCAAGCGCGGCCGTCGGTGGTACAGGGGCAGATCAAGGCCGACGGCACGGTTTTGGTCGTAAACCGTAACGGGGTAGTGTTTGACGGCACGTCTCAGGTGAATGCGCGCAACCTCGTGGCGGCCGCTGCGCGCATCACCGATGCGCAGTTCGAGAACAGCGGCTTGTACGGGCCTGACGACAAGACGCCCAGTTTCGCGGACGCGCTAGGCAAGGTGGAACTGCGGCCGGGAGCCGTCATCGAGACCAACCGCCCCGCAACCGTGACGCAGTCTGGCGGCTATGTGCTGTTGCTGGGCCGCGAGGTCGACAACGCCGGGACCGTCTCGACCCCACGAGGGCAGGCGGCGCTCGCGGCGGGCGACAGCTTTGTGATCAAGCGCGGCCAGGGCACCGAAGGCAACCTCGCGTCGACCACGCGCGGCAGCGAGGTCGCGCCGTCCGGCAGCGGCGTCGTGGCCAATCGCGGCCTTATCCTGTCGCCGCAGGGCGACATCACGCTGGCGGCGCGGACCGTCGAACAGGCCGGCGTGCTGGCGTCCACCACGTCGGTGGATGCGCGCGGCACCATCCACCTGAACGGCACGGGCGCCGACGCCGCCGTGGCGTTGCGTCCGGGCGCCATCACCGCGATCCTGGTTGACGCGGACAACGCGACCGCGTTGGACGGCCAGCGCGACAACCTGATGCCGCCCAGCGTCAATCCGACCGGCACGCTGGCGGCCACGGACCGCAATCGGCGCGACCTGTCACTGGTGCAAGTGGACAGCGGCGGCACGGTCGACTTCCAGGGCGAGTCGCTGACGCTGGCGACCGGCGGGCAGGTCGCGGTGAAGGCAGGCGCGCGCACGCTGGTGCGCGATGGCGCGCAGATCGACGTGAGCGGCGCGATCGGCGTGGCCGTCTCGATGGAATCGAACAACATCAAGATCAACCTGCAGGGCAACGAACAGCGCGATTCACCGATCAACCGCGACGGCGCCCGGCTCAACAATACCGACGTGTGGCTGGACCGCCGCACGCTGATCCGCGTGGCCAGCGGCGTTGGCGGCTACGAGGGCGACCGCTGGTACAGCGCTGGAGGCCTGCTGGAAGTGGGCGGCTATGTGGGCACGCTGGCGGTGCCGGCCAGCCACTGGCTGGCGCAGGGCGGGCAGGTCCGCTTCGAAGGCGCCGAGGTGGTGACGCAGGCCGGTTCGGCCATCAACCTGTCGGGCGGCACGCTGGACGTGCAGGCCGGCACCCTGCAGCAGACGTGGCTGCGCGGTCAGGACGGGCGGCTCTACACGGCCGATCGGGCGCCGGCCGACCTGCTGTACACCGGCATCTATCGCGGCTACGAGCAGCATTCCGATCGTTGGGGCGAGAAGGCCACGCGCCGTTTCTACAACGCGCTGCTGGCGCCGCGCACGCGCGACGAGGACGGTTATACGGTGGGACGGGACGCCGGCACGCTGGTCGTCTCGACCCGCAGCGCCGTTCTGGAAGGCGACCTGGTCAGCGATACCTATCAGGGCGTGCGCCAGGACCGCGCGCCGCAGGCCGGGCTGGACGGCTACAGCCAGTCGCAACGCGCCATGGCGCGCCGAGCCGCGCTGGTGGTGGGCAACGACCTGCGCTACTACGACCCGGCCACGCGCCTGGTCCACTATCAGTTGGGCGCCACGGCCGACACCATCGCCGAGGTGACCCTGGGTGCGGGGCGTGAACGGCTGGCCGACGGACTGGACGTGGCCATCGCCTTGCCGCAAGAGAACATGGGCAAGCTGTTCCTGGACGTGGACCGGCTCAACGGCTTTTCACTGGGCCGCGTGCGAATTGCCGCCGGCCGGTCCATCACGGTCGACTCGGCGCTGCCCCGCGCCGATGGCGGCGAGATCACGCTCTACGCGCCCGAGGTGGACATCAAGGCCGGCCTGGTCAGCCGCGGCGGTCTGATCCAGGCAGGCAACGTCTTGCTGCAGCCCAGCCTTCTGGCCAATCGGA
>Ga0307412_10000158_pt1 | contig 48139 bp, 44 predicted proteins | sample DK1Cmetagenome_3_FD_203823 | JGI IMG/M metagenome (GOLD analysis project Ga0307412, IMG submission 203823) | Maize rhizosphere microbial communities from greenhouse at UC Davis, California, United States - DK15-C-1 | ecosystem: Host-associated > Plants > Roots > Rhizosphere > Soil | place: USA...
CGCCCGGCACGAATACGTTGTGCACGTCCCAGCTTTGCAGGTACTTGTTCAACGCGCTTGTTTCCGGCGAGTCGCCCATGACCGCGCCGCCGACGTTGTGCGTCGACACGTACTTCGTGATGTCCCAATGCGAGTCGAGCGACAGGAAGCTCTCGGTGTAGCTGTCCGGATTCAGTTCCTTCGTGACGTCGAGCACGATGTTGCGCAGGTGTTGCTGCAATTTCAGTTCGTTCTGTTTCCAGTCGAATGTGATGCGCAGCAGCGGCTGGCCCCACGGGTCTTTATAAGTCGGGTCGAGGTCGACGTAGTGATCGCGATACGACATGCAGCTCGTCGTAATGCTGATTCGCATCGAGTGGCCGTACCAGTCCTGCATGCCTTCTTTCCAGCCCTTGCCCCAGGCAGGCGTGCCATGCGGCAGCGCCGTGCCGATCGGCGCGCCCGACGATTGCGCGCTCTGGATCTTTGCTCCGCCGATTACACCGAGGCTCGGACCGTCGAAGTTGCCCGGCGAGATGTCGTTGAACAGACGCCCCGTTGCACCGGCCGTCGCAAACGGGTTAAAGTTTTTGTCCTTGAAGAACAGGGTCGCGCCGCCGTTGCTGAGGAACGCATAGTTGCGGCCGACCACACCCTTGCCGCTCACCGGGTCATACGGCTTGCCGATGCCCGACAGCAGCATCAGCCGCACGTTGACGAACTGGAAGCCCGCCAGCACGACGATTTTGGCCGGCTGAAAGACTTCGTTGCCGTGCTCGTCGGCATAGGTGACGCCCTTCGCCGTTTTGCCGTCCGCGTGCATGTCAACGCGCAGCACGTTTGCCTTCACGCGATAGTCGAAGTTGTCCATCCGCTTCAGCGCGTCGAGCACGGCCGTTTGCGGCGACGCCTTCGAGAAATTCAGGCACGGATACTTGCTGCAATAGCCGCAGTAGTTGCACGGCGCGATCTGATTGCCGTACGGATTGGTCCATGCGCGCGACACGTTCGCCGACGGATTCGGGAACGGGTGATAGCCGAGCTTGCGCGCGGCGGCGTCAAACATAGACGTATTGAGCGTGTCTTCGAGCGGCGGCAGCGGATGCGGATTGGAGCGCGGTCCCTCGAAAGGATCGCCGCCTTCCTGGAGCTTGCCGCGCAGGTTGCCGGTCGTGCCCGACAGGCCGCAGACCTTTTCGAAGAAGTCGTAATACGGCTCCATTTCGTTCCACGTGAACGGGAAGTCCTGCACCTGCATGCCCGCTTCCAGTTGCCCCGGCTTGTAGGCCTGGTCGGCGTAGGTCTTGAGCTTGAGGTCGGTCGGAGTCGGGCGGATCAGCACGCCCGTCCAGTGCAGCCCCGATCCGCCGACGCCGGTGCCGGGCACGAAGGCGCCCCACTTGCGTGTGGGGAGAGCGGTGTCGCTGGCCGAATGGCGCACGGTCAGCGCGCCGTCGCGCGGCGTGACCATGATCTTGTTGCGCACGCCGTATGCGTACTGATCGGCGGGCTTCGGATACGCGAAGTCTGCATTGCTGCGGTCTTCGCCGCGTTCGAGCGCACGCACCTTCAGGCCCGCCTGAGCCAGCTCGATGCTCATCAGCGAACCGGCCCAGCCGAGACCGACGACGACGACGTCGACTGCGTCATTGGTGATTTTTGCCACGATGTACCTTGTTGAAGCTGGTAAAGGCCGGATGCCGGCTTACGCGCGCATGCCCGTCAGGCTGACGGGGCCGAGCGGATACTTGACGTTGTGCTGCGCGACCCATTCGAGGTAGCTGGCACGTGCGCCCGGAAAGCCGATCGCGATCCACGCTTTCATGCCTTTGTTGCCGCCGTAAATCGGGTCCGACAGATAGCCATTCTTTGTATCGGACAGCAGTTCCGAGAAGAACTGGCCGGCTTTCAATGCTTCTTCGCCGAGGTCTGCGAAGTTGACCCCGTTGCTTTGCAGCGCGCCGAGCGCGGCGTCCTTGCCTGCAGTGTCCAGGTCGCAGAAGCGTTTGCCGTGCTGGCGCATGCACCATGAATCCGTGGCCTTGATGCCGCGCTGGAAAATCTGCTGTGGTGTGTATGGCAACTGGTAGCCGAGCGTCGCGGGCGCGTGAATGTCGAACGGACCTTGCAGATAGACGTCGTGGCCCAGCTCGCCGCGCAACTGCTGGTCGAGAAACACGGGGACGTTGGTGTCGAGTGCGCCGGGGCCGCGGCCGTCAGCGGGAATCAGGCGATCGCATGCGGCGAGGATGAATGACCATTCGCTGGCGGAGAAGAACTCCGGCGTGTAGCTGGCGAGGTCGGGGGCCGCCATTTCGGCAGCCTCGGGGGCGCTGAGCGTGTGGATGGCGACGCCCAATGCGGGAAGGCCGACCAACGCCGACAGCAAAAATTTTCGCCTCGAGGCGCTGGTTACCATCGACATAGTGAGGAATGCTCCTGGAACAAAAACAATGCAGGGAAGCACCGAAATGCAAATTCGCTGCGCACTGCCCGCCGCAAGGAGGGCGGCACAGGTGACATCGAGTGCTGTGTGGCGTGTCAGGCAATTGAGAAGCGATGGGTCAGGACTGCGGCGCGGCAGAGGCGGGCTTGCGGACAACGTGGATGCTGCGAAGTTGGCCGTCAGACGCTTGCTCAGCGGGGGCGCGCTGTCCTTCCTGATTGCTAGCTCGACTACCACAGCTGCCTCAGCTTTCGGACCGCATTATATACGGGTTTATACTATATTATCAGTCATCGTATAAATACCGCCTGCACGCGCACCAGACGAATAATCACGGCAGTTTCCACCAAAAAAGCCCCTATATTCGTCTAATTTCGCGATATGAGATGTCGTATATCATTGACGCGATCACGCCCCGCGATTCAGATTTCCTTCAGAAGCGTATCCGCCACCCGAATGCTGAGCGCCGCCCCGGTCAGCGTGGGATTCACGCACCCGACCGCGGGCATCACGCTGCATCCGGCAATAAACAGATTGTGGTGATCGTGCGCACGGCAATCGGCGTCGACCACCGAATTGCGCGGATCGCTACCCATGATCGTCGTGCCCATGATGTGCTGACGGTTCTGGTGATTGACGTCGGTCGCGGTGATGTCCGCGTTCAGATAGCTCGCCATACGCTGCAAATCCTTGACCGCGAAATCCCGCCCGGCATTCCAGTAATCGTCGACGCTGTAGTAGATCGACGGCACCGGCAAACCGAGTGCATCGGTCTTCGTCTTGCTGGGCGTCACGCGATTCTGCGGCAGAGGCAACATCTCGAAGTCGACGGCCCAGTTCATATCGCGCGCCGAATGCAGGCGAATCTGCTCGTCGAGCTTGCTGCCCAGCACTCCTTTTGCGATCAGCTTCGACGTGAGTTGCGCGGTCGGCACGGTATTGCGGACCTTGGTTTTATAGCTGGGGAAATCCTTGCGGAACGCGCCGTCACGATAGTTCATGTAGATCAGCAGTTCGGTCGGCCCCTGGCCCGGCCACATGTCCTCGCGAGCGAACATGCTCATGCTGATGCCGGTGTTGTCCATCAGGTTGCGGCCGACCATATCGGACGAGTTCGCGACGCCGTTCGGAAAGTCGGCGGAGGTGGACATCAGCAGCAGCTTGGGCGATTCGATCGCATGCGCGGCTAGCACGAAATAGCGCGCAGTCAGCCGATGCGACGTGCCGTCCGGCTGCTTGTACAGAATCGCGCTGATCTTCCGGTCGGGGCCGACCTCGATGTGATACACCACCGCGTTTTCGAGCACTTTCGCGCCGTGTTTTTCGGCATCGTCGATATGCATCGAGCCGTCGTACTTCGCGCCGATCGGGCACACCGGATTGCAATTGTTGTTGCCCGCGCAGATGGGCCTGTTGCCGTAAGGGCGCGTGGCACGGCCATTAGGCTCGCTGATCGGATGATATCCGCCCGCGCCGAGCAGTTCGGTCGCCCGATCGAAGAAGTAACTGTTCGGCAGCCCTTTCATCGGATACGGCTTGCTGCGCGGAGGGAAGGGCGCGCCGCCCTTGCCGCCCTGGTCCTCGTCGTCTACGCCGCTGACGCCCAATGCGTATTCCGCGCGAGTGTAGTACGGCTCGAGATCGTCGTAGGTGAAGGGCCAGTCACGGCCTCGACCGTAGAGCGTCTGGAGTTTGAAATCGTTCGGGATCATGCGCCACAGCGCGGAGCCGAAGTGCCACGTGGTGCCGCCCACCACACGCAGGTAGGCGGTTTTATACGGCACGGGCCCGGTCTGCTGCAGATAGTCGCCGTAAGTGGACGGCGCATAGGGCATGCTCGGAAAGGGCGACCCGCCGCCTTGCAGCTTCATGTTCGCCAGCGACAGTTTGACCGGCGCATTGCGGAAGGTCTCAACGACATCCGCGCGCTTCACACGCGGGCCAGCCTCCAGAACGATCACCGATTTTCCTTCGCGGGCCAGCGAGCTCGCGACGAGTCCACCCATCACTCCCGATCCGATCACGATCACGTCTGCGTCGAAATTGCTCATTACTGTCTTTCTCGTTTGATTGCGCGGTTTTATCTGTTTGCCGGCTGCTGCGCGGGTTTTGGGTCGGCTGTCGTGTTGCGTTCGAGCGGCAAGCCCTGTGCTGCGTCAGGAAGATTGCGGCTTGGCGCCCCACGCGAGCGGACCCGGCCCGTAGGTCGGCACCGCGAGTATTCCGCGCGTCGGCCGGTACATCAGCGCGTCGGCGTAGGTGATGAGTTCGGCATCGGCCGCATCGCCAACGATGCCCAGATACCAAGCCGACACGACGCTCGTCGCGGTGGCCAGCAGTGCGGCATCGGCCGGCGTGGCGACGAGGAATGCGTCCATATCGGCGAACTTCGACTGATCGACGTGAGCGAGCAGCGCGTCGATCCTGGTCGCGAAACCTGCGTCGCGCCGGGACAGCGCGGCGAAAAAGCGCCTGCTGGTTTCGTGATCCAGATCGCTCTGGCCCGTGACGAACATCGAGACGCGCAGGAACGCAGCCGATGTGGCGGTGGCCGCACCTTCGGCCGCCTGAGCGCGTGGCAGCCAGGACATCGGTGTTGCTGCGAGCGCCGCGATGGCAGTACCTGCGGCAACTGCAAGAAACGTCCGCCGTGACGGACAGTGAGCGGCGGCGTCACGCTTTTCAGGCGACTGCGATACAAAATGAAGTTGAGCAATGCGGTCCATGGAGCGCACGGTGTCAGGCCGGCGATCGCTTGCGCGATCCACCTGAACGCGAACGCATCACCATCACGAGCGCCACAATCAGGATGATCAGCACAACGAGGCCGGGCAGCGCAAAACGACGGGCCTGTGCAATCAATGGCGGCTTGCCGCCGTCGCGGATCGTCGCGACATCGTTCGCATTCACCTGGACCGCAGGATTGCCGTACTGATGCAGGACGAAGTTGGCGACGTCCGCAACGTCCTGATCGGACAGGCGGTCAGTGAAGCTCGCGTCAGGGCCGAACGCCGGCATGAACGCGGGTTTGCCTTGCGCATCGCGCTTAAGACCGAACAGGATGACGGCGATCAGATTGTCGGCATTCGCCGCACCGGTAGCGGTGTTGTGATAGAGCGAGGGGTAGTCGTGACTACTCAGACCGCCGCCGTTCACCTGATGGCACGCCGCGCACGAGCCCGAGAAAATCTGCCAGCCACGCGGCGGCTGGGCGTCGTTGCCGCGTAGTGCGGCTTCGTTCAGCGCTTGTCCATAAGCGTAGCGCGCGGTTTTGTCGTCGGCGGGCATCGGCGCGGTCTGCTTCAGATACGCAACGATCGCAGCCAGGTCGGCGTCGCTCAGATATTGCAGGCTGTGATCGATCGCTTCGGCCATCGGTCCGGCTGCCTGCGCCTTGCCCGGCACCGAGCCCGTCTTCAGGTACTGGATCAGATCCGCATTCGTCCATCCGCCGATCCCGCTGACCGGGTCCGAACTGATATTGGGCGCGTACCAGCTTCCGAGCGAGCCGCCCGCGAACGCACGCGCGTCGTTCTGCCCCATCAGCGCATTGCGCGGCGTGTGACAGGCGGCGCAGTGCTCGAGCGCGTTCGTCAGATACGCGCCGCGGTTGATCAGAGGCGAGACGTGCGGGTCCGGTTTGAACGGCTTGCTGTCGAGGAACAGTGCGTTCCAGACCGCCATGGTCGACCGGATATTGAACGGGAAAGGCAGCGTGGTTTGGGGCGGCACGCCATCGACCGGAGCGACCCCTTGACGGAAATACGCATACAGCGCGTGAACGTCGTCGTCCGTGAGCGCGGCGTATGACGTGTACGGCATCGCCGGATAAAGACGCTTGCCGTCGCGACGGACGCCTTGGCGCAATGCGCGGGCGAAGTCGGCCTCGGTATAGTCGCCGATACCGCCGTGTGTCGAAGGCGTGATGTTCGTCGAGTAGATCGTGCCCATCGGCGAGTTGATCGGATAACCGCCGGCGAAGGGCTTGCCGCCCTGAGCCGTATGGCAGGCGGCGCAATCCGCAGCGACGGCCAGATAGCGGCCCGCTGCGATCAGCGGTGATGCAGCGGTGGCGGCGGCAGCGGCAGGCTGTCCGGCGGCCGACGCAACCGGGCCGCTCGCACTGACCGCCTCGCCTGCATGCTCAGGCGCAGGGGCTTGCTGAGCGAACGCGCACACGGAAAGCGAGGCGGCTGCTGCTGCGAATGCAGCGCTGACGAGAATTTGTGTAAATCGCATCTTCTTGCTGGATTGCCCGGCGCTGGGGACGCGGCGCCATATACCGTCGATGAAGGCAGGGCGACTGGCCGACGCCTTGCATGCCGCTGTTGATGCGCACGAGGCAATTGCCGGTGCGCGTCGCCGTCGATTACAACAACTCGTACTCCATGACTTCGAGCGGCGTCTCGCCACCGTTAGTCAGCGTGCGCGTACCGGCTTCGGTGAAAAACGCGTCGCCTTTATGAAGGGTCGTCTGTTTGCCGATGTCGCCGGGGCTTTGCTCGATGAGCCGCTCGCCGGACAGGACCACTCGCAAGCCAGGCCCGAACTGCCGATAAGGCGCGGCGATCTCGCCGGGCTGCAAACGCAGGCGCCAGCCGCGCACGCGCGGCTTGTCGAGCACCAGCGAGAATGCGCTGACGCTTGCGCGATCCGCATTGCCGTAGTTGCCGCGCTCGAGCGCGATTAACTCGAAGGCAACCTGATGGATCAGCGAGTCGCCGATGTTGCTGACCTGATCGACGATGCCGGCGGTCTGGTAGTCGCCGAAGCGCACGGACCCCGTCTTCATGTCGACGACCTTGCCCGCGCCTTCGCCCTTGCGCTCGATAAACGAGCGGGAACCATTGATGATCGTGTTGACGAACGTCAGGTTCTGCGCGTGCCACATGGTCGACTGTCCGGGGCGGATCATTACGCGCATGACCCGCATCTGACTGTTTTGCATGATGACGTGGTGCATCGGTTCCTCGGCCGTCGGCACGACCCGGCTGCCCATTGCCAATGCCGATGGCGGCGCTCTCATGTGAGCCTGATCGATGTCGCTCTCGCTGGCCGCTTGCGCCGACACCGGCAGCAACGCGGGCACGGCTGACACCAAAGCGGCACTCGCCCCCAACAACATCGCGCCTCTACGCCGCAGATCGACCCCGTCTTGCGTCTCCTGACTTCCACTCACTTGTCTGCTCTCCCTCTAAGACAATGTTTGTCCGTGTGCAACCCCGCTCGAAACACACCGCCGCGCAACGCATGCGAATACACGTTCTGCGGCGGCATGTTCCAGCCACCCTTCACGCTTGCGACGAATCGAGCGCCGGTTCGCGGTCGCTCGTGCGCGACGTGATAAAAAACAGCATCGCGAGCACGCCGAGCAGGTCGATCACCGCGCCCACCAGAAAGCCGCTGTCGTATCCGCCGAGGTGCTCGACCGCCATGCCCATCAGCGCAGGTCCGACGACGCCGGAAATATTCGCCAGCAGGTGCACGAAGCCACCTACGCCGCCGACGTGTTCAGCCGGAATCAATTCGTGGATCGTTGCCCAGCAGCCCTGACACGCAGCGGTGAGAAAGAGCACGGCCAACGCGACCAGCGTGACGATCATCACGGGCGATTGCGCGTGTCCAACCGCGAGGATCGACAGACCGGACAACGCGAGCGGCACGATGGCGCTCATCTTGCGAGCCAGCAGCTTGTTGCTCATCTTCCTGAAGAAAATATCCGCGACGATGCCGCTGCCGAAAAAGCCGAGACCGCCGCACAGCCACGGAATCACGCTGACCACGCTCATCGCCTCGAGGCTCAGGTGCAGGCCTTCCGTGAAGTAGCTGGGCATCCACGAGATAAAGACATAGAGCATGTAATTCGCGGCGAACAGTCCGGCAGCCACGGCGAGCGTGCTGGGTCGAACCAGAAACGTTTTGAGCGGCGTAGCGCGTGCATCGCTCTCGCCCGTCGCGACTGCGACGTTGTGACGGCTGACCTCGATCAGTTCGCGCTCGGCGGCGCCCACGCGTTTGTTTTCGGCGGGGCTGTTGGTGCCGAACAGTCGCCACGCAATCAGCCAGACGACCCCCAGCGTCGCGACGACGATGAACGACACGCGCCAGCCGAGCGCAAACGCGGTCAAGCCGACAATAGGACCCGCAATCGCGCTGCCTACCGTCTGCCCGGAAAACGTGAAGCCGATCATCGTCGCGGTTTCGTCACGCGGGAACCAGTTCGTGATCGTGCGGTTCGTGGTCGCATTCATCGGACCTTCGCCGAAGCCGAAGAGCGTCCGCAAGAACAGCAGCGAGACGAAGCCGCCCGCCGTCGCAGTCAGCCCGCAGACCAGTGACCAGCCGCCCATCGCCCATGAGAAGACGCGGTGAGGTCCATAGCGATCCGCGAGCCTTCCGCCGACGAACGCGAACAGCGAGTAGCCCACGAAGAAGCTGCTGAAGATCAACCCCATCCGCGACGGCGAGATATGCAGTTCATTCTTGAGGATCGGGGCGACCACGCCTAACGCCGCCCGGTCCATATAGTTGATGGCGCCTGCCAGAAACAGCAGGGTCGCCACGACATAGCGATACTTTCCAGGTTTCATCTCGTCTCCGAACGAATTAGTTTTCTGTTTTTATGAGCGCACTGCTACTGCTCGATTGAATCGCGCGTCGCAGGCTTCGAATCGCTCTGGACCGGATCGGTATGGTGGGCTCTTTGCGCATCACCCGAAGCTCGCTATCGCAACCCAGTTTGCGTCGCCGCCACCATCCACGTGTTCGAGCAGCCTGAGTCGGCCACTGGTCCGGTCGATCGCGTACAGGGCCACGCGCGAATCGTTTTGCCCCGCGACTATCGCGAAGTCGCCGGCCGGATCGATTGCGAAACTGCGCGGGCTTGCAACGGTTTCAAGCGTGTCGATCAGTTCGATTCGTCCGGTCGCCGGATCGATTGAAAAATGACTCAGCAGACCGTGGCTTCGCTCCGACGTGTACAGAAACCTGCCGTCGGGCGTCATGTGAATGTCGGCGCAATAGATCGAGTCGGGATCGGGCGTGTCGTCGGGCGTCGGTGCAACGCCCGACGGCGGGCGTGCGCGGCCCGGCACCATGCCGGCGGCCGCCGGGATCGACTCGAGCCGTTGCAGTTCGATGAACGGCGCATCGGCCGAGGCTCGTTCGAACACGATCACCGTGCCGAGCAGTTCGCAGAGAACGTAGAGGAAGCGGCCATCCGCCGACAGCGTGGCATGACGCGGACCTGCGCCTGCGGGTGCGTCGAGTGAATAAGCGGGCTGTTCGGCGAAGCGGCCCTGCGCGGCGTCGAAGCGATACGCATGAATGCGGTCGTCGCCGAGATACGGGACGAACGCGAGGTCCGTGTTGCGATCCGGCAGGATTGCGTGCGGTTTTTCGCCGCCCGCGAGTGTGCTGGCCGGATTGCCTTGCGGGCGGCCGTCGGTGTCGATCCGGAACGACGCCAGCAGATTGGCACCGTACGAGGCGCCCAGCAGCCAGCGGCCCGACGTGTCGAAACTCAGATTCACGAGACTGTTTGCAACGGGCGCGCGTGCGAGCGGAGTCAGTTCGCCGGTCGTTCGGTCGATCCTGTAGCTGAGCAGCGCATACGGCGCACGACGTACCGCTGCGTGAAGCGTCGCCGAGTCCGGGTCGATGGCGAGCGGCATCACCATCGGGGAGGCCTTCGTCCGCGAAACGGGCGACAGCGCCTCACGCGCGCGATCGAGCACGTATACGCTGATATCGCCATCCCGTGCATTCGAGATGAAGACAAAGGTTTTCGCCATGTCGCCTGCTGGCGGCTCGTGCCGCGCTCCTGTGAAGAAGCCGGTTGATCGCAAAGGGATCGACCGGCCGAAATATGCAATCGGTTGCATCATTCGGGCCGTTGCCCGCGTCGAAAATGATGCTCGAATATGGTTTTCCCCGCCAAACGCGTCGTCTTTCTGCGTATTTCCTTGAAACATCGCAAGATTGACGAGCGGGTTGAGGCCATAATACACTAAAATTTGAAACCGATTACAAATTGAGGCGTCTGTCCTGGCCGCGCCTGGCAGGCAGCACATGGAAACGCAGGCTATGAAGAACCCCACCGTCGACGACATCAAAAATGAAACGGCGCAGCCGTTACAAGCAGCAAGCAAGCCGGCCCCCGCGCCGGTGCCGCGTGCGTTTCGCGACCTTCTTGCACTCGATGACTTCGAGCGCCACGCGCAACGCGTTCTGCCGCCGATGATTTTTCAGTACGTAGCGGGCGGCGTGGAAACGCAGTCGTCGGTCAGGATGGCGCGCGATGCGTACACGCGTTACGCGTTCCTGCCGCGCATGTTCGTCGACGTATCGGGTCGCGACCAGGGCGTCACGCTATTCGGGCATCGCTATGAGAATCCGTTTGGTATCCCGCCGCTCGGCGGGTCGGCGTTTGTCGCGTATCGCGCGGACCTGCGCTTTGCCGAAGCGGCCCGGCGCCGCGACATTCCGATGATCCTCAGTGCGTCCGCACTGATCAAACTGGAAGATGTGATCGCCGAGAATCCGCACGCGTGGTTTCAGGCTTATCTCGCGGGCGACCAGCCGCGCATCGACCGGCTGGTGGATCGTGTGGAACGGGCGGGCTATGAAACGCTGGTCGTCACCGGCGATACGCCGATGCTCGGCAATCGCGAACACAACATCCGCAGCGGATTCAGCATGCCGATCAAAATGACGCCGAAGGTTATGTGGCAAAGCGCGCTGCATCCGCGTTGGCTGCTCGGCACGGTTGCGCAAACGTTTCTGAAACACGGCGCGCCTCATTTCGAGAATACCGATGCCGAGCGCGGTCCGCCGATGATGTCCAGGAAGGTGCGCAATACCAATCAACGCGACGAACTGGCGTGGCGTCACGTCGAAGCGATTCGTAAGCGCTGGAAGGGCAATCTGGTCGTGAAAGGCCTGATGACGCCTGCCGACGTCCGTATTGCGCAGTCGTTGGGGGCCGATGGTGTCGTTCTGTCGAATCACGGCGGCCGTCAACTCGACTATGCGATCGCCCCGCTCGAGACGCTGGAGGAAATAGCGTCGTTCAAGCAGAACATGAAAGTGATGATCGACAGCGGCATCCGGCGCGGCACGGACGTGATGAAGGCGCTCGCGCTCGGCGCGGACTTCGTGTTCGTCGGGCGGCCGTTGTTGTACGGTGCGGCGCTGGGCGGGGTCGATGGCGTGCTGCACGCGATCAGGATTCTGGCTGACGAAATCGATCGCGATATGGCTTTGCTGGGTGTTCGCCGGATCGAGGAATTGACGCCGCAGCACGTTCGGCGGATCGCGTAACCGCTACCCCGCACGCGCTCGTGCGCTGCTTATCGCCTTTGCTGCCTACTCTCATTGCGTTGAAAAATACTATGAAACAGGACTCAAACCATCGTCCGGTACATCTGATGTCGGGCTTTGTCGTTCAAACGCCATTCGCTGTCGACATCCTGCCGCGCTTTGAGCAGTCGGGTGGGCAGGTACGGATCGAATGGAATCCGACCTCCGTGCTCGTCAAGGAAATCGATTCGGGCAAGCGTGCAGACGTGCTGCTCGTGACTCGCCAAGCGATGGACCGCCTCGTCGAGCAGGGCGTGGTCGAGGCATCGACCCGCGTCGAGTTGCTGCGCTCGAATCTGGGCGTGGCTGTCAAGCGAGGGGCGCCAAAGCCGTCCATTCAGGATGCCGATCAGTTCAAGGAAACTTTGCTCAACGCGCGCTCGGTTGCCTATTCGGACAGCGGCGCAAGCGGCATCTACTTCAGCAAGCTGATTGCGCAATGGGGCATCGCCGACAGCATCAACGCCCGCGCGACGATCATCAAGGACGGACTCGCCGCCGAAAAGCTGCTGGGCGGCGAAGCGGATCTCGCCGTCCAGCAGATCAGCGAACTGCTCACCGTCGATGGCATCGAGATCGTGGGTCCGTTTCCGCCCGGCGCGCAGAACGCGCTGTCTTTTTCCGCGGCCTGCTTTGCCGGTACGGACAACTTCGATGAAGCGAAGCGCTTTCTGGCGCATATCAACGACGCGGCGGCGCGTGAGACATATCGCCGGTACGGTCTTGAACCCGTCTGAGCGGGTTCGTTAAACGCGTGTCAAGCGGCGGTGGGACGCGTAGCTTTAGGACGACGCTTGGCCGCCGATCTGGCCGGCGCCGGCCCGGTACTACTGCGCACGATCAAAGCGGTTTCGATCCGCGGCGAACCGGGTGGGTGCGGGAGGTTGTCGAGGCATCGCAGCAGATAGTCGGCGGCCTGCTCGCCGAGTTGCGCGAGACCGACGCTGACCGTCGTGAGCGGCGGCGACAGATGAGCCGCGAAATCGTAATTGTTGAACCCGACGATCGACAGATCTTCCGGCACGCGAAGCCCCTTCGCGGAAGCTGCAAGCAGCACACCGAAGGCCAGTTGATCGTTGCCGCAAACGATCGCCGTCGGCCGGTCCGCCGCATTGGCTAGCATCTTTATTGCAGCCTGGCGCGCTTCGTTCAGCGTGAACGCATCGTCGATGATCCGCTCGCGAGGAAGCTGATACCCGCTGCCGGAAAGGCGCTTGCGAATGCCCCGAATCCGGTCGGTGACGCGGTCATTGGTAGGCGGAGTGCCGACGATCACGCCAATATCGGCATGTCCTAGCTGGACCAGGTGATCGGCAATCAGATGGCCTATCGCCACGTTGTCGTAGCCGATGCTCGGGCGGTCAGGGTCGATGGCCAGAATCTGGATGCAGGGCACCCGATGCTGATCGATGCGCTCCCACATTTGCGGATCGTGCGTGTGACCGACCACCAAGAGCGCATCGACGCCGTGGCCAAGCAGCTTCGTCACGCCCTCCATCTCGACGGTCGGGTCGAAGTCGCTGCTGGCTAGCAGCAGCGTATAACCCGCATCGTGAAGGCGTCTTTGAAACGCGTTGAGCGAGCGTGAAAAGGTTTGCGTCTCGATGGTCGGCACGACTGCGCCGACCGTGAAAGTGCGGTTTAGCGACAGCGCGCGAGCTGCTCCGTTCATCACATAGCCAAGTGCCTTGCAGGCTTCGCGCACAGCTTCGCGTTTGTCTGCGCGGACCGCCTCGGGACGATTGAGCACGCGCGATACCGTCGCAGTCGACACCCCCGCGAGGCGCGCGACATCGCCGACGCTCACTCGCAGGCGGCCTTCTGGTGGCGACTGATCGGATTCCGTTGCCATGCGTCGGCGTCTCCTGGGATCGTAAGAATAGTGGTGGATTTATCGCCGTATTATCGCGCTAAACCGGTTTAGGCCGCTTCTGCATTCAACGAAGTTTTGCTGCCGACTCGATCAGCGCCTTCATTTGTACGACGGCTGCGTCTGGCGCGGTCAGAACGGGGACGGTGGTTTTCTGCCGCACGGAGTCGGCTGCGCGCGACGTGGAAAAATGCGCGAGCATGATCGCGTCGCAGTCCGACAATTCCGGCGCGCGTGCCGCCACCAGCCGGTTGTGCGATTCCACGTCGCCTTTGCGCAGCAGGTCGATCGCGTCATCCACGATGATCGTGCGCAGGCGCGCATTCGACCCCGCTTCGCGCACGTAGGCGTCGAACTCGTCGGTCATCGTTTTGACCGAAGGGCCGAAGGTAGCCAGCATGCCGATGTTGTTGCCGCGCGCGATGGCCGCCTGAAACATCGCCTCGTTGGGCTTGAGAACGGGCACGCCCGCCGAAGCCGACAGCGCGTCGATAGCCGGGCCGAAGGCGGAGCACGTGACGAGAATGCCGTGCGCGCCGATGTCCTTGCCGTACATGCCGAAGCGGACGAAGCGGTCGATCATCGCCTGGCTCAACTCCGTTTCGCGGGCGCGATCGATCGTCAGCCCGTCGTCCAGCAAATTGACGATCTCCGCTTCCGGCCAGTTGGCAGCGAACGCGGCATGGACGGGTTGCATGGCCACCGGGGTCGCGTGCAATAGGACGATGCGAGACATGGCTTCTCCTGTATAAAAGTTGATGCTAAAATTGTAACCGATTACAAATTCTGGCTGTGGTTTTGTCCAGATTTTCTTCATCCATGCTGGCCTGGGATTTCCGAAAGGTCTTCGTCCCGGTTTTACTGGAAGCGCAATCCATGAACTTCGATTCGACTTTGCTCGGCTGTATCGCCGACGACTTCACTGGCGCCACCGATCTGGCCAGCATGCTGGTGCGCGGCGGCATGCGCACCGTCCAGACCATCGGCGTGCCCACCGGTCCGCTCGACACATCGGCTCAAGCGGTGGTGGTGGCGTTGAAATCGCGTACATCGCCAGCCGGCGATGCGATCGCGGAATCGCTCGCGGCGCTGGAGTGGCTGCGCTCGCTCGGCTGCAAGCAGTTCTATTTCAAATACTGCTCGACGTTCGATTCGACCGACGCGGGCAATATCGGCCCGGTCACCGATGCGCTGATGAAGGCGCTCGGAACGGACTTCGCGATTGCCTGCCCGGCATTTCCGGAAAACGGCCGTACCGTGTATCGCGGCAACCTGTTTGTCGGCGATCTGCTGCTTAACGAGTCCGGCATGCAGAATCATCCGCTCACGCCGATGACGGACGCGAACCTCGTGCGCACGTTGCAGCGTCAGACGCAATCGAAAGTCGGGCTGCTGCGTTACGACGCCGTCCAACCAGGAGGCGAAACACTCGCCGCTGCGCGGGCCACGCTCAAAGCCGATGGTGTGCGTCTCGCCATTGCCGATGCGATCTCCGACGCCGATCTCTACAAGCTCGGCGAAGCGTGTGCCGACGATGTTCTGCTGACGGGCGGTTCGGGACTGGCGCTGGGTCTGCCGGGCAACTTCGCCCGCGCCGGTTTGCTGGCGCAGGGTGACGATGCGCAGACGCTGCCCGTTGTCGGTGGACTTTCCGCTGTGCTCGCGGGTAGCTGCTCGCGAGCGACGCAAGGGCAGGTTGCGCACTGGCGTAACGGCGAGCGTCCGGCGTTCCGCCTGAATACGCTGCAATTGGCTGAGAATGCGCAAAAGGTGGTCGACGAGGCGTTCGAATTCGCGCAGCAGCACATCGGCAAGGAACCGGTGCTGATCTATGCAACGAGTTCGCCGGAGGAGGTCGCGGCCGTGCAGGAAAAACTCGGCGTCGCCGAATCGGGGACACTTGTCGAGCATGCGCTCGCCAGGATCGCCCAGCGCCTGCGCGATGCGGGCGTGCGCCGCTTCGTCGTGGCGGGAGGGGAAACGTCGGGTTCCATCGTCAATGCGCTCGACGTGAAGGCACTCACCATCGGACCGCAAATCGATCCGGGCGTACCCTGGACCGTATCGAACGGTGGTCAACGCTACGCGCTCGCGTTGAAGTCGGGCAATTTCGGCACCGTTGATTTCTTCGAAAAAGCACTGACGCAGCTCGATCAGCTGATGGATCGGCCGCAATGAACACGACTATTTCTGCGGCCCAGCATGCGGAGAACAGTGCGCGCGAGGAGATCGCGCGAATCGGCGCCGACCTTTACTCGCGCCGCTACACGGTCGGCTCGGCGGGCAACATCAGCGCGCGACTCGACGATGGCTGGCTGATCACGCCGACCGACGCTTGCCTTGGCCACCTCGATCCGGCCGCGATTGCCAAGGTGGATCGCGACGGCAACTGGGTGAGCGGCGACAAACCGTCGAAGACACTCGCGCTCCATCGCAACGTGTACGACACGAACCCGGCGATGCACGGCGTAGTCCACACTCATTCGACTCACCTCGTCGCATTGTCTCTTGCAGGTGTCTGGAAACCCGACGATATCCTGCCGCCCATCACGCCGTACTACGTGATGAAAGTCGGCCACATTCCGCTGATTTTCTACCGCCGGCCGGGAGACCCCGAGGTCGCGGAACGCATTCGCGCGCTCGCCAGCAGTGTGCGCGGCGTATTGCTGGAGCGGCTCGGTCCGGTGGTGTGGGGCGCGAGTGTCTCGCAGGCGGCGTATGCGCTAGAAGAACTGGAGGAGACTGCGCAACTGTGGTTGATGCAAACGCCGAAGCCGGAGCGGCTCTCCGACGCACAGATCGACGAATTGCGAACAACGTTTGGCGCGAAGTGGTAGCTGTCGGTCAATCGCGAGCGTTCCGGCGCAGAACTGGATTGCTGTTTTGGTGTAATGCGCCGCAATACGTCTGCAACTTCTGCGAGTGGTCGAATGCGAGAGTCAAAGTTTTGAACCGTCCTGTTATGTCCGATCGGCGTCGTATATATTGGGCGCGCTCCGTTGTTCCTCCCGCCATTGCCGACGCGAACGATACATTCTTTTGAATGCAAGTCCGGCCATCCTGGCCCATCCCGACGGGCGCGGGTCGGCGAGCATGCTGAGCGCGCGTGCATAGTCGAGCGTAAGACCCGGCGTCCAGGCCATCGTCGCCGCGCGTTTGCGAATCTGCGCTGCCACCCAGAGTTCGGGCGTGGCCAGCAGCCTGAGCAACGGTCTCCATCCGCCTGTTTGTGCCCAGACACGCGCCGAAGCACCCTCGATCGCCGCTTCCAGCGCGCGGGAGACCGAACTTGAGCAGTTCCTGTGCGTGAGGTTGTAGGTCGTATCCTGTCGATACTCCTCCCAGAAACGCCGCAAACATTCGGGATCGTAGTTGCGGATACGGACCTGGACGGTCGACGGACACCAGGCTTTCGATTCGGTCTGATAGTCGGGCTGGAACAGGCCGGGCACATCATTTTCGCGGGTTGCCTGCAGAATGCGCGTGAACTCGTTCGGAGAGCGATCTATTTCGACGCCTGGATACAGGCTGATATAGACTCCGTCGGGCGCTTCAAGGGCGGCATGCCCGGTCGAGATGACACCGTTCCTGTCGACGGCCGCAATATAGCGATCCACGATTAACGTGCGCTTCGCTTCCGCCTTCGATGATCCGACCGGCGTCCACACATGGACGGTCAAAGCCCGCTCATGGGCCGCGGGAGGACCATCCCATTCGTTGGCGTCGAGACGGACCGCACCGTTGGGCGGCGCCGCGGACGCTGCGTTCGACGCGGCCTGGCTATCCACTGCAGGGTTGAAGGTTAGTCGCCGGATACGGCTCGCGAGCAGAATCATGTTCCAGCCACCGAACAGAAGACCCAGAGCCAGACAATACGGCACGGTGCCAACGTAGTGAGTCGGATACGGCTGGTAAAAGAAGAATGCCAGCAGGATTTCGACTATTCCGCTGGCTACCGCCAGCCGCCATCTTCTGTAGCGCACCAGCCTTGCAGAGATAGTCTGCAGCAGCCCGTCGGCCAGAAAGAGGGTGCCAAAGATTACCGAGAGGATGAAGTTTCCATGATGATGACCTGCCAGAATCAACACCGCGGCGAGACAGAAGGCGATGCCTTTCACGTAGCGCAGTGTACGTTGGCCCCCTACGCCGGTCCAGGCGACAGCCAGCGTTGCCAGTCCCTCGGCGAGCAACAGACAGGCAAAGGGGGCGATGGGAAAGTAGAGCGCGCTATCGAGCGCGTCGATGAAAATGACGATCCCGAGTATCAGGCTGATCCAGCCGGTCAGCCTCAGGCCACGCCACCGGGTACGGAGGTAATCTACACCCAGCAGTATCATAACAAGACGAACCATGCAATTCTCCGGAGTTCATATATCTCGTCGAGGCGGTCGGGCCGGCGCGTCGTTCCGATTGCAGATTGCGGCAGAAAAGTCGGTGTCGATAATAGCGTCAACATTGCGCCAGATCCTGCTGCGTTCGCGCAGCTCTTCAAAGGACACGGTCTGATCCAGTAGGCCCAGTTCGTAAGCGTACTGATCTGCGTAACCGCTTAGAAGAAGTTTCCAGCTGTATCCGATCGCAGGCGATACGGCTCTCGCATGATGCAGGATATTGGTTGTGCAATTGTTAAATAGCGTGTGGTAGAACTCCGGGCGGCTATTCAGTTCGTTGATACGCCGCATGTAATCCCGAAACAGGGCACGTGCTGTGTCGGCCGGAACATCTGCACGGTAGACGCAAACCCGTTCACGGCGAATATCGGTGCGAACGCCGATAAGGTCGCGTTCATCGGCGACTACATAGACGAGGCAATAATTCCTGAAAAAGCCGCCGAACTTAGAATATTTCTGCCCACCTTTGCGCCGCGTCTCAATGGAGATGGAAAGATACTGGCCCGTACAGAAGCCGAAGCTGACAAATACGTGCGCGATGCTCTCGCCGGCCCAGCGCGACACAATCAGGTCGACTGACTGCAGTTCCCCCACATTGTAAGTCGAGTCGTACCAGGCGGGTGTGTAGTCGTCACGCGACCGGTAGGTAAAGTTCCGTACGTTGCGAATGGTGGCGCGTTCGTTATCCCATTCGACGGATGCAGTACGGACGTATTCCTGCACCCAATCGAGATCGTTGGACGGTGTACGTCTCAAATACGATATCAGTGCCATCCTCTGTCGCTCCTGTTCTGACATCTGCCATCAGTTTCAATACCGGTCAAACGGTGGCCCGCTCGCTAATGGACCTGACATTGGTGTCTGATCGGCCCGCGAGATGATCATGAGCGGCGAGCATGTCAGGGTGCAGTCCTCGATCAGCAGAACAGCTGCTTGCGTCGGCACGAGAATTCGACGGCGGGCTCTTACTAGCCTCGTTGTAAAGCATGCATGCCAGCATGCGCGGAGTTAGTGGGTCCTAGAATTCATGGCTATACAGGGTAAAGATATAAACAAGCTGGTAGGCGATGGCGGCGAGGGAAAACACGCGGTGATAGCGCCGGTCGTTCGTTCTGATCGCAATCCCGCAGGCCACGATAAAGACGATGGCCCTCGCAGCGTATGCCGACCCGAGATGCAGATAATATTGCCGTCCTTTCAGCAGGGTATCAATGAGATCAAGCGCAAAAAGCGCGACGAGCAAACCAAAGAACCATGCTTTTCGGGAAAAGAAGTAGTCTTCGTATCCACTGTATCCGTCCATTGAATCGGGGAACATCATGGAGCAGGTCATGTATATCAAAACTGCGTAGGCAATGGTGAACAGGTAGATGGCGAAGTTCCAGTCCCTGAGCTCACGGAGTTGAAATTCCCACCACCAGTAGTGCAACACGTAAATGAGCATGAAAAAAGCCCATGTCATGTGCACGCCGTAAAGCCTTTCCTTGCGTGGGTGCTGGATGATGTTGGCAAAGCTGCGTAGCAGATGCGTAAGCCCCAGGCTGATTACGACGCCAACGATGATGCGCACATGAGCGTAAAGATCCATTTGCTATTGTCTTGGCGGGTAAGGCGGTTGCCGTGATGATGGCTGGTTGCCCCATAACGATAAGAACGCGGCATTGCGGCACACAGGTCGTTACGACATCCTGCAGATGGTAAAAACCCAGGGGACCTGGCGCGTCGCCGCTAATGCCGCAGCAGCGCGCTCAGGATTGGACGCCTACGCTTCGCAACATGAGTTGATGGTCTTTTCCCGCACAATCCGGCTTCTGGAAAACTGGACAAAAGGCGGCAAAGGCCGGTTACAGTGCCGGCGACTGCAGTCGGCCGGTATGCACGGCTGAAAACCGCAAATCGGAAAGAAGTATGCGATATATATCGCGGGTTGTGGTCGCCTACGCATTGCAATGAAGCTAGTCAGGTAGTCGCCTGACGATGAAGTCCGTTTCATATTGATGGCCCGGGTAATGGGTCTGAACCAAGTCTGCGAATTGGACCTTTGTGATCCTGTGCCGGTAGGTGTCATGCAGCCATTGCATGAACTCGCCGGTCTCGTCCGGCGTATCCAGCGGAATCCTGCGGTAATGTGAATCGGCCTTGATCTGATCGGTAAGGCCGAGAAACCATGTATGGAAAGGTTGATCGTTCACTGCTGCCTGCATCCGTGGATCGGGGGTGGAACATCCCTCTACCATTACAGTGCCCAGCGACATTGCCGCAAAGATCACTACCAATCGAGTGAAGCTTTTCATATCGATATTCCTGGAGAACGTCGTCTTCAGTTCGAGGAGAACTGCTTAACTCATTTCCGACCAGCCAGTCATCCCGCACGTCCGTCTGCGTGCCATGATCGCATGTTATCAATTGCGGGTGTACCCGGAATTAATTTCACCAAGTACCTCAATTGCTGCTGCCGGTCGTTCATGCGACGGCACACTGAACGGTCGCCGCGATTGCGGACTGAATCCGTCACGGTGGCTATGGTCGCCAGGCTTCTCTCATCCTTCGTCGCAGAATCGCGTCGGGAGAGTGATGGTCTGCTATTCGGTGACGCTTGTACAGGTGAACATTTGCTGCGGGGTTGGCCGCTTTCTCCGGTATCAACATGACGATCCCGCTCACTTACCTTACTCACGAGGAAGCCGTTTAGCCGCCGCTGACCAGCACGATCAACAGTCGCTAACCGGGTGGCGGATTGCCCCAGATCCTGAATTTCGGCAATTTCTGTCCTGCTGTTCGCGGCGCATGCTGGCACGCCAGACCGCCGTGCCGCGATCAATCCGGGTCAACGGGATTTACGACCGGAGATCCTGAGTTGATGGGGAGTCGTCCCGAAATGCTTGCGCATCGTCGTCGTCAGGTAACTTTGCGAGCTAAATCCGCATTCGAGCGCGATCGACAGGATGCTGGCGGACGTATGACGCAGCATCCACTGTGCGCGCATCAAGCGCCGGTCAATGACATATTGCATGGGCGTGCGCGAGAATCGGTCTTTGAATGCAGCAATTGTCGAGTACTCGCTCATTCCCATGAGTCCGGCAAGGTCGGCAAGACTGATCGGCTTGCCGGGTATCGAATCGATGAAGTCATTGATCGTCTGTTCACATAGTGCGTCGACTGCCGCCTGTGGAGACCGGAAGGTGTCTACTGCGTTCGGATTATTTCGATAGGTCGCGCTCGGGGGCTCGCCGAACCGGCGGCGGTATTCGCGAATGAAGCGGGCGGAAAGAGAGAAGCCACAAGCGCGCAGTGTGCCAACGAAGCTGCTGTCGTTGCCGGTCGCCAGCTCCTTATTGACGCAGCGCAATCGCGCTTCGTAGAAGTGCTCAGCCGAGTTCCTACCGGTGAGCCGACGGACGCTGTTTTCAAGCGCGTTCGTCGCACAGCCGAGTGTCTGCGCAATCGCGCTGACGGTTTTCCAGCGCATCGGGTCTGACCGTATCAGATCGATGGCGGATCGTGCCTTGCGTTCGTCTGCGCAAAGGTCAACTGGCAACAGATGACTGTAGTTATTGGCGTGGCCTGTGATGAGTAATTTCATCATATGCTCAAGCAGGCAGTGGGCCGCCGCATCGGGCGCAGGCATCATATTCATCATCTGATGCAGGCAATCAGCAGCGATGTCCCACTGCGTAGCGATCTCGGGGGATACCGGCTTGAGAGCAAGTCGAACTGGCTCTATCAGGGGGCGCCCGACCCATTGCGCCATAAAACGGTTGACCTTCTGCTCGTCGATGATGACCGAAAGATGGCCAAATCCGGCGGGTCCGGTTACACACGTTGAGGGGCCGCTCGCAGAAATCGGGACGACCTGTCCCGGTGAGCAACCGGTGCTTGCCTTACCGTCCGAATAGGTTGAGCCTCCCCGGTTGCATGAGACAAGCAGATAGTTCGGCCGAGCCTCTTCGGAGCGGAAGTTGAAAGGCATCTGGTAGTCGACGTCATAAATGCCGACGCCATTCCACTCATGCCCGGCCATGTTGACGTCCTGCTTCCTGGCATGCTGCGCAGCAAACAGATTGTCGGCGTATATCTGACCGATGAAGTCGGCGACTTCTTCGGGATCGTTGCTATGGAAACGATGTGTATGAACCTGGGATTCGTTCACGATGCAGCTCGCCTGTTCGGGTGATTGTGCCACGACTCGTTACAAGGAAGGGCGCCCAGGACTCCAGCGCTTCCTACAGCACTGGGAAAGATATATTGATTTCGCGACAAAGCAAATATTCCAGTGTGTTCCCTTCTTGTGGCATCGCGACAGTACAGGCGACATCGCGCCATCTTTCTGATCAACAACCTCATGAGCATCGCGTCTGTCGACCGCGTTCAGTACTTGACCTGAGGCATCTTGATGAATTTCCGAATCCCTCCCAAGGCGGACAAAAAATTTCACTTTTTTTGCCAAAAAAACTGCTAATTTTTTGTGTTACTGAAGATTACACTGCCCCCGTCATGGAAGACCAGTTCTCCCGATGCACGGCGGGCGGATACTGAACTTCGCCGGAAGCGGACAGTTGCCTAGGCCGGGCCGTATCAGATATGTCTCAATGCATTCAAATTCCATGAACGCGTTTCGAGACGATTTCAATCCGACTGTTAAATACGGTGTAGTCGGCCGTAGGGTGGTGCACAAATGCACGGATGTGCTGGATCGGGAGCGCTCTTCAGGGCGCCGTAGCCGAACCCGAACTGCTGGTTCGAAACGGTTAACGGGCGGCAACGTCTGGGCACTGTGCGGAGTGACGGCCGGAACGCCAGAATTCGCGGTCCCGGAAATTTCTCGGGAGGCAGAACCCTTTTCGTACAGCACATCCGGATTTTTCTCTTTTAAAGACCGAGGGCTGCATGCGAACAAGCATACGTTGGAAAATGAAACGGATGCGCGTACTGGGACTGTGCATCATTGCCGGACTACTCATGAGCGCATGCGGTGAGGGCAGCGACGGCCTGTCCGCAGCACCGGCAGAACGGACAGTGCTGGTCTATGCAATTGGTTCGGATCTCAGCACCAATGCAGAGCAGGATGTGAATGACATCCTGAAGAACAGCACGAGCAATCAGGTCAACATTGTTGTTGCCGCCGGAGGCGGAGTAACGATCGACCACGATAGCGGGAATAGTATCCAGTTCGACTGGACACAGTTGACCTATCTAGCCAAAGGCAAGGACGGAGCACTTTACCGTGCTGTGCAGGGGAAGAAAAATATGGCTGACGGCGCAACGTTCACCAGTTTCGTCGAATGGGCAGTGAAGACCTATCCTGCGAAAAATTATTCGATCATTTTCAATGATCATGGCGGAGGTCCGGTTGGCGGATTTGGTTCGGATAGCGTATTTCGCACGGACGAGAATCCGGCTAGCCTCTCCCTGGCCGCGATAGCCGGATCGATGAAGACCATTCAGGCTGAAACCGGGGTACTGTTCGATATGATTGGTTTTGATGCGTGCCTGATGGCCAGCGCCGAGGTCGCAAATGCGATCAGTCCATATGCGAAGTACCTTGTAGCATCGGAGGACCTGGAGTTTGGAAGTTGGGATTACGACAACATACTCAAGGCGGTATCTCAAAACCCGGCGATGGACGGGAGAGAGTTGGGCGAAATTGTGATTGACGCGGCCCGGCAGGGTAACAAGGGAGCCCGCGGCGAAAACAATCCCGCGCTCACGTTGTCGTTGATCGACCTGACAAAAATGGATGAAGTTGTCGGCGCAATAGACAGCCTCGGCAGCGAATTGACGGCGAGCTTGGCGCGCGACCCCTCTCCACGTGTTACTCCGCCTGCGGATGCCCTGACGGGAAACCTGTGTACGACCAACTGGTCCTGCATCGCGCAGGCCCGCCATGGCGCCGAGCAGTTCGACACCGATTTCGGGAACCAGGCTCCCGATGTCGTAGACCTCGGCAGCTTTGCCCAGAGCCTCGTCACTTTTAATCCGGGGCATACCGGCCCCGTTCCGGCTACGCCCGAAACGGTTCAACGCATCAAGGCTGCAGTTGCTGACGCGGTTATCGACCAGGCACAGGGATCGGAGCGAACGGATAGCAGCGGGCTAACAATCTACGTTCCTGGATCAACGATCAATTCCACCTCTGTGGGACAGACTTATTCCGCCATCGCCTTCAGCGCGAATTACAAGACATTTGTGGCCAGCTATGCTGCCATGGCACCCGATGTCTTGTCCGCCGCGGATAAGTTTTCCAGTGCACAGCCATTGAGCACGGGCGGCGTCCTGACTGTCGCTCAGCCGCTCTCTTCAGCATTATGGCTGGACGGGATGCCGCTTGCTGCAATTGTCGACCGGTCCGGCACTGCAGCGGCCATCGCGCCGGCAGCAAGCGTCAACAACGCGACGCAGATCAGTGCCGACAGGACTTTGCGGCAGTTCCTCATGAACGGAAATCCGGTTTCCGTGGTCCCAGCTGAAGCCCCCGCCGCTGGCAGCACATATATCGTTCCTGTCTGCTACAAGCCATTGGGCAATGCCACGGTGTCGGGCGGCTACCTTGTCGCGACCGTCACGGGTGATAGCGTCAGTCTGACATCTGGCCAGCCAGTTCTGACCTACGATACCGCGGCAGCAGGACTGGACCAGGCCCAGGCAGGCGATCAAATTGCGCCGCGGCCGTATAGCTACTCTTCTACAGAAAGTGAATGGGGATGGGCGGACTGCTCGACGCTGGATCCAGCGCGATACGCGAACTGGGGAAGTTCTGGACCGACATTTTCAGCGAGCACCATCTCCCGTGGAACGTCGGTGATGCTGGGGTTCATGGACATCACCGATTATTTTCACTTCTCGGCAGCCACGCCGTTGACCTGGCAGTAAATCGTAAATGTCCGCTTATGTGTGAAACCGTGAACCTGACACACGAAGCTTTGGGGATATACCACTGGTACGGCCGGGGCTTACTGGGCGCTCGCATTGCATGGTCATCCCGTGTCGATCGACGCAGCATTGGCCATTGAAGCGCGAACCCAGGCAGTCCGACACGCGGCCCTTGTCGTGCCAGCCTCGGCGTGCAGGAAACGACAGTGATGCTGGTCGCAGCACTTTGCGTCGGTAGCGAGGTGGGATTGTCACTGGCCCTTGTCAGGCACATGCGAGAGCTTCTGACCTGTGGTGTCCTTGCGCTGGTGTCGTGGCAGGGCGCTGAGACGCTGCGCGCACGCTCACCTGTTCGGCGCGCGGACACATAGACGCTCAATGCCGGACGAGACGCATCCAGGCGCCAGGAGGACGCTTGCTGTTGACCGGAGCTGTCATGAGGACCATGAGGTGGCGGGTGACGCAGAACGCGGCCCCGCATGACGCGTGAGTACGCGGCGTGGCTGGCGGAGTTTGACAAAAATGTTATGGCAACCCGGCGGGTTGGGTAGTCAGGTTTTCCGTTCGCGGCATTAGTCAGGTTTTCTGGATTATCCATCCAGAGGGCACAGACTTATCCGCATTCGCAGTCCGGTTAGACTTCAATTTCGACGAACAGATTCAGGAGATCTCGTATGGCAGACCATTCAATCAAAGGCAAAACCGTTCTCATCGCGGGAGGAGCCAAGAATCTGGGCGGCCTGATCGCCCGTGATCTCGCGCAGCAGGGCGCCAAGGCTGTCGTGGTTCACTACAACAGCGCGGGTAGCAAGGCCGAGGCCGACGCGACAGTCGCGGCCATTGAGGCTAGTGGTGCGAAAGCCGTCGCGTTTCAAGCCGATCTGACCACTGCTGGTGCGGTCGAGAAGCTGTTTGCCGACACCGTTGCTGCAGTCGGCAAGCCGGACATCGCGATCAACACCGTGGGCAAGGTACTGAAGAAGCCGTTCACGGAAATCAGCGAAGCGGAGTACGACCAGATGACGGCCGTCAACTCCAAGACTGCTTTCTTCTTTCTCAGGGAAGCCGGCAAGCACGTTAACGACAACGGCAAGATCGTGACCGTGGTGACTTCGTTACTAGGTGCGTTCACGCCGTTTTACGCCGCCTATGCCGGCACCAAGGCACCGGTCGAACACTACACTCGCGCGGCCTCGAAGGAATTCGGCGCGCGCGGCATCTCGGTCACTGCGGTCGGCCCCGGCCCTATGGACACGCCTTTCTTCTACCCGGCTGAAGGTGCCGACGCGGTCGCATACCACAAGACGGCTGCCGCGCTCTCGCCATTCAGCAGGACCGGCCTGACCGACATCGAGGATGTGGTCCCGTTCATTCGGCACCTGGTCAGTGACGGATGGTGGATCACTGGCCAGACGATCCTGATCAACGGCGGCTACACCACGAAGTAGTCATTCTGGCGCTGGTCATACCATGCCTACGGTTTCGCGATGCAACCCCTGTGCTTTCCGATGGATACACAAATGTCAGCGCCAGATCTGAAGATTGAAACACGCACGGGAAAGAAACATAAACCGCGTCGCATTCTGTCGATCGTCTCCAATACGGCTCAACTGAAGGGCTTTCCGGTGGGCTTCTTCGCCGAGGAAATGACGCGCGCTTTCCTGATGTTCTCGGAGGCCGGCCATCACGTCGATCTCGCCTCCCCGAACGGTGGCGAGGTGATGTTTGATACGCATAGTGATCCCCGCACGGCCGGTGGCCCGTATACGGGCGATCTCATCAGTCTTGGCTTCGTCCATCACGCGAAATATGGCGCGATGCTGAAGAACACGCTTCCGATAAGCGCGATTGCCGCCGACGACTACGATGCGCTCTGGGTTGCCGGCGGTGGTGGCCCACTTCTGACTTTCAGGGATGACGTGGCTCTGCACGGGCTGATCGCAACGTTCTATGAAAGCGGCAAGATTGTCGCATTGATCTGCCACGGCTCATCCCTCCTGCTCTGGACCCGCCTGTCCAGCGGGAAACTGCTGGCCGAGGGGAAAAAATGGACAGGCTTCTCCGACGAAGAGGAGGAAGCGGTGAATGCGGCTTTCGGCATGAAGCTGAACGACTACACCATCCAGAGTGAGGCTAAAGGTATCGAAGGAACCAGTTTCCTTTGCCGCGCGGCCAATGAACCTTTCGCTATTCGTGACGGACGCCTGATCACCGGGCAGCAGCAGTACAGCAGCGGTATCACCGCAGAACTTGTCCTGGAGGCGCTTGACGAATACTGAGACCCGACGTGCCGTTTCGCGGGCCATCACATCAGGAGAGCGAAGCCCGACTGTGGATGATCGGGTCCGGGAGCAAGGTCACGGTCATATTGCTGTATGACGCTGCCGCCTGTGCGACCCCGTCCGCAAGGTCTGTAAACATTCTGGCCTTATGAACGGCATGAGAACTCTGGGCAAGCCGCTGGCGGGGATGGCTGCTACGACTGCCGCACATTTTACGGATCGCCGGATTCCAGTCACATTTCGTGGCGTACGCGGCGGATCAAACCGTATTTTTCAGCTGACAGGAGTCTACAAATGGTTGCCATTGCTCATCAGGAAGTCCGCAAGACATTTCCTTCGGCAACAAGCACCGGTGCGCGCCGCTTCGTTGGCAAGACCGCGATTGTTGTGGGCGCCTCTGCCAACGTGGGCCGGGCGCTGGCCGAGCTGCTGGCACAGGAAGGCGCCGATGTCGTGGTTCACTACAACTCGGCATCGAAGCAGGCGCAGGCAGAAGAAACCGCCGAAGACGTGCGCGCACACGGTCAGGCGGCGCTGACGTTCCAGGCAGATCTCACCAGGCCCGCACAGGCCACAGCACTGTTCGATGCGGCCCTGGCCAGGTTCGGCAAGGTGGACATCCTCATCAACACGGCGGGCAGGATCATCCGCAAGCCACTCGCCGAATTCGAAGAAGCGGAGTTCGACGAGCTGTTTAACGTCAATGCCAAGGCCGCATTCTTTCTGCTGAAGGAGGCGGCGAAGAAGATTTCGGACGATGGCCGCATCCTGAGCTTCGTCACCACCATGGTCGCTGCCTTTGCGCCTACCTACGCGGGCTACGCTGGCAGCAAGGCGCCGCTCGAGCACTTCAGCAAGGCGCTTGCCAAGGAGCTGGGAACACGGGGTATCACGGTCAACTGTATCGCACCGGGACCGCTCGATACTTCCTTCTTCTATCCCGCCGAATCCAGCGAGAACATCGCCTGGCTGCAGTCGATGTCGATTGACGGCGGCCTTGGCAACATCGCCGACATCACGGGCCTGGCGCTCTTCCTTGTTTCACCGGAAGCGCGCTGGATGACGGGCACCACCAGCTTCATCAATGGCGGCATCGTTTCGCCGATCAACTGACGGACTGAAGATCAACGATCACCCAATACAGATGACGGTTGGGTAACGGAGGGATGGCATGTCTAACAGATTTCAGGCGTTGCTCGATGCGCAAAAGGCGCATTTCCTGAGTGACGAAACGAAATCCTATGAATGGCGCATTGAGCAGCTCAATCGCATGGAGATGATGCTGTTCCATCATCAGGACGAGTTTTTGCGCCGCGCTGTATCAGGATTTCGGCAAGCCGCCGTTCGAGCAACTGTTCGAGATTACGGTGCCGCTCGGCAACATCAGGTACTACCGCGAGAACCTGAGGGAACTGATGGCGCCTCAGCCGGCGGCGATTCCGAAGGGGCTGGAATCGACCGGCAATCGCGGCCTGATCCTGAAGGAGCCGTATGGCGCGACGCTGGTAATCGGACCGTTCAACGCCCCCATCCTGTTGCTACTGGATCCGGCGATTGCCGCACTGGCCGCCGGCAACACGGTGGTTCTGAAACCCGCCAACACAACGCCCGCGACGGCGGCGCTGTTCCAGAAAGTACGTGCCTCTGTATTTCGAGCCCGAGAATGTCGCTGTCATGACTGGTGGGCGCGAGGAGATTGCCGATCTGCTCGCCTTACCCTTCGACTCCATCTTCTTCACCGGGAGTTCCGCCGTCGGCAAGATTGTGATGCGTGCGGCGGCCGAGAACCTGACGCCAGTGGTTCTGGAGCTGGGCGGCCAGAACCGACCATCGTTGACGAAACAGCCAATCTTGACATTGCTGCAGACCGCATCGCCTGGGGGCACAACGCGATCTCCGGGCAATGGTGCATCGCGCCGGGCTATGTCTACGTGCATGAAAGCGTCGCCGACGCGTTCATCGCCAGGCTCAAAGCGTCAATTGTCAGGATGTACGGTGAGGATCCGCAGCAGAGCCCCGACTTCGCGCGCATGATCAGTGAGCACGACGCGCAACGGGTCGCGTCGTACATCGTGCCTTGGAAAGTCGTGCATGGCGGACGCTTCGACATCAAGGCGCGCTATGTTGAGCCGACCGTGCTCTATCCGTCGACGTGGGACGATCCGGCGTTGCAGCAGGAAGTCTTTGGGCCGGTCCTGCCGGTGATGCCCAACACCGATCTTAAGGAGATCGTGGGCATCATGAAACGCAAGCCGAAGTCACTTGCGGCCTACGTTTTCAGCAAGAGCCAGGCGAACATCGACTACGTGTTGGGTAGGCTGTCTTTTGGCGGTGGCTGCGTAAACCAGACGACCTGCATTGCTGGATCGGCAGTCTGCCGTTCGGTGGGGTCGGCTACAGCGGCATGGGCAAATACTACGGCAAGGCCGGCTTCGATGCGCTCAGCAACACCAAGGCGATGCTGATCGGCAACCCGGACCTTGAACTGGACGTTTTTCCGCCGTATGCCGGCAAGGACATTGCCAGGAATCTGAGTGTGTTTTCATGAGCGGCGTAACGCTGCATGATCTGTTCAACACGAGGAAAAGCGACATGCATACGCTAATGGTAACCGGGGGTGGCATTATCCTGATGGGGGCTTTTCTGGTACTAGGCAGATTGTGGGACGACGCTGCCGGAATGGCTGTGGCTGCCGGAATTTTTATCCCGGTGTGGCTGCTTGCTGCCATCGCCAATCTCTGGGTCGGTGTGAGTCGCGCGGGCTATGGCATGCGCGAAGAGTTGCCGGTCCTGCTCGTTGTCTTTCTGATACCGGCCGCGATCGCAGCGCTGGCGATCTGGCATTTTTCGCATTCGTGAAGCGCAACGTCACCACCATGTCAGCCAGCTCTGCGTCCCAACATCCGTTACTGCGGCATCGCGACGGCCACCATGCCCGCGTAACCTACGAAGAACTGTTCTTCGATCTGGTCTATGTCTTTGCGGTGACCCAGCTCAGCCATGAGCTGCTCAACAAGCTTACTCCCGCTGGCGTGGTCGAAACCCTGATCCTGTGGTTCGGGGTGTGGCTTGGATGGCAGTACACCTGCTGGGTCACTAACTGGTTCGACCCTGAGACGCCACGTATTCGCGGACTAATGTTTGCGACCATGCTGTTCGGGCTGGTCATGGCAGCCAGCATTCCGCAAGCCTTCAGTGATCGTGGGGTTGTCTTCGCGGGAGCTTACGTGACGATGCAGGTCGGCAGAACCGCGTTCATCGCGCTTCAACTGCCAACCGACCATCCGCTGGCTCCGAACTACCGGCGCATGCTCGGCTGGGTGTCGATTGCGGCGGTGTTCTGGATTGCCGGCGGCGTGATGCACGAAGAGACGCGAGCCCTGTTCTGGCTTGTCGCCGTGATGTGCGAGTATGTGTCGCCGATGTTTGGCTTTGCCTTGCCTGGTCTGGGACGCTCCCGTACACAGGAGTGGACGATCGAAGGCGGCCACCTCGCCGAGCGCTGCCAGTTGTTCGTCATCGTGGCGCTGGGGGAGACGCTGCTCGCCAGCGGCGCGACCCTCGCGACTGCTGGCGTCTGGGCTCCTGCGGTGGTGCTGGCGCTGCTGGGCACCTTCGTCGGCACGCTGGCCATGTGGTGGCTGTACTTCGGAACATCCAGCCGGGACGCGACGGTAGCCATCACGCGCTCGACCGACCCGGGTCGCATCGGCGCGTATTTCCACTATATCCACGCGATCCTCGTTGCAGGCATCATTGCCACCGCGGTGGGAAATGATCTGGTGCTTGCCCATCCTCACGCTTACCCGAGCGCAGCACAGATCGCTGTCCTGCTGGCCGGACCAGCGATCTATCTGCTGGGTAGCGCCATCTACAAGCGGGTGGTCTATGGTGCCTTGCCGGGATCGCACCTGGCCGGCGTGCTGATGCTGCTGGCGCTGGCGCCAGTGGCCTTCGTGACTAACATGCTGATCATGGGTTGGCTGACCACCGTGGTCGTGCTGGTGGTGAGTTTCTGCGAGGCGCGTTTGTTTCAGGGGCACCGCCGGAAAGCCGCATCATGAATGCCGCACCGGGTTTCAAACGGAAACGATCCCACACGATGGTACGGGCGCGAGGCACAGTGCAAGAGGCTAGCGACGTTGCCCGGTTCTGGCGCGCCGCGCACGCGGACTGGTTCAGTCACGATGCAGCCTTCGATCGCCAGTTTCGCGAGCGCTTTCTCGACTTGCATCTGCAGATCGCATGGCGCGAACGTGACGAGTGGGCTGATACGCCTGAGGGTTCGCTCGCGTTGCTGACACTGCTCGATCAGTTCCCGCGCAATGCCTTTCGCGGCACCGCACGCATGTACGCGACGGACGCTCTGGCCCGGCACTTCGCCCGCATGGCGCTATCGGCTGGCCATATGGAGGCGGTCGATGCCGATCTGAGGCTGTTCTTCTGCCTGCCTTTTGCCCACTCGGAGGATGCGGTCGACCAGGATCTGTCGGTCGTACTCAACGCCCGGCTGGGGCAGCCCTGGCTGGCCCATGCCGAGGGGCATCGGGACATCATCCGCCGGTTTGGCCGCTTTCCGCATCGCAACCTGTTGCTGGGACGCGAGAGCACTGCGCAGGAGATAGCCTTTCTGGATAGCGGCGGCTTCCGCGGCTGAACGTCGACCAGGCTGGAATCAATGCCAGATACGTGATCTCGAAGCAGAAGGATACGATGGACAAACTCGACCAGTATCGCGTTTTCATTCAGGTGGCCGAGATGGGCAGCTTCATCAAGGCTGCTCACGCGCTGGACCGACCGCGCGCATCAGTATCGGCCGCCGTCCAGCAACTGGAATCAGGCATTGGTGTGCGCTTGCTGCACCGTACGACGCGCCAGGTGCGCCTCACCCCTGACGGAGCGCAGTTTCTTGAGCGAATACAGAAGTTGCTGGTTGAAGCGGAAGACATTGAACAGCTGTTTCAGGCTCACCAGCGTCAGATATCGGGAGAGCTCAATGTAGACGTGCCGAGTCGTATCGCGCGTCGGCTGATTGTGCCGGCACTGCCGGGTTTGCTGCGGCGTTACCCGCGGCTGCAGTTGAGGTTAGGGTCGACAGACCGTTCCGTTGACCTGGTTCGCGAGGGCATCGACTGCGTGGTGCGGGTCGGCAGCCCGCGCGATAGCAGTCTGGTCGTGCATCCGCTAGGGCATATCGCGCTGATCAATTGTGCCAGCCCCAGCTACCTGCGTGAATTCGGCACACCCGAGGTGCCGCAGGATCTCGCCTTGGGCCACTGGGCTGTTGGCTACGCGTCTCCGACGACGGGTAGGGAACTTGCGTGGGAATATCCCGCCGCTAATGGCGTGCAGCAGATGCCTGTTCCGAGCCGGGTCGTTGTCAACAACGCCGAGAATTACATTGCCTGCTGTCAGGCGGGCCTGGGGCTGATTCAGATTCCGCGTTTCGATGTGCAACATCTGCTGGATCAGGGGCAACTGGTCGAAGTCATGCCGGGGTTCCGGGCAGCATCAATGGAAATATCTGTACTTTACCCTCATCGTCGGCAGCGCTCACGAAGGCTGAACGTCTTCATCGAATGGTTTGCAGGGATTTTAAGGCCCTGCCTGGAATCCTGACGTCGGATAGGCCTTTGTTCACTAATTTGTCGCACCGGGAACGAACGCGTTCAGTGCCCGCTTACCGGAGGATAGCCCATGAGAATTGCCGTACTTGATGATGACCCGGTTCAGACAGTTTCGTGCGGGACACGATGTCGGCAGTCGGACATATCTGCGAGGAATTCCACCACGGGAGGCAGCTTGTTGATGACCTCCGTCGTGGCCAGAAATTCGACCTGCTGGTGCTTGACTGGCTTGTTCCTGATCTGTCGGGAGAACACGTGCTTTCGTGGGTCCGCGAGAATCTTCCAGACCGCGTGCCGGTCATATTCATGACGGCCCGCAGTAGCGAGAGCGATGTTGTTTCAATGCTGAATGTCGGTGCTGGCGGATTCCACTTGCCATCTCGCGCTGTTAGCAATCGAATTCGATCGCCCGAATCCAGCCGACCAACAGGTAAGCGATGCGGCACTTAACTACGGGAACAAGTATTTCACGGACCGGGGGGTGTAACGCGATCCGATATTTCGAGGATCAGAGAATTTTTGACGCGGCACGGGCGCAATCCGGATGCGATTCCGCCGGCGATGCAGACACCCTCTACCAATGGCAACTGGGTGAGCATCGCCGAGCGGTTACCCGAGCTTCCCGCAACCGCTACCGAAGTGAGAGTAGACGTGCGACACATCATTGACGACGAGGTCGTGGAATCGAGCGCTCGCTTCGTCAACGAGCAGTCGAGCCTGAATCCAGTCGGAGCGCCTTGCTTCGTGCTGCTCGGACGTCGCATTGACGTGCTTAATCTTCATGGATTTTTCGTCGTCGCTGCTGCCGGGCACGAACATATAGCCGATGCCGCGTACGGGCCTGACGCGGTGCGCGGCGCTCGAAGCGGGGAGTGCGGGCGTGACGGTCAATTATATTGCGCCAGGTCCGATTGCGGTCGAGCGGATGAAGCGCAATTTGGGCCGAGCGCGCGCGTCGCGATGGAATCGACGATGCGACGGCAGTGCGTCGCTACACCGCTGAAATGGGACCGGCACTGGGCCAGTTGAACGAGCCTGCCGACATCGCTGCGATGGTGCTGTTTCTGGCAGGTGAAGGCGGCCGGAACATCACCGGACAGGAACTCGTGATCGACGGTGGAATCGTTGTTTAACAGCAGGCGTCCTGGCAGATGTGCGGGGACGCAATGCTAACGCGGCCGCCGGTATCAGCGTGAAGCGGCGACGCCGAAGTCTGCGGCAATTCGCAGTTGCAGCACCAGAATATCGGTATCCAGTGTGGCCTCGGTGCTGTCCGTGTATGGGTAAGTGCGCGATTGCAGCACCGTGTCCGATGCCGCGTCGATCAGATTGATTCGGGCGATCCCGCGATGCGCGTCGAGTGCGAACAACTGCTCGCCGAGTGTAGGAGACTCTTCAATAAAACGCGCTAGCGACAGATAGACTTTCTGATCGCGGGGAAGGCGCAGGCGAGAGCGGCTCGCAGTGCGTTGCGGTGCCGTTCCAGAAGCAGGTTCGACGCGGCAGTCGAGACCGGCGAGGGCATTTTCAATCAGGCTGACGATCTCTGCGTGAGGGGTTGAAGACCCGGAAGCGTCGAACTGGAGTCGAATGGTTTTCATTTGATACTTTGGATACCGAATGACAGTTGGTGATTTCTATTCTTGCCGAAAAATATTCGACGATCCAATGTTTTGGCCCGTATCGAAGATGGAAATAAAGATGAGTGAAGCGATGATTCCAGCGCGAGTTCGTACCATGCGGCACGAAGCGGAGCGCGTGCTCAGTGTCGAGCTTGTGCCGCTGCGGGGAGTAAGGTTTCCATCGTTCGAACCCGGCGCCCATATCGATCTTCATCTCGACAACGGCATGGTGCGCAGCTATTCGCTGTTGAACTCACCATCCGGTTCGCGCGATGAAAAACATCATTACACGATTGCCGTGCTCGATGAACCTCAGGGGCGTGGCGGTTCGCGTTATGTGCATACATCGCTGCGCTGCGGAATGGAGGTGCGCATATCGAATCCGCGCAATCACTTCGCGCTCGATGGATCGGCCCGTCACTCTGTGCTGATCGCGGGTGGTATCGGCATAACGCCGATACTCTCTATGTACCGACACTTGCGATCGCTGGGCGCAGCGTAAGCCTGGTCTATGCCGCGCGCAGCCTGGATGAAGCGGCGTTCGTCGATGAACTGGCTTCGACCGGTGGCGACATCCGGCTGCATTTCAGTGCTCAATGCAATGGTAGCCGGCTCGATTGCTGCCGTGCTCGCAAATTAACCCGAAGGCGTGCATGCGTATTGCTGCGGGCCGTCGTCGATGCTCGACGCATTCGAGGCGGCCTGCGACGCGACAGGTATTACGAACGTGCATGTCGAGCGCTTTCGCGCGAGCAGCGCTTCACTTACCGAGACGGCTGTGTCCGAAGGTACATACGAGGTCATGTTAGCGAGAAGCGGGCGCTGTTTTCAGGTGTCGCGCGACGTGCGTTTGCTGGAGCGTCTGCTTCAGCACAACGTAGACGTCGACTATAGCTGCTCGGAGGGCATTTGCGGCGCGTGCATTGTCAACGTGCTCGAAGGCGATGTTCTGCATCGCGATAGCGTACTGGACGGCACTGCGCGCGCGAGCGGCACGGTAATGATGGTGCGCGTGTCGCACGGCGCATGCGCGCGGCTCGTGCTTGATCTTTGAGCCGAGTCTGTCGATGTATCTGGGCCGAATCGGGTTATCGCTCGACCGCGTCGACCAAACGCCACATCCAACTGCCGCGCCCGTTTCGCCTCATCGCCCCGCAGATAGATCGACGTCGTAGACGGACGCACGGCATAAGTTGTCGCGCACAGTCGTCAGTTCCACGCCTCTTTGCCAACGCGTGCGTCGCATCCAATGCGGACTCGCGCGCCTGAGCTTTCCCTGAGCGGCGGATGATCCGCCTCGATCACGCTCGGCGCTGTCCAAGGAATCCGAGCGGTTCAGCGTTCCACTTAAAAATCGAAAAAAATGTCCGAACGAGAGGGGGCCACCTCTATGCGCGATCTGTGCAGCGCGCGGCCGTCCAGGCTGCAACTGCTGCGGACGATCCTGCTGTTGCTCAATTCCGCGTCGACCTTCGCTGGTTTGCTCTATTGGCCGCTGCCGGTCACGACGTCGCTGGCGAACGCCGCGCGACGAGCACGTGAGTCCGGGCAAATGGGCGATGGTCGTGCTGGGTTTCGCCAGCATGTTGATGGCGGTACGGCCGGGCAGCGGCGAGTTCTCGTGGACAGTGCTGTTTGCGATCGGTGCCGCGACGACTTTCGCGTGCTTTCAGGAGGTGTCGAGCCGCTTATCGAGGACGGTGACCCAATGATGACCGACTTCCAGACCGCTCTCCTAGCGACGGCACGCTCAGTTTGTTGCTATGGGCGGCGCAAGCCGAGCTGTTGCCGGAGATCAGGAAGGTGCACACCAGCCAGCTGGATGCTGATACTCGCGATGTCCGCGCTTGCCACCACGGGTCATTCGCTGATGCTGCGGACACTGGCAGCGCGCCGCTCGCAGTGCTGACGCCGTTCAGTTGCGCGCAGTTGGCGTTCGCGACGGTTTAAAGCGGGGCTCTGTTCGGCGAGGTTCCGGATCTGTGGACGGCGCTCGGCATGCTGGTGATCGTGGGCAGCGGAATCGGCACGGTGCTGTTGCGTACGCGGTCGCGGATACCTCGATCCGCGCGAGCAGTAGAAGGGCGCTTGCACAGATTTGCACCCGCGTGCGCACACTTTTCGTGCATCTCTTCCCTTATTTACGACCTATGCGCCACCAAGCGTTGGTGTGATCTTTGCTTGAAGGTGTGGTATTTACACCTGCCTGACTGCGGCTAACTAGCCCTGTCCGGGGCGCATCATCACAAAGACCGGAAACAACGTGGGCAGGAACTGGTTTGGATCGCGGCTGAAAGACGGGGATTTCAGGCTGCTGTGGATCTTCTGCACGATCGTGGATTGCGGCGGCTTCGCGCGTGCGGAGTCGCAATTGCGGCTCGGTCTCCCCGCGATCAGCCGTGCCGTGAAAGACCTTGAAACGCGGCTGAAGGTCCGCGTCTGCGAGCGCGGCCGAGGCGGCTTCGCATTGACGGCCGAGGGCCGCCGCGTCTACGAAGCCGCGTGCGAACTGCTTGCTGACTTGAAGCGCTTCGACGATCGCATTCAGTCTCTGATGGGCGAGCTGTCCGGCGACCTGAAAATCGGCGTGCTCGATACGCTGATCACGGACCGCAATTTCTGCGTGCCGCACATCCTCAAGCAGTTTAAGACACGCCACCCCGCGGTGCATATCGATCTCCGGATGATCCCGACCAACACGATCGAGCAGGGCGTGATCGACAGCGAGCTCGACATCGGCGTGATTGCGGGCCGGCGCCATCTGCCGATGCTCGTGCATCGGCGGCTCTATGTAGAAACGTGCGGCCTGTACTGCTCGGAGGAGCATCCCGCGTACAAGCTTCATGGAGATACATTGACGCGCGAACATCTTTATCCATACGAGTTCGCCTGCTATTCGCTGCTTGGTCCCGGCGCGCTTGAAAACGCGCGCAAGTGCTTTCTGCGCATCGCCGATGTGAATCACGTCGAGGCGGTTGCCGCCTTGATCTCTACCGACCTCTTCTTCGGTTATCTGCCTGATCACTATGCGCGCGCCGCCTTGACGGGCAAGCGCTTCGTCAAGGTGTTGAACGACGAGTTCGATCTGTCCACCGAGATCGAGCTGATCGTGCGCCGCAATGGCAGCTCGCCGGCTGTCGCCTCCTTTCTCGAATACGTGGATGGCGCGCTGGACCAGCAGGCCGCGTAAGACTGCGCTCGCCGTTGCAGCATTGGTTGCCTGAAGCGGCAAGTAACGTTGTTCACATCATCATGTTTTTCACGAAATTGTTGCGCTAACTTCTCGCCATGCCGCTCGGGAAGCGCGGCCCAATGTGACGAACGCTATCTAGCGAGGAATCGATGACCGATTTGAAGAATAAGGACCAAGGCGTTGCCCGCGCGAGCCTGCCGCGGCGCACTGCGCTCAAACGGCTCGCCGCGATCGCATGCGCGCCCGCATTGGGCTCGGCGGCCAGCGCGAGTTTCGCGGCAGCGCCCGCGACATCGGGCCCGCTGCGCGTGTCCACCTATGGCGGGGATTTTCTCGAGGCCTATAAACAGCACTTTTTCCCGGTGTTCACGCAGCAAACGGGCATCAAGGTCGAAGCTGTCGAACAGCCCGAAGGTCCGCAATTCATGCTGCAACTCGCGCAGGCCAATCAGGCAGGCAACGTGCCGATCGACATCTGCATGGCAGTGGGACCGCAAATGATTCGCGGTCGCGCGAAGAATCTCTGGCGTCAGTTCTCCGCGAATGCGTTGCCGTCGGTCACAGGAATGGACCCGCATTATATCGGGCATGGCGCATCGGGCATCGACGGTGTGGGAGCAATGGGCTGGTACTTCACGCTCGCGTTCAATCCGAAGGAACTCGCTTCGCTGCCGGACACGTGGAGCGTGCTGTGGAGCAAGCGGCCCAACACATGGGGGCTGCAAAGCGGCGGCCAGTCGCCGCTGTTCGAAATTGCCTCGGCACTGTACTTCGGCGGCACCGAGATTCTCTCGACGAAGCCCGGCATCGACAAGGTCGTGACCAAGATCGCCGAGCTCAAAGGGAACGTAAAGCTCTGGTGGCAAGACGAAGGCACGATGCAAACTGCGCTGCAGAACGGCGAGGTGTCGGGCGGCGCATTCGTCAATGACGTCGCGGTCTCGCTGAGCAAAGCGGGCTTCCCGATCCGTTCGGTGTTTCCGCGCGAAGGCGGCGTGCAGGGCGTCAATTACTGGTGTCAGCCGTCCGCATCGAAGAAGCTCGGCGAAGCGGCCGCGTTCATCAATTTCAGCTGTTCGCCCACGGCGCAGGAAATCGTCGCGCGTCATATTCACGGCGCGCCGGTAATCGAGCGAAGCAGATTGAAACTGACCGACGCGGAATTCGATTTGGTTTCGTCGGATCGCAAGCCCATCTTTCTCGCCACGGAATCGCGCGTCGCCAACGGGCAGTACATGGCCCAAGCTTTCAACCAGATGTTGATGGGCTGATCGATGAGCGCGTTTTTTGGACTCGAAGTACGCGACGTCACCAAGTCGTTCCAAAGCGGCACGGTCGTCGACAACGTCTCGCTGAAGGTTCCGCAAGGCCAGTTGGTGTGCTTTCTCGGGCCGTCAGGCTGCGGCAAGACCACCTTGCTGCGGATCATCGCGGGGTTGGAATCGGCGTCGTCCGGCAAGCTGTTCGTCGACGGCCGCGACATAACGAACGTGCCCGTCGAGCAACGCAACTTCGCCATGGTGTTTCAATCGCTCGCGCTGTTTCCGCATCTGAGCGTCGCGGAAAACATTGCATACAGCCTGCGCTTGCGCGGCATGGATCGGGCGAACCGCGCGGCGCGCGTGGCGGAATTGCTCGATCTGATCAAATTGCCGGGGATCGCGCACCAATCGGTGGAGAAGCTTTCGGGCGGCCAGCGCCAGCGCGTGGCGATCGCTCGCGCGATCGCCCAGGAGCCGCTGCTGTTCCTGCTCGACGAACCGCTTTCCGCACTCGACGCCAAGCTGCGCGATCACATGCAGGTCGAACTACGGATGCTGCAACAGAAGCTCAAGATCACGACCATCCTCGTCACCCACGATCAGCGCGAAGCGATGACCATCGCCGACACAATCGTCGTGATGGCGAACGGAAAGATCCAGCAGGTCGGCGCGCCGATCGACGTCTATCGCAGTCCGGCCAATCGTTTCGTCGCGAGCTTCGTCGGGCAGAGCAATCTGCTCGACGCCGAAGTGCTCGACGATACGCACGTACGCGTGCTCGGCGAAGCGCTGCCGATGTCGAAGATTCCGCGCGGTATCTCACGCAACGCGCGCGTGACGGTGTCGGTGCGCCCCGAAGATACGCGGATCGAGCGCGCCGATGCCGCCGGTTCGAACGGCACGCTGCCTGGCGAAGTGACCTTCGTCCGCGATCTGGGCGATCTGGTCGAACTGCGCGTCGCCTGTCGGGGCGCCGAGCTAATCAGCGTCGGTGCGCCGGGGCAGTGGCCGGGCATCCGGCATGCCGAGCGCGTGCGGGTGCGTTTGCCCGCCGACGCCGCGGCGATTCTCGCGAGCTGATGCCGATGGAAGCGAACTCCCTATTCAGTCCGCGTCCGGCGGCGCCCCGAGGCAGCGTGGCCCCGCTGCGGCTGCCGTTCGCATCGATAGCGATTCCGGGGCTCGTGTTGCTGGTCGCCTTCGTGATCCCGCTGGTCCTGTTGCTGCGCGCGAGCTTCGCGCCGAGCGACGCGCCGCAGTTGTGGCTCGGGTTCACGCTCGACCAGTACCGCGCGCTGGCCTCGACGGTCGTCATTCGAGCCACCTGGAACGCCGTCTATCTCGCGGTAATCGTTTCGTTCGCGGCGCTCGTCGTCGCCTATCCGCTCGCATGGCTGCTCGCGCAGATGAGTCGCCGGGCCCAAACGCTGTGGCTGATCCTGATCCTGACCACGCTGTCGCTTTCCGATGTGCTCGTCACGTTCTCGTGGCAGGTGCTGCTGTCGCGCAATCTCTGGCTGTACGGGATGCTGCGCGCGGCGGGACTGATCGATGCGAGCGCGTCGCTCACGCCGTCGTTCGGCGCGGCGGCGTGTTGCGTGCTGTACGTGGCGATTCCATTCTCGGTGATGATTCTTTATCCGGCGCTGTCGCGGCTCGACCGGCAATTGCTCGAAGCGGCCCGCACGATGGGCGCAAAACCGTGGCGTGTGTTCGTGAGCGTGGTGGTCCCGTGCACGCGCCCCGCGATCGGCATCGCGCTCATTCTCGATTGCATGCTGACCTTCGGCGCGTACGTGATGCCGCTGGTGCTTGGGCGTCCGCGCGACTGGACCCTTGCGGTGCTGATCAGCGATGCCGCGCTCAACACGGACAACTTGCCGGGCGCCGCCGCGCTCTCCGTCGCTATGCTGGCCGTCACCGGCGCGGTGGCGGCGGTGATGTGGATGCTCACGCGACCACGGAGGCAAGCATGACATCAGCCGCTCGATTCTTGCGCCACGGATTCCTCACGCTGGTGGCGGGCTTCATGGTTCTGCCGATCGCGATCGTCGCCGGCGTGAGCCTGAACCGGCAGCCGTTGATGACGTTTCCACCCCAGCAACCGGGCCTGCGCTGGTATGGCGCGTTTCTCGCCGACGACGGCTGGCGCCACGCGTTGACGACGTCTATGGCGATAGGTGCGGCGGTCGCCATGCTGTGCGTCGCGCTTGCGCTGCCGATCGCGTTCTCCGCCTGGAAGCGTCAAACGTGGCTCACGCGAGTGGTGAGCGCGCTTGCCGCGATGCCGCTGATGCTGCCCGCGGTCGTGCTGGCCGTCGTGTTCATGGTGTTCTGGCGGGCGACTGGGCATGCCGGTCATGTCGAGAACACGATCGTCAGTCAGGCCATCGTTTTTTTGCCGATGCCGCTCGCGATCATCACGCTCGGCTTCGGCTCGATTCCCCTTTCGATCGTCGAGGCGGCCCGCACGCTAGGTGCGCGTGAACGCGACATCTTCAGCACCATCGTGTTGCCGGTGATCTGGCCGTATCTGTGCTCGGCCGGCGTGTTCGTGTTCATCTCCAGCATCAACGAATACATCATCGCGTACATGACCTCCGGGTTCGCGGTCACGACCTTGCCGATCAAGGTGTTCGACAGTCTGCGCATGGGCTTCCAGCCAACCATGTGCGTGGGCGCGGTGCTGTTCATGCTGGTCGGGCTAGTTTGCTTCGGCGCGATCGGCGCATTCGGCAATCTGCCGAAGTTGATGGGCGGGCGCGAATAAGCCGGCAGCAGGCATCGCGAACGCGTTGGCGATGCCGTTTCAGGAACGAAACGACAACATCTTTAAGTAGGAATACGAATGAATGAGTTGGAAAAGAAGCCCTTCCAAATGATCGTCGGCCGACCCGTGATGGTGGTGATCGATATTCAGAAAGGCAGTTATATGGACGTGCCCGCCGGTTCGCGGCTCGAGTTGATGCCGGATCGGATCGAGCGTTTGCACCGCACGCGCGGTATCGTCGATGCCGCGCGTGCGGCCAGGGTGCCGCTCGTGTTCATCAAGGAGGTGCATCGTCCCGACCGCATCGATTTCGGTCGTGAACTGGACGGCATGGAAGGCGTGCATTGCATTGAGGACGACCCGCGCAGCGAGTTCGCTTTCGAAGAGATGGGCATGGTGCCGGGCGATTACAAAGTGCCGAAGCGACGTTATTCGGCGTTCTACGGCACCGATCTCGAGATCCTGCTGAAAGGACTGAAGGCGGACACGCTGCTGCTGGTCGGTGGCTTTACCGATGTCTGCGTGCACTACACCTTCGTCGATGCGCATCAAGGCGACTACGTGTGCCGCGTCGCCGGTGATTGCGTGCACGGTTCGAGCGTGAGCGCGCACGCCGCCGCATTACGCGCAATGGAGTATCTGCAGACGGGCGCGATCCAGCCGGCCGCCGCGATGATCGACGCAATTCGCGCGTATGGCGAGCGGCAGGACCACGCATGACGGTTCGAGCGTCCGGCCTATCCGGCGAATGGCGCGCGCTGCTGACGTTGTGCGGTCCGCTCGCACTGGTACAGCTCTGCCAGATGGCGATGACGGCGATCTCGACCGCGGTGCTCGGGCATCTCGGCAGCGTGGCGCTGGCGGGCGGTGGGCTAGGCGCCGCGATTGGCGCCGCGCTGGTCCTCGTCGCGCAAGGCGTGGTCGCGGGACTGCAGCCGTTCGCGGCGCAAACCGCAGGGGCCGCCGAGCGCGCGCAGATCCTGATAGCCGCACTGGTGGTTGCGCTCGCGTGCAGTGTGCCGGTGGCGCTTGCGCTGCTGAACGTGTCGCATGTGTTGGCGCTGTTCGGCATGCCGCCCGCAGTCGCTCAGGCCGCACTCGACTACTGCGCCGCCTGCGCATGGGGTGCGCCGTTCGCATTGTGTGTGGCGAGCTTGCGCTATTTCCTCGTCGCGGTGCGGCGCACGTATGCCGTGATGGCGATCGCGGCCGGCGCCACGCTCTGCAACGGCGTACTGAGCTGGACGCTGGCGTATGGCAAGTGGGGCGTATCGGTTTCGGGTGTGCGCGGCGCGGGCATCGCGTGGTCGCTCACCTGGGCCGCGACGCTCGTCGCGTTGGCCGGCTACACGGTCCGTGAGCGGTTGTGCCCGCTTGCCGCGATTGTGCGGCTGCCCGGCGCACGGCGCGCGGTGACGGAACGGATCCGCGGCGTGCTGCGGGTGGGTTGGCCGATCGCGGTCGGCTACGCGAGCGAGATCTGGCTGTTCCTGCTGTTTTCGACGATGGTTGCGCGCTTCGGCACCGCTTCGTTGAGCGCGCATCAGCTGGCGCTGAATCTCGTCAATGCCGCGTTCATGATGCCGCTCGCGCTCGCGCAGACGGCCACCGTGCGGGTGGCCCAGCACTGGGGCGGCGGCCTGCGTCAGGATGCGGCGCGCGCGGCGGGCTTGGCGCTGGCGGTCGGCGCGGCTTACGCCGGCTTGTGTGCGACGCTGCTGGTGGCATTTCCGGACGCCGTGGTACGCCTGTTCGTCGAGCGGACCGATGCGCGCTATGCGGCGATCGACGAACTGGCAAATGCATTGTTCGCACTGGGGGCGCTGTACATCAGCTGCGATGCGCTGCAAGCCATCGCGGCGGGCGCACTACGCGGCACGCAGAAGACGCGTGCACCGATGCTGATCGTGGTCGGCGGCTATTGGGGCGTGGGTTTGCCGCTCGCATGGGCGCTGTCGCGCTGGATCACGCCCGCCGTGGTCGGAATATGGACGGGAATCGCGCTCGCGGCGCTGTGCGTGGCCGCGCTGATGTTACGGCTGCTATGGCGCAGCGAGATTTTCCAACAGACGCCGCCGCGCGCGGGCTGAGTACGCGAATAACAGGAAAGGAGCGGCACCGGGTGTCAAGAGGTTGGAGTTCGTTCGGGGTACTAGATAAACGAAAGGGGAGTTAAGGTGAAAAAGGTTATTTCCGCAGGCTTGCTGGCAACGCTGCCGATCGCAGCCGCCCACGCGCAATCGAGTGTCACGCTGTTCGGTCAGATCGACGCGGGCCTGGCTTATGTATCGGACGTCGGCGGTTCGCACGCGTTCATGGCCGCGAGCGGCTCGACGCAATCGACGCGCTGGGGCTTGCGCGGCACCGAGGACATCGGCGGCGGCACCAGCGTCGTGTTCCAGTTCCGCAACTCGTTTTCGATCGTCAACGGCTCGCAATGGCCGAGCGGTTCGATGTGGGGCAGTCAGGCGCAGATCGGCCTGACCAACAAGCAATGGGGCACGCTGCTGATGGGCCGGATGCTCGATCCGATGGGCGACTACCTGTGGGCGTTTTCGTCGGGCGGCGACTGGGGCGGCTCGCACTTCGCGCACCCGTACGACAACGACAACATCTGGGGCACGTTCCTCGTCAACAACGCGGTCAAGTATCGCAGCCCCGAGTACCACGGGCTGTCCGTGGGCGGCATGTATGCGTTCAGCAACAAGAGCTCGTCGACCAGCGGCGACGGCTCCGGGTTCGCGGACAACCGCATGTGGGGCGCGGGCGCACGTTATACGAACGGCTCGCTGCGCGTCGCGCTCGCGTACGAACACCTCGACAATCCCGGCGACGACACCACGGGCGGCACCAAGGGCGCGATAGACACCGACGACTACAATTTCACCACGCGCTCGCAGTCGCTGTTCGGCCTCGGGGTGCTGTACAACTTCCCGGCGGTCACGGTGGCGATGAATATCACGCGCACCACGCTCGATCAGCCGACCAGCCTGTGGTCGAATGTGGAGTTCACCGGCGCGAATTCGCTGGCCTTCACCAACTACGAAATCAACGCGGTGTATCACGTCACGCACGCGTTCGATCTGTCGGGCGCCTACACCTACACGCGCGCGACGGTCAACGGAAAAGCGCCGCACTGGAATCAGATCGGGCTGATCGCGAACTATGCGCTGTCCAAGCGCACCAGTCTCTACGCCGCCGGCATCTACCAGAAGCTGCATAGCGACGGCAGCCAGTTTGCGAACGCGGAGATCAACAACTTCTCGGAAGCGGCCGGCGACAAACAAACGGCGGTGCTGCTCGGAATCAAACACAACTTCTGATCGGACCGATGCGTGGCGCTGGAGCAATCACATGGATTTGACGAAAGAGTTGTCGCCGTTTTTCGACGAGACGCGCGCGCGTTTCATCGAACTGAGCGACGAGATCTGGCGGTTCGCCGAACTGCGTTACGAGGAATGGGATTCGGCGCGCTACCACCGCAAGCTCCTGGAGGACGAGGGATTCAGAATTGCGCCGGATCTGGCCGGCATGCCTACGGCGTTCCATGCGGAAGCGGGTGAAGGCGGTCCGGTGGTTGCGATTCTCGGCGAATTCGACGCCCTGCCGGGGATGAGCCAGCAAGCGGGCGCGCTGACTTGCATCGCGGCGCCGGAGACCGGCGACAACGGTCACGGCTGTGGCCATCACCTACTCGGTGCGGGCGCGCACTGGGCCGCGGTCGCCGTGAAGCGCTATCTGGCGCGGCACGGCTTGCCGGGCCGGGTCCGCTTCTACGGCTGCCCGGCCGAGGAAGGCGGCTCCGGCAAGACCTTCATGGCGAAGGCGGGCGCGTTCGACGGACTCGACGCCGCGCTCAGCTGGCATCCCGACTATGAAACGGGCGTCGTGACAACGGTTACGCTCGCGAACCTGCAGGTGCGGTTCCGCTTCAACGGTGTCGCGGCTCACGCGGCGCTCGCGCCGCATCTGGGACGCAGTGCGCTCGACGCGGTCGAGTTGATGAACGTCGGCGTGAACTATCTTCGCGAGCACATGCCGAGCGATGCGCGCGTGCACTACGCGATCACGGATAGCGGCGGCGCGTCGCCAAACGTCGTGCAGGCGCAGGCGGCCGTGCTGTATCTGATCCGTTCGCCGTCGAACGAAACGACGCGTCGGCTGTATGAGCGCGTGTGCGACGTCGCGCGAGGTGCCGCGCTGATGACAGGCTGCCGTGTCGACATCGAGTTCGACAAGGCCTGCTCGAACCTAGTCTTCAATCGCTCGCTCGCCGATGCGATGCACGACAGTCTGACGCGGATCGGCGAGCCTGAGTTCGATCAGCAAGAAATCGACGCGGCGCGCGCGGTGCAGCAGACGTTTTCGGAAGACGAGCGGCAAGCGCTGCGCGCTGAAGCAGGGGGGCACGAGGTGCCCGCGATCGGATCGCTGCTCGCGTATCGTCCGGAGTCGACGCGACAAAGCTTCGCTTCGAGCGATGTCGGCGACGTGAGCTGGATCGTCCCTACTGCGCAGTGCGTCACGGCCTGTTATGCGTACGGAACCGCGTTCCATTCCTGGCAAATGGTCGCGCAGGGCAAGTCGGCGCTCGCGCATAAGGGCCTCGAACGGGCGGCGAAAGTACTCGCTGTTACCGCGATTGATCTGTTGTCGAAGCCGGATCGGCTCAGTGACGCGAAAGCGGAGCTGATCGCGAGAGGCGGTGGACCCGCGTACCGTTCGCCGATTCCGGATGGTGTAAAACCGCCGCATGAGCATCGCGCCGCATGAGCGTCATGCCAGCCAGCTTCATAGCATTGAGCGGGCGGGTTTCTTGAACGAATTCTACCGGATCGTTGTCTCGTCTGTGATCGATCGACTGGCGTTGGATGAGACCCTCACCCTCGGATGCAACATCTCGGCTCAAAGCGCCCTGATCTCGCAATCGTGGGAAGCTATCTTCGACAGACTGGAGCGGCTGCCGGGCGTTGCGGATCGGCTGGTCATTGAAATAACCGAGACCGCTCCGGTTGTTCCTTCCCAGGGTCGGGGTTTTTCGCGGCGCCTGAATTCGCTGGGGTGCCGACTGGCGATTGACGATTTCGGCGCGGGATACGGCGTTCAGAACGGAATGGAGATCGGTACGCCGGATAGTCGACGATCCGTCTTTTGGTGACCGGTCGGACCGGAAATGGATCTATGCGACGCTCTCGCAGTGTTCGTTCGCGCTGGGCAAAAATGAAGGTGGCGAACGGTACGAGCAACGTTTCGTTGGCGAGAATCCGGGGGACTGGGAAGTCAGAACGTTCACAGAAACAAAAGCGCTACTGGAACGCGCCGCAGCGACATAAGATTCCCGTGCCGCGCGAGTTCCTGACTTCTCCGAGCTCGGCAAACCGGGATAGTTGCTACGGAGCAAACGTGTGAATGTGCGTATCAGGGAGCAAATTGTCAAATATCGAAGGGAAACTTGCGCACATTCACGCTTTAGCTCCGCAGATGGTGCTTCGGAGCAAGTATGTGAACGTCGAACGGGCCGGAACGACCGGGTAGCAAACTTGCGAAAGTGTGATTTATGGGAGCAAATTTGTGAATATCGAAGGAAAGCCTGCCCGCATTCACACGTTAGCTCCGAAGCACTCTTGTCGCTATAGAACGCGACCGGTTTGCCGTGCGCTGCCAGGTGCTTGCCCAGCGCCTCGAAATAGCTGAACGTCGATTCCGTCGCCGTGAAAAGCACGTGCATCAGCCTGCTCGTTGCGTCGTCGACGTACACCAGCAGCGTGCACTGCGGCGCCCGGTCCTCGAACCAGGGATGCTCGCTGCCGTCGATCTGGATCAGCTCGCCCAGGCACGACCGCCGCGCGCGCGGCTGGTAGACCTTCGGCGGCTGCTGCCGGCGCGGCACCCATAGGCCCGCGTCCGTCATCAGCCTGCGGACCGTTTCCTTCGCCAGACGTATGCCGTGGCATTCGTGCAGCTTCTCGCAGGCCAGCGTTGGGCCGAAATCGGCGTAGTACTCGCGGATAGGGGAGCGCGTCACCACTGATGTGCGGGCATATCGTCGCGCAACGCCGCAGTCCCGCGATTGCGGCCGCGGGCGTCGGCATACGCGCTACCACATGCATTTCACGCCGACCTACTCGAGCTGGCTGAATCAGGTTGAACGCTGGTTTGGCCTGATTACGCAACAGGCGATCCGTCGCGGGTCATTCAGAAACGTGCGCCAGCTCATTGCCAGCATCGAACGTTATACCGAGCAGTACAACCAGCACAAGCGGCCGTTCGTATGGACCGCGACAGCCGATTCCATTCTCCAGAAAGTGGCCCGGCTATGCAAAGTTATTTCTGGGACGGAACACTAGGTACTCGCCGTACTTGATCAACGCGGCGTCCTGATCCGCGGACTGCGCCCATGCGGACGTCGACGCGACCGTTGCGCCTGCCGTGATCAGCAGGGCCGAAGTCAGAAGAGCTTTGAGTGT
>Ga0307412_10000159_pt1 | contig 47835 bp, 53 predicted proteins | sample DK1Cmetagenome_3_FD_203823 | JGI IMG/M metagenome (GOLD analysis project Ga0307412, IMG submission 203823) | Maize rhizosphere microbial communities from greenhouse at UC Davis, California, United States - DK15-C-1 | ecosystem: Host-associated > Plants > Roots > Rhizosphere > Soil | place: USA...
ATACCCTTGGGTTCGGCTCGTCCTGCACATCTATGGTCAGATCATGATCTGGCTCTCGCTGAGCTGCGTTGCGATCGCCGCGACCCTCTTTTGGGGCCGGCTCTCATGATTGGGGTGGCCAAAATGGCGCCTGCCTGCTCGACGGGTCGCCCCCGGGGTCATCGCGAGTCCCTCGGACACGGAAAGTCGTGCCCGCAGTGCGGTTGGACCCGATCGGCCGGAAGCCGCGCGAAGAGGTCCGGCTGAACCTGTCGTCCCGCGGTCGCGTGGAACGCCGAGGGATCGAATAAGGAACGTAAGGTGATTTTCTTCTTGGCAGAATGCTCGCCGAGATTCATAGAATCAGGATGCCGATACGTCCTGAAAATCGTTGGCTATACCCGATTGATTGGCCCGAGCTTTCTAGCCTGATCAGATTTGAGCGCGCGAAGGGACGATGTGAGCGCTGCCGGCGCCCCCACCTCAAAATCATCGAGCACCTAGGTGATGGGCGCTGGTTCGACGCCAGCGCGGTCGCGTGGCGCAATGGAGCTGGTGCTCGGGTTCGCGTGCCTGACGTCGAGGAACTGCCGATTTATCGAACCAAGGTCGTGCTCGCCTGTGCGCACTTGGACCACGACCCGACGAACAATCGTCGCAAAAATTTGGCCGCCCTCTGCCAAAGGTGTCACATGATTCACGACGCGGACGAACACCGTCGCCAGCGGTGGTCAAACCTTCACAAGCGTCGGGCGATCCGGGATCTGTTCGCTCCCGCCCTCCCCGGGTAACGGGGAGGGCGCGAGCACTACCCCCTGCCCCGCTCGGCTAAATACAGTGCCCAAGCCTCTTCGATGATCACGCCTTGCGTGACGCCGCGGCGCTGTGCCTCGCTCGCGATCTCATCGGACACTTCCGGCAACACCTTTGCGTGAATCTGGCCTGTGCGTGGGCTCTTCTGTCGACCTCTCCTCCCCGTGGACGGAGGCGCCGGCTCGCGCGGGACAAAGCCATGGCCTTGCGCTGCAGCGTCGGCCGCCGCGACGGACTGCTCGTCGCGGCCCTTAGGTTTGGACCGCAAACGGCCAATGTCGACCTTGAAGGGGGTCGCTTCACTCATCGCCCAGCTCCTTCATCAGACGGTTTAGCACGGCCTGCGAGAAGGCGCTGGCGTTCTTGCGGGCCGCCTCGGCGTTGCCTTGGTTCGGCATCGTGTAGAGATCACCACCGAACTCGAAGAGTGCCGAGAAGGCCGAACGTTCCAGCAGATCGGGCTCGATGATATCGATATCCTGCTCCCGCAGCGAAGCTGCAATGCCGGAATGTTGTTTCGACCGCACTGTCTTCGTCATCGTGAACACGATCGACAGGGGAATCGAACGACCAAGCGCCTCCTCCTCTTCCTGGATCAAGGCAATGGTTCGAGCACCGATCGTAGCGTCGAGCGTCGTGGCTCGCATAGGGGTAATTACAAGATCCGCTTGAGAGATCGCACGAGACATCAATCGCGATGCGATCCCCTCGAGGTCAACAACCACGACCTGGCCGTCTTTGTCGCATTCCTTGATCGTTCGAATGATCGTCGATTCGGTGACGTCCGCAATGACGTCAATTCTTGGCGGCTTGGCGCCGCGCGAGGCCCACAGGCTGACGGAACGATTGGGGTCGCAGTCGAGTAGCGTCACGCCGACACCCGCATGGGCGAGCTCTGTTGCGAGGATGACCGCTGTTGTACTTTTCCCGGCACCGCCCTTTGGTGAGGCTATCGCGATTGTTGGCACGGTCGTCCCTTTCCTAATCCGGTTAGTGCGCCAACCCGGTCAACATCAACACCGGATTTGCTTTGCAACCGGATAGCGGGACACATCTGGTTTTGCAACCAACCGGGTATTCTGAATAATCCGGTCATCATCTAAATCGGGTACACGCGCAAATCTGGTTTATACGTTTATCGGGTTTTCACGGCTATCCGGTTGTCCTTCTTATCCGGTTAATATCGTCACCGGATAAGCAGCCATACCCGGTAATCTGGTTCATCCGGTTATAGCGCCTTTCAAACGCGCATAAATCCGGTAAGATTTAAAACCGGGTAATTTGGTCCTCTGGCAGCATGCCGAACATCTGATGGGCGCGAAGGCGTGCCGATCATCGAAGGTCGAGAGAACCTCAACCGCGTCCCCTGGGTTTCGGCATCCCCGCCGTGAGAGCTCCAAGGCCCGACCAGGCCCGCTTACATTCTCAATATACCGTACCGGGTTCGGGACCTTACCTGGTTTTCCCAATTACCGGGTAATCCAATGCTACCTGCTTCTCACGCTATGCTATCGAACCGCCGCCAAACGAGAGAGGCGGGTGCCGAAGCATATCCCTCGACACCAGGTAACCGCTCGGTAAAAGTCGCCGAATGGCAACCGCGATCGAAGATAGCCTCAGCCGTCTTTTAGATGACAAGGAGTTCTGGGTTGTCCGGGAGAGGGTCACGCGCTTCAATCTTTTTGAGGCGATCGGAGCGGTCAACGGGGAGCTTCGCCACTCAAATTTCCTCGCCTACGTCTTATCGCCTGGGAGGCCTCACGGACTTGGTTCGAAGCCACTCGAGGCACTTCTCCGCGTGGTGCTAGAATCCATCCGACACGACACACGACCGCTGAGTACGCTCGAGCTTCTCGTGACCGACCTCGATGATGCGGTTGTTCACCGTGAGCGCGACAGCATCGACCTTTTGATCGAGCTCGATGCCTTGAATCTTGTCGTCGTTATCGAGAATAAGATCCGAGCAAGAGCAGGGGAGGGCCAACTCGTTTGACGTGCTCCCCTTTTCTCCTCCATTTATAAGTAGAGTCCGGGGTTGCCAGGATGCCCTGGCGGGTGGGGCTGCGCAACGCGTCTGGCGGCATCAGCGGGCGTCAGCCCGCCTATACCGCTATGCGGCCGCACATGGTTGTAGTCGTCTCGCCAGTTGCTCAGCACCGAGCGGGCATGGCTCAGCGAGGCAAACAGCGTCTCGTTCAGGCATTCGTCGCGCAAGCGACCATTAAAGCTCTCGACATAGCCATTCTGCTGCGGCTTGCCCGGCGCGATGTAATGCCACTCGACCTGCCGCTCCGTAAGCGTGGTCAGCAGGCCGCAGATTATGCGGCTTGCGCGGTTGGCTGATCTGCTGGCGATACCCAGTTCCACGGCAGGAGTTCGTCCCAGCGGCTGGCGGGCCAGTCGTCGGCGATCCTGGCGATGACGTCGGCGATATAGGCCTGCGGGTCGACGCCGCCCGCCTTGCAGGTCTGGATAACGGTGTAGAGGGCTGCGGCGCGTTCGCCACCTGCGCGCGAGCCGGCGAACAGCCAGTTGCGCCGCCCGATGGCCACACCGCGCAGCGCGCGTTCCGCAATGTTGTTGTCGATCTCCAGCCGGCCGTCGTCGATGAAGCGGGACAGCGCCGGCCAGCGCCTGGTGCCATAGGCGATGGCCTTGGCCATATCAGACTTGGGTGACAGGCGACGCAACGCGGTGTCGAGCACCTCGCGCAAGGCTGCGACCAGCGGTTTGCTGTGTTCCTGCCGTGCACGATGCCGGATATCCGGTGGCTGGCCGCGCACCTCGGTCTCGACGGCGTAGAGCGCGCCGATCCGCTCCAGTATGTCGGTGGTCAACGGCGTGGGGAGGCGTTCGTGCAGGTCGAAGATCTTGCGCCGGAAATGCGCCCAGCAGGCCACCTCGGTCACGCCATTGCGGTAAAGCCCGTCATAGCCAGCATAGGCGTCGGCCTGGAGGAAACCACGAAAGCCGGCGAGATGCGCCAGCGGGTGGGCCGCGGTGCGGTCCGGCGTGAAGCGATACCAGGTCGCGCGCGGCGCCGCGCTGCCCGAGGCCTGGTCGTCGGCCGCGTACACCCATAGCCGCCCGGTTGCGGTCTTGCCGCGGCCGGGGTCGAGCACCGGCACCGGCGTGTCATCGGCATGGATCTTGTCGGCCTTGAGGACTTCGTCGCGGATGCGGGCGACGACGGGATCGAGCAAGGCGGCGGCCTGTCCGGTCCAGCCGGCCAGCGTCGAGCGGTCGATGTCGAGCCCCTGCGCCGCCATCATTTCGGCCTGCCGATACAGCGGCAGGTGGTGATCGAACTTGGACACCACGACATGCGCCAGCGTGGCGAAGCTCGCCTTGCCGCGCGCGACGGCGCTGGCCGGCGCGGGTGCCTGGACGATCTTCTCGCAGACCCGGCAGCTATATTTGGGACGGACGTTGCGCACGACGCGCCAGCCCACCGGCACCACGTCGAGCATCTCATGCGCATCCATGCCCAGCCGGCGCAGCGCGCCGCCGCAATCGGGACAGGTACAAGCGCCCGAGGCGGGTTCGTGGACGACCTCTTCGCGCGGCAGGTGCGCCGGCAGGCTGCGGACCGGCGCCGGCCGAGACGCCGTTTCGGATGCGGTGTCCTCTACTGCAGGCGCATCGCGCTCGGTTTCCAGCTCTCCCAGCGCCAGTTCGAGCTGCTCGATCTCGCGACCCAACTTCTCGGACGAGGCCCCGAACTGCATCCGCCGCAGCCGGGCGATCTGCCCGCGCAGCGTATCGATGAGCAGATCACGGGCGGCGAGCGCGGCATTGGCCCGGGCGAGCGACGCCTCCAGCGCGGCGATCCGCGCGGGGGCATCAGCAGAGGAAACGGGCGCTTCCGACACCCGGATTTCCTAGCAGATTGCACGGCCTCAGGCGAGCAAAACCGACGCAAAACCGGCGGTTTCAGCCCGCCAGCGTCGGCGTGCAGGTCCGCTCCGGGTGCCGCCAGTCGATGCCCTCCAGCAGCATCGACAATTGCGCCGGCGTCAGCACCACCGTGCCGGTCGCCGTCACCGGCCAGACGAAGCGGCCCCGGTCGAGACGCTTCGAAAACAGGCAAAGGCCTTGCCCATCGAACCACAGCAGCTTGACCAGATGCCCGCGCTTGCCACGGAACGCGAACAGCGCGCCGGAATGCGGGTTTTGCGCCAGCACCTGCTGCACCAGCACCGCGAGACCGTCGAACCCCTTGCGCATGTCGGTCACGCCGCACGCCAGATACACCCGCGTCGGCAATGCCACCGGGCTCATCGCAGCACCGACAGCACCCGTGCCAGCGCATCCGCATCCACCCCGCCGTCGACGCGCAGCCGAATGCCGCCGGGCAGCTCGATATCGATGCGCCCCGGCGAATAGGGCAACGCCGGCACGATCGGCTCCGCGAGCCGAACCTCGGCGAACACCGGCAGCGACGGCGCAGCACCGGTCAGCTTGCCTTCGCGCAGTTGCTTGCGCCACGTATAGATCAGGCTGCTCGACACCTCGCGCCGGGCGATCACATCGCAGACCCGAACGCCGGGTTGGAACGCCTCGGCCAGGATCTCCAGCTTCTCCGCGTCCGACCATCGCCGCCGGCCCGACACACGGCCGACTATTTCCATGCGACCAGTCATACGAGTGCTCGTATGACTGGTCGTAGAACCGAAACTTCCTGCACCACCACCGCCCTCGTCAAAGGCGGCAAGCATCCCGGCTATCGACGATGCCGCAAGGCGGCCTGCTGAACACGCTTACGCCGCTCCTGCGCCCAGCGCAGGATTGCCAGACTCGTCAGTTCGGTCCCGTTGTCGCTGACGATCATCAGGGGCCTGCCGCGCACCGCGATGATCGCGTCGAGCTCGCGAGCAACACGAGCGCCCGACAGCGATGTATCCACCACCAGCGCCAGGTTCTCCCGCGTGAAGTCGTCGACGACGGCAAGGATACGGATGCGCCGGCCGCACACCAGCGTATCGCTTACAAAGTCCAGGCTCCACCGTTGGTTCGGCTCCTGTGGGTGCGCCATCGGCGCCCGCGTGCCCATCGCCCGTTTGCGGCCGCGGCGACGACGCACCCGCAGATTCTCCTCGCGATACAGCCGCAGCAGTTTCTTGTGGTTCATGACGATCCCTTCTCGGGCCAGCATGATCCCAAGCCGCCGATAGCCGAACCGACGGCGCTCAAGCGCGATCTCGCGAAGCCGCGACCGCAGGTCGCCATCATCACTACGCCGATGCGCATAGCGCATCGACGACCGATCCACGCTCAGAATGGCGCATGCCCGACGCTCGCTGATGCCGAAGATCTGCCGCACGTCCTCGACAGCCCTTCGGCGAGCGGCAGGCTTCACCAGTTTTTTGCGGCAACCTCCTTCAGCACCGCATTGTCGAGCATCGCATCGGCCAGCAGCCGTTTCAGCCGCGCGTTCTCGTCCTCGAGCACCTTCAGCTTGCGCGCCTGCGACACGTCCATGCCGCCGTACGTCGCCTTCCACTTGTAAAACGTCGCGCTGCTTACACCGTGCTTCCGGCACACGTCTGCCGTCGACGACCCGGCCTCCTGCTCGCGTAAGATCCCGATGATCTGCTCTTCCGTAAACCTGCTGCGCTTCATCTCCGTCCTCCTTGATCGAGGACTCTACCTCAAACTGGAGGAGTTTCAGGGGAGCACGTCACGCTCGCTACCGTGACGTCGTTGCGACCAGATACCCAGCGGCGAGAAAGCTGTTGATCTTTCTAACGCCCGACGGTCACGGGCCCGATCATCCTGAGTATGTTGCCGTGAGCTACATGACGTTAGCCGGCCTTCTAGAAGACGTGATCGACCACTCCGCTCCCTCTCCGGCAACAGATCTCATAATCCGTCACTACGTCGACATGATCAGGAAAAATATCGTGGACGATGAACACCTTCGTACCCTCGCAGGGAAGCTCTATGAGCGACACGCCGAAGCCTTAGATTATCTGTTCGCGAACCGTCCACGTGGCGCAGGTTTGATCGAGACTGTTGAGCAACAAGTTCGCAGCTGCGAGGGGTTGGTGATCGATTCGACCGGAGCCTCTGTGCTTAGATTTTCCTCTGAGGAGTGGGACGAGGGCCTCCAATTCAAAGCGGACAGCTCCACGTGGTCCAAGACGGGGAGGGGCCTTCTCTTCGAGGTCAAAACCTACCCGAACAAGCCCGGCAGAGTGAACGTCTCCCTGATAATCGGCCCAGGCCCACAGGATGCCCGACACGCCATCTACGAAGAAGCTAGGGGCCATCCGGATCTCTTTGTGGGCCTTGTGAAGCCTATGGGCGCCAAGTGGGCCACCATATTCAGCCGCGACCTGCTATCCGCAGAACGCGCAACAACAATGTCAGCTGAGCAGCAGGCCAATAATCTCAGGCTGGCTTGGTCGGACTTCCAGGCAAGCACGATGCCCGCGCTGATAGAGGCCGTCTCCGAAATCGATGGCAATGTGGCGAACCGCATCGGGAACGCGCATCTGGCCAAATAGGATCGGTTTGCGTAGCTAGGCCACGTAGGTACCGTTCGTGACATTAATGGCCACCGCTCGGCGCCTAGCCATCTAGGGTATACTCACGTCGCCAGCTGCGGGGTAGGGCGCATTTCCCACGCAGTTCTACCGCTCACCCGCGAAGGTCGACAGCTCCCGCTTCAGCGCCTCATGGTAACGGAACGGAGGGCGAACTATCCAGGCCAGCCCTTCCGGCGCACGCGATCGAGAGATTTAGTACCTCCTCGCTGAGCGCCGGGGGGACTTTCGGCATCTCAAAGGTGCAAAAGATTATGGCTCCGGCCTCGGGCGGTCACCCCACCAAATTTGGTTGCTCATAAATGGCACGTAGGAAAGCCCACCCTCTACTGTGTTCTCGTAGACCAAGCCGTCGTAACCTAACGCAGACAGTTCCTTTGCGAACACCCCCATGGAAAGCTGCCATTTAGATGCGTTCCAGTTCCCGGATACATGCCATTGTGTTTGGGTCGCCTGAATGTCTTCGTAGATGCGGGTGGCTGTCGCTTGGTCAAAAACTTTGTCGTTGAGTGCGCGGCTAACTAGTTGACCGACATTATTCGCGGCTTGATCATCAATGGTTTTCAGTGGATTGCGGATGGCGAGCCAAACCTCGTGGGTCTGGTGCGTAAGGGACGGCCTGGCCGCCGCTCTTGCTTCGGCCGCCTGCGGGTTCCCAAAGTGCTGAAACGGATGGAACTGCCTGAAATTCTCAGGCGTGGCATGGAAGAACGTCTGATAACCGTTTGCGGCCGATGAGATCGTTCCGTCTGACCATTGCTCAATGCCGTTTTGGATCTGAAACTGATTGGGCATCATAGATTGCGTGCGCCTGTGTGCGGATAAGCGGCTCACCATATATCCACCTTCTCAAAAAGGAACGCTTGCTGACCAGGGGAGGGGAGGGCGGTCTCGACTCGTGAGAAGCCCGCGGTACCGCCACCGCCGGATTGTCGAAACCCGTTCTCAATTTGGCTTTTTCAAAAAGTGCGTTTTACACGGAGTTGCGAGAACGGATGCCAATGCTCATCGGGTAGCCGACGACGCTAGCTTGGGCGGAAGGATCGGACGACGCTGGGCGATTGTCCGATCGTCTCGAGCATGTAATCGCTACTACGGGCTTTGCGGCTTAGCTTGGGTGCAACCGAATTGGCCCGGGTCACGGCGAGTTCAAAGCCGGCTGCGTCGATCCAAGCTACAGCCCCGTCCTGAATGATTGGGTGAACAGCATAGCGTCCTCGCTGGCCGTTGGTCCCGGTCAGCTCCGCGTTGAACCGGGCAGCGGCGCTCTGCTCTGTCGCGGCGCGGGCAAGTGTCGCCTGCCAATCAAGGAAGCGCTGCGGGTCGATATGCTCGTCAGGTTCCGGCGAGGGATTCATGGAACGAAGCCACCGATCGAATTCGGGCCGTCGGTTGGCAGCCTCCTCCCGAGTCTTTGCTAGTCCCTGCGAGAGAGAGAAGGCGACAAAGGGATCATGTGTGCCCCAGCGCAGCAGTTCACGCGCCCAGAAGCCAAACCATGGCAGGCCAGTCGTTTCCTTCCAGTCGCTCAAGGTGGGAGCGGTCAGTGCGTCCACTGACCCGCTCGACCAAGCCTGTGCCACAACCGCGCCAAGGGCCATTCCGAGCCGATACTCAAGATTGTCCGCAACGAAACGCTGCCAGGTACGTAACTGGTCAGGCGCGGGCGGCGCGACTTCAGGCTCGTTCATCCACCAGCCGAGAACATCGTTCCAGCGCTCGAGCAGGCGCTCGTCGGTGTCGGTGCGTCGTACGCGAAAGCCAAATCCCCGGTCGCCTTCGAGCAACCCGCCGATCCGCTCAAACACGTCGAGGCGCTTCGCCGGGCTAAGGACGCCATAGTCGACCGCCCCCGCGATCTCAGCCTGGATCGCGGATGCGATCGCGGCGAACCGACGCCCGATCACGGGCGTAAAGCCAAACTGGTAGAGACGGGCGCGCTCTGCGCGATCAGGGTATAGGTGAGTCACGATCCCCGCGCCCCGTCGCACGAACGCCTGTTCAAGCCATGCTTCTTGTGCGGTCGCTGCAGCGCTGAAGGTCCGCTGCCATACGCTGACGAGATGGGCCTCGACGACTGCCCGAGGCATGTCGACGTCGCCGGACTGCTGAAACTCCTCAACTATGGCCAAGGCAAGACCGTCGAGTTCATCCATAGCGTCTGCAAGGCGTGCCAGTGGATCCATCGCTCCCGTGCCAGCGGCTTCGCTTACCGCTACCGGAGCGGTTGCCTCGAGCCAGATCAGGAAGTTTTCTGGGGAGACGCCGAGCAAGCGATAGGCGCGATCCCAGATCATGTTCAGCAACATCACCAACGGAGACGGCACCTCGTCGGCGTCGCGCTCCTCGATCACGAGGGCGTCGCGCAGCCGTTCGTAATCGGCGGTCAGCTCAGCCTGCTGGCGACGTTGGGTCCGTTGTCCGGCAGCGGCAGTGGTGGATATCTGGCTCGGGAGCGCGACGAGCGTCAGCCCTTCGATCCCTCTTGAGGCGCCAGGGCGTCCCGCCCGTCCCGCCAAATTGCGAAACTCGGCCGTCGCAAGTGGCGCGATGATAGGCTGCTCGGCCACCGGATCCCACGAACGTCGCTTTAGGGAGGTCAAGAAGATGAGATCGAAAGGGAGGTTGACGCCTTCGGTCAGCGTGGCAGTCGCTACCGTAATAGAGCAGATGCGTTGATCGATCATCTCCACCATCAAACGGCGGAGCCGCTGCGGCATCTGGCCGTGGCTAGTCGCTATCCCCCTTTGCAGCAGGAACAGCTCGAAGCTGTCGCTTCCGCAATAATCGATGCACGCGGCGCATGCCTCATCGTACCGGGCCCGTTGTGGACCTTCGGGTGGCCGAAATCGGAGGATCGCCTGCCAAGCGACAATTTCCAGCGCTTCCTTGTACCAGCGCATCGTCTGCTCGGGTTCCTGCGCAACCGAGATGAGTATGCGCTGATCTTCCTCGACCAGGTGCAGAGCGGTCCAAAGGACGCTCAAGGTGTTGAAGCGATTCAAGCTATTGCGCCACGCTGATGGCAGCTGCGGCATAGGAGCAACGCGAAGGGGGAGATAAACCGGCTCATCTTGTCCGCGCAGATAAAGCGGACGACCGTTCATCAGGTCGAGCAGCACGCGGCCGGATTGATTTGGTGCGGTCTCAAGGACGCCGATCACCTGCCGAGTACTGCGGTACCGAACACCAACCGCCTGAGCGCCGGCTCGCCCTTCGATCCACCTGGCAACGGGTTGAGCAGCGCCACCGGCTACAGCTGTGAGAGCGATCCGAATGATATCGGGCCGCATGGCGATGATTCGCGCCACCATTGCCTCAAGTCGGATCGATCGGTTGCTATGTTCGGCGAAGCTGACGCGGGTCGTCTCGTCGGCGTCGGGGACAACCTGATGGGCTTCGTCGATGATCAGAAGTTTGAGGCGCGCTAGTAAGAGAGGGCCGAGATAGCGCATCAATGCCTCCGCCTTCTCGACGGTCGCGATCAGCACAACCGGTCGCTCCGTAGTCAGCCACGCATCGGTAACGCCCCAGTCGGCGCCACCGTACAGCCCGGTAATCAGGCATTCACGGCCGAGTTCGGATGTGAGTTTGGCCTCGACCTCGTTGGCGAGCGCTCGCGAGGGCACGATGTAAAGCGCGAGCGGACCGATCAGCGAAGGCTCTGCCCGCAGCAGCAGCTCTTTGACGATCGCTAGATTGGCAACTAGCGTCTTGCCAGAGCCCGTAGGCGTGCAGAGCGCGAAGGAGTCGTCCTTCAGCAAACGCTCCAAGCCATGCAATTGCGAAGTCCACAATATGCCTCGCCCGCGACTAAACTGGTCACGCGCATAAGCGCTGAGCATGCCTAGGCGTTCGGGACGCAAGGAGGCTAGGGCGCGGAGGGGTTTGTAGATCGAAGAGGCAGCGTATCGATCAGCCACGTCGCGGATGAGCGAGAGGACAAGCGAAGCGTCGTCGCTGAAGGTGCGTGCCGCCATCTCGTCAAGCGCATGCAGCTTGGCGAGCGCCCGCTCGAGACGGCCGTCGTCGCCACGTCGGAGGCAGTCGGCAACAAGCCCAACGCAACGGACGAGCTCGATCGTGAAATACCATGTGACCCGGTCGCCGTCTTCTTCCTCAGGCTCCGAGAGGGCAGAGGCGAGCAGTGTGCCTTGATCAGCGCCAGTCAAATGAGCGTGATCGTGCCAAAAGTCGGTAACCTGCGACATGACATCGTCGAAGTCTGCCCGCAGGAACGCCGCTAGGAGGCGTACTCCATTCTGATCCGAAGTAACCTGCGCGAGCAACCCGCTCGCCATCGCCGGCAGCCCGCCTAGCTGGTACGCGCCGGCCGCCAGCAGCTCAATCGGCACAATCGTTCGGAGCCCATCGTCAGCGCGTGCAAGCCATTCGAGCAGCTCCCCTGTACGGCGGTAGCAGTCGATCGCGCCAGGTGACGCCGGACCATCAAGGGTGCGGAAGATGTGTGCGGCATGCAGCAGGCGACGCGCATCGCTGAGTTGGCGATCCGACTCCTCTGTCATCCATTGGATCGTTGGGACCTGCCAGGTCGCTTGAAGGCATCGTACGAAGGCACGTGCCTGAGGCCGGGACAGCTCGTTCTCAATCGCGAGGCGGTCGCGAACCTGCTCAGCTACCTCACGGCGATCTTCATTCGCCATCGCTCAGGCCTTCCAAAGTGAGGAGTAGAGCCCGTCGATCAGGGCCTCGCCGCCATCGAGAATGAGCTCAACAACCTGCAGGTCATGCGCAGACTTATATTCGCTAGGCGCCTGCTCCCAGGGCACCAGCACACTGAGCTTCTTGCGTGTCTTGGCGCCGTTGCCGGCGATGAGGACGAGGTTGGTGCGCGCGAGCGTAGGCGTTGCGGCGGTGATCGCCGCGTCCATCGACGCGATCGCGTTCGCATGGTTGACCGGGTCACGTAGCTCAAGAAGGCGCTGTAGCTGTCGGAGGCCCTTGGGCACGACGCTGTCGCGGTTGACCTCAAACCAGATGCCCTTTCCGTTGTGAATCTTCTGGCCTGACGTAGGGCAAATGGCGTCCTTGTCCCCGTGGAGTAGCGCTGCGACGGCCGAGTCCGTCAAAGACGCCCGCCATTTCGCTTCGCCGACAATCACGCGCACCACGCGTCCGCTTGCATTAAGTCGGATGCCAACGAAGTCAGACCCGAACCGACCGAACACTTGCCGCTTGCGCGTCGGGTCGTAACGGAGGTCCCACAAGTAGCTTTCCACATCTGAGTGGAAGCGAAAGAGGAAAATTGGGACCGACCAGGGGTGTTCGCCGACGAGGTCATCGGCATACGCTTGGGTGACGAGCCCAGCGATTACTTCGCCAAAGAGGCCGCGGCGGGCTACCGAGGGGAGGCAATCAGGATAGCAGGCGTGTTCCCCGGGTGCACCGGCGTCTGGATGAAGGTCTATCCCAACCTGATTATGAAAATGCTCACGCGCGTCGAGATGTGCGGACTCGAAGTAAGGGCGCAGCGCATCGATCAGCGACTGGTCGATCGGTTGAACCTGCTCAAGAAGCAGATGCCCATAGCGATCCTCGACCGTGCCATGGGCATCAAGCCATGCCTGAAGGGCGGAGGTAGGGGGCGGTTCAGTATGCACGTCTCTAGCCTAGCGGATCATCACGATCTTTGTAGCGCCCGCATCGGCACCGGTGCCAGTAGACTCAACGGCGCTCTGCAACAGCGCCGATGAATTTGACTATCGTATATGCTCAAGCTTGAGGTTCTTGACCTTCACGTTCTTCCACTCACGATCAGCTGTCAGGGCAGGCACGCCAAGCTGCGCAGCAAGTGCAAGACACGATCGATCACCTAACCCACGGCCATATTGGCGCGTTTGAGAATGCAGAGCAGCAGCGGCATAGGCCGCTTCGGTATCGTGGGCGCGCACATCCAGGCGAAGCTCGTCAAGCAGCTCGCGGGTAGTCTCCTCATCGAGGCCGCTGAGCAGCAGCTCCTTAATGACCTCCTGAAGGTTGACCGCCGAGATTGCAGCACGGCCTATATGCGGAGCGACCTTGTCGGCACCGGCTTCATCGCGAACTAGCGCCAGCACTGCGGATGCATCGAGTACAACGGAGGTCATTGTACGTGTCGTTCCTCTTCGCCGGCGGCCGCATCTCCGAGATCAGCTGCAGCTTCTGCCTTCCGGTCGCTAAGGAAGTCGTCGGTCGTACGCAGATGCTTGGCATGTTCGCGATAGAGCGCTTTCGCGCGTGATACACCATGACCGATCGGTGTCAGGCGGACTTGATCATCTTCAATCGTAAGGATGACTTTTGCGTCGCCGTGCAACCCCATCGCCTTCCGAACCGAGGCAGGAAGGATCATGCGACCATTTCCAGCCACCTTAACATCTATGCTTCGTGACGCCACTGCCATATCCTTACGATGCCCTTCGGACCTCTATGCCATTCGGCGGCAAATGGCACAAGCCCGACGTAGGTCACAAGCGCCGGTGGGACGGCACATCGTCGTCCACCTGGGTATACCCTGCCTGACAAAGGCGATTTTCGCCGGGTGGCCAGACCATTGCACATGTCACATTGGTACCACCCAGATGTGACGGTCACATGCCGCGAGTGGCTCTCACAAACGATCGATTTTGATCCGCAGCCATGTGAGAACGTCTAGCAGGCGCGGAGCGTGTATCAAAACACATTCTCGATTGCGATTGGTCGTGTTAGGCACGTGAGATGAGTTTTGAGAAGGTGCCATGCTGATCGGCTACGCGCGGGTGTCGACCCCCGAACAGGATCTGACGCCGCAACTCGACGCACTGCGCGAAGCGGGGTGTGAGCGGACCTTCAGCGATAAGGCGAGCGGTGCGAAGGCAAACCGGATCGGCTTGGCCGATGCCCTGTCACACGCTCGCGCCGGCGACGTGCTGGTGGTCTGGAAGCTCGACCGGCTCGGCCGGACAATGAAAGGCCTGGTCGATCTTGCGGCCGAGCTGGCGGAGCGGAGTATCGGCTTCCGCTCGCTGACGGATGGGATCGATACCGCCGGCACCGCCGGCAAGCTCGTCTTCCACATCATGGCGGCCATGGCGGAGATGGAGCGGGACCTGAACCGCGAGCGCACGACGGCCGCTTTGATGGTAGCCAAGCGCGAGGGTCGGGTAGGCGGTCGCAAGACGGTGATGACGCCCAAGCGGCTCGAGGCCGCCCGCAAGCTCCTGGCGTCCGGGATGTCGATGCGCGAGATCGCGCCGGCGATTGGCGTCTCTGTCCCGACGCTCTACCGCCACCTTCCCGCGCCGGAGCAAGAGACGATCAGCGCGGAAGCAGTATAGCGTCGACTGGATCAATCGGCGTCAAACGCGGTCAGGATGGGGCAGGGGCCTTCCGAGCCCGACCCACATTCATGAGCAAGCCGCTGGAGCGATGCGCGCACGCGCTTCAGCTCCTGGATCTTCGCATCCAGCGCCGCGATCCGCTCGTTGGCAAGCTGGCGTGCCCGAGCGCGATCGTCGGTCGCGTCCAGTGCCACCAGTTCTCCGATCTGCTCCAACGTAAAGCCAGCGCCCTGCGCCGATCGGATGAAACGGAGCCGGCGAACATCGTCCGCTGTGTAGCGGCGGATACCGCCACTCGTGCCCGATCCTTCAGGCCTCTCCGGCGTCTCGAGCAAGCCTCTGCGTTGGTAATAGCGCACCGTCTCCACGCCGACGCCACCCTCGCGCGCAAGCCCTGCAATTGTTACGTCGGCCATGCCTTGACTCCGTACCATAGTACGGCCCCCATATAGGCGTCGCGAACATGGTGGAGAAGAACATGGCGACCGCGGCGCCCAAGAAGGCAACGATCTATCGCATGGTAATGCCCACGCACACCTGCCCCTACGGCTTGAAGGCAAAGGACCTGCTGCAACGACGCGGCTACGAGGTCGAGGACCATTGGCTGAGGACGCGCGAGGAGACAGACGCATTCAAAGCCGAGCACGGGGTCAAGACGACACCGCAAACCTTCATCGGCGGCGAGCGGGTAGGAGGCTATGACGATCTGCGCCGGTTCTTCGGCAAGACCGTGGCCGACCCCAATGCGGTGACCTACCGGCCGGTCGCAGTTGTATTCGCGATGACGGCATTGATGGCGCTGGCGGCCAGCTATGCCGTGCTCGGCACACCGTTCACGGTACGCGCGGGTGAGTGGTTCATCGCCTTCTCCATGTGTGTGCTGGCGCTATTGAAGCTCCAGAACGTCGAGAAGTTCGCGACCATGTTCCTCAACTACGACCTGCTCGCAAAGCGCTGGGTGCCATACTCCTATATCTACCCCTACGCGGAGGGTGCGGCGGGCGTGCTGATGGCGGCCGGCGTGTTGACCTGGTTGTCGGTGCCGATCGCGCTGGTGATCGGGACAATTGGGGCGGTCTCGGTCATCAAGGCCGTGTATGTCGACAAGCGCGAACTGAAATGTGCGTGCGTGGGCGGCGACAGCAACGTGCCGCTCGGCTTCCTGTCGCTGACCGAGAACGTGATGATGGTAGCGATGGCGATCTGGATGATGCTGGGCGTCGCGCACTGATCTAGCGCGGCGGCCCGGCGCAACCTAGAAGGGCCATATGAGCTTCGGCCGCCTCGTCCGCACGTTTGCGCTGGTCCTAGTGGGCGCGATGCTGCTCGTGCGGATGGGCCCGATGTGCGAGGCCATGGCGCAGGCGGCTCCGCTTACGCAGGCGCATGCCGGCATGGCAGATTGCGATCGCGCGCCGCCCACTCCTGTGAAGAAGGCCCCTCCGGTGGACTGCGTAGGAGCCTGCATCGCAACGGCCCTCGATCTTCACACGTCTGCCGCGCCGCAGCTCGCTGTGCGGACGGACCCGCCCGCACCCGAGCCTCATGCCCTTGTTGGTCGCTCGGGCGGTCCTGCGCCGCCACCTCCCCGAACCGCCTGATCGACGTGGATTCCGATCAATCAGTGCATTCGAGGAAAATTACACATGAAGACCATCAAGTTCATCGGCGCGGCCATCGCGCTTGCGCTCGTTCCCGCCACGGCCTTTGCCGCCGCTGATTGCTGCGCGGGGAAGGAGTGCTGCAAGGACGGCGCCGATTGCTGCAAGGACAAGGACGGCGCGAAGAAGGATTGCTGCGCCGACATGAAGGACATGAAGCACGGCGAGCACGCCGGTCACGACATGTCGGGTATGCAGAAAAAGTAACACGTCGGGTGGGGGACGCCGTTCTGGCGTCCCCGCCTTCAAGCCGCCCTGAGGTGGCGGTGCTCACCCGGGCAGCGGTGCGTCTCGACGGTGACGTGAACCAGCTCCTCATGGATGGTCACGCGAGCGGCATAGTCCGCGGGCGGGAGCGGGCGCTCGGCCACCAGCGACACAATGGCCGCGAACTTGCCAGGGCCGACCTGCCAGACGTGGAGATCGGTGATGACTGCGTCGCCGTCCTCGATGCCTTCGCGGATTTCCTCCTCGAGACCGGGGTTTGCGCTGGCGTCGACCAACACCCGCCCGGTGTCGCGTAGCAGGCCCCAAGACCAGAGTGCGATGACGATCGCGCCGACGACGCCCATCGCGGCGTCCGCCCAGCTCCATCCGAGATAGCGCCCGGCCAGAAGGGCGAGGATGGCGAGAACGGACGTGAGCGCATCGGCCAGCACGTGGAAGTATGCCGACCGCAGGTTGTTGTCTGGTGAGCATGGCTGTGGCCCTGCTCGTGCCCATGATGATGGCCGTGGCTATGCCCATGGTGGTGATGATCACCCCCGAGCAGCCATGCGCTGGCGAGGTTCACGCCCAAGCCCAGCACGGCGATCCAGAGAGCCTCACCATAGGCAATAACGGGCGTTGCGAAGAGCCGTCCGACCGACTCCGCTCCAATCCCTAGCGCGATCAGCGCCAGGACGAGCGCGCTGGCGAAGCCGGCCAGCTCGCCGACCTTACCAGTCCCGAAGGTGAAACGCCTGTCGGAAGCGTGTCGGCGAGCATAGCGATAGGCGAGCGCTGCCACACCGAGTGCGCCGGCGTGCGTCGCCATGTGGAAGCCATCGGCGAGAAGCGCCATCGATCCGGTGATCCACCCGGCAACGATCTCGACGACCATCATGCCGGCCGTCAGCGCGACGACGTAGCGGGTGCGCTTCTCGTGCGCGTCGTGCGCGTCGCCCAGAAAGACGTGATCGTGGACGTGCTCGCTTCGATGATCGTGATGCACGCGTCAGGCTCCGTGATGCGCGAAGACACGGCGTACGCCGGGCCCGAACGCCACGACGTCATAGGCTTGCGGCTTCATGCCCGGCATTTCCATGCCGGGTGAGCCCATCGGCATCCCGGCGACGGCAAGGCCGGTGACGCCCTTCGGATGCGTGGCAAGGGCGCGCTTCATGTCGGCGATCGGGACGTGGCCCTCGAAGGTCATACCGTCGATGATGGCAGTGTGACACGAGGCGAGGTCCTGAGGCACACCGCGTGCCTTCATAAACGCCGGCCGGTTCGCATCGTCGACGACGCGCACGGCGCGGCCGAACTGCGCCTTCACCTGCTGCGCCCATTTCTCGCAACACGGGCAGCCTGGATCGCGGTGCATCAGGACGGGGCCCGCGGCGAGAGCCCCCGCAGGGATTGCGACCGCCAGCGCGGCGGCGAGAAGGCGAAACCGATCCATATCTGAGTTCCCGGGTGGTCATCCCCCCGCACGGTGACGGGGGGAGGACGATAGTCGATTACTGGGCGCGCTTGCCATGCGCCCGCAGCCAGGCGTTCAACTCGCCGACCTCGCGAGTCTGCTCTGCGATCGTCTTGGTGGCCATCTGACGAACCTTGGGGTCCTTGGTCTCGCGCAGCACGATGCGCGACATGGCGATGCCGCCTCGGTGGTGCTCGACCATCTTGCGGACCCATGTCTCGGTGGCATCGGCACCCATCGCCGACATCATCTTCTGATGCATGTCCATCTCGGCCTGCGGATACGGGTTCGCCGGCGTCGGCCGCATCATCTGCCCGTGGTTCATGCCGGAATGGTCCATGCCCTGCATCTGGGCGACCGCGGGAACCGCGCCGAGGGCGGCCGCGGCGACCAAAATCATCATCTTCTTCATCGTGTCGCTCCTGCGTCAAAGCCCCCGCTCAACAGGGATACGGGCTGCAAACGATTAGCCCTTAAGCGATGTTGCTCAGCGGATCGGCTGAAGCGTGTTGATGCCGACGCTCTCGTCGGTTTCGGGGGGCGGCGGGGGCACCTGCTTGTCGCGATAGGACGGGAGGTCGGGCGCATTATCGGGCATCGGGTGCGCCTCGAGCCGAGCGATGTAGCGCTTCATCTGCGCGATCTCGCGGACCTGGGCGTCGATGATCCCGTCCGCGAGTTTCCGCACCTCGGGGTCTTTGATGTGCGCGCGCTCGCTGGTCATGATCGCGATCGAGTGATGCGGGATCATGGCCTTCATGTAAGCGACGTCGCCGACCGTCTCCTGGCTGCGGACAAGCCACAAGGCGCCGGCGAACACCACGATCGAGGCCGCCACGATGCCGAGATTGGCCTTCCGGTTGGGGTACATGCCCCACATGAAGCCGAGCATGATGATCGCCATCACGGCGCCCATGACGATCGCCATCCATGTCCTGGTCTGGCTGTATTCGACATGGGCGAGCGCGTAGGTGTTGAGGTACATGAGCCCGAACATCACGACCGTCGACGTCGCGATCATTGCGGCGAAGCGCCCGTAGCTCATCCCCATACCGCCCCGTTTGGAGCTGGGGTCGTCGTGCTTCATCATGCGCTCTCCTGTGCGGCCCCACCCACTGAAGGATACGCGGCTCTCTAGCGGACCCCTTGAGCTTTCCTGCGGCGTCGACGGGGCCAGCGCATAAAGAGCAGGATCGCCCCGGCGACAGCGAACACGAGTCCGCCCGCTGCGAAAGCGTTGAGCCATGGCGTGTTGAACCGTTCGTGCTCGGTCCAATCCATGATGTGGAGGCCCCAGAAGAAGTCGTAGAGCCGCCAGGTGCCGGTTCGCACCGATGTCAGCCGCCCCGTCTCAGCCGCCACGTAGATGCGGGTCCCGTCGTCATCGGGGAAAGAGGCCCGCCAGGCGGGAAGGGCACCGCGGTACTCGGTGCTCGGGCGGTCGATCCGCTCGACGATGGGCGCCGAGCCGGGATCGCCGCGATACGCCTGTCTTGCGATCAGCGCTGCGGCTGCGCTGTCGACCGGGGGCAGCGGCTTTGCGGTGCGGGCGTCCAGCAAACGCACCTTGCCGTCGTCGAGCTGGGCTTCGACGATCGATCGCCCCAGCAGCATCCGGTGCTGAAGCTGACGCACCGGCGCTCCTGCCGATGCGAGAAGGGCAGGGACGGGCGCGAAGTCCTGGGTGGCGATCAGGGCTGGTTCGACGTTCCGGTCGATCCGGTGATCGCCATGCACCGTATCGATCGGCAGCAGGCTCATGACGAGCCCGCTGGTGAACCAGACGATCGCCTGCGCCCCGATCAGGAGCGCAAGCCAGCGGTGAACCTTGCTTGCCCCGACATGGAGGCGGAGCCGCGGGCTCAGAACCAGGTCCTCACGCCCGCGACGAAGCTGAAGCCGCCCGTGCTGTCACCGCGTGCGCGGGTGAAGCGCGCGGTGTCGCCGAACTGTCGCTCCCACGACACGCCGATATAGGGCGCGAACTCGCGCCGGCCCTCGTAGCGAAGCCGAAGCCCGGCCTCGAGGTCCGTGAGCCCGGAGCCGGTGCCGGTTTCGGGCACGTCCTGCGCGGAAAAGTTGGCCTCCACCCTGGGCTGCAGCACGAACCAATTGGTGATGCGCTGGTCGTAATAGCCCTCCGTGCGGCCAAGCACGTCGCCCTTGTCGGAGAGGAACAATGCGCCCTCCACCTCAAACCAACCGGGGGCGAGCCCCTCGATTCCTACCGTCGCGTAGGTGCGCGACGGGTTGGGCTTGAAGTCGTAGCGAACGCCGGCTTGGAGGTTCCAATAGGGATCGAGAGCGCGGCTGTAGAGCGCCTGCACCTCGGCCTGTTCGAGCGGCTTGCCGAACGTGCCTTCGCCCTCGGATTTCAGCGTGAAGCGATTGATGTCGCCCCCGATCCAGGCCTCTCCGTCCCAACGGTAGCCGTCGCCGCCCTTGCGTGCCTGATATTCGGCGAGGTTGAAGAGGATCTGATAGACGGTCATCCCGCCATGCTCGCGGCGCAGATCGTTCTCGCGCGAGCTGGCCATGGCGTCAGCCCCCCAGAAGCCATCGGCGAGGTGGTTCCCGGCCGGGGCGGGAGCGGGCTTGTTGCCGGGAGGAAGGTCGGTTCCGACCTTGGCAGCGGGCTGATCGCCGGGCATCGCCATGCCCGGCATCGTGCTCATGTCGTGGCCGGCATGTGGGTCCTGGCCCGCATCTGTCGATGCTGCCATGCCCGGCATAGCGGACATATCGTGCCCGGCGTGCGGGTTCTGGGTGGGCGCAGCCTGCTGCTGACCGCTCATATCCATTCCCTGCATTCCGCTCATGTCATGCCCGGCATGAGGGTCGGCAGCCTGCGTCTTCGCCGATTGCGCGCGCCGTGGCGCGGTGCGTCGGACGGGGGCCTTACGCTTAGTTGCGGGCTTGGCCGCAGCCTTCGCCTTCGGCTTGGCGGCCGGTTTGGCTGCCGGCTTTGCCGGCATCGTCATGCCCGGCATGTTGTGCATGGAATGGTCCATGGTCTGCCCGAATGCGGATGTCGCAAAGCCGAGCGGCGCCATACCGGCGAGGAGGAGCGCCCGGATCACGCCGCCGCCTCCCCGGCCTTGCGGACCTGGACGACACGCATCATGCCCGCGTGCATGTGGTAGAGCATGTGGCAGTGGAAGGCCCAGTCGCCTTCCTCGCCGGTCACGTCCCAGCTCACCGTGCCTCCCGGCTGCACCAGCACCGTATGCTTACGGGGCGCGTAGGCGCCCTTACCGGTCACCAGGTCGAAGAAGTGGCCGTGGATGTGGATCGGATGCCCCATCATCGTGTCGTTGATGAGCGTCACCCGTACGCGCTCGCCGTGGAGCAGCGTGATCGGGTCGGGGTTCTCCGACAGCTTCTCGCCGTCGAAGCCCCACATGTAGCGCTCCATGTTGCCGGTGAGGTGGAGCTTGATCTCCCGCTCCGGTGCGCGTGTGTCCGGGTTGCGGTCGAGCGCCATCAGGTCGCGATAGGTGAGAACGCGGTGCCCGACGTTCTCCAGCCCCTGCCCGGGATCGCCGGTCCGATCGACCGGCATCGGCGAGATGGTCTGCACGCCCGGTCCCTTCTTCACCTCCGGTGCCTTCGAGAAGTCGCGCATGTTCATGTTGCCCATGTCCATGCCCCCCATGTCCATGCCAGCCATCGGCTGATCGCCTGCCATGCCGGGCATCGTGCCGGAGCCGTGATCCATTCCGGCCATGGCGCCACCCTGAGCCTGGCCGTGGTCCATGCCCGCCATGCCGCTTTCTGCGGCGCCGGCCGCGCCGTGGTTCATCTGGGAATGATCCATACCCGGCATGGCGCCGCTACCTGCGCCATGCCCCATCGCAGCATGGTCCATGCCGGACATCGATCCCGCGGCGCCGCCCATGGCACCATGATTCATGCCGCCGTGGTCCATCGTGCCATGATCCATGCCGCCCATGCCCATGTCCTTCATGGTCGCGAGCGGGCGCTTGCGGAGCGGGGGCACCTCGGCCGCCATGCCCTCACGCGGGGCGAGCGTCGCGCGGGCCATGCCGGAGCGATCGACGCTCTCGCCCACCAGCGTATAGGCGCGCAGGTCGGGCGGGGTGACGATCGCGTCGTAGGTCTCGGCCGGGCCGAACTGGAACTCGTCGATCTCGACCGGGCGCACGTTCAAGCCGTCGGCCGCGACGATCGTCATCGGCAGGCCCGGAATGCGGACGTTGAAGGTGGTCATCGACGAGGCGTTGATGAAGCGCAGCCGTACCCGCTCGCCGGGCCGGAATAGCGCGGTCCAATTGTCCTTGGGGCCGTAGCCGTTGACCAGGTAAGTGTAGACCGACCCCGTGACGTCGGCGACGTCGGCGGGATCCATCCGCATCTTGCCCCACTCCAACCGCTCTTTCAGCGACTGATCCTTGCCGGCGAGAAGCCCGGCCAGGGTCTGGCGCTGGCGGTTGAAGTAGCCCGACTCCTTCTTCAGCCGATCGAAGAGGTAGTGCGGGTGGTGGAAGCTGTGATCGGACAGCACGATCACGTGCTCGCGATCGAACTGCACGGGATCGGGGTTCTTCGGATCGATCAGGATCGGGCCGTAATGCCCCTCCTGCTCCTGAAGCCCCGAGTGGCTGTGGTACCAGTAGGTGCCGCTCTGGATGATCGGGAACTCGTAGGTGAAGGTCGACCGCGCCGGAATGCCGGGGAAGGCGATCCCCGGCACCCCGTCCATCTGAAACGGCAGCAGCAGCCCATGCCAGTGGATCGAGGTTTCCTCGTCGAGCTCGTTGACGACGTGGAGGCGGACGTTCTGTCCTTCGCGCAAGCGGATAAGCGGCGCGGGCACGGTGCCGTTGATGCCGATGGCGTGGCTCTGCCGCCCATCGATCATCATCATCTGATGGGCGACCTTGAGCGTGATGTCCTCGCCCGACACCGTGGGCAACGGCTTGGCGATGCCGGCGGAGACGGGCTGTGCCCATGCCGGCATATAGGCCGACAAGGCTAGGCCGCCTCCTGCCAGACTGGCACCGCGCAGCACCTGGCGGCGGTCGAGAACGCGCGACATGCAAGCTCCTAAGAATGGGGCCGTGAAAGGGCCGTCGCTTCTTCTACGCGGCCGATCAGTCCAGCCCTCAGCGGTTCCCGAGTTTTTCGAGCAGCCGCGCCCGCGCGCGATACAGGCGGGTTTCGACCGCCTTCTGGCTGATCCCCAGCACCTCGGCCGTCTCGGCCTGGCTCAGGCCTTCGATCGTCCGAAGTACCAAAGGCTCCTTCAGGTTCGCGGGCAAGGTCGAGATGGCGCGGGTCACACGATCGAGTTCCTGCCGATCGCCGGCTGCGTCGTCGATTGGCACCTGTTCGTCGACGATGCTCTGGACCTGTTCGTCGTTCGGCAGCGCGAACGACAGAAACCGGCGCACGGCACGCTTGCGCGCCCAATCGCGGCATTTGTTGACGGCGATGGTCGTGAGCCACGCCTGCATCGAGCGGTTGGGATCGTAGCGCGACAATGCCTGATGTGCGGCCACGAACGCTTCCTGGGTCACGTCCAGCGCGTCGTCGGCATCGCCGAGGAACGCGCGCGAAAGCCGGAACATCGGCTGCCGATAGCGTCGCACGATCTCGGCGAAAGCGGCTTGTCGGCCGGCGATGCTGAGCGTCGCCAGTTCGCCATCCGACAGCGCGGTCCAATCGAGGCTCACCCCTGGCCGTCGGTGAGCGCCTTCACCACCGCATCATCGAATTGAGAGGTCTGATCGGGCCGGAGGAGCTGACGCATGGCGAAGATGTGCGCCAGCGTCGCCTTCTGCAGCTCGCCCATCGCGGCATGGCTCTGGTCGACGGCAGCGGCCACCCGCGGACCATTGCCGTGCTCGGCCTCGATCGCCTCGGCAAGGCGGGCATTGGCGGCACGCATCTCCAGCTCGAGGGCGCGGCGTTGCACCGCGAACCGGTCTTCGAGCACCTTCAATCGGGCCTGCTGGTCGCCATCGAGCGCGAGCTTGTGGTGCAGCACCTCGTGGAGCGCCGCACCGGGTTGCTTGGGCTGCGGCAGCAGCGCGCGCCCGATAAAGACACCACCGATCGCTGCCAGGAAGGCGAGCAAGGCGCACAGGACAACCCGCTTGGTCGAGGTCATGGCTCGCCGATCAGTAACGCGGAAGGGGCAAGGGGGGAGGCTCCGCCGAGCGGTGCAAGCGAGACAACAGGGCTTGCCGTCGCGGGCAGCTCGGCGCCCACGATCCCGATACCGAGCGCCGCGGCAGTTATGAAACCGATCCCGAGCCCGGCCCCGCGCACGGCGGGGCGGCTGGCGATCCGTGCGAGGACCTGGTCCTCGATACCCTCCAACGCGGCCGGGGCGGGTGCACCCGCCAATCGCGCCAATGCTCTGTCCAGATCGTCCATGCTTTCCACTCCGCCCCTCTATCATCGGATACGCATCGCTGCCCATCATCCCTCAACCGCTGTGAGGGGTCAGGCAGGGCGCCGCGTAGAAGGGTGCACGAACCTCGTCGGAGTAACCCATGCGTAGTCTCGCCCTTCCTGCCGCCCTCGCTCTCCTGAGCCTCGCCAGTGCGGCGCAGGCCCACCCGAAGCTCGTTGTGGCGTCACCCGCGCCCAACGCGACCGTTGCCAAGCCCGCGCGTGTCGCTTTGCAGTTTAGCGAGAAGCTGATGCCGAAATTCTCCGGCGCGGACCTGATGATGACGGGCCATGGCGGCACCACGCACCCACCGACGAAGGTTGCAGCCACCACCCAGGTTGCACCCGACGGCCGAACGCTGGTCGTGGTGCCCAAGTCGCCGCTCAGTGCGGGCCGTTACAGCGTCGCATGGCACGTCGTCTCGGCCGACACGCATCGGGTGTCCGGCAACTTCGCCTTTGCGGTGAAGTGAGGTGGATGCCGACTGGCCGCTGATCGGGGTCCGCTTCGCGCTTTATGCGACGTTGAGCGGGCTGTTCGGCCTGTCGGCGTTCAGCCTCTACGGGCTCAAGGCCGGGGAGCGCGCAGACGCACTCGCCTTGCGCCCCTGGCTGGTGGGGACCGGGCTGCTCGGCCTTCTGTTTTCCGGCATCGCGCTCGTCCTCCTCGCAGCGGCGATGGCAGGTGCGCCGGCGTGGCCGATCGATCGGGAAGCGATCGGGATGCTGCTTACCGGGTCCGCGACGGGCACGGCGTGGGAAGCGCGCATGGTCGCGCTGATCGTTGCCGTGATCGCCGCGCTGATCGCGGCGGAACGCACTGCGCCGCTCGGCCTGGTGGTGCTCGCGGCGGGCATTGCGCTCGCGACGCTCGCTTGGACGGGCCATGGCGCGATGGATGAGGGCGCGACGGGCTGGGTCCATCTATTGGCCGACATCCTGCACCTGTTGGCGGCCGGAGCCTGGGTCGGTGCACTGCTCGGGTTGACGCTGCTCGTGGTGCGGCCAGCAGCTCGCGTCGACGTCGCGCATCTCAGACTGACCCGCCGGGCGCTGCACGGCTTCGGTATGGTCGGCACGATCGTTGTCGGCACGATCGTTGTGACGGGTCTGGTGAATGGCTGGCTGCTGGTTGGTGCCAGCAATCTGCCAAGACTTCCCACCTCCCTGTACGGCCAGCTCCTCCTCGCCAAGCTGGTACTGTTCGGCGCGATGCTGGGGCTGGCCTCCCTCAATCGTTTCCGGCTGACGCCGGTTTTCGAGCGCTCGGTTGCCGCGGGCGATCATCGGGCCGCGCTTGGTGCTCTGTGGCGCAGCCTCGCGATCGAGGCGAGCTGTGCCGTCACGATCCTGGCGCTGGTCGCCTGGCTGGGGATGCTCGAGCCCCCCGCAACGGCGATGTGAGGAGCGGGCGGCAGATCGCCACCCGCCCGTCACCGATCAGGCGGCCATCTTCTCGCATGCGTCGGCACAACGCTCGCACGCGGCGACGCACTCTTCCATGCCGTCGAGCCCCCGGCAGCTCTCCGCGCAAGCCCGGCAGATCTGAGCGCAGATGCCGCATACGAGCTTATGCTGGTCGGACCCGCGGGCCATGAAGTCGAGTGAGGTGGCGCAAATCTGCGCGCAGTCGAGCATGATCTTGATGTGGTCGGGCGCGGCATGTGCGCCGCCCACCTGAAGGCAATGCTGCGTGGTCATCGAAAGGCAGGTGACGTGACAGTGGTGACAGGCGTCCATGCAAGCCTGCATCTCCGCGCTCATCTGATGGTGCATCGGTCATTCTCCGCGTGAGCCCCCGCCCACTGAGGAGTACGCACGGCGCCGGCTCGTCCCTCAGCCGGATGCCTTCATTCGTCACCTTTAGCCTGATCCTTCATCGGCTTCGGCGCAGGCCCCCGCTTCACTGTTTCACGCCAGGGCCGCGTAGGAGACGGAAGGGCGACCCGCAGCGCAGCCGCCCTCCCTCGAACGCCATCCATCGTTCTACCCATCTCCCTCGCGATCGTCGCCAAGGGCTGCCGCGCGGCAATTCGCTGGCGAAGCTCCGCGTCAGCTTCTTCCGTCCAGCGCCGCGGCTTCCTTATCGTCAACGCACGCTCACGGGTGCAGGTGCCCGGTGTCCTCGCACTGCTCAGCCGCGGCCTCGGTCTGGATCGTACAATGCTCGATCCCGAACCGACTATGGAGCATGTCCGCAACCGACTTCCTGATCGCATCGGCGTCAGCACCCTCGGCAAGCGTGACGTGTGCGGTGCAGTTGATGTCGTCCGAAGCCATTGACCAGACATGGAGGTCGTGGACGCCCGCCACGCCAGGAAGGCCGGCGATGCCGGCCCGCAACTCGGGCAGTTTGATCCCGCCGGGAACGCCCTCGAGCAACACGTTGGTCGTGTCCCGCAGCAGCACCCATGTTCGGGGCAGCACCCATAGGCCAATCCCCACCGCGACGATCGGATCGACCCACGTCCATCCGGTGAACCGGATCGCGAGCGCACCCGCGATCACGCCCACCGAGCCGATCATGTCGGCCCAAACCTCAAGGTAGGCGCCCTTGACGTTCATGCTCGCGTCCTTGCCCGACGTGAGCAGCTTCATCGATATGAGGTTCACCACGAGGCCGATCGCGGCGACGATCATCATCCCCGTTGACTGGACCGCCTCGGGCTGGCGGAAGCGCTGCACCGCCTCCACCAGCACGTAGATCGCGACGCCAAACAGCAGCAGAGCGTTGAAGGCAGCCGCCAGGATCTCGAACCGCTTGTAGCCGAAGGTCCGCTTGTCGTCGGCCGGCTTCTGTCCGAACCGGATCGCGAGCAGCGCGATCACCAGCGCTGCCACGTCGGTGAGCATGTGCGCTGCGTCGGATAGAAGCGCGAGGCTGTTGAAGACGAACGCTCCGACAACCTCGGCGACCAAATAGGCGGTCGTGAGCGCCAGCGCCCAGCTCAGCATTTTGGCGTTCGCGCCGGCGCTGTGGTCGTGGGCGTGTCCGCCCGCTCCATGATCGTGCATCAGTCTGCCTTTCAGTTCGCGTGCGCGGGGACGGGTGGGAGTTCGACATGTCCGCCTGCTGGTGCGGGTAGCTCGCGACTTCCGAAGCGGGCGTAGAGTGTCGGCAGCACGAACAAGGTGAGCAGCGTCGCGGAAATCAGGCCCCCGATGACGACGGTCGCCAGCGGCTTTTGCACCTCCGCTCCCGCGCCATGCCCCAGCGCCATCGGCACGAAGCCGAGCGATGCCACGAGCGCGGTCATCGCGACCGGCCTGAGCCGGACCAGCGCACCTCGATGGGCCGCAGTCACGCGATCCATGCCGTCCCGCATCAGGTTTCGGATGGACGTCACCATGACCAACCCGTTGAGGACCGCGATGCCGGATAGTGCGATGAAGCCGACAGCCGCGGAAATGGAGAAGGGCATCCCGCGCAGCACGAGCGCGAGAACCCCTCCCACCAGCGCCAGGGGGACGCCGGTGAACACGATCAGCGCATCCCGAACGGAGCCGAGCGCCCCGTAGAGCAGCAACATGATGACCACGAAACAGATCGGCACCACGATAGCGAGCCGATCCCGAGCGGACGCCAGGTTCTCGAACTGACCGCCCCATTCGAGGTACGTTCCTGCCGGCAGCCTCACCTGAGTGTCGATCGCCGCCCGGGCATCGGCAACGACGCCCGCCACGTCACGATCACGGACGTTCGCCTGCACCACCACACGCCGCTTGCCATTCTCGCGGCTGATCTGGTTCGGTCCATCGACAACGGCGATATCGGCCACGGTCGACAGCGGCACGAAGCCGCCGCCCGCGGTCGGCACCGGCACTTGGGCGACCGCCGTCAGGTCGGACCGGGAGCTTTCCGCCATTCGGATCATGACGGGGAAGCGGCGATCTCCCTCGAAGATCACGCCGGCCTGTCGGCCACCGATCGCGGCGGCGACCGTGTCCTGCACGTCGCCGGCGGTCACGCCGACGCGCGACATAGCGGTGCGGTTCGGCCGGATGTCGAGCATCGGCAGGCCCTCGGTTTGTTCGACCCGCACGTCGGCCGCACCCTGGGTCCGGCGGAGGATGGCGGCGATCCGATCCGCGGTCGCATTCATCTCCCTGAAGTCGTCGCCGAACACCTTGATGGCGATGTCCCCGCGCACGCCCGCGATCAGCTCATTGAAGCGCATCTGGATGGGCTGGGTGATCTCATAAGCGTTGCCGGGGAGGGTGGAGAGACGCTTTTCCAGACGCTCCACCAGCTCTTCCTTGGAGAGATCGGGATCGGGCCATTCCGCCTTCGGCTTCAGGATGACGAAGGTGTCCGTGGCGTTCGGCGGCATCGGGTCCGATGCGATCTCGGACGTACCCGTTCGTGAGAAGGCGAAGCGGACCTCCGGCGCCTTGGCCAGCGCTTTCTCGACCTGAAACTGCATCGCCTGGCTTTGGTCGACCGACGTGCCGGGGATACGCACGGCCTGCACGAGGACATTGCCTTCGTCGAGCTGCGGCAGGAACTCCTGCCCCAAGGTGGTGAAGGCGGCTCCGGCGAGCGCCAAAGCGCCGATCGCGACGCCGATGGTGAGCGTCGGGCGGCGCATCGCCGCATCGAGCCCTGGTTCGTAGCGCTGCCGGAGGAAGGTGACGGCCCGGCTTTCCTTCTCCTCCACCCGCTTGCTGAGCCAGATGGCGATCGCCGCTGGCACGAAGGTCAGGGACAGGATGAAGGCGAACACGAGCGCGATGATGACGGTGAGGGCCATCGGTTCGAACATCTTGCCCTCGACACCGGTAAAGGTGAGCAAGGGCGCATAGACCAGGATAATGATCGCCTGCCCGTACACCGACGGGCGGATCATCTCGCGGGCGGACGCGGCGACCAGTCCCAGCCGCTGTTCCATCGTCAGCTCGCCGTCCCGGCCATGCTGGGCTTCGGCAAGACGGCGTAAGGCGTTCTCGACGATGATAACGGCGCCGTCCACGATCAGGCCGAAGTCGAGCGCGCCGAGGCTCATCAGATTGGCCGAAACACCCGCCTCCAACATGCCGATGCTGGTGAGCAGCATCGTGATCGGGATGACGAGAGCCGCGATTAGCGCCGCCCGGAAGTTACCGAGCAGGGCGAACAGGACGACGATGACCAGCAGCGCGCCTTCAGCGAGATTACGGGCGACCGTCGATATGGTGGAGTTCACCAACTCGGTGCGGTTCATCACCGGCTTCACGACAACGTCGACCGGCAGCGAGCGGCCGATCTGGGTCAGCCGTTCGGCGACCCCGGTCGAGACGGTACGGCTGTTCTCGCCGATCCGCATGACCGCGGTCCCGACCACCACCTCATGGCCGTTTTCGGACGCGGAGCCCATGCGCAGAGCCTGACCGGTCCGAACGGTTGCGATCTGGTTGAGCAGGATCGGCACACCCTCGCGGGTGGCGACGACGGTTCGGGCAAGCTCGTCGGCATTGCGCACGCGCCCATCGGAACGGACGGCGAGACCTTCGCCGTTACGGTTGACGACACCGGCGCCGGCACTGGTGTTGTTGCGCTCCAGCGCCGTGGTGAGATCCTGCAGCGTCAGCCGCATCGCGGCCATACGCTGCACGTCGGGGACGACGAGATATTCCTTGGTGTACCCACCAAGGGAGTCGACCCCCGCCAGTCCTTCCGTGCTCTTGAGCTGCGGCGTGACGGTCCAGTCCTGGACGGTGCGCAGGTAGGTCGCCTTGTCTGCCTCGCTGACGAGGTGATCGCCTTCCGGCGTGATGTAGCTGCCGTCGCGTTGCAAACCGGGCTCACCGTTGCGGTGATGGACCTGATCCAGTTCGCGGTACTCGACCGTCCACATGAAGATGTCGCCGAGCCCGGTAGCGATCGGCCCCATTTCAGGGTTCACGCCCTCGGGAAGGTCTTCCTCCGCAGTCCGCAGCCGCTCCGCCACCTGCTGACGGGCGAAGTAGATATCGGTCTTCTCGGTGAAGACGGCCGTGACCTGAGCGAAGCCGTTGCGGCTGAGTGAACGGGTATATTCGAGACCGGGGATACCGGCGAGCGCGGTTTCGACCGTGAACGCGACCTGTTTCTCGATCTGGTCGGGGGAAAGGGCAGGGGCGACGACGTTGATTTGCACCTGGTTATTGGTGATGTCGGGAACGGCGTCGATCGGGAGTTGGCGCAACGCGCCGATCCCGAGCAGCGCAGCGGCGACGGTGAGAAGCAGGACTAGCCAACGCTTCTCGACGGAGAGGGTGACGATGCGACCGGTCATGGTTCAGTCCTCGTCCCCGCCTTCGCCCTTGCCGAGTTCGGCTTTGAGCGTGAAGCTGTTGGTGGAGGCGATCCGCTCCGAACCGGTTAGCCCGGACGTCACGACGACTTGGCCGCCGTTGGTGCGGCCCAATGTCACCGGGGTCGCCCGGAACCCCGTCGGGGTCCGCACAAAGACGAACGACTTGTCCTCGATCATCTGGACCGCGGCCGACGGCACGGCGACTGTACGGTCGCCGGTTGCCGGCACCAGGATGGAAACATTGACTGTCTCGCCAACGCGCCAGGTGCTGCCGCCATTGCCGAGGGTGACGATCACCGGCACCAAGCGCGTCGTCTCGTCCAATATGGGCGAGACGAACGTGACGCGCCCTTCCTGACGGCGCCCCGCCGCTGTTACCTCGACGCGGGCACCAGGCTTCACCCGGCCCGCATCGCTGGGCACCAGCGAGGTCGCAACCGTGACCTTGGAAAGGTTGGCGACCCGGAAAAGCTCTGCGTCGGCTGCAACGGTCTGCCCGAGCGTAGCCGAGCGCGCGATGACCTGACCGGCGATCGGTGAGCGCACTGCGATGCGGTTGAGCGCACCGCCCCCGCTGCCGGTCGCGGACAATTGCTGCTGTGCCAGGCGAAGCGCGATACCGGCTTCTGTCGCGGCGGTGCGCGCCGCGACGAGATCCTGTTCCGGCGAGACGCGTTCGGCGAAGAGGCGCTGCTCACGACGGAGGTTCGATTGTGCGAGGGCGGCACGCGCGCGAGCGGCCTCCACCTCCGCCTTGAGCGAGGCTGCTTCGCGGCTCTCGATGATGGCGAGCGGATCGCCGCGACCGACGGACTGGCCGAGATTGCGGGTCAGCGAGACGAGCCGCCCGCCTACCGACGCCGACACCACCTGCACGCCTTGCGGATCGCCTTCGATCGTTGCCGAAAGCTCGATCGCACCAGCCTCCCCGCCGACCGTTGGCCGCGTGACCTCGATGCCGGCGTCCGCGATCTGCTGCGCAGACAGCGTGACGGCGTCCTTCTGGCCTTCCTTGGCCTTGCCGGCCTCGGCACCTTCGGCCGTCTCGGCTCCGGCCTTCTCGCCGGCGTCACCGCCGCTGCCGGTCCCGCCGCATCCCGCAAGGATGAGGGCCAGGGTCACGGGCGCCAGCGCCCGCATGATGATCTTCGTCATTGATTGTTTTCCTCGGACGAGGGCGCGGCGGCAACGAGCCGTTCCAGGCGTGCCTTTGCGTCATGATAGGTGGCGAGTGCGTCGATCGCGGCGGTGCGCGTCTCGGACAGGGTCCGCTCGGCATCGAGCAAGTCGAGCTGGCCGAACTTGCCCTCGCGGTAGCCGATCCGCGCGATGCGCGCGGCCTCGGCAGCCGATGCCAGCACCGGGCCACTCGCATTGCGCGCGGACGTGGCGGCATTCGCCACCTCGGCCTGAGCGTTCGCGATGTCCTGCGCCGCGTCCAGCTCGGCGGCACGCCGCAGGGCCTGCGCTTGATCGCTCTGCGCGCGCGCCTGGGCGATGGCCGCCTTGCCGTTGTTGAAGATGGGGAAGGGAATGGACACCCCGAACACCGCAGCAACGTCATTGGTCGCCTCGAGCCGCCTCGCGCTGGCGCTCAACGTCACATCGGGAACGCGCTGCGATCGGGCGAGCCGCACTTGTGCCTCGGCCGTCGTCGCGTCGGCCCGGGCGGCCGCCAGGGCGAGCGTACCACCCGGCTCGATCGGCCTTGCCGGTCCAAAGCCCTCGACACGATCATACCATGCGAGGTCCAGCGGCCTGGTTACGGACTGGCCGATCCGGCGCGCGAGATTGTCCCGCGCTACCTCGGCAAGCCGCTGCGCACGTTCCACGGCCGTCTCCGCGTTGATGCGCAGCACATCGGCACGCTGCTGTTCGAGCGGTGACGCTCGCCCCGCCTGCACGCGAACACCGGCTGCGCGGAGCGCCTCCCGCGCGATCCCGGCCTGTTCGCGGGCTGTCACGAGGCGGCGTTCCGCCGCTGCTGCTTGGATGTAGAGCTGCGTGACGGCGAGCCGGAGATCGGCCTCGGCCAACGCCGTTCCGATCCGCGCGCGATTGCCGATAGCATCGGCGACCGCGATCCGGGCCGACCGTTTGCCGCCTAGCTCAATCGGGAGCGCCACGCCGACGGTCGTCTCCGCACTGCGCAGGCCACGATACTGGCCGCTACCGGCGATGTTCTCGGTTTCGGCAACGATCGAGGGGTTGGGGCGATAGCCGGCGACGCTCCGCGCCGCCTCGGCTGCCCGTACCCCTGCCGTTGCGGCTTCGAGGGTGGGCGCGGTTGCGCCGGCGAGCGCCAGCGCCTGCTCGAGCGTGAGCGGGGGACTGGTCGAGGCCGGCTCGGATGATTGCGCGTGCGCGATCGACGCGCACGACGTCACGGCCAATAAGGCCGCGAGAAAACGGGACATGGTGACGAACTCCTGACGATCCTGGATTGCCGCGCGGGAAACTTCCGGCGGGTGAGGCGCGCGTCAGGCTTGGGGAGGTCGCAGAGCCGGGTCCGAAGGCACCGGTGCCATCGGGGCGTGGTTCCACGCTGGAGGAGCGACAGAGAGCCCGGTCACTGAGGCAACGAGCTTGGCCTCGAACGGAACCCCGATATGATGGCCATGGCAACCGCCATGATGGTGCGGATAGGCCTTATCGGCATCAGCCGGCACCTGGTCGGCGTCGCCGTCACTATGTTCGAGCGAGCTGGCAGCGGTGGTATCGACGCAGCCCACCGCCTCGGTCGCATGCGCGACCGATCCCAGCCCAAGCGACAGCATGAGCATGAGACAGAGGAACAAGGCGGAAAGCCGGTGCATCGGCCTACGCCTTAGCATCTTACCGGCTGCCATGTAACGGCTGCCTGTAAGTGGAGGGAGCCGACGCGTAACCGGATCGCAATTCGGCCTGCGCCTGCCGCATGATCTGGAAGCCACCTGACAGACCGAGCATGGCCATCAAGGCGGCCACCGCAAGATCGGGCCACGCGCTATTCAGGCCGAACACACCGCCTGCCGCCAGCACCACGGCGATATTGCCGACAGCATCGTTGCGCGAGCAGATCCACACCGAGCGCATATTCGCGTCTCCGCTGCGAAAGCGGTACAACATCACAGCGACCACGACATTCGCGATCAGCGCCGCAACGCCCACGACACCCATGACCTCGGCATGGGGCACAGCGCCGTGGAGCGCACCCCACCCCGCCGCGAGCAGGACATAGAGCCCAAGCAGGGCAAGCGTCGCTCCCTTCAGCATCGCCGCACGCGCGCGCCAGGCTATCGCCATCCCAACGACACCCAGGCTGATCGCGTAATTGGCAGCGTCACCGAAGAAGTCGAGCGCGTCGGCCTGGAGCGCCTTCGACCCGCCCGTGATCCCTGCGACGATCTCGATCGCGAACATGCCGCTATTGATCGCGAGCGCGATCCACAACGCGCGCCGCCACTTCGGGTCATTGAGGGTGCCCGCCTTGTCGGACGCGCAGCTCGTGCAGGCCATTTCGCCACCTCGATAGAATCGATCTGGCAGCCTATATGGACCCTCTAGTCGCTAGAGGGTCAAGCGCTGTGTCTGAGAAACTGACGATCGGGAAGCTGGCTTCGGCGACGGGCACAAAGGTCGAGACGATCCGCTATTACGAGCAGATCGGCTTACTGGCGGCGCCAGCGCGGTCGGCCGGAAATTACCGGACCTACGAAGGCGAGCATCTGCGGCGCCTGTCCTTCATCCGTAGAGCGCGCGATCTGGGCTTCTCGATCGACCAGGTCCGGGAGCTGATGGGGCTCGCCGATCAACGCGAACAATCCTGCATGGCCGTGGACGTGATTGCCAACCAACACCGGGATGCCATCACGCGAAAGATCGCTGACCTGACGGCACTCGCGAGCGAGCTAGATGCGCTGATCGACTCCTGTAGCCGCAATACGGTGGCCGACTGTCGAATAATTGAGGCTCTCGGTCCGGGCTGACACCTTAGCTGACCCGTAGCTCAGAGCGACGATGACTAAGTGGAGAATACCCACACTGAACACCACAGTTGGAACAGCTATATCGTTCAATCAGGGTAGATCGCAGACATATTGAACACTCAGCCGCGAGGGTCTAGACACTGATTGAACAGAAAGGGTTTGCATGACGTCCTTCGGCTATGCGCGGGTATCCACGGTCGATCAGGACCTCGGCATCCAGGAGGCGGCGCTGCGCGCCGCAGGCTGTCAAACCATCCGCTCGGAGAAAAAGTCGGGGACCGAACGCGGCTCGCGCAGCGAGCTCCAGATCCTGCTCGACTTCCTGCGCGCTGGCGACACGCTGGTAGTGACGCGCATCGATCGGCTCGCGCGATCGATGAAAGACCTGCAGGACATCGTGCACGAGCTTAAGGGCAAGGGGGTGTCACTCAAAGCAATTGAACAGCCGATCGACACGAGCACGGCCGCGGGCAAGGCGTTCCTAGACATGCTGGGCGTGTTTGCCGAATTTGAGACCAACCTTCGCCGCGAGCGCCAGGCGGAGGGAATCCAAGCGGCAAAAAAAAGGGGAGCATATAAGGGAGGGAAGACTCGGATTGATCCAGAACGCGTGAAGGCCCTCCTCAGCGAGGGCATGAAGCCGGCGCACATCGCGAGAGCGCTGGGAATTTCACGGGGCACAGTCTATCGCCACCGGAACGCCACGGGCGGCGTCGCCGGCAGCGCGGACCTTGGAAGATTACGTTAGTTCTATGCAAGACAGCAATCGTCTTCCGTTGATCACCAGCCCAACCACTCAGATGCCGTTTGTGTATCCAAGCTACAGGAACCTTGCTCGCGTCCTTGGTAGTAAAGACGCGTTGGGAGCTGGCCTTTTTTTGGCGACAAGACATTTCATCGATGTCTCGAAAAGGGGCAATGATCAGCAAGCGCTAACTAAAAGACTGAACAAAAAATACATTGCCTACACTGGCCATACCGACCTGGGTCTCTTATTAGATCACCTCATCAGTTTGCTCATAGTCGCGACCTCCAAGCACTTTGAAGACTTCTTGGAGCGCTTTCGCAAAGAGCAATTTGCTATGGGGCGAAGGTGGCCGCAGCGACCCGATGGTGTATCTGATCTGAAGTGGACGCTTTCGTCCCTTCAAGGCGGCTTTGAGCTCAACAGAAAGCGGATTGGCGTTGAACGATATGATCTAATAGAATACTTCCGCCTCATTCGTAATTCCGCCGCTCACCCCGCAGACGATCTGGCTCGCAATCACGCTGAGCATAATAAGTTGCTAAAATACTCCGATATTCTTATGGCAAACTACAAGTTTCAGCCGCCAGGCCGTTATGGCGAGCTAACCTTTGCTGACCACCTACTTTACACGATTCTAGTCAAGTTTGTCGCCGTAGATATGTGCCGCCTAGCGCCTCCCGAAACGGCTTCTGAATTGAAGATTGTTCTCGCTAATCGCGCTTGGTTTCCTTCCAACCCTGTGTCGGTTATCTCTAAGCGTTCTCCGACGGATGATACGTCAAAGGCGATTAGACATTTTTTTAGGTCAGTTTATAACTATGACTTTAGCAATAGGTTGGCAGTGGAAAGTGAACTGATCCAGTGGATCAAAGGCCTGCCCAACCAGAAGCAAAGGAAGAGGAACAGCTGGCCCTCGCCTCAAACGGATCTCATGCACTACGTCTAGGCAGCGCTACTAAGCCGACGGCGCGGATTCGGCAGTCGTCTACACAATGTTGTGAAACTGGCGACAGACGGTCAGCTGGAACGCTGCGCAGCCCTCGCATGTGAGATCCCGGTCAGTTCGGCCGTTTGTCCTGACGTGAATCAACGACCACATCATTGCACAGCTACGCTGGTGCAGGGGCCGTCCACCCCATCACGCCAAGCACATTGTCAGGTTGCGTGAGCAGCGCGGGCCGTCCGCTTCGAAGCCGTAAGCCGCCTGTCCGCTTTCGCCCTAATTCCGAGTATCCAGTTCAAATCCTGTTTGCCCGTGGTGATGCGCCAAGAAATTTCGCTTGCTTAACGAGCGCCTGCGCAGGATCGTGGAACATAAGTAGCGGGGGAGCGGAATGATCTGGTTAGCGATACTGCTGCAAGCTGCTCCCGTCATACGGCAAGTCGCTCCTTCTCAGCAGATGGGCGATAAGCACGCTTGCGAGATGTTTCGTAAAATGTCCGTAGATTTGCTCGCAGAATCGCCCATGATGGTGGACGCCGTAACTCGTCTCGATGGAATGAGCGTGATTTGCAGCTTACGCACTGTCACCTGGAACAAGTTTGTTAACGTGGATGCCCCGCAGCTCCGAGATGGTTGGCAGGGGCGCAAACAGACGCAGTTCAACGATATCGTCTGCAAAAATGAGGCTTTCCGGCCTTTAGCTCGGCGGGGATGGCGCTTCGTTCAGAATCTGACCTTCCGATCGGGCGAACGGGTCATCATGGACGCTAAGTGCGAGCGTTCATGAGATACACTATCTCAAGTTTTTAGGGTCACCTTCGTGAAGCAGCCGCTGCCTGGTCCTCGCGGTCACTCGTGTGCAACGGTGGACACCCCGCTTATGCAACGCATCTGTACAAACCTAAGCGTGAGAATGTGACGGACACTCCTCAAATCGATCTTATCGCCATAGAGCGCTGGCGCAGGCGGGTAGCAGTCGAACTCCAGTGGTTCTGCGGCGAGCTGTCAGCTGCGGCCATGGCCAATCTGAAGCATTGGCCCCTGACAGGGGAAGGGCGCGAGCTGAAGGCCGCTTCCGAAAGATCACTCAAGGTGCTTTCCGGCTTAAGCGATAAGCCAGTAGCCGATGCCTTTGCACTCCTCAGCCAAATCATTGCGGATCTTCTGAGCGCGGCATCGAGCCCATTTTTCGAGGAAAGGATCGCATCGAGGAAAATCAAAGAGGGCCCTCGCAAGGGCGGTGATCTCGGTCCTTCGTTGCGCACCTATATAGTCGGAGCCCAAGACTTCATCGATAAAGTGACTCCTCATCTCCCTGAAAGGGCGGTGCCTTCGCTTGATGAATTTCCGACCACCAATGCCTTCGAGCCGGAGCTAAGGTCGCTCGCGGGTCTGACATTTGATCAAAGGCCAGGTCCGCTTCAGTACCAGGTCACCAACGGTATTCTAAAGGTAAGGTCGCAACGTTCGTCACACCCGCGAAACTCTAAAAGCACCGAAGAAGCGAGAGAGCATCTGGTCGAGGAAGCCGATAAGGTTCTCGTTGCCCTCCGTCAATCCAATGTTGACCAACGATCCTTAGCCATCGTGGACGATATGCGCACTCATCTTGTAAGTAAGAGCGACATTGTTAGGATCGGAATTGCCAATATCGCCCTTGAGGGCGTCTTAGAAAGTCTGCATGAGGCGGCTTCAGGGCCGGTGTCAGCTCGAATCCACTCCTTTTATGTTGGAGTTAAGCTCTATCTTGGCCAGTTCGATGAGTGGCATAGTTTCGTCGACAATGTAGTTGACACCGACGTAACCCCAGAAGCAACGCGAGATGCTAAATCTGTTGCACAGGATCTCGCAAGGCAATTGAGAGCTAATCCCGGTCTGGCTGATCCCGATGTACCTCTCAGCATCGAGCTCCTTCTCGAGGCGTTCAGAAGCCCGCGGACATCAGCAAAGAGACTGACGTTTGCGCTTGTTCGATCGATAGAAAACATATGCGCATCTATCTTTGCGGATGCTTTGGAAATCAAAAAGAAGGCGGTGGAGGGGGCCGCAAGCGGGACAAAGAGATCCGTCGGCCTAATCGTAGGAGCGGGTCTCCTGACCATCGGTGTCACGGCTGCTACCGCCATATCGCCAACTGCCGCAAAGGTTATGGATACCAACTGGTTGCAGTCTGCCGCTAAATCTTTGATGAAAGAGATTGGCCCTTCGGAGTGACGGCCCGGCGGACGGTTCGCTTATGGGAACAGCCGATCCTCTACACTTACTCCTTAGCACCCTCGGGCTGACTGAGTGTCAGCGAGTACGATTTTTCCTCGGGAGTTCGCAGAATTGGTAGCAACATCTTCTCGATAAACACGATTTGATCATCTACCAGCTTCCCCAAGTCATCGTCACCGACGGCGCGAGAAAGGTCGGCCTGGATGGCTCGCGTGTGGCTTTTGTCCATTCCGTCGTCATGACCGAGAGCGTCTGCTGAAATAAGAATGAGCCTTCGCTGATGTAGGATCTTCTCCAACGCATCGTACACATTCTTTCCAAAGTACGCTCTTGCAATTGGCGAAACGGTGTAGATAGCGTCAATTTCTGATTTTACAGAATTCATTCGTGTATAGTATACTTGCGTGTGGCGGAGTTTCTTGACAGTGTTATCAATGTCGATCTGATCGAATACGTCCGGAAAGTCATACTCGCTGCGAATTGTGCGTTCCGCGCGATCCAGCTCCGCGCTTTCAATCATTGGCGACCTCACCGCAGAAAGTGCGTCTCTCGCCGCGTACGCCGCCGTTAGCACCCGCTCTGCAGCAGCTACCGCCTTCTCACTCTGGTGTTGTTGGCGATACTTTTGAATAGTTTGCCGGCCTACGTATGTTGCCCACGCTATCAGTGGGAGGGTGCCCAATTGCCCGATGCCTTGGAGCATCGATCCGGTAGCATCCCAGTCAATTGCGGAGCTGCAGATAGTGAGAGGCATTTGTTTGTAGGTTCTCTTAAGATGGAGAGCGATGTGGGCTAGTTTTGGTATGTCAATTAGCCCTTGTTGGGAAAAGTGGACCGCGAACTATCATGCTGGAAGCTTCGTACGGTCGTTGTAGCTCAACGATATCGTCATAGCTGCCGGTCAACCAGCGATCTACATCTGCGAATTGCAGGATGGTGATCATGGCTTTCGGGTGGATCGGCTTGACGAGCTCGTTCGCGTCACAGGTAACCATCGTGAAGCTCGGCCCGACGGTGGTTCGCTGCCAGAAGCCGGCGACGGCGAAGGTCGGTTGATCCACGACGCTGAACCACATTTCGCCCTTCAGCGGCGGCTTGCCGTCGCCGAGATCGTGCTTCTCTGGGGTGAATTCGGCGAATTCGGTCAACGGGATAATGCACCGGTTCTCAGGCTTCTCAGCGAGCCGGCGCCATTGGGGCAACTTGAGGTTCCTCACGTTGGTCATCGGGTAGGGGGCTTGGCCGCCAAGGACGTCCCACGTCATGACGTCCCAGGCCCGATTCCCGTCTTGCTCGCGGATCACATAGTTTCGTGATTTAGGCCGTAGCTCGGCGGGGTTGAACCTGTTGTCCCGCGGCCGCTCGACGAACAGCTCTGCCGCAGATCCAAAAAGCGTTTCGGGTTCACCGCTGTAACGGGCTCTGTTGCACATCGAGGCAAGCTAGCATCCGGCGCTCCATCTGCAACGGCCCTCGGTTAGCGGCGGCATGTTGCACGTCCGTTCCGTCAATCCACAGCTCAGTGGTTGTCCCTGCCTTGACCGATCGGGCAGCTTAATGGAACATAGAGAGAACGAGTAGAGTCTTACAACACGATGTCCGTCGCCCTCGAGTCTTTCGCGCCGACCCTAGCGCAGCTCCGAACGATCGCTACGCCGGCGACCGATTACCGGGTGCTGCCTTTCGGCGTGGACGCGATCGACGGGAGGCTCGGGGCAGGGGGACTGCGTGCCGGCGCGCTCCACGAGGCATCTGCGCGCAGCGTTGCTATGGTCGACGACGCCGCCACCACGTTGTTCCTCGCCGGCATCGCCGCGCGTGAAGCCGCGGAGGCGGGTGGCCCGGTGCTGTGGGCGAGCTGCCGCAGCGACCTCTATGCTCCGGGTCTCGCCCAAGCGGGGCTGCCATCCTCCAGCGTGATCTACGCGCAGCCGCGGGACGACGCCGCGCTCCTGGCCGTCATCGAGGATGCGGTGCGGGACGGCACCCCGTCTGTGGTGGTCGCGGAGGCAACCCGGGTGTCGATGGTCGCGACGCGGCGCCTGCAGCTGGTCGCGGCTGAAGCGGACATGCCAGTGCTGCTGCTACGCCGCCGGCGCGCGCGCGACCAGGATCCGCTGGACGAGCCGTCGGCTGCATGGACGCGGTGGCGCATCGGCGCTGCCCCGTCCGAGCGGCTGAGCGTCGCCGGTGTGGGGCGACCGCGCTGGTCGGTTGAGCTGGCGCGCCAGCGTGGTGGGGCATCCTTCTCCCTGATTGTGGAGGGTAGCGATGAGACGGGTCGTCTCGCTGTTCCTGCCGAACTTGGCCATCGAGCGGCTGAGAAGGTTGGAACGGCCCGCATTGCGGCCGCCTGAGCGGCCAGCGCTTCAGCTACCCGTCGACGATGATCCCGGCGCTTGTTCAGTGCCCCGGGGCGGGGGCTGGCGACCTGGTGCTCGCTGGGCGCGGCAAGGTGCCGATCCGCGCGCCGATGTCGAGGCGCAGATCGCAGCACTGCCGGCACACGCGAAGCCACCGATGCGCGAGCTCGGCCGACGCTCAGAGCCTGCCAGCAATCCGTACAAGGCAACTCATGGCGTAAGCACTGCGGAAGCATCACGTTTTCATATTGAAATCACATCAGACGCACCGATGGCGCTGGTGGGAAAGGTCGGCCGCCGCGAGGAGGTTGTGGCCGCGTGCGTGGGCGCGCAAGCGCTGGGCATCCGTCCCGGCATGGCCGCCACGCATGCTCGCGCTTTGGTGTCCGACCTGGACTTCCGCCCCGCAGAGCCGGAAGCCGATGCTGCGCTGCTCGATCGCCTCGCGCTGCTCGCGGTGCGCCGCTGGTCGCCTACGGCGGCGGTCACGCCGACAGACGGCCTGTGGATCGACCTGACCGGCTGCGAGCATCTCCATGGCGGCGAGGAGCGGTTCTGCCGACGGCTGCAGGCGTTCTGCCGCCGTGCAGGCTTCACCGCCCGCGTGGCCATTGCCGATACCCCCGGCGCGGCACATGCGCTCGCCCGCTACGGCAGAGACGAACTTACCCGGGTTGAGCCTGGCAGGACGGCCGACGCGCTCGCGCCGCTGCCGATCGCCGCCCTCCGCCTATCCGCGACTGCACAAGCTGCAGCGCGGAAGTTCGGGTTTGAGCGCGTCGCAGATCTCCTGCCTGTCGCCCGCGGGCCGCTCGCACGTCGCCTTGGTCTGCCGGCGATCACCCGCCTCGATCAGGCCCTCGGCGCCGTGGCTGAGCCCATCACGCCGCGCGAAGACGCCGAGGTGCCGTTCGTCGAGCGCCGGCTGCTGGAGCCTATCGGCACGGCCGAGGCGATCGAGCAAGTGATGGGCGATCTGCTGGGCGATCTGGCGCAGGTGCTGCAGGAGCGGGGGCTCGGCGCCCGCTCGCTACGACTGACGGGTCTGCGCGTCGACGGCGGCGAGCAGGTGGTGGCGATCGGCACCTCGCGGCCGACGCGGGAGGTGTGCCACCTCCTCCGGCTGCTGAAGCTCCGCATCGATCGCATCGATCCCGGCATGGGTCTGGAGCAGTTCTGGCTCGTCGCTCCGCATACCGAGGCACTCGATGCCGTCGACCTGGGCGCGGTGCTCGCCGGCGACACGATGGTGCGCGATTCCTCGCGCCTCGTCGACGTCATCGCCGGGAGGATCGGCCCCAGCTCCGTCTTCCGCATCGCGCCCGTCGAGAGCCATGTACCCGAGCGCGCCGTCGCGCAGGTCGATGCCAATGAGCAACCCGGGGAGTGGCCGGGTTGGCAGCGCCCGATCCGCCTGTTCGCGCGGCCCGAGCCGCTCTTCAACGTACTGGCGCTGCTGCCGGACCAGCCTCCGCGCCGGTTCGAGTGGCGCGGCAAGCGCTACACGATCATCGGCGGCGATGGGCCCGAGCGCGTGCACGGCGAGTGGTGGCGGCGCGATGCCGAGACCTGGGCGGTGCGGGACTACTACCGCGTCGAGGACGAGGAGGGCGGCCGCTACTGGGTCTTCCGCCGCGGCGACGGCTTTCAGGAAAACACCGGCGACCTGTCCTGGTGGATCCATGGTGTGTTCGGATGAGCCGCTATGTCGAGCTGCAGGTGCTCACCCACTTCTCGCTGCTGCGCGGCGCCTCGAGCCCTGACGAGCTGTTCGCCGCTGCGGCGCTGCTCGGCTACCCCGCGATCGGCATCAGCGACATCGGCACCGTCGCCGGCGTCGTCCGAGCGTGGGAGGCGCAGAAGGCGACGGGCGTCCGCTCGATCGCCGGCACGCGCGTGGATCTGTCATGCGGTCGCCGGCTGCTGCTCTACCCGACCGACCGTGCTGCCTGGTCCCGGATCACGCGGCTGCTGACCGTCGGCAAGAAGCGGGCAGGGAAGGGGGGATGCCTTCTCCACTGGCACGACCTCGAGCCTTGGTCGGAGGGCGTCATTGCCATCCTGCTGCCGCACGAGGCGGACGAGGAGAACCTGGTCGCCCTTCGGGATCTGAAGGCAGTCTACGGCCGCTGCGGCTACATGGCGCTGTTCCAGCGCCGGCGCCCCGGCGACGCGGTGCGGATCGATGCGCTTGCGAGGCAGGCGGGCGGCGCCGGCGTGCGCGCCGTGGTGACCGGCGACGTGCTCTACCATGCACCCGACGCTCGGCTGCTGCAGGACGTGGTGACAGCCGTGCGCGAGAAATGCACCGTCGACGAGCTCGGCTATCGCCGCGAGGTGAATGCCGATCGCGCGCTGAAGTCACCTGAGGAGATGATCCGACGCTTCCGCGCCTATCCCGATGCGCTGCAGGCGAGCGTCGACATCGCCCGCGCCTGCACCTTCGACCTGGGCGAGCTGGCCTATCAGTACCCGCACGAGCGGCTGATTGACGGCCTCACCGCACAGGAAGCGCTCGAGCAGCTGGCGACGAACGCAGTGAACCAGATGTTCGACGGCGAGGTGCCGGAGGCATACACGAACCAGATCGCGCACGAGCTGAAGCTGATCGAGGAGCTTGGCTATGCGCCCTACTTCCTCACCGTCTACGCGATCGTGCGGGAGGCGCGCCGGCGGGGCATCCTCTGTCAGGGGCGAGGGTCGGCGGCCAACTCCTGCGTCTGCTTCGTCCTCGGCGTCACCTCCATCGATCCGATCAAGCACGAGCTGCTGTTCGAGCGCTTCGTCTCCGGCGAGCGCCGCGAGCCGCCCGATATCGACGTCGACTTCGAGCATGAGCGCCGCGAGGAGATCATCCAGTGGATCTACGAGACCTATGGCCGTGATCGCTCGGCCCTGACCGCCGTCGTCACCCGCTACCGCGCGCGCGGCGCGGTTCGAGACGTCGGCAAGGCGCTGGGTTTGCCCGAGGATCTCACCTCGTCGCTTGCGGGCCTGGTCTGGGGCTGGTCGGCCGAAGGGGTGGGGGACAAGCAGGTCGAGGAGCTCAACCTCGATATCGGCGATCGTCGGCTCCGACTGACGCTCGAGCTCGCCCGCAAACTGATCGGCGTGCCGCGGCACATGAGCCAGCACCCGGGTGGCTTCGTCCTCACCCATGATCGCCTCGACGATCTGGTGCCCATCGAACCGGCGGCGATGGAGGATCGCCAGATCATCGAGTGGGACAAGGACGACATCGACGCGCTCAAGTTCATGAAGGTGGACATTTTGGGATTGGGGATGCTCGGCTGCATGAACCGCGCCTTCAACCTCCTTGAGGCGGAGAAGGGGCTGCACGTCGAGATGAAGGATCTGCAGGACGATGATCCTGCGGTCTTCGGCATGATCCAGAAGGCCGACACACTCGGCACCTTCCAGATCGAATCCCGCGCGCAGATGTCGATGCTCCCGCGCATGAAGCCGCAGCGCTTCTACGATCTGGTCATTCAGGTCGCGATCGTGCGGCCAGGTCCGATCCAGGGCGACATGGTGCATCCCTACCTGCGACGGCGCGAGGGGCTGGAGAAGCCGGAATATCCAAGGCCCGAGCTGCGGGCGGTGCTCGAGAAGACGCTGGGCGTGCCGCTGTTCCAGGAGCAGGCGATGCGGGTCGCGATCGTCGGCGCCGGTTTCACCGCGGCCGAGGCCGATCAGCTGCGCCGCGCCATGGCCACCTTCAAGTTCACCGGCGGCGTGTCGCACTTCAGCGAGAAGCTGATCGAGGGGATGGTCGAGCGCGGCTACCCGCGCGAGTTTGCCGAGCGGACCTTCCGCCAGCTCGAGGGCTTCGGCTCCTATGGCTTCCCGGAGAGCCACGCCGCCTCCTTCGCGAAGATCTCCTACGCCTCGTGCTGGATGAAGCATCATCACCCGGATGTGTTCTGCGCGGCGCTGATGAACGCGCAGCCAATGGGGTTCTACGCGCCGGCACAGATCGTCCGTGATGCGCGCGAGCACGGCGTCGAGGTTCGGCCGCCCTGCATCAACGCGAGCCGTTGGGACTGCACGCTTGAGAAGACCGGCGGCCGCTACCTGGCTGTCCGCCTAGGGCTGCGGCAGATCCGCGGACTGTCGAACGCCGATGGGGCCAAGATCGTCGCGGCGCGGGGCACGGCGCCCTTCACCAGCGTGGAGGAGGTCTGGCGGCGATCGGGCGTTCCGCGCGCTTCGATCGAGAAGCTGGCGGACGGCGATGCCTTCCACAGCTTTGGCTCCGATCGCCGGCAAGGGCTTTGGAAGGTGCGGGGGCTGGGCGAGGCACCGCTGCCCCTCTTCGCTGCCGCCGATCGCGCGGCCGAGCGGTTCAGCGCGGAAGGCTTGGAGCCCGAGGTGGCGCTGCGCCCGCTTACCGACGGTCGGGAGGTGATCGAGGATTACCGCTCCCTGCAGCTGTCTCTCCGCGCACATCCGCTCAGCTTCGTGCGGGAGGATCTCCGGCGCCGCGGGGTGACGAGGTGCGCGGATCTCGCGAACATTCGCGACGGCCGCCACGTCGAGGTCGCAGGCATTGTCCTGGTCCGCCAGAAGCCGGGATCCGCGAAGGGGGTCTTGTTCATCACGATCGAGGACGAGACCGGAATCGCCAATGGAATCCTCTGGCCGGACCGCTTCGAGGCGCAGCGCCGGACCATCATGTCAGCGTCGATGGTGGGCCTGAAGGGCAGGGTGCAGAAGGAAGGCGAGGTCATCCACGTCATCTGCGACCGCATCATCGACCACGGCGACCTGCTGCACCGGGTGGGCGAAATGTCGTTCCCACATCGGACGGGTCGGGGCGATGGGGCTCGGCATGCGGGCTCGCCGGACCGCGGCGACGAAGCCTGGAAGCCGGAGGCGCGCAACCAGTACTGGCCTCCCCACGCCGACGGCATGGATCCGGAAGACGTCGTGCGGTTCAAGTCGCATGACTTCCATTGATCGATGGCAAAGCTCCCCAGGCATCAGCGTGTCGTGATCGCGCTCTCGGTGCATATCCTCCGGAGCGGTGTCACCAGGTGCGCGCACTCGCGCGTCGATCTGCCGGAGATCCGCTTGGCGCTGCGCTGCCTGCTGCCGCATTGCCCCGAAAAGTGGCCGCTCACCTGCTATTGGGATGCCGCTGGCCAGGAGAACGAGATTGGTCGGTCACAGGGCGTGACTGCTGCGTTCAACGGCATCGTGCGGCAGCTGCGGCGCGCCGGCTGCTATGAGGAGGTGACCCCGCATGATCTTCGGTAGAGCCGTAGCGCATGGCTGGTAAGGTCGAGGGCTCCTACACGACCTTAGGCGAGTGGGCCGCAGACCGCGCGGATATGCGCATCGTCTGTGAATGCGCGCGAACGATAAACGTCCCCGCAGACAAAATCCTTGCTCGATTTCGAAAAGATAGCAGCCTGAAGGAAGCTGTCATTCGCCTTCGATGCACCACATGTCGACGCCGAGGACATGCGTCGATTAGTCCTATTCCAGCACTCAGGCGCTAGGATATTGCGATCGTCCCACCACGAGACAATCTGTTCATCGTGCGATGGATCGAAAAAGCACATGGATTGTTGGTGTCGGCCAATCCGGCACCACCCGCAGGATCCCGATGTCCACTGAAGAACCTGTCGTTGCCGTGGCTCTCCTCACCGAACTCGAACTGGAGCGGCTTGGCAAGACTTTCACCAGGTTCTGTCCGGTCACGGAAACAATCTCGTTCGACGCCCTCCTCGAGGCGATCGACGTTGCGGATAGCCGCAGCCGGCAAGTCTCAGAAGCGCTCAGTCCAGATCGAGCGCCGTGATCACGATCTCGTCGCGCTGAGAGGTGTGCACTTCCAGGATCCGCTTTGCCGCGTTGGTGATGCGTTCCGTCACCTCGGGTGCGAGCGGATCCAGGTCGCCCAGGGCTGTCCCAAGCAGCTTCATCCGCGCGCTGCTGTGAAGTGATATGAGGATGGGTCTTTCAGGCAGAAGACCATGGGCCAGTAGTGCGCCGTCATTAGCGGCGCGCTCAACAGCGATCTCACTCATAGGCTGTCCCGGTTCAAGCGGCAGCCTTAGGCCGTAAACTCATAAACTGGCTTGAGATTTGCCGGCTTGGGTGATTCAGACACTCCAAATCGATGGGGGCTGAATGGCGCGGCGGCGATACGAACTGACGGATGGGGAATGGTCGATCATCGAGCCGCTGCTGCCGAACAAGCCGCGCGGCGTTCCTCGGGTTGATGACCGGCGGGTACTGAACGGCATTCTATGGCGGTTTCGCACGGGCTCGCCGTGGGCGGAGATACCAGAGCGCTATGGCCCCTCGACGACCTGCTACAACCGGTTCGTCCGCTGGCGCAAAGCCGGGGTGTGGGACCGGCTTCTGGCCGCGGTTTCCGCCACTTTCGAAGGAGAGATCGTGATGATCGATTCCACCTGTATCCGCGTCCACCAGCACGGTGCGACGGGCAAAAAGGGGGAACTGGAGATCGCGGCATGGGACGTTCCCGAGGCGGCCTCACGAGTAAGATCCATGCCCTCGTTGACGCTGACGGTCGTCCGGTCACACTGCGCCTGACCGGCGGACAGGTCCACGACAGCCAGGAAGCCGAAGCCCTGCTCGCTGCCATGCCCGAGGGAGCAACGCTGCTAGCCGACAAGGGCTACGACAGCAACGCCATCCGCGAGGCCGCTGCCAGCAGGAATGTCTGGGCCAACATCCCGTCGCGCTCGAACCGAACGCAGCGCTTTGCTTTTTCGGGCTGGCTCTACCGCCAGCGCAACTTGGTCGAACGCTTCTTTAACCGCATCAAGCACTTCCGAGGCATCGCCACCCGATACGACAAGTGCCCCGAAAACTACCTCGCCGCCGTCAAACTCATATGTGCCCGCTTCTGGTTCGCCGCAT
>Ga0307412_10000160_pt1 | contig 47459 bp, 40 predicted proteins | sample DK1Cmetagenome_3_FD_203823 | JGI IMG/M metagenome (GOLD analysis project Ga0307412, IMG submission 203823) | Maize rhizosphere microbial communities from greenhouse at UC Davis, California, United States - DK15-C-1 | ecosystem: Host-associated > Plants > Roots > Rhizosphere > Soil | place: USA...
GAGATCACCGGCTGGTATGCGGAGTTCGATGATCTCGCGCTGCCGCCGGGCCAGATCGGCTACGCCCCCGATGCGCGGCGTTATCTCGGCGCGACCTTCGATCCTTCGGGGCTCTACCGCTTCGTCACGGTGCGCGAGATGCTGGCGCGCGAGGCGCTGACCACCGCTGCGGTCAACGCCCATGTCGCGACGCTCCGGGCACAGCTGCTCGACGGCTTTCCGCTGGACGCCGAGCGGATCAACCCCGCCGAACCGCACGCGCCGCAAGCGCGGTTCGTGGCGCTACGCAGTCCGCGCGCGGCGGCATGGCAGGCGGCGCTGCTGGAAGACGAGATCGTCACCGACGTCCGCGGCGACGTGCTGCGAATCGGGCTCGGCCTCTACCAGGACGCGCGCGACGTGGCGCGGCTGCGCGAGGCGCTGACCCGGCTCTGATCAGGCGGCAGGAACAGGGGCGAGGCCCAGGCGACGGATCTCGATCGCCGGGCAGCGGTTCATCACCACCTTCAGCCCGGCCGCCTCGGCCCGGACCGCGGCGGCTTCGTCGACCACGTCGAGCTGCATCCAGATCGACTTGGCACCGGCGGCGATCGCCGCGTCCACGACTTCGCCGGCATGTTCGGACTTGCGGAAAATGTCGACCATGTCGATCGGCACGCCGATCTGGTCGAGATCGCGAAATACGAACTCGCCATGGATATGTTCGCCGGTAATCTGCGGGTTCACCGGGACCACGCGATAGCCATGTCGCTGAAGTAGCAGCATAACGCCGTTACTTGGTCGATTGGGACGATCGGACGCGCCGACCATCGCGATGGTGCGCGTTTCCTCGAGCAGGGTGCGGATGTCTTCGTCACGCGTAAGCGGCATGCATCACCTCTTTAGCCATTCATAGACCGAATCGGCCAACGCACCAAATGGTCCGGTAGACTGCGTATCGGTGGCGGCCGGCGGCGTGCCCGCATCCGAAGCGGCGCGGATTTCCATCGCCAGCGGGATGCGGCCAAGGAATGGAATCCCCAGCGTGCCCGCCGCCTTCTCCGCCCCGCCGCTGCCGAACGGATCGGAGACGCCGCCGCAATGCGGGCAGCAATAGCCCGCCATGTTCTCAATGAGGCCGACGATCGGCACCCCGGCCTTGTTAAACAGGTCGATCGCGCGGGTCGCGTCGATCAGCGCGAGGTCCTGCGGGGTGGAGACGATCACCGCGCCGGCCGGCTTGTGCTTCTGGATCATCGTCAGCTGGACGTCGCCGGTGCCGGGCGGCAGGTCGAGCACGAGCAGTTCGGTATCGCCCCAATCGGCATCGACCATCTGGCCGAGCGCGCCGCCCGCCATCGGCCCGCGCCAGGCGATCGCCTGCCCTTCGGCGACGAGCCCGCCCATCGACAGCATCTTGAGCCCGAACGCCGTTTCGATCGGCAGCAATACTTTGTCACGCGCCTGCGGCTTCACGCCTTCGACGCCCAGCAACTTGGGCTGCGAGGGGCCGTAGATGTCGGCATCGACCAGCCCGACCTTGAGCCCACGGCGCGCCAGACCGATTGCCAGGTTCGCGGCGACGGTGGATTTGCCCACCCCGCCCTTGCCGCTCGCCACCGCCAGGATGCGGCGGGTGCGGCGCTCGCTGGTGAGCAGCACGCGCACCTCGGTGACGCCCGGCAGCGCGGCGGCGGCGGCACGTACCTCGCCCTCCAGCGCGTCGCGCGTCTCCGGCGCGAGGCCGGTCACGTCGAGCACGATATTGGCGCGCCCACCCTCGAGGCGGACGGTGGCGCGGCCGGCCGAAACGGGTGCCAGCGCGGCGGTGAGATCCTGCGATTCAGTCATCGCCCGCCGACATAGGGACACAATCGTCCGCTGCCACTGTAAATCCTCGCCGCCACGCTTATAAAGGTTGGCATGGTGAATAGTTCTGGCCGCGACGCCCTGTCCGGCAACTTGCACAACGAGGCGCCGAAAAGCCCCTGGGGCAGCGGCTCGGACAAAGGCGGCGCTGGCGGCGGCGGCAATGGCGGCGGACCGCGCAACCCCTGGTCGGTCCCCCCTGAAGGACGGCGCGGCGGGCCCGGCTCGCCCAGCGCGCTCGACGAGCTGTGGCGCCGCGCGCGCAGCGGCGGCGGCGGCCTGCCCGGCGTGCCCACCGGCACGCGGCTGTGGCTGCTGGTCCTCGCCGGCCTGCTCGGCGTGTGGGTGCTCTACACCTCGATCCATCCGATCGGCCCGCGCGAAAAGGGCGTGGTCACCTTCCTCGGCCGCTATGCCGGCACGCTCGATCCGGGCATCCAGTTCACCCTCCCCGCGCCGTTCCAGCTCGTCGACGTCGTCGATGTCGGCAACATCCGCACCGAGAATTTCCCGAACAGCGGCGAGAATCTGATGCTCACCGGCGGCCAGAACGTCGTCGATCTCGCCTATTCGGTGCGCTGGGACGTGCGTAGCGCCCCGCTCTACGTGTTCCAGATCGCCGATCCGCGCGAGACGGTGCGCGCCACCGCCGAAAGCGCGATGCGCGCGGTGATCGCCAACACCACGCTCAATGAGGCGATCGGCGAAGGCCGTTCGCAGATCGAGGCGCAGGCGCAGGTCATGATGCAGAAGATCCTCGACGAATATCAGTCGGGCATCCGCATCCAGGGCGTGGCGGTGCAGAAGGCGACCGCGCCGAGCCAGGTCGACGAGGCGTTCAAGGCGGTGACCGCGGCGACGCAGGAATCCGAATCGAACCGCAACAACGCCAATGCCTATGCGCAGAGCGTGATCGCCGCCGCACAGGGTGAGGCCGCCGAGTTCGACAAGATCTACGAACAGTACAAGCTGGCGCCCGCCGTCACCAAGCGCCGGCTCTATTACGAGACCATGGAAGCCGTGCTGGCCAACAGCAACAAGACGATCATCGAGGCGCCGGGCGTGAACAGCTATCTGCCGCTGCCCCAGCTTCGTGGTGGCGCCGCCCCGGCGGAAGGCGACAAGAAGGAAGGCGCCAAGTGACGCAGTGGCTTCGTAATCCGATCGCGCTCGTGGTCGCCGTGATCGTCGTGCTCATCGTGCTGATGAGCACGGTGGCGATCGTGCCGGAGACCAAGCAGGTCGTCGTCCTGCGGCTGGAAAAGCCGTACCGCACCGTCAACGCCTTCCAAACCGGGGAGAATTTCGGCCGGACCGGCGCCGGCCCGGTGTTCCGCATCCCGTTCATGGATCGACTGGTGTGGGTCGACAAGCGCGTGCTCGACGTCGATCTGCCCGACGAGCCCGTGCTGTCGACCGACCAGCTGCGACTCGAGATCGACGCCTATGCCCGCTATCGCATCACCGATCCGCTGCGGATGGTGGTGACGGTCGGTACCGAGGAACGCCTGCGCGACCAGCTCCAGCCGCTGCTGCGCTCGTCGCTGCGCAACGAGCTTGGGCGTCGTCGCTCGGAAACGCTGCTCAGCCCGGAGCGCGGCCAGGTGATGGATAACATCCAGGCTTCGCTGCAGAAGCTCGCCAGCCAATATGGCGTCGAGATCGTCGACGTGCGAATCAAGCAGACCGAACTGCCCTCGGGCTCGCCGCTCAACAGCGCGCTGACCCGCATGGCCACCTCGCGCAGCCAGGAGGCGGAGACGATCAAGGCGCAGGGCCTGCGCGACGCGCAGATCATCCGCGCCAACGCCCAGGCGCAGGCGGCGCAGATCTACGCCGCCGCGTTCAACCAGGATCCGAAATTCTACGATTTCTGGCGCGCGATGCAGTCCTATCGGCGGACGTTCCTGGCACCGGACCGCAAGGGCGACACCCAGATCATCCTTTCGCCGAACAACGAGTATCTGCGGGAGTTCACCGGGCAACGATGAGCCTGTCCGGCCGTTCATATTCAAATCAGGTTCAGCCACGCTGGGTAGAAGCGCGGTTTGAGACGAATACCATTCCTTTCGAGAGGAAATGACCCCGTGCGTTACGCCTACGCCTTGACTACTGCGATTCTGCTGGGTGGCGCTGCCACCGCACTCTCGCTCAACCAGCCGGCCGGCGCGCAGACCGCGCAGAACGAGCCGGGCACGATCCAGGCGGTCGCCCCCAAGGCCGGCGCGCCGATGAGCTTCGCCGATCTGGTCGCCCGCCTTCAACCCGCGGTCGTCAACATCTCGACCACGCAGCGCGTGAAGGTGAACGCCAACCCGTTCGCCGGCACCCCGTTCGAGATGTTCGGCGGCGGCCAGGGCCAGTCGGTGACGCGCGAGGCGCAGTCGCTGGGCTCGGGCTTCATCATCTCGGCCGACGGCTATGTCGTCACCAACAACCATGTGATTTCGGCCGGTGCGCAGGGCGCGGTGGTCGAGTCGATCACCGTCACGCTGTCCGACGGCCGTGACTTCAAGGCCAAGCTGATCGGCCATGACGCACAGTCGGATCTGGCGGTGCTGAAGATCGACGGCGCCACCCTGCCGTTCGTCAAGTTCGGCGATTCGGGCCGCGCCCGCGTCGGCGACTGGATCCTGGCGATCGGCAATCCGTTCGGCCTGGGCGGCACCGTCACCGCCGGCATCATCTCCGCCACGCACCGCGTCACCGGTGCCGGCGCCTATGATCGCTTCATCCAGACCGACGCCTCGATCAACCGCGGCAATTCGGGCGGCCCGATGTTCGATCTCAACGGCAACGTGATCGGCATCAACTCGCAGATCCTGTCGCCCACCGGCGGCAATGTCGGCATCGGCTTCGCGATCCCGGCCGAGGAAGCCAAGCCGATCATCGACAAGCTGATGAAGGGCCAGTCGATCACGCGCGGCTATCTGGGCATCGCGATGCAGGACCTGACCAAGGATCTCGCCGCCGGCTTCGGCCTGCCGTCGGACCGGGGCACGCTCGTCGCCCGCGTCGAGCCGAATCAGCCGGCGGAGAAGGCAGGCATCAAGCAGGGCGACGTGATCGTCCGCGTCAACGGCAAGGAAATCACGCCCGAGCAGACGCTTTCCTATATCGTCGCAAACGTCGCACCGGGCACCCGCATCCCGGTCGAGCTGATCCGCGACGGGAAGCGCCAGACGGTGAACGTCACCGTCGCCGCCCGTCCGCCGGAGGAGCAGCTCGCGCAGTTCGATCCCAGCGATCAGGACGGTGGCCAGGGCGACGATGGCGACGATGCGACGACGGCGCCCTCCGCGGCGCTCGGCGTGAGCGTCACGCCGCTGACGCCGCCGATCGCGCGTTCGATCGGTGTCGATCCTTCTATCGGCGGCCTGGTGATCGCCGGCGTCAACCCGAGCAGCGATGCGGCGGGCAAGGGCCTCCAGCGTGGCGACGTGATCGTCTCCGCCAACCAGCAGCCGGTGCGCACCGCTGCCGAGTTGGGCAAGATCGTCGCGGCAGCCAAGGCGGCGGGCCGCAAGCAGGTCGTGCTCTACATCCAGCGGAAGAATATCGGCAACTTCTTCCCGATCGGCATCGCCGGCAACTGATCCGCCTTAAAAGCGGCTGACCAAGGCCCGTTTCTTCCCTATGCCTGCTGCTCCACAAGGGAGCGGGGAATGGCGGAAGAGACGGGCCTTTTCGTAGGTGCTGCGGGCGGCGAGCGGATTGAACTCAACCTGCGCCGCGCCAATCGCCACGGGCTGATCGCGGGCGCCACCGGCACCGGCAAGACGGTGACACTGCAGGGCCTGGCCGAGGGTTTTTCCGCCGCCGGGGTGCCGGTGTTCGTGGCGGACGTGAAGGGCGATCTCGGCGGGCTCGGCATGGCCGGTTCGCCGCTCGCCAAGCCGCATGCCGCCTTCGCCGCGCGGGCCCAGCAAATCGGCGACAGCGACTGGCGCTATGGCGCCGCGCCGGTGCAGCTGTGGGACCTGTTCGGCGAGCAGGGCCATCCGATCCGCGCCACCGTCTCTGAAATGGGGCCGCTGCTGCTCGCCCGGCTGATGGAGCTGAACGAAGTGCAGGAAGGCGTGCTGACCATCGCCTTCCACGTCGCCGATGCCGACGGCCTGCTGCTGCTCGACCTCGACGATCTCCAGGCGATGCTCGCCCATTGCGCCGAACGCGCCGAGGAACTGAGCACCACCTATGGCAACGTCTCGAAGCAGAGCGTCGGCGCGATCCAGCGCCAGCTGCTCCAGCTGCGCAGCCAGGGTGCCGCCCATTTCTTCGGCGAACCCGCGCTGAACATCCAGGATTTCCTGGCCACCGACGATAGCGGCCGCGGCGTGATCAACATCCTCGCCGCCGACAAATTGATGGCCAGCCCGCGCCTCTATGCCAGCTTCCTGCTCTGGCTGCTCTCCGAACTGTTCGAAACGCTCCCCGAGATCGGCGATCCCGACAAGCCGAGCCTCGTCTTCTTCTTCGACGAGGCGCATTTGCTGTTCGACGATGCCCCCAAGGCGCTGCTCGACAAGATCGAGCAGGTCGTGCGGCTGATCCGCTCCAAGGGCGTCGGCGTCTATTTCGTCACCCAGAACCCGATCGACATTCCCGAGGACGTCGCAGCCCAGCTTGGCAACCGTATCCAGCACGCGCTGCGCGCCTTCACCCCGCGCGACCAGAAGGCGATCCGCGCCGCCGCCGAGACGTTTCGGGCGAGCCCCGGGCTCGACGTGGCGACGGCGATTACCGAGCTGGCGGTGGGCGAGGCGCTGGTTTCGCTGCTCCAGGCGGACGGGTCCCCCGCCCCGGTCGCACGCACGCTGATCCGACCGCCCGCCTCGCGCGTCGGCCCGTTGGCAGCGGACGAGCGCAAGGTGTTGGTGGAAACCGACGCGGTCGGCGCCAAGTACGATACCGCGATCGACCGTGAGTCCGCCGAGGAACTGCTCGCCGCCAAGCGCGCCGAAGCCAGCGCGGCCGCCGCGGAGACACAGGCCCGCGACTCCGCCGAAAAGGCGGCCGCAGCTCAGGCCAAGGAGGACGCCCGCCGTGCCAAGGAAGAGGAGCGCGCCCGCCTCGCCGCCGAGCGCGAAGCCGCGAACAATCCGCTCAACCGCGCAATCCGTTCCGCCACGCGCTCCGCCTCGTCGGCTGCCGGCCGGGCGGTGGCGAACGAGGTGAGCAAGGCGGTGTTCGGCAGCAAGGGCGGCGGCGGCATGCTCGGCCAGGTGGTGCGCGGCGTGCTGGGCGGCCTGTTCCGGGGCTGAGCGGGCGCAAAAGCCCTGTCCTTTCGCGGCGGCCGGTGCCACGGTGCCGCCATGCGATGGCGAGGGTGCCCATGCTGATCCGATGTTTCCGCCGCGGCCTGCTGCTGCGGTGCCGGACCGCGCGCCCCGCCGATTTCCCCTTATTTTCGGAGCCTACCGCGCATGGCAACTGCCCCCGCTCGCGCGCCGCTTGAACTCACGCTGCGCGGCGTGCTGCTCGGCGGCGCGATCACGCTGCTGTTCACGGCCGCCAATGTCTATCTCGGCCTGAAGATCGGCCTGACCTTCGCCACCTCGATCCCCGCCGCGGTGATCTCGATGGCGATCCTGCGCTTCTTCCCCGGATCGACGATCCTGGAGAACAACATCGTCCAGACCGTCGCCAGCGCGGCTGGAACGCTCGCCGCGATCATCTTCGTGCTGCCGGGGCTGGTGATGATCGGCTGGTGGACCGGCTTTCCCTATGTGCAGACCGCCGCGATCACGATGTTCGGCGGCATCCTCGGCGTGATGTTCTCGGTGCCGCTGCGCCGCGCGCTGGTCGTCGATTCGCCCGAGCTTCCCTATCCCGAAGGCCGCGCCGCCGCCGAGGTGCTGCAGGTCGGCGCGGGCAGCCGCGAGGGCGCCGAGGAGAGTTCGCGTGGGCTCAAGGTGATCGTCGTCAACGCGCTCGCTGCCGCCGGCTTCGCGCTGATCACGCGCATGAAACTGGCGGCCGAGGAAGGCGCGGTGTTCTTCAAGGCGGGTGCGGGCTCGACCGGCATCATCGGCGGGCTGCAATTCGCGCTGATCGGCGCAGGGCACCTGATCGGCCTCACCGTCGGCATCGCGATCCTGGTCGGCGTGGCAATCGGCTGGTGGATCGCGCTGCCGATCCTCAGCGCCGGCATGCCCGGCGCGGCGGAGGCGGTGGCGAACACCGTGTTCCGCAGCGACGTGCGCTTCCTGGGCGCCGGCACGATCGGCATGGCGGCGATCTGGACGCTGCTCAAGATCATCGGGCCCGTCATCGGCGGCATCCGCTCGTCGCTCGCCGCCTCCGCCGCCGCGCGCAGCGGCGCGGTGGTGCCGGTGGGCGAGCGCGACCTGCCGATCGGCATCGTCGCGGCGGTGACGCTGTTCATGCTGCTGCCGATCGGGTGGCTGCTGTGGAGCGTGCTGGCGGCCGGCCCGCTCTCCGCTTCGGCCGGGCTGCTGGTGGCGGGCTCGCTCGTGTTCGTGCTGGTCGTCGGGCTCGTGATCGCGTCGGTGTGCGGGTACATGGCCGGCCTGATCGGCGCGTCGAACAGCCCGGTCTCGGGCATCGGCATCCTCTCGGTCGTCGCCGCCTCGCTGATGCTGGTCGGCATGTTCGGTCGCAATCTGGACCCCGGCACGACCCAGGCGCTGATCGCCTATGCGCTGATCGTCACCGGCATCGTGTTCGGCGTGGCGACCATCTCCAACGACAATCTCCAGGACCTCAAGACCGGCCAGCTGGTCGGCGCGACGCCCTGGAAGCAGCAGGTCGCACTGATCTTCGGCGTGATCTTCGGCAGCCTCGTTATCCCGCCGGTGCTGAGCGTGCTCAACGCCTCGTTCGGGTTCGCGGGCGTTGCCGGTGCCAGCGCCGATGCGCTGCCGGCCCCGCAGGCTGCGCTGATCTCCTCGCTCGCCAAGGGCGTGCTGGGCGGCGACCTGCGCTGGGACCTTATCGGCATCGGTGCATTGATCGGGGCGGGAGTGATCCTGGTCGACGAAGTGCTGGCGCGCACCACCAAGCTGCGGCTTCCGCCGCTCGCGGTGGGGCTCGGCATCTACCTGCCGATGGGCGTGACGCTGACGGTGGTGGTCGGCGCGGTGATCGGCTGGTTCTACGACCGCGCCGCCGAACGCGCCCGCGACCCCGAGTTCGTCAAGCGCATGGGCGTGCTGATGGCGACCGGCATGATCGTCGGCGACAGCCTGTTCGGCGTGTTTTACGCGGGTGTCGTGTACGAAACGGGAAGCGAATCCCCGCTCGCACTGGTGGGCGCGGGCTTTGCGCCGATTGCGCTGGCGGGAGGGACGGTACTATTCCTGGCGCTGACGGCGGGGCTGTACCTCTACACCCGACGGCAGGCGCGGTAGCGGCGAGCTGTCGCTTCGTGCGCCCCCCTCCCGCTTGCGGGAGGGGACGGGGGAGGGTGAGAGAGGGAGGCAAGGGCTGACGAGGAAGCAGCGCTGATGGGAAACTCCCCCAGCCGCTCGCCCGCTACCCTCACACACCCTCCCCTAACCCCTCCCGCAAGCGGGAGGGGGATTTAGAAGCGGGAGGGGTCACCCCGCGAGCAGCTCGCCCAGCTTGCCCGCCTGAATCGCCGCGAAGGCAGCCCCAAGCGCCTCGCGATACCGAGCATCCTCCGCCACGCGCGCCGGGAACACCTGCCGCAGCGCCAGGATCGCCTCGACCGGCGCAGCATCGGTCGCTGCCGCTGCGAGAACGTCCGCCAACGGATCGGTGATCGTCTCGCCCGCCTTCGCCTTGGCGCCGAGGAACGCGATCCACGCCGCGACCGGCACCGCCAGCCGCTCCACCGACCGCCCGGCATCCAGCGCCGCCGCCGTCGTATCCAACAGGCGATAGGGCAGCTTCTGCGACCCATCCCACGCGATCTGCGCGAGCAAGTGCCGGATCGCCGGATTGCGGAACCGGCCGAGCACCGCGTCGACATAGCCCCCCACATCGAGCCCATCGACCGGCCCGAGCGACGCGGCGATGTCCGCATGCGCCAGCCGCGTCACGAAGCCGCCGAGCGCGGGATCGGACATCGCCTCGAACACCGTCTCATGGCCGAGCACGAGGCCAAGATAGGCGAGGCTCGAATGGCTGCCGTTGAGGATGCGCAGCTTGGCCTGCTCGTACCCGCGCACGTCGCTGGTCAGCGTAACGCCTGCCGCTGCGAGATCCGGGCCATCGGCCATGTCGAAGCGCTGCAGCACCCATTGGGTAAAGGATTCACGCTGTACCGCCGCCTTGTCCTCGACGCCGAGTTCACCCGCGACCTTGGCGAGGAACGCCGCGTCGCTCGCCGGCGTGATCGAATCGACCATCGAATCGGGAAACGCCACTTGCGTGCCGATCCAATCGGCGAGCCCCGCATCCCACTCGCGCGCCAGCGCCACGCAGGCGGCGCGGAGCTTGCCGCCATTGCCGGTCATGTTGTCGCAGCAAAGCATCGCGAACGGGTCCACCCCCGCCGCTCGGCGATCGGCGAGACCGGCGACGATCCAGCCGATCACGCTCGCGGGTTCGGCCGGCCGGGCGCGATCGTGGACGATGTCCGGGTGGGCCATGTCGAGCGTGCCGTCGCCGCCCAGGCAATAGCCCTTCTCGGTCACCGTGCTGGTGGCGATCCGCACCTCGGGGCTGGCGAGCAGCGCGCGCAGCCGGGCGCCTTCGCCGGGGCCGATCGCGTCCGAATGGGCGGCGATGATGCGGGTGGAAGGTTCGCGATCGATCACCGCCAGCGTGTACAGCCCGCCCTGCGCCTTCAGCGCATCGGTGGTGGTGCCGCTGCGCAGCGACACGGCGGCAATGCCCCAGCGGGGATCGCTATCCAGCACCTTGTCGACAAACGCCGCCTGGTGCGCGCGGTGGAAGGCGCCGGGGCCGAAATGGACGATGCCGGTGCGGATCGCAGCCAGATCATGACCGGGGCGGAGGATGCCGGCATGGAGCCCGGCGAGCGTTGCGCGCGAAAGCGAAGTCATATGGTCAGGCCAATCAGACCCGACGGGTAAAGTCAATCGCGCGCGGGGTTTCGAAGCCCGGGAGGCAGGAGTGGCGCCTCGAACGTCGGGCGCTTCTCCCGCGTGCCACGTGGCAGGAAGAAGCGCACCTGCCGGTTGGGAAAGTCGATCTCGACCCGGCGGAAGCTGCGCATCGCATCCATGCCGAGCATGATCGCCGGGCGCTTGGTCAGGCCGAAGCGCTTGAACGGCTCGGCCTCGGCAAAGGCGACGGGCAGCGTATCGAACGCGACGTTGCTCACCCGCATCGACGGGATATGGCCATATTGCGCCTGGGTCTTGCCGCCGTCGACGCTGGTCAGCTCGATCGTCTGCAGCACGCCGACATTCTTGCCGACTTTCCGCCGCAGCGCCTCGTTCCCCATCGTAACCTGCGAGCCGGTGTCGAGTACCACCTGCACGCGGCTGTTCGCATAATAGGCATCGGTGACGATCAACTGGCCGAACTGGTCCTTGGCGGAGACGACGATCTCGTCGGGATCGTGCTTCTCGTTGCGCTTGCGCTTGACGCTAGGCCGCACCGCCATGGTGCCCGTATCGAAATCGATGGTCACCTGGTGATCGCGCAGCGTGTCGATGCCGAGCAGCCCGGCCGCACCGATATTGACCGCGTCGAAAGCCGGCGCGACGATCTTGTGCGACGTGCCGATCGATTCGATTGCGAGATCGGGCACGATCACCGTGCCGACCCGGCTGCGGCCGGTCATCGAGGTGACGAACACCTCCGCCCCGGCCACCAGGCCCAGCCGCCCCGCCAGTTCGCGCGACACCACGGTGCGTTCGGCACCGGTGTCGATGATGAAATTGTACGGCCCCTGCTTGGTGATCGCGACCGGCACGGTGAGCCGCGCACTGGTTTCCCCCAGCGCGAGTTGGATCGCATCCGGCTGGGCTGCGGCGGGTGCCGTCTCGGGGTCCGGGCGCACGGCCCCGGGACCGCTGGCCAGCAGGCCAAGCGGCAACCCCCAGAAGATCAGCGAGGACGAGACTCCGAACATTGCCGGAACTTACGCCTGTCCATGTTGCGCAGCAATCCCGCAAAAGAACGGGGTCAGTCGAGCCGCATCGCCTCGGCAGCAATCGCCTCCGCCTCTTCGAGCAGCGCATCTTCGGTGGTGCCTTGCGCGACGGATTCGCGGCCGATCATGATCAGTACCGGGACTGCCAGCGGGCTCACCCGCTCAAGATCGATGTGCAGCATCCGCTCCCCCGCTTCGTCGAGCAGCCGTGCGAGTCGGCCGACATCGGTCATCCGTGCGCGGGCGTCTTCCCACGCAGCGCGGAGCAGCAGATGATCGGGCTCGTATTTGCGGAGCACGTCGTAGATCAGATCGGTCGAGAAGGTGACCTGTCGCCCGGTCTTCTTCTTGCCGGGATGCTGGCGCTCGACCAGGCCACCGATGATCGCCACCTCGCGGAAGGCGCGCTTGAGCAGCGCCGATCCCTGCACCCAATCGACGAACTCGTTTTCCAGAATGTCGGGGGAGAAGAGCGGGCGCGGATCGGTGATCTGCTCCAGCCCATAGACGGCGAGCGCATAATCATTGGCGACGAAGCCGAGCGGCTTGAGCCCCAGCGCCTCCATCCGCCGCGTGACCAGCATGCCGAGCGACTGGTGCGCGTTCCAGCCTTCGAAACTGTAGATGACGAGGTGGTGGCGGCCTTCGTGCGGGAAGGTCTCGACCAGCAACTGGCCTGGCGCGGGGAGCGTCGAGCGGCGATCCTGCGTCTCCAGCCATTCGCGAACATCCGGGGGGAAGCGTGCCCATTGGCTGCGATCGAACAGGAAGCGGCGCACGCGATCGGCAAGGTTGGCGGTGATCGCCAGCCGGGCGCCCATATAGCTGGGCACGCGCGCCTGCTTGGCGGTGGCGCGGACGATCAGATCGGTCGCTTCCACCCGCTCCACTTCCAACGCGAGGCCGCCGAAGAAGAAGGTATCGCCGGGCGAAAGCGAGGCGGCAAAGCCCTCCTCCACCTTGCCCAACCGCCGGCCGTTCTTGAACCGCACCTCCAGCATCGGCGATTCGACGATGATGCCGGCGTTCAGTCGATGCTGCGCAATAAATGCCGGCTGGGTGACCCGCCAGCGGCCGTCCTTGCTTTGGGTCAGGCGCTTGAATTTGTCATAGGCGCGCAGCGAATAGCCGCCATCGGCGATGAAGTTCAGGACGCGGTCGAACACGTCCTCGGTCAGCGCCGAATAGGGCAATGCTGCACGTACCTCCTGCAACATCTCGGCCGCGAGGAAGGGCGCGGCGCAGGCGCACCCCATGATATGCTGGGCCAGCACGTCGAGCGCGCCGGGGCGGAACACGTCCGGGTCGAGCTCCCCGGCCTCGACCGCGTCGAGCGCCGCGCGCGCCTCGAGATATTCGAAGCGGTTGCCGGGGATCAGCACCGCCTCGCTCGCCTCGTCGAGCCGGTGGTTGGCCCGGCCGATTCTCTGGAGCAGCCGCGACGATCCCTTTGGCGCGCCCATCTGGATCACGCAGTCGACATCGCCCCAGTCGACGCCGAGATCGAGGCTGGCGGTCGCGACCAATGCGCGCAGCCGCCCGTCCGCCATCGCCTGTTCGGCCTTTTGCCGCGCCTCCAGGCTGAGGCTGCCATGATGCACGCCGATCGGCAGCTTGAGCTCGTTGACCTTCCACAGCTGCTGGAAGACGAGTTCGGCAAGACCGCGCGTGTTGCAGAAGACGATGGTGGTCTTGTGCGTCTCGATCTCCGCCATCACCTGCGGGATGGCATAGATGCCCGAATGCCCGGCCCAGGGAACCCGCCCCTCGGGCAACAGGATGGCGATGTCAGGATCGGCGCCCTTTTCGCCCTGCACCAGCGTCACCGAATCGATGTCCCCATAGGGCGCGAGCCAGGCGCGGTATCCATCGGGATCGGCTACGGTGGCCGACAGGCCGACCCGGCGGAAGCCCGGCGCCAGCCGCTCCAGCCGGGCGAGCGCCAGCGCCAGCAGGTCGCCGCGCTTGCCGGTGGCGAAGGCATGGATCTCGTCGATCACCACGGTGCGCAAGCCGGCGAACATCGTCAGGCTGTCTTCGTAGGAGAGCAGCAGGCTGAGCGATTCGGGGGTGGTCATCAGCACCTGGGGCGGGCGGGCGCGCTGGCGGACTTTCTTCTCGTGCGGGGTGTCGCCGGTGCGGGTCTCGACTCGGATCGGCAGCCCCATCTGCTCGATCGGGGTGAGCAGGTTGCGCTGCACGTCCACCGCCAGCGCCTTGAGCGGCGAAATGTAGAGCGTGTGCAGCCCCTCGGCGGGCGAGTCGATCAGTTCGGCCAGCGTTGGCAGGAAGCCCGACAGCGTCTTGCCCGCGCCGGTGGGCGCAACCAGCAGCGCGTGCCGGCCCGCCCGCGCCGCCGCAAGCATGTCCCACTGATGCCGCCGCGGCGCCCATCCGCGCGCGGTGAACCATTCGGCCAGAGGTGCGGGGAGATTGGTGGGCACAGCCCCTATGTAGGGTGCGATTCCCCCGCTGGGGAGGCGCTTCCCTTCCGCGCTTTCCCATGCTCCATTGCGGTTAGGGAAAAGGGGAAATCCACATGAAGACGCTTCTCGCTTCCGCCGCCGGGCTGGCGCTCGCGATCGCGGCACCCGCCGCCGCGCAGACCAGGCCGGATCAGGCCAAGTTCTTCGAACTCTACAAGGAACTGGTCGAGACCAACACGGTGGTCAATGTCGGCAGCTGCACCCAGGCGGCCGAGCAGATTGCCACCCGGCTCAAGGCCGCCGGGTTCAAGGACGACCAGCTGACGCTGTTCTCCACGCCCGATCACCCCAAGGACGGCGGGCTGGTCGCGGTGTTCCCGGGCACCTCGAAAAAGGCCAAGCCGCTCCTGCTGCTCGCCCATCTCGACGTCGTCGCCGCCAAGCGCGAGGACTGGACCCGCGATCCGTTCAAGCTGATCGAAGAGAATGGCTATTATTACGCCCGCGGCGCCGTCGACGACAAGGCGATGGCGGCGGTCTGGGCGGACACGCTGATCCGCTTCCAGCAGGCGGGCACCAAGACCAAGCGCACGATCAAGCTGGCGCTGACCTGCGGCGAGGAAACGACCTGGGCGTTCAACGGCGCCGAATGGCTCGCCAAGAACAAGCGCGACCTGATCGACGCCGAATTCGCGCTCAACGAAGGCGGCGGCGGCAAGTCGGACGGGCATGGCAAGGTCCTCGTCCAGAGCATGCAGGTCGGCGAGAAGGCGGTGCAGAATTTCCGGCTGGAGACCACCAATCCCGGCGGCCACAGCTCGATCCCGGTGCCGGAAAACGCGATCTACGAACTGGCCGACGCGCTGGCGAAGATCCGCGCCTATGATTTTCCGCTCGAGCTTTCCGATACCACCCGCGCCTATTTCGCCAAGGCGGGTGCGGCGCGGAGCGATGCGATGGGCAAGGCGATGGTGGCGATCGCCGCCAATCCCGCTGACAAATCGGCCGAGACGCTGCTCAACGGCGACCGCGTCTATCACTCGATGCTGCGCACCACCTGCGTCGCGACGCTGCTGGAAGGCGGGCACGCCAACAACGCGCTGCCGCAGCGCGCGGCCGCCAATATCAACTGCCGCATCTTCCCCGGCCACAGCGCCGAGGAGACGCAGAAGGCGCTGGCGGCCGCGATCGGCGACGCCAAGGTGTCGATCACGATGGTCCCGCCGCTCCGGCCGATCGCCAAGCCGCCCGCGCTCGATCCCAAGGTGGTGGGACCGGCCGAGAAGCTGGTCGCGAAATACTTCCCCGGCGTGCCGCTGGTGCCGACGATGTCGACGGGGGCGACCGACGCGATCTTCCTCGCCGCCGTGGGCATCCCGACCTATGGCGTGCCCGGCCCCTGGGGCGACCCGGACGGCAATGGCGTGCACGGGCTGAACGAGCGGATCGAGATCCGTTCGCTCTACACCGGCCGCGATTATCTGTTCGATCTGGTCAAGGCCTATGCCGAGCAGGAGTGACGCTCAGGCGCAGTCGATCCTGCCATCGGCCACCCGGTACCGGGTGGCGGTGGCGGGGACCGCTTCGAACAGCGCGGGCTCGGTGCCAGTCATCCACACCTGCCCGCGCCCGGCCAGCCGATCGAACAGCGCCGCGCGCCGACCGGGATCGAGATGTGCGGCAACCTCGTCGAGCAGCAGGATCGGCGGGTTGCCGACGCGGTCCGCCACCAGCTCGGCATGGGCGAGCACGATGCCGAGCAGCAGCGCCTTCTGCTCGCCGGTGGAGCAGAGATGCGCCGGCTGGGCCTTGTCGAGATGCGTTACCTGAAGGTCGGCGCGATGCGGCCCGGCGAGCGTACGCCCGGCGGCCGCGTCCCGGCGGCGCCCCTCGCGCAGCGCAGCGGCAAGCGCGGATGAATCGCCCTGCCAGCCTTCCAGCGCCAGCCCCGCCCGCGCGAACGGCCCCGCCGGCTGATCGGCCAGCCGCGCGCCGAGCGCCGCCACCGCCTCGCGCCGCGCCGCATCGATCGCCGCGCCATGCTCCGCCATCCGCGCCTCCAGCGCCTCGAGCCAGGCCGGGTCCGGCGGCCTGTCGTCAGCAAGCAGCCGGTTGCGCTCGCGCATCGCCGCTTCGTAGCGGGTCGCCTCGTGCGCATGGCCGGGGTTGAGCGCCAGCGTCAGCCGGTCGAGGAAACGGCGGCGCTCGCCCGGCGCCTCGAGGAACAGCCGGTCCATCGCCGGCGTGAGCCACAGCACCACCAGCCATTGCGCCAGGCTGGTAGCGGCGGCGGTGGCGCCGTTCACGCGGACGATCCGCCGCTCAGGCGCATCGGCCCGCGTGCCGGTGCCGATCTCGGCTTCGTCGAGGGTCGCGGCAATGCCGAAACCGCCCGGCCCGCCCTGCCGCGCCATCTCGCTAAGGGGTGCCCCGCGCAGCCCGCGGCCCGGCGAGAGCAGCGACACGGCCTCGAGGATATTGGTCTTGCCCGCGCCATTCTCGCCGCTCAGCACGACGAAGTCCGCGCCGGGCGTCAGCAGCGCATCGGCGTGATTGCGAAAGTCGGTGAGCAGGAGACGCTTGACGGCCATGAAAGCGGCTGTAGCGCAGCACCTTGCCCACGAACACCGCTTGGCCGATAGACCGGGGCGAAGGGATAGAAACAGATGATCCGCAAGACTCTCACGATTGCCACGCTCGCGCTCGTCGCCGCCTGCTCCAAGGCGCCGGAAGACGTGACCGCCCGCTACGCCGCTGCCGGCGGCCGCGGCACGATCACGGTGAAGGCTGCCGCCAATGGCGATGCCAAGGTGGAAGCCGGCCCGCAGACGCTGATCCGCAAGGGCGGCACCGATTACGTCGTGATCACCGACGGCAACGACAAGTTCGCCGCCAGCTTCGCCGATTTCGTCGCCGCGACGCAGGACATCGCCAAGGAAAAGGGCATGAAGCCCCAGGCGCTGCCGCAGGACCCCGAATATGAGGCGGTCAAGGTCGGCGAGGAGAAGGTCGGCGACCAGAAGGGCACGATCTGGAGCGTGCAGCCCAAGGGCAACCCCAATGGCGATTCGATCCGCATCGTCGTCAGCGATGATTCGCGCCTCAAGAACATCGCCGGCGCGATCGGCATGCAGACCCGTCTGACCAGCGCCCGCATGGCCACCGTGTTCACCAGCGTGCCGAAGGCCGAGAAGGTGCTGGAAGACGTGATCGCCAAGGGCGCGGTGCTGCGCCTGGGCGAAGCGCTCACCCTGCAGGACATCAAGCCCGGCGCGATCCCGGCCAGCGAGTTCGCGCTGCCAAACGTGCTCGACCGCGCCGCGCTGCGCAAGCGGATCGAAGAGCAGGCCAACAAGGCGCTCGAAGCCGCCAAGGCCGCCGGCGACAAGGCCGGCGCCGCACCGGCACCGGGCGCGGCTCCTGCTCCGGCGCCCGAAGCGACCCCGGCCGCGAAGTAATTCGCCTGGACAAGGAAAAGGGCGCTCCGGCCGTGGCCGGGCGCCCTTTTCTTTTGCCTGCGATACCCAGCGCCGCAGCCTAGAGCGTTTTCACCTTCGGTGAAGACGCTCCCGTTCTTCAATGCCGCATTTTCCGAGCCGTTGACCGTAAACGGCCAACTTGAAAATGCTCTAGAGCGCGCCGATCCCGGCTTCTTCCAGCCGCGCCTGCGCGATGCGATACTGCACCGGCTCCCCGATCCCCAGCCGCGCCCGCACCGCCGCCAGCGGCTCTTCGAGCAGCGCCTCATAATCCTCGCCGTGCAGCCAGCCGGCACGCTTGCCGTGGCGATAGCCCTCCCAGATCGCCCGCACGCAATCGAGCCGCCCGGTAGTGCGGATGCTCTTCACCGCACCACCCAGGGCGATGAAGCCCCAGCCGAGGCCGCCGGTCTGCGCATAGGAGAAGGCGACCAGGCACAGCTCGCCGAGATGTTCGTCGGCCTGATAGCCGGTCAGCACGTGCCAGATATCGTGGATGTCGCGCTCGCGCCGGCCCATCCAGGCATAGGGGTGTTCGACCTCGATCCCCTGGAAGCCGCCCGCGACCATGCTGACCTGCACCAGCCCGTCGGCCGAATAGCCGGTCGAATCGAGAAAGCTGCGATAGGCAGCGCCCAGCGTGCCGGGTGCGAAGCTGTCGACCCAGCTGCGATCGGTCAGACGCTGCGACAGCTCCAGCCGACGATAGGCGAGCTTGCCGCCGCCGGGCATGCGCAGCAGCTTGCGGTAATTGCGCTGGCTCACATCGCCGTTCAGCGCGCGCATGATGCGAAAGACCTGTTCGGTATCGTCGCCATTGGCGAGCAGCCGGCGCAGCGCCGAAAGCGCAGTACCCCATTCCCGCTTGAGCGGGACGCCGGGATTGATCAGCGGTTGCGGTGCCTGAGTCGCCATGCGGTCCCATCCGAGTAACTGACAGGCGTGTTAATAGCAGGAGGGCGGCGCGATTTCAACGCTGCTACTGCGTGCTTGAGGCGGACGACGGATCCAGGGAGATCCGCCGGCCGACCCAAGTCCCGTAAGTGCGACCCTCGGGGCTTGGCAGTGCTTATGGCCGCAACCCAGCGCCCGACAAAGCCGGGGAAAGCGCGGGGGCACTCGGAAAGCGGCCGTCAACCATGGACATGCCGCTGATACTAAAGGAAATGCCGGTGCGGGATCAGACCCGCATCGGCATCAATACGTAGAGCGCGGGCGAGGCGTCGTTCTCACGAATCAGCGTCGGGGCAGCAGCATCGGCGAGATGCACTTCCACCATGTCGCCCTCGATCTGGCCGAGAATGTCCATCAGATAGCGGCTGTTGAAGCCGATCTCGAAGCCCTGCGCGGCATATTCGCCGGGCACTTCTTCCGCCGCGACGCCGTTCTCGGGGCTGGTGACCGAGAGCACGACCTTGTCGCGCTCCAGCGTCATCTTCACCGCGCGGGTCTTCTCGGTCGCGATGGTCGAGACGCGGTCGACGCCCTGCATCAGGCTCTTCGGGTCGAGCTTGAGCAGTTTGTCGTTCGCGGTCGGGATCACCCGGCTGTAATCGGGGAAGGTGCCGTCGATCAGCTTCGAGGTGAGGATCGCCTGGCCGAGGTCGAAGCGGATCTTCGACGGCGAGAGCGACACGCCCACCGAACCGTCGACCTCGTCGAGCAGCTTGCGCAGCTCCGCCACGCACTTGCGCGGCACGATCACGCCCGGCATCGCATCGGCGCCTTCCGGGCACGCCACGGTGACGCGCGCCAGCCGGTGGCCGTCGGTCGCCGCCGCGCGGAGCATGCGGGTGGCATCGTCGGTCACGTGGAAGAAGATGCCGTTGAGATAATAGCGCGTCTCCTCGGTGGAGATCGCGAAGCGGGTCTTGTCGATGATCTGCTTGAGCGTCTCGGCCGGCAGCTCGAACGTGGTCGGCAGTTCGCCCTCGGCGATCATCGGGAAATCGTCGCGCGGCAGCGTGCCGAGCTGGAAGCGGGCGCGGCCGGCGACCACCGTCAGCTTGCCTTCGGCCGCGGTGAGCACCACCTGCGAGCCCTCGGGCAGCTTGCGGACGATGTCGAACAGCGTGTGCGCGGAAACCGTAGTGGCACCGACCTGGTCGACCGCGGCGGGGATCGTCTCGTCGATCTGCAGATCGAGATCGGTCGCCATCAGCCGCATCGTGCCGCCCAGCTGCGCATCGATCAGCACGTTGGACAGGATCGGAATCGTGTTGCGCCGCTCGACCACCGACTGGACGTGGCTCAAGCCCCTCAACAGAGTTGCGCGTTCGATCGTCGCCTTCATGTACCTCAAACCCCCGGGCCGTCGCCCTGCTTTTCACCCGGCGCGACCCGGCCGGTGGCAATGCGCCATGACGTACCCTTAACGCGAAAAAGGGCCGGAGCAACCCGCTCCGGCCCCCTTTTCCACAGTAGAAGCGCCTTTTCGGCGATCAGAAGCGGACGCCGATGCCGGTGACGATCTGGTGGCGCTCCGGGTCGACGCCGTTCGACTGCGAGCCATAGTTGGAATAGCGATATTCGGCCTTGGCGAAGACCTTGTCGGTCACCTTGAACTCGGCGCCCGCACCCAGGCGCCAGCCGCCGAGATTGTCCCGCTCGCGGAAGGACAGCGCCGGGGTGGTTGCGGGCGAGTCATAATCGGTGATGAACTGGGCGTTGGTGTAGCCGGCCTTGGCGTAGATCAGCGTGCGCGGGTTCGCGACGAAGCCGAGGCGGCCGCCGACATAGAGGTCGCGGCCCGCCTTCACGCGCAGCCGATCGCCGGGATTGAGGACGTTGCTGGTGCGGTCGCTGATGCTCGATCCGGTCACTTCACCCTCTACGCCGAAGACGGTGCTGCCGCGCTGGATGTCGTAGCCGATATTGCCACCGAAGGTGACGCCGTCGCGCGACGCGTCATAGGACGACTTGTCGTTGACCCGGTCCCAGCCGACGATCGCTTCGGCGTGCGAGCCGGCGAAGCTCTGGTCCTGGCTCTGCGCCAGCGCCGGCAGGGCGAAAGCGGACGACGCGATCAGGGCGGCGATGAAAAGCTTGGTACGCATGAAGTTACTCCTCACTGAAACCGCACCAACAGGGTGCGGCCTGACGCCAGCCGCAGGCCTGCGGCCTCGGCTGAATGCGGGTTCCGGCTTGTCGGATTTCGCCGATCGCCTCCCGCCTGCTCTGCGAGCGAAATGACGGATGCACCCCGGCCGCTGTCGCCGGGATGAACGAATCAGGGCCAAAATGGGACATTGCGTTTCCGGCGGTTTCGCCCGAGAGACTTGACATGGCCAGCACCCGGAAAGGCCGCGATTTCATCGCGCGGCACGGCGAAACCGTGTTCAACATTGCCCGGCGGATGCAGGGTGACCATCCCCACACCCCGCTGACCCGCGCCGGCTTCGCACAGGCCGATGCGATGGGCGCCGCGCTGCGCGAACTGCTCGGACCGAAGCCGAAGCTGACGCTCTGGGCCTCCAGCGCGGGCCGCGCGCTGCAGACGCTGGCGGTCATCGCCGAGCATCTCGAGCTCGACTGGCACCAGGCGCGCACCGACGACCGGCTGGTCGAGATCGGCATGGGGCGCTGGAGCGGGCGCTATTACGCCGACCTTGAGCAGGAGGTCGGCAGCTTCCTCGATACCGAGCACGGCCTCTACACCCGGGCGCCCGAGGGCGGCGAATGGTATGATGCGATCGCCGCCCGCGTCTCCGGCTGGCTGGCCGATACCGACGAGGATCCCGGCGATCGGCTGGTGATCATGCACGGCATGTCCAGCCGCATCCTGCGTGGGGTGATGACGGGGCGCGACGTGCTGCCGCAGTTCGATGCAGCCGTGGCGCCGGACCTGCCGCAGGGATCGATCGTCCGGATCGAGGGCGGCGTGGAGACGGTGGTGCATCTCGGCACCGGGCGCGGCGCCGCGCCGGCATGATCATCGCGCTGGCGCTGCTCGCGCTGGCGGGGCCGCGCGAGACGATCGGCATCTTCGAGCGCTGGGGCGCGTTCCGCGACGCCGCGCCGACGCGCTGTTTCGCGGTTGCGCGGCCGGCAGACCTGGCGCGGCGCGGCGAAGCCTATCTCAGCATCGCGAGCTGGCCCGGCCGCGGCGTGCGGCACCAGCTCTATGTCCGCCTCAGCCACGCGCGCGCCGATCATGCGCGGGTGATGCTGGTCGCCGGTGAGCGACGCTTTGAACTCACCGCGAGCCGGCACGATGCCTGGGCGCCCGATGCGCGAACCGATGCGGCGATCGTCGCCGCGATGCGCGACGGCCGGGCGCTGAGCGTGGAGAGTGTCGATACGGGCGGGGTGCCCTTCGTCGACGGCTATGCGCTGCAAGGCGCGGCCAGCGCGATCGACGCGGCGACGCTGGCGTGTTTGTGAGCCTCTAAGCCGGGCGATGCCCTCTCGCCTCTAGCGCCCCCCTCCCGCCTGCGGGAGGGGACGGGGGAGGGTGAGTGAGGGAGGCAAGGGCGGAGGGCGAAGAGGCGCGAAAGCTGCGATTCCCACCCTCTTCTAGATTGCATCGCCCGCGACCCTGACTCACCCTCCCCTAGCCCCTCCCGCAAGCGGGAGGGGAACAAGAAGCAGACGGGGGAAGAGTGCAGGACAGGAACAAACCACTGGCGCCGCGCGGCCCACGCACTATCTTGTCCGCGTGCGATCCCCTCCCGTCACCGCCCGCCTCGCCGATGGCGTCGCCTCGATTCCGGCCGCGCAGTGGGATGCCTGTGCGGGGAGCGACAACCCGTTCCTCAGCCACGCCTTTCTCTCGATCCTCGAAGCCTCGGGCTCGGCGACGGCGGAGACCGGCTGGCAGCCGCTGCCGATCGTGGTCGACGGGCCGGACGGCAACCCCGCTGCAATCGCCCCCGCCTATGCGAAGAGTCACAGCCAGGGCGAATATGTGTTCGACCATAGCTGGGCCGATGCCTGGGAGCGCGCCGGCGGCCGCTATTACCCCAAGCTCCAGATCGCCGTGCCGTTCACGCCGGTGCCCGGCCCCCGGCTGCTGCTGCGCGACGCCGATCACGCGCCCGCGCTGATCGCCGCGATCGAGGCGGTGGTGAACCAGCATGGCCTCTCTTCCGGTCACGCCACTTTTGTCGACGAAGCGCAGGTGCCGTTGTTCGAGGCAGCCGGCTGGCTGATCCGCACCGGCACCCAGTTCCACTGGCACAATCAGGGCTATGCCAGCTTCGACGACTTCCTCGGCGCGCTCGCCAGCCGCAAGCGCAAGGCGATCCGCAAGGAACGCGCGGCGGCGGTGGAAGGGCTGACGATCCGGCACCTCACCGGTGCGGAGATCACCGAGGCGCATTGGGACGCCTTCTGGGTCTTCTACCAGGACACGGGCAATCGAAAATGGGGCCGCCCCTATCTCACCCGCCGCTTCTTCTCGATGCTGAGCGAGGCGATGGGCGACCGGGTGCTGCTGATGCTCGCCGAGCGCGACGGCCGGCCGATCGCCGGCGCGCTCAACCTGATCGGCGGCGATGCGCTGTACGGCCGCTATTGGGGCTGTGTGGAGGACGTGCCGTGCCTCCATTTCGAGCTCTGCTATTACCAGGCGATCGACGCCGCGATCCAGCGCGGCCTGCCGCGCGTCGAGGCCGGCGCGCAGGGCGAACATAAACTAGCGCGCGGCTATGTGCCGGTGACGACCTGGTCGGCCCACTACCTCCCCGATCCCGGCTTCCGCCGCGCCGTTGCCGACTTCCTGGTGCGCGAACAGCAGGCGGTGGAGCGCGAGCAGGAATATCTGGAAGAGCTGACGCCGTTCAAGAAGGCGGAGTAGGTCGGTAGAACCGTCCGTCAATCAATCCCACCGCTTCCACGTCACGGATCCGATTGGGTCTCTTATGACGCGAACGAAACGCCAGAGCAGCGCCCCGATCAAAAGTACGAGTGCCAGAGCAGCCAATACCGCTCCCATCCACTCGGGAAGGGTCCCGCTGAAAACGAAAAAGCAGATGGCTCCAATGAGCGCGATCAGCTCAAAAGCCAGATACTTGGTGACGGACCTGAGAGCACGCGGGATTGGCATCTGTTGCAGAATGGCTATCGGACCGAAAAATCGCAATCCCGGCAGACATCCACTCAAGAAGGCGGCGCTGTCCCGTTACCCGGCAGTTCGCCCGCCGCCTCGGCCTCGCGGATCAGCACCGCTTCGGGCCGCGGGATCGGCAGATCGCCGGGGTTGAGGCCCGGCCCCGGGACATTGTGGTCGACCCGGTAGAGCACGCTCGGCCCATCGCGCCACACGGGCACCAGCCCCTGTTCGTAGCGCTTGTCGAACGCCGGCGGGCGGATCAGCCAGACATAGTCGAACGCGTCACGCGGGAAGAGCGCCAGGCTGCGCGCGATCGGGCGCCACCATTCGCGCGGGCACTGGACGTTGGTCACCAGCTCCGACGGATCGTGCGCGAAGCGCTTCGCCGCGCGGTAGCGCACCGTCATCAGCTGGCCGCCCGCCATCGACCATTGATCGTTGGTATAGGCAAGCCGCCGCTCGAGCGCGAGGCCGGGCACGTGCTGCAGCCGGGTCATCGCCCATTCGTTGTAGCAGGTCTCGCCGACGAAGCTGACCAGCCGCGCACCGACCGGCACATGCTCCAGCGCCTTCAGCTCGCGATCATAGGCCTTGTCGTAGAGGTAGAAGCTCGCCGTCGTCGCGCCGATGCGGGCGAGGAAGAAGGCAAGGCCCAGCACCGCCACCGCCGTCGCGCCGCGCATCGACAGGCCGGGCTTGGGCCGGATCGCCAGGATCGCGATGGCGATCAGGAACGGTACCATCCGCATGTCGGCATAGGCCGATCCGAACACCACCCGCGGCAGGAAGATATAGACCAGCAGCAGGAACAGCGCCGAAAGGCCCAGATTGCGCGAATATTGGAGGTTGGGATCGCGGATCGCCTTGAGCATCAGCAGGAAGATCACGCCGACGCTCGCCAGATCGAACAGCTGCCAGCGATCGCGGAACACCTGCGTCACCCACAGCGTCTTGGCGCGCCAGTTATACCAGTCGAACGTCTGGCCCGAGACATGCTCGCCGCCGCGCCAGATCACCATCAGCACTGCCGGCAGCGCCATCACCGCACATTGCAGGCCCGCATGGAAGATCGGCGCGAGCCACGCGCGCACCACGTCCTGGTACCAGGGCAGATCGCGGTTGCGCCGCAGATCGTGCTGGCGGATCAGCTCGGCCGAGAAGGCGAGCACGCCCAAGATGCCCCAGCCGAAGGTGTGCGTGATCCAGATCAGCACCGAAAGCGGCACGAACACCATCGATCGGAAGCCGAACTTGCCCAGCCGCGCTAGCCGCAGCCACCAGCCGAACGCCAGCATCGCCATGCCCAGCGACAGCGCGAAATTGACGAAGCCGAAATGGAACGGGAAGGCATAAGCGAGCGGCAGCGCGAACAGCGCGGTCGCCGGGATGCGGCCATGCACCTCGCGTGCGATCATCAGGAAGCCCGCGACCGTCATCGCCGGGATGGTAATGACGATCAGCTTCACGCCCAGTTCGAGGCCGAAGATCTTGGCCATTGGGAAGATCAGCAGATCGACCCCGAGATTGCCCATCAGCTGCCAGCGGAAATCATACCATTCCCGCAGCCACGGCACCTGATCATAGACGAGCTGGACCCGGTAGCGCCCCATATGGCCGGGCAGGTCGACCAGCGGCGGGATATCCGGCCATAGCAGCGGCAACGTCGCCACCAGCGTGGCGAACAGTACGAACCAGCGTGTCTGCCACCAGCGCAGCCGAACCCCATTATCCATCGCGCCGCTTTAGTGCGCGGGCGGCGGGTACGGCAAGCGCTTGTCGGCAGGGCGGACGACCCGGTACAGGATCGAGGGTCCGGAGCGGGCAACCTCCACCAGATCGGGCGGCAAGTTTGCGGGCGGCAGGTCGATCGTCCAGACATGATCGAACGTGCCGCGATCGAAGCCGCGCAGCGTGCTCGGCAGGTCATGCTCCGCGCCTTCGCAGCCCGGATCGTAGACCATCTGCGATGGATCGGCACGGTAGGTGCCGGCCCGCGGATGCCGGTCGCGCAGCAATTGCTGGCCGGCTAGCGTCCATTCGCCATTCTCGAAAATATCGCGCCGGGCGACCGCGAGGCCCGGCACGTGCGCAAGCCGGGAATTGCTCCAGCCCCGGCACGGCTCGCGCACCGCGACCAGCACCGCCGCGCCGCGCGGAAGCCGGTCGGCGACGGCGGCCGCCCGTTCCTGCGCCGCCGCCGCGCCGAGGAAGACCCAGCTGGTAGTGGCGATCCGGAGCAGGAAAAAGCCGGTCGCGGCGATAGCGAGCGGGCCCGCCAGCCGCTTGCTGCGCGGCCGGATCGCGACGATCAGCAGCGCAACGACATAGGGGGTCATGCGCATGTCGACATAGGCGCCGCCGAGCAGACGATAGGGCAGCAGCAGCCAGGCGAGCGCGCCCATTGCCGCCGCCCAGGCGAGCGGCCGGTCGACCTGCAGCGCCGGGCTCCGCAAGCCCAGCCAGACCAGCGCGACCAGCAGGATCGCACCGAGCAGATCATAGGCGGACCCTTGCTCGCGCAGCAGCGAGGCGATCCAGTAGAGCTTGCCCAGCCATTCCCAGCTCGCGCCCAGGCTGCCATCGCCCGAGGCACCGCCCGCGAGCATCGGCACCAGCGGCCCCGCCAGCGGCACGCAGCGCAGCGCCGCCGCCGCCAGCGCGGCCGGCAAGGAGCGACCCTCGGCGCGCAGTGCCGCCAGATCGGTGCCGAAGGCGAACAGGCAGAACATCGCCCAGCCGAAACAGTGCGCCACCCACAGCAGCAGCGCGATCGGCACGAACAGCAGCGCGCGCGCTCGGCGTTCCCGCGCCAGCCGCATCCACAGCGCCAGCGCGAGCAGGGCAAGCGCGGCCGACAGCGCGAAATTGACGAAGCCGAACTGGAACGGAAAGCCATAGGCGAGCGGAAAGGCGAACGGTGCGGCAGGGGCGAGCCTGCCGCCCCCGGCGCGCGACACCAGGATCAGTCCCGCAACCGTGAGCGGCGGGATCGCCAGCACCACCAGCTTGGCGGCCAGCGTCACGCCGAACAGCGGCACCAGCGGCATCACCGCCAGATCGACGCCCAGATTGCCGATCAGCCGCCAGTGATAGGCCCAGTGCTGCTGGAGCGCCGGCGAGTCGGCGAGATGCGCGGCGACATGGTAGCGGCCGAGATGGCCCGGCATGTCCACCAGCGGCGGCACCGTCGGCCAGAGCAGCGGCACCGCGCTGAGCAGCACCGCCGCCAGCGCGAACCAGCGGCGCTCCCACCAGCAGCCATCGTTCACGGTACGGGTCGCCGCTCGGGCTGGGTGAGCGTGAAGATCCGGGCCGTCGCGCCGGCGGGCGATACCGGACGCAGCCAGGCGGGCACCTCGCCCGCCCGCAGGCTGCCGGCCAGCCGGTGACGATCACTGCCCAGCGCGCCGAGTTCCCCGAAGCTGTCCGGGCAGAGCGCGATATAGTCGACCCCCCATCGCCGCGCGAGGGCTTCGGCTTGTGTCGGTGGGCGGAGGAACATCTCGTACATGGCACGATTTCCTTGGCTATTGCGGTGATAGGGGCCGGCCAGGACGCGGTGCCGGGTCGTGGAGAGCAGAAGCGGGCCGAAATCGGCGGGCGCTGCGACGAGCCCCGGCGGCAGCGCCGCAAGGCCCTGAACGGCGTCCGTCGCCGAACATTCGGCGGCAGCATGGGCCGGCGGTGCAGGGATTAGCGCGTTGCCGATGCCGGCATGCACGATCCCGGCGGCAGCCAGCCAGGCGGCGGCCAGCACCACGGGCCCACGCGATCGCGCGGCGCCGACCATCGCCGCCAGCATCGGTACGGCCAGCAGCGCCGCCACCGCAGCGCCCCGAACCTGCACCAGGCTGACCGCCAATGCGGTCGCCTGGAAGCCAAGGACGATCCACGCCTCCGCGGTCCTCGTGCGCCAGGCGAACCGCATGCCGGCGGCGAGCCCGACCAGCGCGAGGCCCCCCGCGGCGATGGCATGGCCGATCGGCAGCGCGAACAGCGGCTGCGCCTCGCGGACATGGGCCAGCCAGAGCGTGGCCAGCAGCGGATCCACCCGGCCATAGGGCGAAAGGCATTCGGGGGAGGCGATGGCCGCGCAGGCGAGCGCAATGCCGCTCGCGACCAGCAGCACGATCGTGCGCGCGCGCTTCGAACGGGTGGCGAAGCCCGACACGGTCATCACCGCCGGCGCCAGCGCGGCCAGCAACGCGGCGCGCCACAGGATCGCAGTGAAACCGTCGCAGGCGGCAACGCCCCAGCCGCTGGATCGGAAGGCGACCGCCTCCGCACTCAGCGCAAGCAGCAGCGCCGTCGCATAGCCGGCCATCCGCGCCTGCCCGCCGGACGCGTCGCCGCGCCAGCGCAGCGCGATCGCGAGACCTCCGGCAGCGAGCAGCGGCACGGTCTCCATCCCGATCACGAGCGACAGCGCGGTCGCCAGTCCCGCCACCAGCCCTTGGCGCAGCGACCCCGCTCCCAGGCAGGCTTGCAGCAGGGCAAGCATCAGGACGATCTGCAGCGCGTGGTGATCGATGCGGCCGGGAACGAACAGGGTGATGGCCGGAAACGCCAGCGCGGCGAGAATCGCGGCGACGGCACCCGATTGCCCAAGCCGGCGGGCAATCGCGGCGACGAGCATCAGCATCGCCGCGAACAGCAGTAACGGCGCCAGCACGACCGCGCCGATCGTCGCAGCATGCTCGCCCAGCAGCGGTCGCAGTAACAGGATCAGCGCGGCGGGCACTAGGTCGGCGACCCGCGACCAGTGCATCTCCAGCCCGGGCGCGGGCCCGAGCCGATGCTGGGCGAGATCGCCGAACGGCTGCCCGCCCAGCCAGTCGCGGATCTGCTGGAGCCGCATCAGATCGTCGGTATCGGGCAGGCGAAGCCCGGCCAGCGCTGCATGATCGCGCACCGTCCAGGCGATCCCCAACAGCAACGTCAGCCCGATCGCGAGGATCGAATCGCGTGACGCGCTGCTAGGATGGCCCGGTCCCATGCCACCGGGCTAGGGCAACATGGTTAACCCCGGGTTAGACCCGGGCCCCGGTCCTTACCCGCTGTTGCGAAGCGCCGTGGCGATGGCGTTGATCGACAGCAGGATTCCCTCGCCGATCCGCGGATCGTCCTCACCGGCGCGGTGGCGCTTCATCAGCTCGATCTGCAGCAGGTTGAGCGGCTCGATATAGGGCAGCCGCAGCCGGATCGAGGTTTCCAGCGGCGGATGCTTCTCCAGCAGCCGCGTCTGCCGCGTCACCTGGAGCAACCCGTCCTGCGTCTGCTGCCAGCCGTCGCGGATGCGGCCGAAGATGCCCTCGCGCAGATCGGCATCCTCCACCAGCGCGGCATAATAGCTGGCAATGCCCATGTCGGACTTGGCGAGCACCTGCTCCATATTGTCCAGAGTCGCGCGGAACAGCGGCCAGGCGGTCGCCATCTCGCGCAGCAACCCCTTGTCCTCGAAGGCGTCCAGCGCCGCGCCGACGCCGTACCAGCCCGGCAGCATCACGCGGGCCTGCGCCCAGCTGAACACCCAGGGAATCGCGCGCAGATCCTCGATCGCGTCGCTCTTCTTGCGGCTGGCGGGACGCGAGCCGATCTTGAGGCCGGCGATCTCGGCGATCGGCGTCATCTGGCGGAAGAAGGTGGTGAAGCCGGGCGTCTCATAAACCAGCCCGCGATAGGCGCGAAACGCGGTATCGGAGAGCTGGTCCATCGCCGCTGCGAAGCGCACGGCATCGGCGGGGGCGAGCTGTTCGGGCTCGAGGCTGGCGAGCAAGGTAGCCGAAGCCATCGCTTCCAGATTGGTCATCGCGCTTTCGGGCGAGCCGTACTTCGCGGCGATCACCTCGCCCTGTTCGGTGATGCGGATGCGGCCCTGCACCGTACCCGGCGGCTGGGCGAGGATCGCCGAGAAGCTCGATCCGCCGCCGCGCCCGACCGCGCCGCCGCGGCCATGGAACAGCTGCATCGCCACGCCGGCCTGCTCGAACACCGGCTCGAGCGCGGTCGAGCCGCGGCTGAGCTGCCAGGTCGAGGTGAGGTAGCCGCCATCCTTGTTCGAATCGGAATAGCCGATCATCACTTCCTGGTGCCCGCGCGCCGCGGCGATCGCGGCGACTTCGGGCAGGCCCAGCCAGGCTTCCATGATCGGCGGCGCCGCTTCGAGATCGGCGATCGTCTCGAACAGCGGGATCGCCATGACATGCGCCTGCGGGGTCTCGCCCGGCACGTAGAGCCCGGCCTCTTTCAGCAGAATATGGACTTCGAGCAGGTCCGAGACCGACTGCGCCATGGAAACGATATAGTGGCGGATGCAGTCGCGCCCGTACCGCGCATGGGCCTCGGCCGCCGCGCGGACGATCGCCAGTTCGGAGGCAGTCTCCTCCGAATAGACGGCATAGGGGCTGGTGAGCGGCCGGACATTGGCGAGCTCGCGCCGCAGCAGATCGATCCGCGCGCCTTCCTCCAGCGCGGCATAGTCGTCGCACACGCCGGCGGACTTCAGCAGTTCGGCCACCACCCGCTCATGGATCGCGCTGTTCTGGCGCATGTCGAGCGTGGCGAGATGGAAGCCGAACGTCTCTACCGCGCGGATCAGCCGGCCGAGCGCGCCACCGGTTGCCAGCGGGCCGCCATCCGCAAGCCCGCGCGCGATGGCGACGAGGTCTTCGCGGAACTCGGCGGGATGGTCGTAGGGCGCACCCGGAATCGGCGCGGGCCGGCCGGGGCGCTTGCCGATCAGCTTCTCGTGCGTCGCGGACAGCCGGGCGTAGATGCCGGTCAGCGCGCGGCGATAGGGCTCGTCGCTGCGGCTCTTGCCGGTGTCGCCGCTCGCCTCTGCAAGCTTGAGCACCGCCTCGGGTACCTCGGTATGCTCGGTCGAGATCGACAGCTCCGCCCCCAGCGCGTGGACCGATTCGAGATAATGGTCGAGCACCGTCTCCGCCGCGCGGGCGAGCGCGAAGCGCATCGATTCGGCGGTGACGAAGGGATTGCCGTCGCGATCGCCGCCGATCCAGCTGCCAGGGCGCAGGAAGCTCGGCACGCGGTCGCCCAGCGCACGGTCCCAGCGGGCATACAGCGCGGGCAGCACCGGCAGGAAGACGTCGCGGAAATAGGAGAGCGCGGTCTCGACTTCGTCGGGCACGCCCAGCTTCTCGCGGCGCAGCACCCGCGTCTGCCACAACAGCGCGATCTGGCGCAGGATCGCTTCCTCGATCTGGTCGCCATCGGGCGTTTCGGTCACGCCCTGATCGCGCAACAGCATCAGCTCGGCGATGCGGTTCTTGTGATCGATCATCGACTTGCGCCGCACCTCGGTCGGGTGGGCGGTCAGTACCGGGCTGACCAGCGCATGCTCGAGCAGCGCCATCACCGGTGCGCGGCCGATGCCCGCCTTGGCCAGCCGCTCCAGCGCGGCGGCCATGTCGGCATCCTTCTCGGTCGCGACGCCCTGGCGATCCTCGGCGAGGTTGGCGAGCATCGAGAACTGCATGAAGCCGCGCACGAAATCGAGCGTCTCGTCCAGGCTCAGCCGGTCGAGCCCCGAATCGATCGCGCCGGCCCCCGCCACGCCGCGATGCCGGTCGACCGAGGTCGCGCGGATATACTCGATGCGCTTGAACAATTCCTCGCCGCCATAGGCACGGATGACGTCGCCCAGCAGCCGTCCAAGAAAGCGGATGTCGGGGTTGTTGGTGATCGCAATGCTGGCCATGGACGCGATTGCTGCACTGCAAAGCGAAGCGGGTCAACTTGTTCGCGCTACCAGAGTCCCTAGCTTAAGCGCATGGACTTCGTTGCATTTGCAACCCACAGCGTACGGCGCGCGATGATCGGTCAGATCCGGGCGGTCTTCAACGATAGCGCGCGCGGCGAAAAGCCGGTCGAGCGCAGCGCGGACGGCCTGTTCGGCCCCGATTCGGTAGTGTGGCGCGTGCATGGCGACGTCACCACGATGATGGTCGGCGGGGTCGCCGCCCTGCTATTGCAGATGCTGCATCCGGCGGTGCTGGCGGGCGTGTGGGATCATTCCAAGTTCCGCAACGACATGCTCGGCCGCCTGCGCCGTACCGCCCGATTCATCGCGCTGACCAGCTATGCGTCCCGCGACGAAGCGGAAGCGGCGATCGCGCAGGTGCGCGGCATCCACCATCACATTCGCGGGGTATTGCCCGACGGGACGCCGTACACCGCCGACGATCCCCGGCTGCTCGCCTGGGTGCACGTGACCGAGGCGGTGAGCTTCCTCGACGGCTGGATCCGCTATGCCGAGCCCGGCATGTCGCTGGCCGACCAGGATCGGTACTTCGCCGAGTTCGCACAGATTGCGGAAGCGCTGGGGGCCGATCCCGTGCCGCACAGCCGTGCGGAGGCAACCGCACTGATCGCGGAGATGCGCGCCGAGCTGCGCTATGACGCGCGCACCCGCGAGGTCGCCCGGCTATTGCTCGAACAGCCCGCGCCGAATTTTGCGACCAAGCCGTTCCAGGCCATGACCTTCGCGGCGGCAATCGACCTGATGCCCGATTGGGCGCGGCGGATGCACGGCCTCGCCACACCGCCGCTCGCCACCCCCGCGGTGCGGCTGGGGACGCGCGGCGTGGCCGAGACGCTGCGCTGGGCGTTCCGCTGACCGCTCAGGGCACCAGCGTCGGGCGTGGCCTGGGGCGGGTCATGCTCGCCAGCAACAGGGTCAGGACGGCCGCGAAGGCCGGCGCCAGCCACAGCGCGTTCCAACCCCAGCGAAACTGGCTCTCGGCGCCGATCACCACGCCGCTGACGAAGCCCAGCCACAGCGCCAGATAGCGCAGCCAGCCGAAGCGATCGGCGTCGCCCATCAGCGCGCCGGCCAGCTTCTGCCCCATCTTGACCAGCGATCCGGTCATGTAGGTGAGGCCGATGGTCACTTCGCCGTCGCGGTGAAACACGCCGTTCTCGGTACCCATCGCCGCGGCAAGCAGCAGCAGCACCAGCGGGCCCGGCATCAGCGCGGCCGTTACCGCCGCTAGCAACAGCAGCAGCGTCACCAGGGACATCACCGCCGGCTCGTGGCGCTGCACCCGCGCCCGTGCGATCACGGTGGAGAGAATCACGCCGGCGACGAAGCTCATCACCAGCGACGCCGCGATCGCCGCGTCGTACGCCGAGCCGCTGCCGAGGCCGACGCCCAGGCGAGTGGAATTGCCGCTCATGAAAGAGGCGAAGAAACCGCCCAGGCTGGTGAAGGCGAGCGCATCGACGAAGCCGGCGAGCGCCGCGAGAAGGATCGCCAATGCGATCAGCGGGGACTCGGTACGTTGCATGCCCCCTCTCTGCCCCAAGCCGTCGCCAATCGCCAAGAGCCACGTTTGACTTGCGTGCCTGGCGCGCGGCAAACGGAAGCGATGAGCACTTCGGTCGCAGCCCAGATCGGCCCCATCCTCCCCTGGCTCGACCTGTTCGGGATTGCCGTGTTCGCGGCCACCGGCGCACTCGCCGCGACCCGGCACCAGCAGACCATCGTCACCGCCACCTTCTTCGCGCTGATCACGGGCGTGGGCGGCGGCACGGTGCGCGACCTGCTGATCGGCGCGCCGGTCTTCTGGGTGCACGACGCTACCGTCGCCTCGCTGTGCCTGGGCATGTCGGCGATCGTCTGGATCACCCCGCAGCATTGGTGGAGCGACCGTACCTTCGCCTGGCTCGATGCGCTGGGGCTGGCCGCCTATGCCGCGTTCGGCGCCGCCAAGTCGCTCGGCTATGGTATCCCACCGGTGCCGGCCGCGGTGATGGGCGTGGTGACGGCGTGCGTCGGCGGCATCATCCGCGACGTGTTGGCCGGGGAGCCGTCGATTTTGATGCGGCCCGAACTCTACGTGACGGCGGCGGCGCTCACCGCGTCGGTCTATGTCGTGCTCAGCCTGCTCGGCCTGCCGCCCTATGCGGCCGGTCTCCTTGCCGCGGCAGCCGGATTCGGCCTGCGCGCTGCGGCCATCGTCTGGAAGCTGGGGCTGCCGGCATATCGCGGCGGGCAGTGAGCGCCGTCAGCGCCTGCGCCGGGTAGGCGCGTGGAAATCCGGCGGCTTGTCGGCGATCCAGGCGAGGAAACGGCGGATATCCTCCCGCTCCCGCAATGGATCCAGCGTCGCATAGAGCCGCGCCAGCTCGGCATTGTCGGCGCTGGCATGGATCGCACGGTGGCAGATCGGATGCAGCGGCACCGTCTCGCGCCCGCCTTCGCTCTTGGGCACGACATGATGCCACTCGATCCGCGCGCCCAGCCGCCGGCCGCACAGCGCACAGGTCGCCGGCGCCGGCCTTTGCGGCAGCGAATCGAGCGCCGCGAGCGCGGCCTTGCGCCGCACCCGCCCGCGCATCATTCCTTCATCGCGTCGATCAGCTTCTTCACTTCCTGGCTGCGGCCGCGCGGCAGCACCAGCACGTCGGCGCCCGAGACGACGACGATCAGATCCTTCACGCCGACCAGGGCGACGCGCTTGCCGGGTTCGCTCTGCACCAGGCAATTGGTAGCCTCGATCGCCACCACGTCGCCGCGAACGACGTTGCCGCCGGCATCGGGATTGCTGATCGCATGCAAGGCATCCCAGCTGCCGACATCGCTCCACCCCATGGCGACGGGGACGACGGCGACGCGCGGCGCCTTTTCCATCACCGCATAGTCGATCGAGTCGGCCGGGCAGGCGGCGAAGCTTTCCGCATCGGGGAAGATCCGGGTGCCCTCGCGGCGGGCCCTGTCCATCGACTGCTGGGCGGCAACCAGCATCTCCGGCGCGTAGACACTCAGCGCACCCAGGTACATATCGGCGCGGAAGAGGAAAATGCCGCCATTCCAGGCATGATCGCCGGAGGCGAGCATCGCCTCGGCGCGATCACGGGGCGGCTTCTCGACGAAGCGATCCACGCGGTGGACGCCGGGGGCCAGCTCCTCCTCGCCGATCTTGATCCAGCCATAGCCGATTTCGGGCGAATCCGGGGTGATCCCGAAGGTGACGAGCCAACCCTCGTTGACCAGCGGCAGCGCCAAATCGATCGCGGCGTGGAAAGCATCCACGTCCGCGATGACGTGGTCTGACGGCATCACCAGGATCGGCTCGCTGCCGCCGCCCGCCGCCATCGCGGCGAGCGCGATCGCGGGCGCCGTGTTGCGGCCGATCGGTTCGAGGATCAGCGCCCGCACGGCGAGATCGACCTGGGCGAGCTGCTCCTCGACGAGATCGGCATGGAAGGCGTTGGCAACGACGATCGGCGCAGTAAACCGCTCGCCCGAGGCGCGGCGCGCCGTCAGCTGGAGCATGGTTTCCTCGGCGGTGAGCGAAAGGAGCTGCTTCGGACGTTCGGGCCGCGACATCGGCCAGAGCCGCGTGCCCGAGCCGCCCGAGAGAATGACAGGCGTGATCGGCTTCGTATCCGGCATGCGGAAGGGCTCCCTGGTTCGGTGCTGTGGAGTCAAGCTGGGCGGTCTGCGACTGTGAAACAAGGGTGCGCCGAAACGGTTGCGATACGACGCAAATTTGATGGGGCGGCTGGTGCTTGGCCGTTCGTTTACCCTTCCGCGCTATTTGGGTGGCGCCATGATCCGCCTGTTCAAGCATTATGTCCCGAACACCGTGCTGCTGCTCGGCCTGCTGGACGTGATCCTGCTGGTCACGGCGGGTGAGCTGGGCTGGCAGCTGCGCGCACACCAGGTGGCGATCGGCGCGCGCGTACCGCAGCTGGCGAGCTTCACGCTGGTGATCGAAACCGCGATGGTAGCGCTCGGCGTGTACGGCGCAGAGGCGCTGCAGTCGCTGCGCCACGCGCTGGTGCGGCTGCTCGTCTCGATCGGGCTGGGCGTGCTGGGGCTGAGCGTGCTCTATTTCCTGCTGCCGCCGATCGGCTTCTGGCGCTCCAACCTGCTCTATGCCGCCATCGCCGCCTTCGGCCTGCTGCTGATGATGCGCGTGCTGCTCGGCAAGACGCTGGGCAGCCAGGCGTTCAAGCGACGTATCGTCGTGCTCGGCGCCGGCCCCCGCGCGGCGCGCCTGAAGCAGCTCGCCAAGGTGCCGGGATCGAGCTTCGCGGTGGTCGGCTATGTCGCGATGAGCGATGCCAACCGGGTGATCCCCGAAGCGATCGCCCGCGACGCGATCTACAATCTCGCCGACCATGTCGTGCTGCTCAACGCCAGCGAAGTGGTGCTGGCGCTGGAGGAGCGCCGCAACGCGCTGCCGCTGAAGGACCTGCTGCGGATCAAGACCACCGGCGTCCATGTCAACGAGATCTCGACCTTCCTCGAGCGCGAGACCGGCCGCGTCGACCTCGACAGCGTCAACCCCAGCTGGCTGATCTTCTCCGACGGCTTTTCGTCCGGCAGGATGATGTCCGGCCTGTTCAAGCGGCTGTTCGACATCGTCGCGAGCCTGATCCTGCTGGTGGTCGCGTTTCCGCTGGTGATCGTCACCGCAGTGCTGATCAAGCTGGAGAGCCGCGGTCCGGCGCTCTACCGCCAGCAGCGCGTCGGCCTGTACGGCCAGGCTTTCAACGTGCTCAAGCTGCGCTCGATGCGACAGGATGCCGAGGCGCCGGGCGAGGCCGTCTGGGCCGAAAAGGACGATCCGCGCATCACCCGCATCGGCCGGATCATCCGCAAGATACGCATCGACGAGCTGCCGCAATGCTGGAGCGTGCTGAAGGGCGAGATGAGCTTCGTCGGCCCCCGCCCCGAGCGGCCCCAATTCGTCGACGATCTCGAACAGGTGCTGCCTTATTATGCCGAGCGGCACATGGTGAAGCCGGGGATCACCGGCTGGGCGCAGATCAATTATCCCTATGGCGCGTCGATCGACGACTCACGCCAGAAGCTCGAATACGACCTTTTCTACGCCAAGAACTATTCGCCCTTTCTCGACCTGCTGATCCTGTTGCAGACCGCCCGCGTCATCCTGTTCCCCAGCGGAGCACGCTGATGCTTGCAGCCGCGCTGAGCCTGTGGCTGCATGCATTGGCGGCGCTGCTCTTCGCGCTGCTGCCGTTCGCCGCGCTGCGCACCGGCGGCGACGCGCTGCCGAGACGCGCCCTGGCGACGGCGCTTGCGCTGACGGCGCTCGCCGCACTCGCCACCGCCGGAATCGGCGCGGACGAGATCGTCACCCGCATCGCCGAGACGCTGCGCACGCTCGCCTGGCTCGCCTTCCTGCTGCTGCTTCACCGCCGCGCGGGCGAGCCGCGGCCGCCGCTCGCGCTCGGCACCGTCTACGGCGTAGTGGCGCTAGTGACGCTGGCAGCGATGGCGCTGGACATCCTTGCGGCCGGCCCACCGCAGATTGCCGGGGATGCCGGATCGGTGGCGCTGCTGCTCCACCTCCTCGTGGCGGTCGGCGTGCTGGTGATGGTGCAGGCGCTGCACTCCGCGCTCGCCCGCACGGCGGGCGGGGGGCTGCGCTGGACGGTCGTGGCGCTTGGCGGCTTCTGGCTGACCGATTTCGCGATCCTCAGCCTCGCCTATCTCGGCGTGCCGCGCACCGGCCTGTTGCTCGTCGCGCGCGGGGCGGCGCTGGTCTGCGTTGCCGCGGCGATGGGGCTGGGGCTGCAGCGGCGCGGCGACTGGCGCGTGCGGATGTCACGCACCGTCGCCTATCAGTCGCTGACCCTGGTCGCGGTCGGCGCCTATTTCGTGCTGCTGGCGTTGGCGACCAGCGCGCTCGCCACGCTGGGCGGCAGCCATGCCCGTGTGCTCCAGACGGCGTTCGTGTTCGGCGCCACCGCCGCGATCCTCTCACTCGTCTCGAACAGCGGGTTGCGCGGCTGGGTGAGGGTCAAGCTTGCCAAGCATCTGTTCCGCCACCGCTACGATTATCGCGCAGAATGGCTGCGCTTCACCGAGACGCTGGGTGCTCCGGGCGCCGCGCCGCTCGACCAGCGGATCGTCCGCGCGCTCGCCGACGTCACGGCCTCGCCCGCCGGGCTACTGCTGGTTGCCGAGGAAGGCGGGCTGATGCCGGGTGCCGGCTGGCATTGGGACCGATCCACCCTGCCGCTGACCGGCGACACGGCGCTGGCAACGCATCTCGAGACCACCGGCCGGATCATCGAGATCGATGTGGTCCGGCTGGGACAGGCCGATGCGGCCGACGCCGCCGTCACGCCCGGCTGGATGCTGGACGCGGTCACCGCATGGGTGGTGGTGCCGCTGCTCCATCGCGGCACGCTGGTCGGCGCGATCCTGCTCGGGCGGCCAGCGCTGGCGCGGCGGCTCGACTGGGAGGATTTCGACCTGCTCAAGGCCGCCGGGCGCCAGGTGGCGAGCTATCTTGCCGAAGCCCGCGCACAGGAGGCGCTGGCCGAGGCGCAGCGGTTCGACGAATTCAACCGCCGCTTCGCCTTCCTGCTGCACGACATCAAGAATCTGGTCAGCCAGCTCGCGCTCACCGCCCGAAACGCCGAGCGGCACGCCGACAATCCCGCCTTCCGTGCCGACATGATCGCGACGCTGCGCGATTCGTCGGACCGGCTGAACGCACTGCTCGCCCGACTCGGCCAGCATCACCGCGGCCGCAGCGAGCCGCCGCGCCCCACCCCGCTGCTGCCGCTGCTCGAACGGCTGGTCGCCCGGCAGCCGACCCAGGTACGGCTGGTATCCGGCGCGGAGCCGACGACCGCGCTCGCCGAGCCCGCCGCGCTCGAACAGCTGCTCGTCCACCTGATCCAGAATGCGATCGAAGCGAGCTCGGCCGATGCGCCGGTGACGCTCGCGCTCGCCACCGACAAGGAAAACGCCATCATCGACGTGATCGATCGCGGCTGCGGCATGTCGCCCGGCTTCGTCCGCAACCGCCTGTTCAAGCCGTTCACCTCATCCAAGCCGGGTGGCTTCGGGCTCGGCACCTTCGAGGCGCAGCAGCTGGCGCAGGGCATGGGCGGACGGATCGAGGTGAGCTCGCGCGAGGGCCAGGGCACGCGCTTCCGAATCGTGCTGCGCGCCACCCCGGCGGTGGAGCAGGCGGCATGAGCGAGGCACTGCCCAAACTGCTCCCAAAGCTGTTGATCGTCGAGGACGATGCCGGGCTCCAGCGCCAGCTGCGCTGGGCCTATGAGGGCTATACGGTCCTCGCCGCGACCACCCGCGACGAGGCGATCACGTTGCTGCGCGCCGAGGAGCCGCCGGTCGTCACGCTCGACCTGGGCCTGCCGCCCGATCCGGATGGCGTAAGCGAAGGCTTTGCAACGCTGGAGGCGATCCTGCGGCTGGCCCCCGCGACCAAGGTGATCGTCGCCTCGGGCCATTTCGAGCGCGAATCGATGCGTCGCGCGATCGAGCTGGGCGCCTGGGATTTCTACCAGAAGCCGATCGACATCGACGCGCTGGGGTTGATCGTCGCGCGTGCCTTCCACGTCCATGCGTTGGAGACGGAGAACCGCCGGCTGGCCGAGCGGGCGGAGGCCAAGGCGGTGCTGGGCGGCATGATCACCGCCGCGCCGGAGATGCTGAAGGTGACGCGCACGATCGAGCGCGTTGCCGGCGCCGACGTCTCGGTGATGCTGCTCGGCGCGAGCGGCACCGGCAAAGAACTGCTCGCCCGCGGCCTGCACGAGTCAAGCCCGAGGGCCAGAGGTAGCTTCGTCGCAATCAACTGCGCGGCGATCCCCGAGACATTGCTCGAATCCGAACTTTTCGGCCACGAGAAGGGCGCCTTCACCGGCGCGGTGAAGACCACCGAAGGCAAGATCGAGCTCGCCCAGGGCGGCACGCTGTTCCTCGACGAAGTGGGTGACATCCCGCTGCCGCTCCAGGTAAAGCTGCTACGCTTCCTGCAGGAGCGGGTGATCGAGCGGATCGGCGGACGCAAACCGATCCCGGTCGACACCCGCATCGTCTGCGCCACCCACCGCGACGTGGATGCGATGGTCGCCGAGGGGCGATTCCGCGAGGATCTCTATTACCGGCTAGCCGAGATCGTCGTCCGGATCCCATCGCTTGCCGAGCGACCGGGGGATGCGGGGCTGCTCGCCCGCCATTTCCTGAACCGCTATGCCGAGCAGATGCGCACGGGCGCAAAGAACTTCGCCCCCGATGCGCTGGCGGCGATCGACGCCTGGGGCTGGCCGGGCAACGTCCGCGAGCTGGAGAATCGGATCAAGCGCGCGGTGATCATGGCCGAGGGCAAGACCGTCCACGCCGAGGATCTCGACCTGGCACCGGGCGATGCGGCGGCGATCAACCTGCGCGCAGTCCGCGAAGCCGCCGACCGCCAGGCGATCCGCCACGCGCTGGCACGCAGCGACGGCAACGTCTCGGCCGCGGCGCGGATGCTCGGGATCAGCCGGCCGACGCTCTATGATTTGCTGAAGGCGTATGATTTGCAGGGGTGAGAACCCAATTCCCCCTCCCGCCTGCGGGAGGGGTTAGGGGAGGAAGGCGTCTCTACTTCTTCTTCTCGGCCTGTACCGCTGCCTGCGGATCCTTCGCGGGCGTGCCCTCGCCCGGCGTAGCCTGCTGGACGTTCACCGAAACGTCGGCGCCTTCGGCCGCGCTGTTGCTCTGCACACCGGCATTGTCCGGCTCCGAGCCCGCGGCGGGCGCCGCCGGCAACGGCAGGTTCGAGCCCTGCTTGTTGAGATAGAGGATCACATCGGCGCGCAGCTGCGAATCGGAGATGCCGGCGAAGGTCATCTTGGTGCCGGGGGCGAACTTGCGCGGGTTGGTGAGCCACGCATCCATCTTGTCGAGGTCCCAGCTGCCGCCGACACCCTTCAGCGCATCGGAGAAGGCGAAGCCGCCCTTGCCCTGCGCGATGCCCTCGCCCAACGTGGCGTAGAGATTCGGGCCGATGCCGTTGGCGCCGCCCTGGGCGATCGTGTGGCACGAGGCGCACTGCTTGAAACCGCTCTCGCCCTTGGCGAGGTCGCCCTTGGCAAGGCGCACCGGCAGCGGCTCGACCGCCGCAGCACCGCCGGCCGCTTCTTCGACCGCCTCGACGACATAGCCGGGGCGTTCAGGTTTTTCGGAGTGGAAGAACTTCGCGCTCGCGATCGAAAGTCCCAGGGCCGCGATACCGCCCGCCAACGCCCAACCCGCGATCGTATTGAAGCGATCCTGCATCCATCCGCTCCCACCTGTGCTTTGGTTCATCTTTAGAGCGCGCCTGCGCCGGAAGGCAAGCGGACTTGCGGCGGAGTTCTACGGAGGCTAGCCCCGCCGCCCATGGAGAATTTCGCCGCGCCCGCCCGCCCGATCGTCGCCCGCATGCTCGCCGAGGCCGAAGCCGCGCCGGCGCGGGCGGTGGCCTATCAGGGCGCGCCGGGCGCCAATTCGCACGTCGCGGTGCGCGAGGCGTTCCCCGATGCGCTGCCGCTGCCCTGCTTCTCGTTCGACGACGCGATCGACGCGGTGAAGGAAGGTCGCGCCGATCGCGCGATGATTCCGATCGAGAATTCGCTGCACGGGCGCGTCGCCGACATCCACTTCCTGCTGCCCGAATCCGGCCTGTCGATCATCGGCGAACATTTCCTGGCGATCCGCCACACGCTGATGGGCACCGGCACCATTGAGGGCGTGCGTGAGGCGATGAGCCATCCGCAGGCGCTCGGACAGTGCCGCCACTGGCTGAAGGCGCACGGTATCGCGCAGGTGGCGTATCCCGATACCGCCGGTGCCGCGGCGATGGTGGCGGAGCTGGGGGACGCCAAGGTCGCCGCCCTTGCCCCCGCGCATGCGGCGGAGTTGTACGGGCTGAACGTGCTGGCCAGCGATATCGCCGATGCCGCGCACAACATGACCCGCTTCGTGGTGTTGTCCCGCGATGCACCCGCAGTAAGCGGCGAGGGCCCGTTCATGACGAGCCTGATATTCGAAGTGAAGAACGTCCCCGCCGCGCTCTACAAGGCGCTGGGCGGTTTCGCGACCAACGGCGTCAACATGACCAAGCTGGAAAGCTACCAGCGTGAGGCGAGCTTCGCCGCGACCGAGTTCTACGCCGATATCGTCGGCAGCCCGGAAGATGCGGCGGTCCTGCGGGCGCTGGAGGAGCTGGGGTTCCACACCAAATGGGTGCGGCTGCTGGGTACGTACCCGCAGGCACGGCCGCGGCCCTGATTCTCCCCACCGTCTTTCTCCCCTCCCGCTTGCGGGAGGGGCAGGGGGAGGGTGAGTGCGGGTAGCAGGCGAAACCGTTTCGGCGGGAACTTCCACGTCGCACCCTCCCGCAAGCGGGAGGGGAGATAAAGGCTACGCCCCCTCGGCCCAGGCCTTCAGCAAGGTATACGCGATCGCATAAGGCGGCGGCGCCAGGAACGGCGCAGCGGGATCCCGCGCCAGCGCCTGCATCACCTGCGCGCGATCGAACCAGCCGGCATGTTCCAGCTCGTGCGCGTCGATGGCGATTTCCTCGTCTAGCGCCTCGCCGATGCACGCGATCATCAGCTGCGAGGGGAACGGCCAGGGCTGGCTGGCGACGTACCGCACAGCCCCCACATGCACGCCCGATTCCTCCAGCGTCTCGCGGCGCACCGCATCCTCGACGCTCTCGCCCACCTCAAGGAACCCGGCCAGCGCCGAATAGCGATGCGGCGGCCAGCTCGGCTGGCGGCCGAGCAGCACCCGGTCGCCATGCTCGGCGAGCATGATCACCACCGGATCGACACGCGGATAATGCTCCGTCCCGCAATTCGGGCAGAGTCGTCCCCAACCGGCGCGGAAGATGTCGGTGGGCGTGCCGCAGCGGGCGCAGAAGCCGTGCCGGGCATGCCAGTCGATCAGGCTGCGCGCGGCGGCGTAGTTGGCGGCATCCTCGGGGCGAAACGCGTCGAGCACCGCCGACAGCTCGGGCGGGCGGCCGGGCGGCGGCACCGTCCCCGGCGGCAGCGTCTCGACGAAGTGCGGAACGCCGCCGATGAAGCCGAGGAACAACAGCTGCTGGGTCGCGGCATCCAGCCCAGTCCAGACCAGCCGCCCCTCGCCGTCCAGCTGCGGCACCAGCCCGTCGAGCACCAGCAGTCGCGCCGCCGGATCGGCGAGCGCCGCCGCCAGCAGTTCGGGCTCGTGGCGCACGCGGTCGTCGCGGTCCAGCGTGCCGCCGGTAAAGCCGGGCGTAATCACTTGGCGAGATCGGCGTAGACGGCCGCGCGCACCGGCACCTTGAGGCCAAGTTCGGCGAGCAGGATGTTGACCATCATCGTCGCGCGCACCTGGTTCTTGGGGTCCACCCAGGAGAAGGTACCGGCCGCACCCGACCAGCCGAACGTCCCCTTGCCCGCGCCGCCCGGCTGATCGGCGAGAAACACCGATCCGCCCGCGCCGAAGCCCATCGGCACCCCGGTATCGCGCGCCATCACCGCGAGCATCGTCTTGTCGACGCCCGGCGGCAGCAGATCGGACATGGCGAGCGCCGCCGTCTCCGGATTCAGGATGCGCACGCCGTCGAGCGTACCGCCGTTCTGCAGCATGTGCAGGAAACGATCATAGTCGCGCGCCGACATGGCGAGCCCGGCACCGCCATAGGGGAAGCTCGGCTTCTTGAGGTAGACCGAGGTAAGGCCCGGATCGATCGGGAAGCGGTTGCTGCCCGCGACGGCATATTCCGTCGCGAGACGGCCCGCTTCGCCGGCCGGCACCGTCCAGTAGCTGGAGGTCATCTTCAGCGGCTGGAGGATGCGGGTGTTGACGAAGCTGTCGAACGGCATCCCGCTCGCCACTTCGATCACCCGGCCCAGCACGTCGAGGCCGATCGAATAGCTGAACTTCGCGCCCGGCTCGGCGATCAGCGGCAGCGTCGCGGTGCGGTTGGCGAATTCCTCGAGGCTGGCCGGGCGCACCGGACGGGCGGTGGCCTCCAGCGAATCGCTGACCTGCGCCGGGTTGATGCCCAGCCGGTTATATTCGTTGAGCAGCGGGCCCTTGGTGATGATGTTGTAGCCCAGGCCCGCCGTGTGGGTCAGCAGGTTGCGCACCGTGATCGGCCGCGTCGCCGGGCGGCTGGTGAGATCCTTGGCGGGATCGACCAGCACCTTCATCTCCTTGAACGCCGGGATGAAGTCGCTGATCGGCTGGTCGAGCTTGAGCTTGCCTTCCTCGATCAGGATCATCGCGGCGACGCCGGTGATCGGCTTGGTCATCGAATAGACCCGCCACAACGTGTCGGCATTCACCTTCGGCGCGGTGGTCTCGTCGGCCATGCGGCCTTCGGTCACCACCGTCATCGGTGCCTGGCCCTTGGCATAGGTGACGACGATGCCCGGCACCTTGCCCGAGGCGACCGTCTGCCGGGCGAAGCTCTGCACCTGGCTGGGCGCGGTTTGGGCCTGCACCAGCGGCGCCTGGAGCAGCGCCATTGCCCCGATCAGTCCGAACGCCCGCTTGCCCGTCATCGCAATCTCCGCATCGCCTTGGCCGCCTTGGCGAACACGGTGGGAAGACCGGCCGACTCGATGTCGTCGATCGGCCACCACTCGCCTTGGGGTGCGACTGCATGGCGGCTGATTGTTGCAGTCGCAAGCGCGACTTCGAGATCGAAATGGGTAAAGCCGTGGCGCACCGTTTCACCCAGCACCTGCCAGTCGGCGGCAGCAGGCGCATCGGCGAGTCCGGCCGGCGTCTCCGCCCACGGCCCGGTCGGCAACGCCCGCATCCCGCCGAGCAACCCCTTGTCCGGGCGGCGGACCAGCAGCACCGCGCCGTCGCGCTCCAGCCAGAACATCGTGCCATGGCGCTGCGGCTTGGGCGCCTTCTTCGCCTTCACCGGATAGGTCTCGGGATCGCCCTCGCCCCTCGCCTTGCAGCCGAACGCGATCGGGCAGAGCAGGCATTTCGGCGCGCGCACCGTGCAGATGCCGCTGCCCAGATCCATCATCGCCTGCGCGAAATCACCCGCGCGGGCATCCGGCGTGATCGTATCGGTCAGCCGCCGGATCGCCGGCCGTGCCCCCGGCAGGGGCTCTGCAAGCGCGAACAGCCGCGTCACCACCCGCTCGACATTGGCGTCGACCACCACCGCGCGCCGCCCGAACGCGATCGCGGCGATGGCGGCGGCGGTATAGTCGCCGATCCCGGGAAGCGCGCGCAGGCCCGCCTCGGTGTCGGGCAGATCGCCGAGACGGGCGACTTCGCGGGCGCAGGCGAGCAGGTTGCGGGCGCGGGCATAATAGCCGAGCCCTGCCCAGGCGGCCATCAGATCGGCGTCCTCGGCCGCCGCCAGCGCCTCGAAACTCGGCCATCGCGCGGTGAATTTCTCGAAATAAGGGATGACCGTGGCGACCTGGGTCTGCTGCAGCATCACCTCGGAAAGCCAAACGCGATAGGGGTCGGTCGCGTTGGCGCCCGGCGGCGCGCGCCAGGGCAGGCGGCGGGCATTGGCGTCGTACCAGGCGAGCAGGGCGGGAGCGATCGATTCAGGAGCGTTGTCGGGCACGCCCCGCCTATGGCATGGGTGACCCGACATGACGAAGCCCCCGCGTACCACCACCCGCCAGCCGCGCCCCGAGCCCAAGCGCTCGAACCGCGTGCGCGCCGTGTCCGAGCTGTTGCCGGACGTGGGCGGGGCCGCGTTCCGCAAGTTCGGCTTCGTCCAATCGGCGGTGGTCAGCCGCTGGGCCGAGATCGTCGGCGAGCGCTACGCCCGCGTCTCCGCCCCCGAATCGATTCGCTTTCCGCGCGGCAAGCGCGAGGAAGGCGTGCTGGCGCTCACCGTATCGGGCGCCTTCGCGCCGATGATGCAGCATATCGCGCCGGAAATCATCGAGCGGGTCAACCGCTTCTTCGGCTATCCCGCCGTCGCCAAGGTGGCGATCCGCCATGGTGACCTGCGCCCGGCCAAGGCCAAGCCCGCACCGCCCCCCAGCCTGAAGCCGCTTTCCGAAGCGATGGGCGACAGCCTGCGCGGCATCGCCGATCCGGAGCTCCGGGCCGTGCTCGAATCGCTCGCCGCCGGCGTCGCGGCGCAGGACGAAACGCCGTTTTTCGGCCGGATCGATTGAGAATGATGCAGCGACTCCTCACCTTGATGCTGGCCCTTGTCCCGCTGTTCGCGCTCGGCGCCGCACCTGCCCCCCAGTCCAATTGGCTGACGACCGTGGTGGTGACGCCCGAGGGCGGCTACCGCCAGGGCAACCCGAACGCGCCGATCAAGCTGGTCGAATATGGCTCGCGCACCTGCCCGACCTGCTACCAGTTCGCCACGGCGGGCATGAAGCCGCTGCGCGACCAGTATATCGCCACCGGCAAGGTCAGCTACGAGTATCGCGACTATCTGGTGCACGGCGCGCCGGACCTCGCGCTCGCTTTGCTCAACCAGTGCGTGGCCACCCAGCGCTTCTTCCCGGTGCTCGACGCGATCTACGCCAACCAGCCCAAGTTCGAGGAAAAGCTGATCGCGCTCGGCAAGACGCCCGCCACGCTCGAAGCGTGGCAGAAGCTGCCGCCGGGCCAGATGGCGACGCGCTTCGCCGAGGCGATGGGCATGATCGCCTTCCTCAAGACGCAAGGGCTGCCCGAGGCGAAAGCCCGCCAGTGTCTCGCCGATCCCAAGGCGATCGCCCGCATCGCCAAGACCCAGGCGGACGGCGCCAACCTGTACAAGGTGGACGGCACCCCCAGCTTCTTCCTCAACGGCCGCAAGGTTCGCGCCTATAGCTGGCCCTATCTCGAGCCCGAACTGCGCGCCGCCGGCGCCTGACCCTTTGTGAACCCGGAGAACCCCATGCGTTTCGCCCTCGTGCTCCTTCCCATCCTGGCGCTCGCCGCCTGCAACGGCGGCAACAACGCCGGCGGCAGCGGCAACAGCAGCGCGCCGGTGCAGGCGTCCGCGCCCGTGGCCGGCGTTGCCGCGCCCGCCGGCAAGCAATGGGCCGATGTCGTCGAGAAGACCAAGGACAATGGCTTCCGCCAGGGCAATCCGAACGCGCCGATCAAGCTGGTCGAATATGGCTCGCGCATGTGCCCGTTCTGCGCCCAGTTCGGCACCACCGGCGTCGCCCCCTTGCGCGAAAAGTACATCGCGACCGGCAAGGTCAGCTATGAATATCGCGACTTCCTGATCCACGGCGCCCCCGATCTCGCGCTCGCGCTGCTCAACCAGTGCGTGCCGACCGACGCCTTCTTCCCGACGCTGGACCAGATCTATGCCGGCCAGGAGGAATTCGAGAAGAAGATCATGGGCCTGCAGCAGACCAACCCGCAGGTGCTCGACCAGATCCAGCAGATGCCGCCGCCCCAGGCCGCAGCCGGCTTCGCGCAGGCGCTGGGCATGGTCGACTTCATGAAGCAGCGCGGCCTGCCGGAAGCACAGGCCAAGGCGTGCCTCGCCGACCAGAAGCAGATCGAGACGATCGCCAAGGTCAATGCCGACGGCGCCAACGTGTACGGTGTGAACTCCACCCCCACCTTCTTCATCAATGGCCAAAAGGCCGATGTGAACGACTGGGCGGGCCTGGAGCCGCTGCTCCAGAAGGCCGGCGCACGCTGATCGACCAGCCATGCAGATAAAACGGCTGCGGCTGACAGGCTTCAAGAGCTTCGTCGACCCGGCCGATCTGCGGATCGAACCGGGGCTGACGGGGATCGTCGGCCCCAATGGCTGCGGCAAGTCCAACCTGCTCGAAGCGCTGCGCTGGGTGATGGGCGAGACCAG
>Ga0307412_10000161_pt1 | contig 47292 bp, 52 predicted proteins | sample DK1Cmetagenome_3_FD_203823 | JGI IMG/M metagenome (GOLD analysis project Ga0307412, IMG submission 203823) | Maize rhizosphere microbial communities from greenhouse at UC Davis, California, United States - DK15-C-1 | ecosystem: Host-associated > Plants > Roots > Rhizosphere > Soil | place: USA...
ATCGTGGGCCAGGTCCTCGGCCTGCTGGCGATTGCGCAGGCGACGGGTCCAGGTGCCGATCAACTCTTCGTAATGCTCGAAAAAGCCGGGTCTGCGGGGCAGCTTGGGGATCATCGCGGCGCGCTGTGGGGACGGGATGTGAATAGTAATGGTTACTATTAATAGGAAGCAAACGCCGCCCGACCGGCTGGCACCAAAATAAAAGTGTGGGAGCGAGCCTGCTCGCGAAAGCGGTGTGTCAGTCAATAACTTTTATTGACGGTCGGTCCGCCTTCGTGTAAGCGCGCGCCGGATTTGGCACCGTCTTGCGCGCCGTTTGGCACTGTTGTTACGCGGCCGGTTTAGGTGTGATGGTCGGCGACAGCGGCCATTCAATGCCAATAGGGAAGTTGGGCTGCTGCTGAATCCTGTTCAACGCTACCCGATAGCGCTTCCACGCAGTAAGCTCAGCCTCTTCTTCCGGTGTCGCTTCTCCCAGGTCGACAGCGTCTTGTAGGGGGGCAATACGGGTAGCGGCATCGATGAGCAGCTCATCACGATCCGCCAGTGCTTTAGCTGCCTGCGCTTCCACCTGTGCCGCCTTATCAAGCTCCCAGCTTCCGTCCTTCCATACGTAGTAAGGACCCGGATAAATCTCCGACGTGAACTCGTCAGGCAGCGGTCCAAAGCTATTCCAGCTGACGGCTTCCCCGTTCGCAATCCGGTAGACGGTTCCCCGACAGTCTGGCACCAGGCTCCAAACTTGCTCGGTGTTGGGTTTATGCACCACGGCAAACCCCGGCTTCGGCTCGGGAGGCTCGTCAATAAAGGCCCTTGCCGGAATGAGCCAATTCTCAGGCTCCAAAGGGTCCGGGTCAGCGAATGTAGGTCCGACGTACTCGCCCGTCTGGGGGTTCGCTTGATAAATCACTAGTTTAGTTTCAGACATGGCCTTGCCTCAGTATTTAATGCACATCAACCGTGCGACGTTCCGTGGGCGTGTTTCTGTGCCCACACGGGGCTCACCATTTGTTCCATCAGTTGTAGGCGCGGATACCTGCTGATAAGTGCCTGCGTTGCTGTAATTGCTTAAGTTGTTGCCCGCATATCCCGAGCCAGCGCCTCCCTGTCCCCACAAGACGCCGTGTCGGTGGCTTTGCATCTGATCCGCTTGGGCAGTGCCAAGAGTCCGTCCTGGGTCAACACCTCGACCATCGTCAAGGCCTCGTATGAATTCGCCTCGACTGTCTGGCAGGTTGAATGTGGTCGTCCCGTTCCCGGCGCCGTACGTTGTCCCTATGACCGCAAAAAGGTCGGCATAGGCCGTGCGGGAGACTGCCGCTCCGTTTTCCTTCAGAAATCCCGGAGGTGCTGAGTAGCCTGAATATTGTATGGACGTACCGACAGGTAAAATGACGTTCGGGTCAAGGTTCCCCGTGTGCCAAAGCTTCCGGGTGCTACCCCAAACGCCAGGCGTACGCCCACCTCGCACATAGATCTCTGGTTCCACAAAACCCTGTCGAAATGCAATCTGAGCGGCATACGAATCATTGCCATAGGGAATGTTTAGTACGCATACGTTGTTGGCAAGTGAAGTGGGACCGTCACCGAAGTAATGAAACCCTCCAGGCAGTCCGATAGCGTCAATAGCGGCCGAGGGTGCGCTTGTACCCCCCAACCCGAACTGACCTACAGCCAGCTTGCCTGCTAACAGATTAGTCATTGTGGTGGCGAAATTTGGATCGTTCCCAAGCGCGCTGGCCAGCTCCTTAAGCGTATCCAGGGCGGCGGGAGAGCTTGCGACCAACGCGGAAACTGCCGCTTGGATAGCAGCAGTTGTTTCGGGCTTGGTAAACGCGTCCGTGATTCCGTAACCAGCGACAGTGGTGGGTTTTCCGGTGATTTTTGACCAAGTACTCATCGCAGTTTGCAAGGCCTGCACGGCCTTAAACACCTGCGAATCATCGGCAGGATTCAGCGTCAGGCTTGCACCTTGAATAAGGTTCACCAATTCACGCTGAATCGTGTTCAGCCACGCGGCGGTAATGAGCGTGGCATCTACGCCTGAGCCTGGACTGCCCTCGGTATATTCACCAGCCCCGTTCGCGGTTGATGTACTGCTTCCTATCTTCTGCATCAGTTGGCTCCGTAACCAAATAGCAAAATGGACTCGGCCGGTTTCATTTGGCTGAGCCTGCACTCAAGTGATTTATTGCCCCAGGACGCCAAGGGATCACCAGCGGCGGCCCTCCCCACGACGGCGCGGCTGATCGTTACGGCTGGGGCGTTTACACGCCATGCGAAGCTCCAATCACCGCCGTAGATAGCATCGCCAGCACGCGCACGACCGGCACGCGCAGGGCGGAACGTGGTGATGGTGATGTCGTAGCCCAGGGACTTCGCTAAGGCGATGAAAAAGGGCTTGCTTTGCCCACCTCGCCCTTGCAACTTGCTGACTACTGCCTGTATTCGTTGTTGGGTCGATTGCTGTACCCCAATCAAACAAGGGTCAGGCAATGCAAGAACGCGTTCCCAATCGGCCAACCCTTTGCCAGAGTCAGGGAAAATCACGCTGTAGGCCGATTCGACTTGTGCGTCAGCTAGCGAGAGCGCATTGGCATCAGCCTCAACGGCGGCGGACAGCTTTGGAGCCGTCCCGTCATAAGAAACGGGCGGCAAAAGCAACCGGAGCTGGTCGGCCAGGCTGCTCATATCAGCAGGCCCAGGGTAATGGTGCCGGGCCTAATCCAGCCGATCAGCGCCGAATCATCAGAGGCGTTGACGTTACCGGTCGGAGCCGTCACAGAGCGATCGACAACGCCCGCCAGGTTGTTGACCATGGCCTCAATCTGCGAGCGCTTGAGAGCTTCGCCAGGCTTCAACGCACCCAGCAATGCCTCATAGGCAACCTGCGCAGCGGATTGAACCTCTGCCAGCGTATATCCACCCGCTAGCTCGACCAGAGCCGTACAGTTGACCGTCCGAATCGTGGGCGCGTAGACCCACACATCCGCGATAACGGAACACTGTTCTTGAATAAACTCCAGGCAATTGGCGATGACCTCGACTGACGGGTTGCCAGTACTGGCGGTGATGACGACGTCGACGGTGCCGCCACCTCGACGCCTCGGGATGACCAGTGCGTCCGCTACACCGGCCACACTTCTAGCCCACCGCTTAAAGTCATAGGCGGCGCCCCCGGCCGGGGGCAGTTGAATAATGTCCAAGAGGCGAGCAAGCAACGCCTCTGGCTTTTCCTTATCTTCACCTCCGGTTGTCGGCCCGATGAAGATTGCCGCCGAGTCCATCCCCAGTGGTGGGCTCACAAGAATTACCGCGCCGGAAAGATTGTTGAGGCCAGTCCCCAGACTCTCTGCCCTGGCCTGGACGGTCGCTGTGCCACCTATGCCAATTATCACGCTGGAAAGCGTGGTAAACCGTTCACCAGTGACTACGTGCGTGATTGTCGAGCCTTGCAACAGCTCAACCCCCGCAACGCCTTTCAGCTCCACCGTACCCGTCGAGGCAACGGCCTCTTTACGTGGCACGCCTCTTATCGCAGCGGTTCGGACCAGCTCGTCTTCGTCTGCTGTATCAGGGAATATCTGGCGATACGTCCACGCGATCTTCTGATACAGCCCTTCAATAGCAGCGGCAACCGCTGCCGAGCGAACGTAGTTATCACTGTCGGTGCCGATATCGGCTTCGGCTTGGAGGTTGCGAATGTCCCGGAGAATGCCGGCCAGGATTTGCTCCAGCGAGGGGGCGGAAAAGGCCATGTCAAATCACCCTTACAGGTTGGCGAAACACCTGCGGATTGCCGGTGGCGTCGATGATGTCGATTTGCAGCTCAAGCCAGCCGTTGTGGGGCTGCTCAGCGGTGATGGTGATCTTCTTGGCGCGGCCGTCATCCAGCAGAGGCTGGAGCGCTTGCTCGGCGTATTGCTTGGCAAGGATGCCAACCCGAGGACGGTCTTTTTCGCGGCGAAGTTCATGCAGGCGGGAACCCAACGCGGGATCAGCCCACCAGGTTCCAAGGGGAGTCATGAGGCGGATGTAGACGGCATTTGCCAGCGTATTGATACGCTGGCCCGTCAAGTCGCCAGTGGTGGGGTTTATGCCTGCGTCCATAGGCAGGCATGGTGCAGCGCTGTGCGCTGGACAGGACTTTCAGGGCGATTTAAGGTTCCAGGACGGGCACAGGAATGTCTAGTGAGACGAGCTTGTTGAGTTCGCTCTTATGGCAGTTGAAAACAATATCTGAAAGATCGCCAATGTTGAGCGTGCGGGCATCATTCCCTTTAGATCCATCCCACGCGAAAATCCTAAACTCTCTCTGGTGACTGAAGCTGCTGGCTTTTCTCAGAAAAGCTTCGTCTCCTTTAAACGTGCCGCTAAAGGTGTTCGGATCGTAGTACTCAACTAGGCCATAATTCGAGCGATTTTCGGTCAGCCCATCAAGGGTGCTGTCCACGCGAGAGAAAAAACGGTCCAGACCGAAAATGACGGAGCAATAATCGCCTAGGTCGCCTTTGTCGACGTCGAGCATTGCTTCAGATCTGATCATTTCAAGAGTTTTGGCAGAATCATCATTGCAATAGAGTGCCGACATGCAATAGACGTGATACTCGTCGTGATGGTGATAACCGAGTCTTAGCGGGCCAGCGAGTCCTTCAATCTTGAAGGTCTCCCCAGTCTCATTGTCTTCAATTGTCATTTTCACATCTTCAGGCTGAAGCCATCCCGTTAGCCCTTCGTGTCTATCCCCAATATTGCATTTGTCCTGCTCTTCGTACTGCCTGAAATACTTCAGACGATTCATGTACAAATTGCCGCGCAAAAAATCCTCGCGATGCGACTCCTGCTTGAAAAAGCGGACAAGTGCGTAAAGGGTAGCTGCCATGCTGTGCTAACTCGACGGGAAACCGGCGCCCATCGTAACCAGAAATTCATTGCGCTGGCGATGGCTTTGGGCCGCCGCCATGGTCGTGTTGATTGTAAAGATCACGATCTGCCTGCATGGTCCGCGCATGGTCGGCGATTTCGCCATCAGCCTTGATGCTTCCCTCGTTATGCTGGTCTCCAGACATCTCAACTAACGGAGTCTCAAACCGCACCTTCATCCCAGCCTTAACCACCAGCGTGTCGGTGACGATCTCAACCACCCGCCCACGCTTCAAATGCACGCAATCCCCCTCATCGGTATAGATCGACACTTCGCCGTCCTGGAGCGCGATTCTGTAGCGGCCATCCTCACTTGCGGCGACGATGGCATGTTTGCTGTTCCCACCCACCGGAATAACCAAATACTCGGCCCCCGGCAACGGTGCCGAGCTGAAGCCATAGTGCTGGAACAGCTCCCCAGTCACCGATTCGCCGGACAAACCCTGCATGTCCACGCCAATCAGCTTGCCATGGCTGTTACGCGCCGCGACCGCACGAAACGGCAGCCGTATATTCGACATGAAGCGGCCCACTTGCTCGCGAATCAATCCCCCCATATTTCTCATCACAGCCCCTTAACCATTTCGATGAAGGCCGCGTCTTTATTGACCTTGCCTTTGTGCTTCTTCTGCTTCACGCCATCGAGCACCCACATCTTGTCCTCCCGCAAGCGCAGCTCGGTAATAGCCCCTTCGCCACGGGACAAGCGCAGCGTGCGAGCCATCAGAAAATACGTGGCATTCAGTTCGTGGGGCTCGCTACGGACGATGACGCGCTGGCCCGGTGTCCAGACTTGGCCGTTGTCGGCCCGGTGCCCCTCCACGATGGCGCGGATCTCGAAACCCTCCAGGCGGCTGTCAGCCAACAGCTTGCGGGCGCGGGTGGTGGCCATGTCCTGGTTCTCGCTGGCGCTATCGATGATGACCTTGGGTCGGAAGATCCCACGGCGGGCCAAGGTTTCGTCCTGGATGACCGAACGCAAGTGGGAACGCTTGGTGTCGAGCCCATCATTGTCGTACTGCCCGTGCTGGCCAAGGACAGTGATCTGGCTAAACCGGTTGGCGATGGAACGGCGAACGCTCAGGCGTTGAACGTTGTTGCCGACGCCATCCTCACGCATGATCAGCGCACCGACGGGTGGCGTGTTGTAGTCGGGGCCACCAACGATCAAGCGTCCGTCGGGCTCGACCCATGGCCATAGCCCATTCGCCTCGGCCACCTGGAGTAACGCCTCCCAAGCTGTTTGGCCTGGCTCTATCTGAATGCGGCGCCGGGTCTTGGCCTGGTCGGCGCGAATCTCGACCCGGTCAATGCCCAAGGGCTTAACCACCTGGTCGAGGATCTGAGCCAATGACGCTTCGCGCATCGACACGAACGGCGCCGAGCAGTCGACCAGGGGCGCAGCACGGTCGCGTCCATTGATGCGGATTGAAATACCCTGACGCGAAACATCATGCTCGAACTCGTCCAGTTGCCCCGTCATCACGCGGTCGCTGCCCAGGGTCAGAGAACACGGCGCGCCTTCCTTCAGCACGGACGGCAGCCGTGTAGTGTTTTTGGTGTACAACTCCAGCTCAAAGGCATCCGAAGGTGTGAGCAAGTCGGACTCAACCGACCAGCCGTCCCAGGTGTCGTGGGCCAGCCCACCAATGGCGAGGCGGATCGGTGCCGTTTGGTCATTCTGCGTAGGCACGTAGCACCCTCCCGGCCGGAATGTTGTGAGGGGTATTCAGGTCAGGATTGAGACGGATCAACTCAAGGGCGCGGGTGTGGTCGCCGTACCAGCGATGGGCCAATAGCCGAAGGCTGGCCGGGGTCTCGACCAACCGCTCAACCATGGGGGGGCTTTGCAAGATGACCTGGCGAGCGCGGGCCTGTATCAGCGCGGCGGTGTTGCGCAACGCTTCGATGATGGGCCGCGAGGTCTCAACGTCATACAAGCGCCGCTGAAGCAGGATTGCGGACTGGACCAACGAGCGCACTAGGTTAACCAGGCCTTCCAATTCCACCGGACTGAGCGTTGGATTTTGACCTTCGTCCTCGATGACGATGGCCACGGCCTGGGCGTGTGCGGCCGCCAGTTCGGTGATGACCAGCACCACCAGGGCGAAGCCGCTACTTTCCACCGGATCGTCAGGCATACCGTCGGGCAACAGGTCGGCGTCTGGCGCATTCCCCTGGCGAGCGCTGATCAAAAAAGCGTTGCCCGCTCGCGCCGCCTGAGTCGTCAGGCTGGCACCGCCAGGAATACTGGCCGGGATGCCAGACATCGACAGTAATGCAGTCGATGAACTGGGTGTACTGCCCTGGACAGCGCTACGGATCTGCGTCGGAGTACGGAACAGGTCGACCAACGGATCGTAGGCGGCCGAAGGATGTTTGGCCATGGAGGCAACACCGGAGACTATGCCAAGAATCTGTGAGCGCAGTTGCTGCACACGGAGGAAAATACCGGGCAAGCCCAAGGCCTTTTCTATCAGGCCGACCCAACCGCCACCGATCCAGGATTGAATCTCGCTGACCAGGGAATCGATACGGCCGAACAAATCGAAAACGCCGTCCTGCCAACTGGCTTGCTCCTCCACATCAGTGATGCCGATGTCGACGAATTCGAACTGACGGACAAAGAATGGCAGCTCCGGCGTGTCCTCCAGAAACAACAGGCTGACCAAGGCCGAGTCGGGGCCGTCTGCGTTGTGTTTAACCTCCCAAGTCTGGGTAACGACACTAACGCTGCCATAAATGGGATGGATCAGCTCCCCGGGGCCTGGAGTGTCCAAGGCTCGCAAGATGTTCTGTAATTCCAACTCATAGTTGACGCCAAACACTACGACTTGCATCTGAAAACGTCGGGCTCCGCGCCCTAGATCCCTGACGCGGTCTCCATCCTTAAAGGGCGTGCCGTGCTCGGCCAAAGCCCGTTGAGCCTGGAGACTTTCTTCGACAACCTGGAACGGCACCCCGCGAAAGGAGGCGTCCAGTAAGGTTTCCGCCCAGCTCATTGGCCGCGCCTCACTTGCAGGTCAGTACGGCGCTCGACTTCGGCCTGGATCATGCGTGAATCCGACCGAACCTCAATCACCAATGGTTTGTCCAGGAGCTGTTGCAAGCGCGCTACGGCTGCTTGCGTATCAGCCCCAGCGCCAACGGCACGATTGGCAACGCCAGCCGCCCAGGCGTTCGCGCCTGCGACAGATGTGCCCGAAGCAGTGAGTCCCGTTTGTTGATGTGCCAAGCGCTGGGCCTGGCTCGACAACCAGTCCTGAGATTGGCCAGGATTCTGCCCGGCCAGCGCAATGCGGTTGCTATAGAACGCTGATTGATAGGCACGCTGCCCGTCGTCCAAAAGCTTGTTCCTTGCAACCATGGCCAAACGGTCTTCGTCAGTGTTCTGGCCGGTCGAGCCGCTGAGTTGGGTTGCACTGGCGCCAAGCGCAATCGGTGCCAACCATGGCGCAATAAAACCACCAGGCTTGCCCTTCCCAGATGAAGAGGCGCCACCGGGGACATCAGGCATTCCGACACCAGGTTGCATGTTGCCTGGCCAGTTAGTCACAAACACGGAAGTGACGCCCGTGGCTTCCTCTAAGACCTTGCCGACCGCTATGTTCTTCAGCGTCTCCGGCCCACCCATCACCCTGTTCAACAACGCACCTGCACCGGCTTTGGCACCACGCCCAGCGTAATAGCCACCCACGCCCAATGCCGCACCGCCCGCGAGCATTTGCTCGCCCGATAAATTCAAGTCATCGAGCAGGTAGCTCCCCATGTCAGCGAAGGTTTTATTAATAGGCGTTGCCATCCGGTCGATGGCCTCACCCAAACTGGCTTTCATTCGGGCAGCCGTACCGCTGGCACTATTCGTGTTTTCTTTCAGGTCACTGTTGAAGATTGGTTCGGCTTTCTGAAGTGTGGTTGCGCCGTTGCGGAAGTCGTCCAAGCGCTCGCCGGTCAACATGCTACGCATACCGCGCACAGTGTCCTGATCCATGCCCTTGAAAACGACGCCCATAAACTTTGCGCGTTGCTCATCGGTTTTCATTGCGCTGTACTTACGCTTCAACTCTTCAAATACAGCGAGCGGGTTCTTTGATGTCCCGTCTTTGTTGAAAAAGCCAACGCCGCTTGAATTGGTGATTTGGTCTCGGTATTGCTTATTACTGAATACGCGAAGGGTGGATTCGGCCAAGGTCCCCAGTCGGTCCGGCTGTTGCTCTACTTTGGAAAGAGCTTCAGTGAACGCAAGCGCTTGCTCAATCGACATGCCTGCGGCTGATGCAACACCGCCGATCTTTGGAAACAGATCGGAGAGATGTTCAAGCTCTGCCGTACCGAGGCGGCCCGCGACGGTCATTTTTTGCAAAAGGTCGAGGGCCGCACCGCCCTTGTTCAAATCGATGTTAAAGGCGCTGGCAGCCGCGACAACGGCCTTACCCAGGACGGCGGAATCTGCACCCGTGATAGTGGATGCCTGGCCAATCGCGTTGGCAGTCTTTTTTGCTGGGCCATAATCCATGCCCGAGGCAATCAAGGTATTGAAGCCAGAGTCCACACTTTCGCGGCTCAGACCATAGTCCTTGGCGATCCTAAAGCCTTCGTTCTTCCAATCGTCCTTCTGCTCTGGCGACATGTTCGCCGTTTGCTTTGTGCGGATTAACTGACGATCTAAGCGAGCACTGCCGGTCAAACCGGCCACGGCGCCTATGCCAACCCCAAGACCTGCCAACTGCCCTTGAGCGCTCGACCCTAAAGACTTAATTCGATCAAACTCTTTGCGAACGCCTGCTGCGACAGCCTTAAGCGTCTGGAGGTTGCGGCCGCCGTTCTGCGCCAGACGACGGAAAGCTGATTCGGTGCGCTCGACGCTTTGACGAAGCGGCTGCACACCCTGACGATCCGCGCTCGCGGCATCGGCCTTGATGTCTCGCGCAGCCTTGCGTCCAGCGTCGGCCATCGCTTTGAGTTCGTCCTTGGTCTTGTTGATCTCTAGCCGAGTCTGCGAGCCCGCTTTCGCGGTTTCGCGCATTGAGTTTCGAATGACTTGGTAACTCGCTGCGCCAGCCTGGCCGACCTTCGAAATGGCCGCTCCTGCCTTCCAACTTTCATCGGCCAGTGACTTCGCGCCTTCCTTCCCAGCCTTACGCAGATCGCGGTTTAGCTGCTCGATTTCGCGGCGGCTGTTTCCCGAGTGGGCTTGGATACGGAGCGCAACGCGCAAATCAGAACTCATCAAACACTCCAGAGCGTCTTACAGATACAAGAAAGGCCCGGTATCGAGCCTTTGAATCATTTAGCGGCAGGCAGCTTTTTACGTTGCCGTTTGCTCACGTACCGCGTGGCTTTGGGCTTACCTACGATCAGGTCAATACGTGCGTCGATCTCCGGCCGAGTCATCCGCCGAATTTCGTCTAGGCGATAACCTGCCCTGACGAGTCCATGTTCGATGCGTCGCCAATCGGCGATGCCGCGCTCGGCGGCGCGAGCTTTTTTTCCAACGCGGCATCGGCATCGGCGAGTAGGCCAAGATCGCTTTCGGTCAGCGCTACGCGCAGTAGATCCGTTGTCAGCGCCTCGGCTGGGATATCACCCAAGGAAAGAAGCTGGCGGCGATACACATCGACCGTGATCAATTGCATCGGCCCATGAGGGTAGAGTTCTTGGGCGCCGATCAGATCTCCGGTGACAGGCGTTCGTAGGGTAAAACGCTTATGGCGCACACCTGCGTAATACACACCGACTTGCAGCTCACCGCTGATCGTCAAACCATCCCACTCTTTGTTCGATTGCTCAGTCATCCCCTCACTCCGTGTAGTAGTTCAATGCGGCAACGGTCAGGTCGCGGGTGGCTTCGCCTTCGACCTGGTACTTACTGCCCATCTCCAGCAGCGAGCAACCGGTCCAGGTCTGGCGCTTGCTACCGCCATCCTGCGGATAAATCGTGATCTTGGCGTCCATCAATGCACGCCAATCCGGCTCGCCCGACTTGGGAATGGCCACCGAGATTTTCAGCTCATGTTCTTCGATACCTTTCGCCGTGCCGGAAGCGCGACCGGTGCGGTTCATGGTCTTGATTACCTTGCGCCCGGTCTTGAGGCTCGGCTCCACGCTGACCACCTCGTAATCGGTGCCGTTGATTTCCAGGACGATTTGTCCCACATAGTTATCAGCCATCTAGCGTTACCTCTTACAAGAGCAGATCGATGCGACCTGCAAACACATGCAGGCCGTTGACGACATCGGTGGGAATGGAAGCGTTGAGACGGCTCACGTCCTGGAGCGAGCGCTCGACCACCAGGCCGTCAGCGTTGGCCTCCACCTCTTCGATGATCTCCAGCTCTTCCAGTTTGAGCAGCACGTCCAGTAGCTCGCCGCGCACGGCGTCGGGCGTTTTCTTGGAGAGTTTCGAGCGAGGGAAGCGCAGGCGGATACGCTCGCGGCACGCATTGCGCACGTAGTACAGGGTGCGCATGGTGGTCAGATCGAGCAGCGACACGTCCGTCGCACCGGCTGCGGACTTGGTGTAGGTCGTGACGGCGCGCACGATTTGAATCACATCACCGGCCGCTACTTCCAGCGGCGTGACGCCGTTGGCCAGCGCGGTTTCCTGCTCGGTGCGGCCGAGACGCTGGGTGATGGTCGGCACCTGAACGCCCTTCAGCACCAGGGTATTCAATGGCCGGGCCGGATCTTCCTCCGAAGCAATCACGGCGGCGTAGGCGGCGGCCACCTGACGCGCTGTCGAGGTGGTGCCCGGCAGAACGGCCAAAGTGATCGCGCCCGAGTTCAGCGAGGCGGCCAACGTTGTCGCGGCGGACAACGTGCTGGTCAACGCCGCCACACCGATGATGCTTTGTTGCTCGATAGAGTCGGTGTAAGTCTGGATATGCGTTCGCAGCGCAGTCAGGGCAGTTTGGCTGAACCAGGCAGGCACCAACAGCGTGTAGCCACCCAGCGCCGTGGCATCCAGCGCGGCGGTAATGTTTGGCTCGGCATCACCTTCAACCACAACGCCGACGGCTGAGATAGCCACGTAGCGATAGGCGCCAATCGCGGCAGCGACCATCTCTTCGGCAACCGGCCCAAAGAGCTTTCCTGCCTCGGTGGCACTGTAGACCTGGATTGGTACGTGCGGCGCCGCCGTCGCGTCGGCACCAAGCGGAACAATCAGGCAAATACTCTGCTTGTTAGTCGGCAGCGTACGCACGGCAAGACTGGTGTTGAACTCAAAATAGGCCCCCGGCTTACGGATCGAGGCCGGGATAGTGTCAAAGTCAATGCTCATTCGACGGGCTCCTGTGCGGGTTGTTTGGCACTGCTGCGAGGCTTCTTGCTAATGAGCAGTTCGCCCGCCGCAATTCGTCGACGGTAATAAGAAGTGTCCGGCACCTCGACCGAGTCAGCAGGTGCCGCCTCAATCTGTTGATACGGATCTTTTTCCATGGGCACCCGATGACCAGGCGCGGCAACTACGTGCATTACACGTCCCTCAATTCGATGTTGTCGGTGGCCACCGGCTCGGGGTTATCCGAGGGCGAGTGGTACGCCAGATTGATGCCCAACAGGTCCGGCAAGGCCTCGGCTGGTTTCTGCCAATCCAGTTCAATCAGGAATGATTGGCCCAGGACAGACAGGTGGTCGCTCGATAGCTTGCCGTTGACCAGGTTGGATAGTTCTGTAGGGCGGACGGCGGCGCGGTTTTCCCATGGCTGCCAATCCACCAGTTGATGCATGCAAGCCTCCCAAAGCGCGTAGCTGCCGATATCGGTCGGCGTCGTCCCGCGCCGGGTCTCTCGTTCACCGCGAGGGTGACGAGTGGCAATGACCAGGCGGAACGTGATCGGCACGCTGTAGCGCCCTTGGGCAGAGCGTTTAAATGTCACCTTCGGCACCATCACCAGCACCGCCGGGCAACGTTTGAGCAAGCCGGACAACAGATCGGGGTCACTCAATTCGCCGCCATAACTTTCAACGGCCAACTTGGGCAGCTTGGCCTTCAGCTCTTTAAGCCGTGCCTCGATCAGGTCCTCCAGCTCGCCCAGCATTACAGCGCCCTCAAGGTGCGACGGCTCATAAGCCGGGGTTGGCTGCTGACTTGTAGCCCGGACTGGCCACCGTCACCGGCGCCGCGCTCCTTGTCCTCGGCTGCCAGGGTTTCCAGGCGCTTTATGATGTCCTTGTAGAGCACGCGCACTGTCGAATCCTCCTTCCCGGCGTCGTCGTACAGGTGGTAGCGGGCAATCTCGGCCAGGTCGTCAGTGACCCATAGGGGCGCATCCTCTCCGGTCGGGCGGAAACGCAGGTAAAACGAAACTTCACTGCGGGCCCTGGTCACGGCGTCGGCGATCCTGGCCAACGTCGCAACCGCAATAGCGATGTCTTCGGCAGGCCAGTCATCCAGCGGCTGACCTGACGCAGCCGCTGCCAGCAGCTCCGGCTCAATGGTCCGCCCGTCATCCGGCGCCGCCACCTGGGAAATGTCGCGGGCACCAAAGCGGATCAGGAGTTGGGTAGCCGATGGCAGCGTCAGATTCATTTGCCGTCGGCCTTGGCTTTGGTGGGGCGGGCTTTCTCAGGCTTAACAGGCGCTTCAACAGCAACCGAGCGTGCAGGCGAATCGTCCGCAGTCTGACCATCTACCGAAACCTGGCCAGGTCCCTGAGCATTCGGTCCTGGCTCGCCGTCGCCCAAGACTTGAACGACGGTGTCGACCACTGCATCACCCACAGGTGCAGCGTTTGCTTGAGGCGCTTGCGACTGGCTTGTTTCCAAGGCGTCGGGCGCTTGCGATAACGGGGCTTGCGACAAAGGTTCATTGACCTGCTCCTGCACCTGGTCGAATTCATCCTCCGCATAGGCGATGATCAATTGCGGCTCCTTGCTCAGCGCCTCCAACTGATCTTCCGTGAAGAAGTCATCCGCATAATTCGTCGGAGTGCTGGGGTGGGCGATACCGCAACGACGGAAGCCGTCGCGCTTGGACGTGATAACAATCGTCATGGCGCCCCCTTATCCCAGCCAGCTCGGCGCCAGCACTTCGGCAGTGCCTGCCCATTCGTTGCCGTTATCCGCGTCCTTGACCAGGATCTTGCGGGCCGTGCCTTCCAGTTGGGACGGAACAACCAGCAGTCCTGGATTGATGCCCAACGGGCGGCCACCGTCGGCTTGAAAATTCTTCATCGCGGCACGGGCGGCGCCATAGGTCTCGGCGGTCAGCGGCTCTTTCGAGCAGTAGGCGAATTGCCAGAAGCCAAAGCCCACATTGACGCGAGCGTCGACGCCATAGCGGTATTCGTCGCGCATGAACACCTGTTCATCGTCCATGCTGGTCATTGCTTTGAGCGCGTATTGGCGACGGGTCTGGAAGATGATCGGCTTGATTGCACGACTGACATCGAGCAGATACCAGGCAGGACCGGTGCCGTCTTTGTAGTTGCTGACCGACACAGCAGTACCGGTGCCGTCGGTTTCCGGGTAGACAGGGTGATCGGCATCGAAGAAATTTTGGCCGTCATAGCATTGCGTGGTCAGTCCGGCTTTCAGCAGACCAAACACCAGCTCGTCGGGGTGGGCGCTGGAGGCTCGGCCCATCTCGGCGAACAGCGGCTTGTAGACGCCGATCTCATCGTCTTCGATAGCGTCGCGAGGAACGCCCACCGACGACTCGAACTTTTTATTGGTGATCGAGTAGCCGTGCGCCGCCATGTTCTTGAGCACACGGTCGCCGATCCACTCGCGGAAGGTCGGGAACTGACCCAGCCAGCCGTAGGTGTTGCTGGCAGAGGACGACGGCACAGGCGTAGCGATGCGCTTCCAATCCGTCGGGGTAGTCGTCTGGGCGTTTTGGAACTCTGCCTTGAACGCGGTAAACAACGCCGCCAAGGAGCTAGAGGTAATGATCATTGAGTGCTTCCTATATAGAGGGACGGATTACGCCTTGCCCTTGATGAACTCGGCTTCGCTCATACCCAGCAGCGCGGCGACCTTTTGCTCTTCGGCGTTCAGCGCCGTAGCCGTGTTGTCGGGTTTGCGTTCGCCCAAGTTGCTGGCAGCGGCAACTACCGGCGCCGCCTCGACAAAGGCCTTGAAGCGGGCCAGGCCGGTTTCGTCGTGGCAGGCGGCGCGGTGGTACTCGACAGTGGCTGGGGTAATCTTCCCGGCCTGGGTGGCGGCAGTGATCAACGCGTCGACAGCCTTCTCGTGGTCGGCTTTCTTCTGTGTGGCCAGGGCCTGTTCGGCGTTAATGGCGCGGCTCTCCAAAGCGTTGTAATCCGCCCGAGGGACGAACTGCTCCAGGTTGGGCCGCTCGGCGTTCATTGCCTGGGCAGTGGTCTTGAGTTGCGTGGTGGCCGCGATGGCCTGTTCTTCGGTGGCGGTTTCGGGCAAGCCGAGCGCGGCCAAAAGCGCAGGTGAAAGCTTCACAGGCGAGTTCTCCAGGGTTTCTTGGTTGAGGGCTGTCAGCAGGAAGTTGGGTTTGTTGGTCAGCCCGGCGCTGACCAGGCGCACGATGCGCGTGGAATCGGATTCGTAGTCGAAGACGGGAGAAAGGAAGCGGTACTCGCGATTGACGATCTGATTGGCACCGCGGGGCGTCCAGGCGACAAGCCCCCACAGGCCGCCGTCCCGGATTTCTAGTTGCTTGATCCAGCCAGCGGCCGGGGCGTCTTCGCCTTTAGTGGCGCGATGCTGGGTGGCGTGCTCCCAATCAATGGGCAGGTCGATAGCGCGACCGGTGAAGCTGGATTGCACCAGCAACCCGGCCTGCTCATCGAACAGCCATTGCCGACCGTCACGGCCAGAGACCTTTGGGCCTGGGGGGATAAGTTCGACCCACTCAGGCGCCTGGCCGTCAGAGACGGCGGCGGATAGGTCGGTGTTGAGGGCGAGTTGTGTTTTCATGCCGCCATTTTTGGTGGCATGAACAAAGACATATATATCAGGAGGATTTAAGGTTTTATGGGGTGAGACTTGGGACTTCCCTATAAGCTCAAAATAAGCTCCACCGCTTCAGTGGCTGCTTGAGCAGGACTCTTCTTCCCTATGATTTTTGAAGGCGCATCCATAAACATCACTGGCTCTTGTTCGCCTCCTCCCAGAGCGTCATCGACAAAAATTTGAACGGATTTTTTTCCGCAAAGAGAACTATTCAAGGTATCGCTGACGCCTTGACTAAAATTTCTGCCCCGGGTTGCTAAAACAAACGCAAAATCCGCAAACTTCACGTAGGGGTCGTCGGACTGCCCCCCATCAAACAGTATGACCCCAGCTGTTTCAGTTTGTATCTGCCGCCTCTTCAGCTCATGAGTCAATGAGGCTTCGATTAATTTGATCTCTTTGTTATCTGTAAGCTTAATGATTACGCCGCGAGTTTTATTCGAAGCTTTGTAATTGAAGTTATAAGGTTCTAAATCATCTTCTGAATAGCATGATTCAATGAAGGTGACCCCCAACGCAGTGATTTCCGTTTTGGTGATCAACCCCCGCCCAATGAGCGCTTCCAGAGCCAACTGAGAAATGGTATCGGTTTGAACGTGAGTGAGAAAATCTCTGGGGTGAATGAGTTTGTCATTCTGACCTATGCATGAATACCTTGTCGCGATGTAGGTTTCGCGCAAAATTTCTAGGTGTCCAAAAGCCAATTCTTTCAGCGAGTGTATGAAGTGACGCCTATAAGTAACAGGTACTAACTGACGTGCTATTGAGCGAGTGAGATTTGCATAGGGAGTGGTCTTTTCTTCTTCGATGTCTGAAAGGCAGGAGTCAAGTAAAGCGTGAAAATCGGCTGCGTGCAGCTCAGCATGCATCATGTCTTGATCAACAACACCTTCTCCAGTAAGTAAAGTGCGGCAATATTCGTTGAACCGTTTTTCGTTCCGCGCCCATAAATAATCGCGAAAGGGTTCTGCGCCGATTTTTATCGCTTCGTACAGAGCATTTGCACCAGGCGTCAGGCTGACTCCAAGCTTAAATGCGAGGTCAGCTAGCTTAAGAACAGGTTTGGCACCGCCTTTCTTAGACAGACCAGCAGCACGGACTAAATTTTTCTCCACATGACACCTCGTTCCCTGGCAGCTCGGTTTTTCGCATTTTAGCGGAATCTAACGCAGCTCTAACGCCCCGTGACAGCAAAATGCGAAGGTTGGTACAGATCATGTGCAGCAAAGCCTCTACCGCTCTCCACGTTATCTTCCGTCTATCGGCTCCAAACAATAGTCACGGATGAGGAGAACCACCTCCGTTTCATCATCGGATGACAACCCAAGGTATGGCCGTGCGGGTATGTCTCCCCAAGGAAGGGGGTGACCTCCTGAGCTACCCGAAGTACCCTTTCTCTGCCCGAACTGGTGTATAGCTCCATAGGGTCGGTCCGTACCTAAGGCCAGTTCATTATCGCTGACGCTATGTCGCATGGTGTCCTGAAGATATCCGTCCTGTCGAAGGATCTTGCTTGTTTTCTTCCTAACCAATGTGGACGGAGCCAACGGCGCCCAGGGAGAGCCATCAGGAGCAACCTGACGCCTGAATCTATCGTCCGTCGATTGGTGCAAGTATTCGGCGATGTCCAGGAGGGGCGTCGTCAGATCCCCGAGGCGCCCCACCAGCTCTGTGAGCGCAGCCCCCGTCCGGCTGTCGTCCAGCTCCACATTAAGCATTGCACCAGCCACAAGCACCTCCTACTATCTATTCAGCCCATTGAGTGAGCAGTCCCCGCCAGGACCTCCAGGCCTACACTCAGGGTCTAATCGCGTGTGGCGGCGCGCGGTTTTATTTCTGCTCAATCTGCGGGCGGCGATACAAGCGAACCCCAATCCTCAGTTGTTCCAGGTAGTCGGGATCATTCGCCTCTGGTGAAAACGTCGTTACACCGTCCCAGCCATCATCCCCCACCTCGAACACCGACAGCGCCGGGACAGGCTCGCCATCGACTTGATAGCGCGAGATGTAGCGACGGCGCACGACGGCCTTGTTCCTGGAATAAAGCCACTCCAAGCGCACCCACACCTCGTCGGGATCTTTAATCGCGTCGGCCAGGAGCAACAGCTCACGAACGTGACCGCGCTTGCGGATCTTCAGAGCGCCGGTTTTGGCATTGGTGAACAACTCGCGTCCGATAACTACGGCATCTCCCGTCACGTCTTTGAACACCACCGGCTTTGCGTCGGTAGCGCCGAACTCGCCAAGGAATCGTTCTACATACTCCGAGTCGCTTAAGCCCGTCGGCAACAGCCGGTCCGGCGCCATTTCCCGCGCCGCAGGCAACGTACCTGGTGCGCGACGGTTCGGCAGTCCGGCACCCTGAACACTACTTGCACGCGCTCCGGGATCAGGCAGAGGGTCATAGGCTCGCAGCGGCGGAACAGCCGCATTCAACCGAGATTGACCGGGCGCGTAGTCGAAGCCGGGATCAATGCCTTTCGGCACCTGGACCACTCTAGGGCCGTTCGGACTATTAACGCCAATGGTCCTGTTTTCGTATTCAATAACCGGCGCAGGCCCCACCGTCAGCCCTTGCCGATCAACGTCTCGCTGACTCAGCATGAACTTTTTGCACTTGCAGCCCCAACCATTTTGCGGGCTGTGAGTAGCCCACCAAGGATCTTCCAGCGGTAATACCGTGCCATCCCATGCCAGATGCTGCGGCCGAGGGTGCGCGCTATCTCCGTGACGATAAATACCAAAGGGGCGACGCTTGCGCAGCTCAGGGTCCGCCATCTGCGTTTCGCGGCCAGCGTTATAGGACTGGCGCAGGTTTGTTTCGTAAATCACGCGGGAGCGCCAGCCTCGGCCGCCGTTGTACTGCCATCCATGTTTCCCAACGACCTGGTCGAAGTCCTTTCTAAATTGTTCAAGGGTCAAACCCTGGCTAATCGCCTTTTCAACGGCACCGCGCATATCACTAAGCAGATCCCGCTTCATCGTCCCGGCGACGACAAAAGCCCAGTCATGCTCGACGTTGTATATGTCCGTCCAGGCGCGAGTAGGTATATCCGTCTTGCCTTGCAAATATTCGATTTGCTCTTTGAAAGGGAGGGAACCGTGAGAAATACCCATGTGCTATACCAATGGTTCAGCATCAGCAGCTAGCGATGCACTTATCGAAAGGAAACGGTCATGGAACACACCCCGCCTATGAAATTCAGCAATTTGGGTTTTTATCCCCGATGCCCGCACTGCAAAAACGATGACAAGCCTGACATCCGAGTAGCTATTGATGATTATCTTCATGGCGCAAATGGTCCGTATGAGGTGGTGTATTGCAACCATTGCAAGGCGTTTTTGGGTTGCAGCCTGACCAATACCCAACTCGCCTCGTAGCTACTTAAAGCCCCCGTAAAATGTCATTCCGTCCAGCCAGGCTGGCAGCCGCCAGCCCATCGGCGATCATGTCCGCCAACTGAGCTGTGTTCATCATTGGATAAGTTTCAATTAACCGATCCCGAAACTCTTCCAAGCTATTGACGGTGTCGAGCAGTTCCTTGATCTGTTCGACCATGTCATCCAGTGGGCCTGTCACAGCCCGTTCTAACGTTCGCACCTGGTTATCCACGATGTCCGGCACTGCCGCTGGCTTGGCTGATGCCTGCTCACGGTTTGTTGCCTGTGCCAAAGCTGGAGAAACGACGGGCGCTGGCACGCCCAGCAGTTCCGCCCCCGCCGCAGGCTCTGGAATGTTGAGTTTGTCCCGAATAACCGATTGCTCGACCTTCAGGCCCAGTGGCACTAGATCCTTTAGCGCCTGTATCAGAATCTTCGAATCTTCCGGCTGTGGCACGTCCAGGATGAGACGCGGGTAAGGTCGACCTGGTGCAAAGTTCAGGTCGCACCAGGGCCGGACGAAGTACCGCTGCAGGGTGTTGGACTCGGCCTTCGCATCCGCTTGCAAAAGGTCGAGCCGTACCTCGTTGTGGACGTTGGCCTGGGCCTGGCTGGAGCCGTCGTCGGTAGACATGGTTTGCCCGACCACCGCCTTACTGACCTGTTTGTCCCACCACTCGGCCAAGCCTTTGAAGAAGTCGCCCGCGCCCGTGACGTTGGCGGCCTGAGTGAAGTCAATGCGCATGCTGTCAGGAATGACGGCGGCGGCATCGCTGCCGAGGTTGGCCACCGCCGACATGAGCGTTGCAATGTCCTCCTTACTGGCACCTGGACCGTAGCGACCAACGCGCATAGGCATGCCAAAGATGTCGGCAAAGCCCATCCAATCCTTCCAGGTCCAGGCCTTGCACATGTAGCCAACAGCCGCGAGACGCGCCAGCCCGCCCCGGATCGGCAGGCCTGAACGGATGCGCGGCAGGTGGACGATGAACTTATAAGGCGCCAACGCTACGCCGTCGACGGGGTCAGCCTCGTCGAGCAGGCGGAGTTCCCGGCCAGTATCACGGTCGAACTGAAAGAAGCGCTGGTCGCGGGGTTCAAAGCGCGATGGATTCCAGGTCTTACCGCTGCGGTCCCACATGATTTCCGACACGGCGTAGCCCTTGCCCATGGCGTCGGTCAGGTCGGCTTGCAGCTCGCCAAACTCGGGCGAATCGACTATCTCTTTCAGCGCGTCGGCCCGACGGATGTCCTCGGCGTCGTCGCTCGCAGCTTCAACCCGGATGTTCAGGCCAGCCACCGCCAGCTTGCGTGTGCCCAGGACCGAGGCGTAGTGCAGGTCGCGTTCTTCCATTTCCTCGGCCAGCGTGAGGTAGTCATGGGCCGAGCCTTCGGAGGCGGCTTGCAGGATATTGGCGAGCCGACCAGGCGTCAGGCCGCTGGCCACCGACTGGTGCCAAATTTGGCGAATGCCGGTGGTGCGGGCGGCGGCCAGTTCTTCGGTGAGTTTGTCGTACTGGATGGGTCGGCCGTACTGGTCGACGATGCGTGAATCAGCCATTACCAAATGCCTTTCTGTGTTCGCCAGCCGCCACCGAGCTTGATCTCGCGATCTTGCTGGGCAGCGGGTTGGATTCGGTGATATTCGAAGATTTCGATTTCTTGCCGTGAGGCATAGTCCGCCAGCACGGCCGCGATACCCGCATCGCCGTGGCGCTTGGGGCCAGACTTTTCGCCCTTCTCGTTGGTACGTTTTTCCGGGATGCGGGCCACGCCCTTGACCATGCGGAAGGCGCGTACATCACTGACCACGTCTTTGTCGGCCGGGATGTCGTAGAAGCTGTCGTCTTCCAGGGACGCCTTAAAGGGCGGCATGTTGTCTCGATACCATCCCTCGGTGAGCATTACCCGTTCAATGCGGTTGAAACCGTATTCAATGGCGGTTTCTTCCGAGAGCTGGGAGCCGTTGCCCCTAGCGTCGTCTGCGCCTTTGCGGAAGTTCGGTAGGCGGTCGATGATGTAGAACTTGATCTGACGCTGTTGCTTGAATGGCACGTTGCGCAGTTCGACCACGAACGGTGTGCGCCTGCGCAGATTCTGTTCCTTGAGCAACGGCCAAATGACCGAGAGGTCGCCAGAGCGAGCGAAGTCCATTCCGTAATAGCTTTCGACATCCTGCGGGATGGCTTCAAGCAACGGTTTCAAATGCTCCTCGCACCACTCCAGCGACTCAGCTAGGCGTAGGGGTTCCGGCAGGGTCTCGTAACCCTGCGGATACGCGAGGCGCAACACTGGCACGTCGCGGTTACTGCGCTGCTCGACCAGGGCCAAGCTTAGAAAGGCACCACCGCCTTGGGACGGCACACAATCCAGCTCTTCTTCCGAGGCATCACCATAGAAGTCATAAACGTCCTGGACCCAGGCGACTTCCTCTTCGGGTTTGTACTCGATGCCCTTACGCAGGCACACACGCTGATAAAGCCCATCGGATACCGCTTCGCGGAATGGGCAGCGGAACAAGGCCCCCTTACGTTTGCCTGCTCGAATGTCGTTGATTAACTCATTGAAGGCATTTTCGGTGCCGTCATGGGTGCTGATGACATGCACTTCACCGCCCCAAATTAGCAGCGCCAGTGCGGCTTTCAGCAGCTCCGCCAAGTCCTGGTGAAACGCAGCCTCGTCGATCACAACGACCCCCTGACGGCCGCGCAGGTTAGACGGGCGACTGGTCAGCGCGACAATGCGGTGCCCGCTGGGAAACGCGATGGTGTAGGTTTTGATGTGTTTGTCGGGATCGCTGTCGGGCCAGATGCCTTCCTCGATCTCGCCGGCCGCGTAGTTAAAAGCCCGTGCCCACATTGCACATGCCTGGATGTATTCGACCGTCATGTCCTGGTTGTAGCCCAAGTAATAGACAGTCTGGCCTGCGGCGGATTTTTGGGCGGCAGCTACTAAGACGTTGTCCGCCGCCTCCGCCCAGGTGAGACCTATTCGGCGGGACTTCTCGCCGACTTTAAGCGGGGCGCGGATGCCGATCCATTCTTTTTGGTAGTCGAGAAGGACAGCCGGAGCGGTGATATCCGCTGTGCTTTGCAAAATGGTTGGAATCACAATGTCCTCCAACGCGGGGCGTTTTCGGTTGTAATGCTAATCTCCAGCGGTAGTCCTCTCATTGAAGGAAGAACGAAATGATGGATTGGGTAATGGGCGCCTACGGCGGTATCAAGGCCGCGACAGATATAACGCAGAGCATGCTTACGCTTAAGACTGACGCCGCCGTTACGAGCAAGGTTATAGAGCTGAATGGGGTATTGCTGGGCTTGCAAGGACAGTTGAACACTGCGCACACGGAACAGGGTGCGTTGGTGGAACGCGTCAGGACACTGGAAGCCGAACTTGGAAAATTTCAACGCTGGGAAGACGAGAAAGCTCGTTACAAGCTTTGTCAGTTTCCGACCGGTTCCTTCGCCTATGTGATCAGACCAGAAGCGCAAGGTGACGAGCCAATACATCACTTGTGCGCTAATTGTATGGATCGCGCAGTCAAATCCACGCTTCAGCCATGGGGCATTGGAGTGCTGAAATGTAGCACCTGTCAGACGATCGTCAGGGCAAAGCCAGATGACTCCGGTCCAAGGATCGTGAGAAGACGATAATAGGTTCACGCGACCATTCCCAAAATTTCGCGACGGATCTCTTCGACCGTCGCTTGATTCAAGCCACCTTTCTTGGCAATTTTTTCAACACGAGACGCAGCCGCCTCAGCCTTTTCGCGGTATTCGGCTTGCCATTTTTTCTGCGCAATAGACGCTTTGCCCAACTCCGCCACCGCTTTGGCGACCTTCGGTAGGTCCATCTTGTCGTCGTCTGCCATGAGCAACTTAAATAAATGCTCCTGCACCAGACGCATGAGCGCCTCATTGACGGCTCCCTCTTCGTCAGGGGCGGCAGCCACAACCGCACGCGCTTGCTCACTCGCCACCCGCAGTGCCGACAGCTTGGATTCAAAGTCCTGTCCATAGCGGTGCAAGGCTGACTTGCTGATGGAAAAGCCCTTGGCCGACAGCTCGGCCGCAAGGCTTTCGTACTCGCCGAAGCCGTTTTCAGCGAGGGCTTTATCCAGCCAGGCTTTAACAGCCGCTGGCAGGCTGGCGACTTTGCTGCGCGGGGGCATGGCTTAGCTCCAATATTTTTCGGGGCGGGCAATGCCGGGATTGCAAGGGATGGTGTATTCAGCGAGGTCTACACCGTAGTGAGTCAGGCCGCAGATCCAAACACCATTCGGTTGTTTGTTCAGCGTCACCAGGCTACGGTCGGCCAGGTAATCCAGCTCTCGACGCAACTCCATTGTGGTGGAGTCCGGATAGATGCCTTGGATAGTGGCAAGTACCACGGCTTCGTGTGGATCCACAGGACGCGAAGTGTCCAGGGTCTTGATGATGTACCAGCGCAGGGATTCCCGACGCGTCTTGGCGGGGTCGATCATTTGACGGTTCCTTTCAGTTGAACGTTTTCCAGCTTCATGGCCAGCGCGTCGAGCTTGGCCTCGATGACGGTCTGGTTACGCACGTAATCTTCCCGGCGCACGTAGTGCAGCGGCATATCTCCCCGCAGTCGCTCAAAGCTCAGCTCAAGCTGACGCAGACGTTCACCGTCTTTAGCGATAGCGTTAAACCGGTCATCCATGACGGCGTTGCGTTGATCAAGACGACGTTCCATTTGGAGCAGCAGCAGTTTCACCAACCCAGCAAAGCCGCCCAGGACAGTCACCCCCGCGCCAATCAGTTGCCAAGCGGGCATTTCAATCATCAGCATCAGCGCCCCCTAGCCCGGTCGCGGCGTGCCTGACATTCGGCGCAAAATTGCACACCAACCAAAGCCAAGCGACGTCCCTCGGGGATCGGCATTTCACAATCCGGCATCTGGCAGAATTCAGCGGAGGGTCCAGTCAAGGTTTCCCGTTGTGCCAAATGAGCCGCCAAAGAGGTTTCGTTGTGAATCGCCTCCAGTTCGCTGGCTCTATCAATTGCTTTCATTCAGCGTCCAATCAATCAAGTTGTTGAGCTGCGCCCGGCAGATTCCATGCAGCTCGGCATTGCGCACCTGGTTGGCCAGGATTTGAGCCTGGCCAACGCCGGAGTCGAGTTCATCAGCGGCTCCGGCTCCCCTGGCCGTCGCAGCAGCTCCGCTGGCGTCGTTCGGGGTTGGCACTGCGGTGTAGATTCCGTTGGCGTTGTTCCACACGCGGACAAAGCCAGTAGTGAACACAGCAACAGGTAGCGGTTCGAGCTGCGCGCCAAAGGTCGGGCGGTATTGGCTGGTAACACGGGTTATTTCTCCAGTGAGTGTGTCGGTGGTCTTGCGCAGCAGGTCTTTAGTGTCCGCAAGCTGACGCGCCAGCCGGTTGCCCTTGGCCTGTTCGGCAATTAATGAGGCCGACGCTTGTTTCGCCGCACTGGCGGCGGCTTCGGCCATGCCTTGCTTTTCCCTGGCGAAGGTTTCGCGCAGTTGAGCGACCACTACTGCACCGTCGGCTTTGCCCTGCGCATAGCCGTCGTCGTAGCCACCCTGCCGATTGAGGTGCAGGCCGTAGACGGCCGCTGCGATGACGCCCAAATACCAGAGCGCTGGCTTGAGCAATTCGAAAGTGGTCTTCATGGACAAACTCCCTGGCCCCAACCATTGGCGACATACAGGGCTTCCCAGCGCAAAAGGATCAAGCGTGGGTATAGGCGGTTTTCTTTGAAGGCTGCGGCCGAGCGGCCTGCGTTGTAGCGCTCGACGGAGTTGAACCAGGTCAGCGGGTCGGCCCCTTTAGCCGATGCCAACTTGCGGTCACGAAATACCCAGCCCAAGCCGCCGTTGTAGGCAGACAAGGTCAACGCCGCTTGTTCGCAAGGGTTATTCCCTTGAAGGCGAGCCGACAACCAACGGTCATAGCTGACAAGCGCCTGCATGGACCAAATCGGGTTGAAGGGCTCGACCTTGCCCAGAGCTTTGGGAAACAGCTGAGCGAGCCAGGTCGCGGTCGAGGGCATCACCTGGCCCAAGCCTTGCGCACCGACTGGCGACTTGGCGTCGAACCGCCACCGACTTTCCTGGTGGATCTGAGCGGCGAAAGTCGCAACCGGGGCATCCAAGCCCCATTCTGCCTGCGCTATACGGGTCAGGTCGCGGCGGTAGCGTTCGGCTTGGTCGGGGATCTCTGCGCGTACCGGCAAGCTGATTGCCAGTCCAATGATGGAAGCCATGCAGAGCGCCGATAGATAGAGAAGAGGCGTTCGCATGATCAAAGCCCCAACGTCAGGCCAAGCACGCAGGCCAGCACGACCAAAGCACGACGGACACCGGCCATGGCGCGTTCGGGACGAGCCACTTGGTTGGGCCGTGCATAGGGGAACAGTGCCCGGTCGATCCAGTAGCCGAGCACACCGCCCAGCGTGACCAAGCCTGCCTTATAAAGCACGACCGGAAGCTTGGTTGGAGCGACCAGGGCAAGGCAGATCAAGAGAATCAGAGTGATCAAGGTCCAGTCGGTCATGCGTGGCGCACGGCGGCGCCGTTGAATGTGTTCCATCAACGAACTTCCTTTGTTGGTTTGAGTGCGGCGCGAATATCCGCAATTGAGCGTGCAGCAATAACGGGATTGCCCCGTACTGCATCCACGGATGTGTAGGTGCCTAACGCCGGTGCTGCGATTCGCTGTTTAGGTCGGAGTTTTTCTTTCTGCCGGACGTGTTCGGCAACGCGTCGCTCATGACTCGTTACAATCAACTCGACGGTAGCGCGCCACTCCGGCGGACACTTGTCCAAGAGCGCCTGGGATTCATCCGCAAACGGAGTATCAATAACCAGTTGGGCGTATTGCCTGGATGAACGGGGCGCAATGGCCATGTGCGAACCTGCCGGAGTAGATGTCCGGACTAGATTCGCTTGGGAAGGGATATCGCAGTGTTTCTTAAACGCACAAGAAAAAGCCCCGACAGTGCGGGGCTTTCGTTAAAGGCCTCTGATCGCCTTCATTGTTTCGATTTCAGTATCCGTAGAGCCTTCCTTTCGGCGCTCCGCTTCCCATTCTGAATCCGAAAGCGTTTCCATATTCGATGATGGTTTGGCTATTTGCGCGGCACAATCCACATTATCCCGTGTCCAGTTGGAACGCACGCGATCCAACTCTGCTTGGGAAAAGCTGCCGGTGTAGCAACCACCGCTGAAATACACAACATCGGTTAGCAATAATCGGCAGCTTGGAAAACGCGACGCGGTTGCTTTGCTTTGAGAGTGCAATTGCTCGTTTGCCGAGCGCTGGATCTGCGCTAGAGCCGAGGTGTCACGAGTCAAACAAGCATCCAGATTTTTCGACCAGAGTTGTTGGGCAACCGACTGGTTAACCTTGGCGTGGCTCAAATCGGCTTCAAGAGTGGTGTCGGACGTCGCGGCCGCAAACGCCACTGACGCATACATTGCCGATACCGTGAACATCACTCTCAAAGCCGTCATCATTAATGGACAGTCCTGTCATCGAAGCCGAATAGATCGGGCTCGTTGCGCCTGTGCAATGCCCTTTGGCGGGCGATGATGTCATAAATAGTCGGTGATGCAAGCTTGTACTTGCGCACCAAGTCCGTTGGCTGGATGTTTGAGTCGCGCCAATCCCGATAGATCGCCGCATCGCGCATGGCTTTCTTCAAAGAGTCGCCGCGAGGTAAGTAAACCACCGCTCCCCCCATGGTGTCGCATATCGCAAAGACCACCGCCCTGGCAATTTCCGCCACTGCCTCTGGCCTGTCTTGAAGCTTGCCCCGCAGTTCAGCCTCGGCGATCTCGACCATTTCCTTGATTGTTCCCTCCCAACGATGCATGACCGAAGGATCTTCCATATGGGCCAGTACTTTATTGGGGTCCAGCCTGTCAGTGTCATTGGGGAATAGCTGGTCCTGACTCATAAGGCTGGCCTCTTGTTACGCTTCGCATCGTAAGTCAGCGCCGAGACCAGGCTCCCCAATTGCTGGCAGTCCAGCCACTCAACTCGCTCAACCTTGAACATCCGCTTCGCCATTCCATCGGCATATTCCCAAGGTCGCTTGGCGTCGGCCATGAACGCTTGAATCTTGCCGATCAGCCTTTGTTTATCCGGTGCTACTTTCGGAGTTGCCCGCCCAGCCGGTTTGGCTTTGGGTTTCCAGCCCAGCCGCTCAAACTCGGCGAGCACGGCTGCCACTTTGATCGACCCCAGATCCTTGGCGGACTTTACCCCCGCAACCCGGTTGAGCAAGGCCCGGTAGGTTTCATCGTCAAGGCCCAAATCCTTTTTAGCGATATGGATCTTTGACAGGTTCACGTTACGTCGATTCATTTCTCCTTTCCCCTCACATCCTCGGCAGCTCATCAGTATCCGGATGCCACGCCGGATAGACCGTCCCAGGAGGCCTGGGACGGTTTCGCTTAGTGGATGGTTGGGTTAAGGACTAGTTTTTCGCGCATCGCTTGGCAGATCTCGCAATCGCAGCCACCCATATGGCGGACGGAGCCTTCAAGCGGAATGCGAGCGATAAGGCGAGCAGCAACGTGACCTGCTGCGCTGCCGCTCATTTGGCTTGCGTTATCTACGGTGATGGACACGCCATCGGTGCTGTCTTCGATGATGATTTGGAATTTGGCCATTCGAATTAATCTCGCGGTTGGTCTGTTTTGGCAGATGTGTTTTCAGAGCTGGTCGCAATTCAATGCAATGTTGGGGACGCGGTGTCCTGCATGTAGATGCTTGCGATATCGAGGGGTATGGGGGCGTACTGGTCTGAGTCCCCGATACGCTCGTACACCCGGATGTAGCTCTTTGAACCAACAACCTGAACGGCTTCACTGATGGCTTGCATCGCCCGCTGCCATCGTTCGTCCTGGATGTCCAACCGGCGAAGGCCCAGCACTCGACCAGTGCTGATTTCACCCGCTTTATCGGTGCGGAATGCCTCGTTAACCAGGACGCGTACCTCACTACGTGCGTCCTGCGTCCATTCGGCTGCGCATTCATCGATCAACACGCGTGCCGCTTGTAGCCTCTCGTCGAATTTGATGGAGTCCTGAACCGCGTGGATGATCTTGTAACGGCCAACAAACGACAGCAGCGTTACGTTGCCTTTCTTGCCGCCGATGGTCGCTTTGTACTGCTCTGCGGACATGTCCACAAACGCCTTGATGTCCCCAAACGCCGAGGCTTTGAAAGCGCCCAACGCCCCTGACACTGTTTTCGCTCTGTTGACCAGCTCAGTGACCAGCTCATCGCGAGCCAAGTCAATTGGCTTGATCAGTACTTCCGGCACCAAGTGGCCCTGGGCGTCCTGGCGGAACCCTTCTGGAATGCTCATTCGTTGTGTTGCTCCGTGTTCGTTTCGTGTTTGGTAATACGGCGCCCAAGCACTTCGAAGATCTCCCCGATCCGTCGACGTCCATTTGCGCGTTGCTCATTCGTTAAAACAGGCTTCGGTAGTGCCCGAGGGAGATCCCTGGAAGGCAACATCCGAATCAGTGCGGCAGGTGCAGGCCACCGCTCGCAACTTGCAAAGAGCATTTCGAAAGAGGCTTTAACGCGCTCCCTGTCTGTCTCTTCGTTCCAGCGTTGCGCCTTTTTCAAGGCCACCAGCCAGATATCCAGTGTGTGAGTCACAGCATCTGCGGCAGGCGCACCGTCCAAGCGCAGAGCGACGAGCCCCATCAACCCGGCGATTACTTCGCGCTCCAGCCAGTCATCCACCATTTAATCGCCCCTGTAGCGCTGACAGCGCGGCAGTTGTTTGGCTTGGCCGGGCGACTACAGGCGGTTTGTGCATGCTCATCTCTGGCCGCAGTACCGTCGAACTCGCTTCACCCTGCCACTGACTCATCACTTGGTAGAGCCAGCCGTGGCCTTTAAGCGGTGGCGTTAAGCGACCGCAATCGCGTGCGCTAATCGCCTGTTCAATCGCCCATACCCAACATGCAGGAGGGGCATTGAAGACTGCTCCGTTGCGTTCGATGCGCTGGGCCTGAAGATCGGGAAGAAGCTCCCCGAGGATCTTGGCCACACGATCCATAGTCAGTTCTCGGGTTTCCGGCCGGAACAAGCCGACATAGCGAATCAAGGCGCTACCGAGTTGACCGGAAACCTTAAAGGCCACTCCGAGTGCTTCGCGTGCACCGTCGTGTGCGATCAGCGCATCAAGGCTTACTGTCGTTCCGCAGTTAGGGCATCGAGTACGCATCAATGCACCTCCGGTTCGGGCTTCGCCTTTGCCAGTTCATCCGCTCGAATTTGGGCGAACTTATAGCTGTCGGAAAAACCGACGCATTTCTCCCCTTGGTACAGACGGATCATGCTGCGACCAGCGATATAGATCTGAACGGCGGGCCTTGGTGGGCTGGCAATCTCAATGGATGGTTGCATTTTCGGCACCTGCACAATTGGGATTGAAGGCGCAGTACTGGCAGGCTCGCCAACTCTGCATCGCTTGTGGGTTGTGCGTCGGCGGCGGCTTGTCGCGATAGTTTTGGCACTGTTCGATAGTCACAACATCGTTGACGGCGACACAGTCCATCCGGCCAAGCGCGTTCATGACGCGGCGTTCAACACCCGCCGTGCTAGGGCTGGTGTATTTATTCGCCAGGATCAAACTTACCGCCGTACGGCTCATGCCGATTCGAACCGCCGCTTTGGTGCGGTCGCTCGCTGCCACTTCCGCCGCGAGCAGACGAACAAAGAGCGGTGGCTGCTGGCCCCATTTCGACAGGTCTACTTGTGTCATTGGAGGCCTCCCGATTCTTCCTGCGAAGCCAGTTCCAATTGAGTCCGCTGGACCAGGTCCGCAGGAAGCGAGACCGGCCCCTTGGCAGTTTTTGCCAAGGTGAGCCATTCGCCCAAGAGTTCACGGGTCCGCGCTAAGTCGATACCGGGCTCGATCAAGCTACGATCTGAACCCGGCGTACCAGTTGTCTTGGTGTAGATCAGCCGGTTGAGGTTTGGGTCGTAGACCTGCAACGACTCAAGTTGACGGATCTCCGGTGGACGGGGACCGGTGTCTTTGCCAGGAATGAGGCAGTAAAACGTAGGTATTCCCATGGCGGTGTCGCCGGGGGTCTTAGCCAGATAACCCGCCTCGCTAAGAGCATTCAGGTACTGTCTAACTTTGGTAGCGGTAAGCGACACTGTGCCGACTGACGCCGCACTTACCACATCCCGTACCGTTACGTTCCCACCAAGGATCCGTAAAGAACGCCACATATTCTCCGTTGCGAGATGGTCATAAGTACGTTCGCCTTTACTATTGAGACGCGGATGCTCAGCCCCCTCATCCTTGGCCAATTTGTAAAGTCGAGCTTGGCCCTTGCGGTAGTCATCAACAACAGTCTCAACGATGCCCGCTTTTTTTAGTGCGTCAATGTAACGAACAATCTCGTTCGGCATCTGATCGCTACGTCTTGCAATGTCATGAACATCGAACCCTTGAGCCAAGATGCGCATCGCTTCCCATATACGCTGCTTTGGGCTTTTACCGCCTGAAACGATAAGGTGAGGTGCCCGGCCTGCCATTACATGGCCCTCCGAATCGGAGCTTCGCCGGTATACCAACCGCGATTTCCCCACGCTTTCAAATCCACTTGATCAAGCATCATCGCTGAAGCTTCGGACTGGACCTTGTAGAGGTTCACCGCCACGCGACGCAGGCAGCCTTTGGTCGCAGTATTCAAATCAGACAGCAGGTCATCTGCAAAGCTGACGCCTGGGTAGTTGTCGCGTGCCAGTTGGCGGACATCATCAAGCGTTGCTGGCTGCGCTGGAACCCACTCCAGCACACGATTATGCAAGCGCTCCAGACGTTGAAGCGATGCAGGAACGCGCTCTTCGCCAATCAGGACGATGGTCGCTTCGCTCGCGTTGTAGATATCGGTCAGCACATTCGCCACAGCCTTATCCAACAGATATTGCACGTCATCCACGATTAATGGGCGACGCGAAGCGGATAGCTGGACGGAGATCTGGTCGACCATTTCTGACAACGTGCGGCCAGGTAAAAGGCTCATCTCGTGGAGAACCGCAGTCAGAAACGCTTTCTTACTCCAAGTGTCGCGACATTCGACGTAATAGCAACGATGCTGATTAGCAGCAAATGCCGCCGCCGCGCTCTTTCCAAGGCCACTAGGACCGTACATTGCCACCAATCCTGGCAGCCCGATTGGACGCCCCATAGCGCGACTCATTGCGCCGGACAAAAGACCGACATTTGTTAAAGGAACAATTTTGTTTACACTCACTGTGCTTCTCCTCCTATGTCTAGCGTGTTGGCGCACGCTGACTGCTTTGAAACGTGGGCTTCTCAACCCGCGTGTTGAAATACTCTTTGCATTGCCACGAAGTCCGGATGGGCGGGATAACGTTCCCACCACCGGGCTTCGTCGGTAGTCAGTTCTTCACCGGCAATCTTTCGTTGATTCAACCGAACCCAAAGTCGGTAACGCGCTACGTCGTCCCCTGGGACTACGAACGTAGGCCGCTGCTGATCCAACGACTGGGCGTAATCTCGTGCCGCCTCCAGGGCTTCTGCCGAAAGGCTTGCAGACGGCGCGGTTGTAGGGGCGATCATCTCTACTCGCTGCCCGGTCAACGTTTCCAACTTGTCTACCGCACGCTTGAACTGGCCTTGTTGCCGTTTGTCCCGCGCCATCTCAACCATGGTGCGAGGCATATAGTCCGAGCTGTTTCCATCCAGTTGGGCCGCACCGATCAGCTCGCCGTCTAACGTGAACGTCCAGATTTGGCTAGCATCTCTAACGTCATAGGCGATGCGTATTTCTTGCCCGTGCAAGGCCGTTAGATCCGTTAGGAAATAGGTGCTCCCCGCCCAAGCGACTTCGCCGCGTCTCGTCGTGCGCACCACTTGCGGACGCATGAGCGATTCAACCAACGAACCGGGCGCGGTGATCGGCTCCCAGCCTTCCGCTATTGCGGCTTGCCAAGCCTCGTTCGGGCTCATATGCCGCAATACACCGGTTTCGGGGTCGCGAATTTTGGCGAGGCCTCGATGGGGAGTCGCGTTGTAGGTCGCGATTTCATGTTCAACGCCCGACATGAATTCACCGAACGCGGGGAGCAGCCTGCTTTTCCCGCCCTCTCGCAGTTCCTTACGGCCAATGCGATGCACTCGTGTACCGGCGTGCTTATCCATGTCGGCACCGATGTAGCTCGTCAGCTTCTTGGCCGCTCGCACCCAAATGGTCTGGTGTCCCCGCTCGGAGAGGCCCCGCGCCTGGCTGTTGTATGGCAGCGAGTGGGTCATCGTGCCGCCCAAGCGGTCGACAACTTCCCGCACGGTGTCGTTAGCGAAACCTGAGCCGTTGTCGACGTAGAAAATGCCGAACATGCATTCACGGACCGCATCACGCAGCGCGTCCAAAACGCCAATGGCCGATTCTGCTTCCCCCACCGATACGCCAACGACTCTTCGGGTGGCCACGTCTAGCACGGTTGTGATCTCTGGCCGGTATGGCTTGCCGGTCAGAGGATTGATGACCTCTGCATCGAATTTATGGCCGTCGGCGGTGTAAACGTCTCCTGGAAACAAATTCTTCGTAGAGCGACGCCGGAACGGTTGCAGCGCTTTAAGTTCCTGCGAGCTCATTCGCCCCGCCTGCAAAGCTTCTGGCGATAGCTTTTTCAAAAAGCGTTGCACTGCGTGGATGCTTGGCAGCGGACCTTCATAGCGTTGCGCAAACTCGGCATAGCTGGCCGCCACGCTCGGCTTTGTAGGCCGTTGGTAACACCGAAGAAAATCTTTTGCCCACGCAGGAACCGTCAGGTTCGGCCGTTGGCGCAACGGTGCTAAGCCCGCCTCACCATCGGTGCGATATGCAGACAGCCAACGCTTTAAGCTTCTTTCCGATAGCGTTCTGTCGCCCGTCTTTTTGTTATTGGCCAGGGCCAGCCGCTCAGTCAAATACGGACTCAGTGCCCCATCGCGGGCTTGTTTGACCAAAACGTCTATGGCGCGATTTTGCGAGGTCGCGACGCACATGCGTTCGATCTCCCGAATGAAGCAGAGCCGAGCCACCATCACTGCGCGCTGAACGTCATTCAGCTTTGCGGTGCCCTTGGCCACTGTTGCGATAGCCTTTTGCTCCGGAACCTCGGCGGGGACCGCTTCGACTGGAGCCTTCACCTCAGCAATGGACCGGGCCATCAGCGCTGCTTGCGTTTCGGCGGGCAGACACGAAAACGGGTACTCGACCGCTTTGGTGCCGAGACGTTTCCGGCTCTCCCACTCAAGGCGAGTAGCCACCTTGCGAATGCCAGGAACGGTTCCTGGCAACCCAGGAAGGCCCGCCAGTTCCTGCGACGTATACCAGTCACGCATCGCCGTCTTTCCACTTGGTTTTACTGTGACCAACCGGACTATTTTCGGTATGCTTTGGATAGACCGAATTCGTTTCAGCTCGGTTTGGCCGCTGGCGAAGTGGAGAGCCATTGGGATTCCAACGCTCTGGCCATAACTGGACAGGCTGAAGCCCTAGGGCTTGAGCAATCGCCCGCTCTACCCGAGGATAAGGTCGGTGCTTAGCGTTACGGATGGCGCGCTCATTCAGGCCATGCGTTCTGGCCAGATCGGCAAAGTTTGTGCCGCGAACACGGAGCTGGAACTTAATCCATTCCCAGCGTCGTTCCGAATCGAGCGGTATGTCGTAGGTTTCCATTTATCAACCATCGTCTAGGGTGGTTTTTTTAGGCTTTCTAACGGCCGGTTTAGGACAATATATCCCGTATTCGGGATGTGGTAAACCGAATTTGGGAGTTTTTATTCCTGTTTTCGGGCGAGACAACAGCCTTTTGTGGGAAAACCAAGTGAATTCAGTGACTTACACGGAATCGAAACACGCACCAGTAGGCGAAAACGCGGTTTCTTTTCCGAATTCGGGAATAGAAACCCGGATAGCCACGGTCGCAAGCTTGTTCGAATCCCGAAAACAGGCCGCCGAGGCTGCGAATGTGGCTCTGTCATCGCTTCAACGGTGGATTGCCGGTGAGGGAATGCCCGCGTTCAACTCGTTGGCGCTGTTGGCTTCTGCGGTAGGGGTGTCACTTGACTGGATCGCATCGGGGCGCGGAGAGATGTATCCGGCGGAGGGAACGCCTGCGCAAGCGAAGGACGACAGCATCTATGCCTATGTCCCCCTGTACGACGCCAGGATTAGCCAGGGGCACGGTGCTTGGAGCGATGGCGCCCGCATCCTGACAATGCTTGCCTTCACCAAATACAGCTTGCAGAAAAAAGGGCTGCAAGCGTCGCAACTCGCGGCGGTGCGGGTGGATGGCGACTCGAACGAGCCGTTTCTAAAGGACGGCGATACCGTGATGGTGGATCTTTCCCGGAACACCATCCAAGGCGAGGCTTTTTATGTGATACGCCTGGATGACCTCCTGTACGCCAAGCGGCTGCAACGCCAGATCGACGGCGGGGTGTTGGTCATCAGCGCCAACACAGCTTATCCAAGCGTGCATGTGCCTACTGATCGTCTTGAGCGACTTCAGGTCGTAGGGCGTGTGGTCTGGTCGGGCGGATGGATGATCTAAACCGCCAGTGCCAAAAAGCCCGCGAAACGCGGGCTTTTTAGTTTGGGGCGGGATTTTTGGGGGCCGCGCCTCTTTTGGCACCGATTAGTGCCGCTTACTAGCTCAAGCCCCCATTTTTCCTGGCTTGTCCTTTTTCTTCCCTTTTCTTCCCACCAGTTTCCTTTAGTGCCATATCTCTCACTGCCTCACACTTCGCCAGCAGGCTCGCTCCCACAGGGCAGGTCAGAACCGGCACACCGCCGCCGCTCCCGTGTCGGTCGGCATGACATGCTCGGGCGGCACTACTACGACTTCGCCGCCTTGGCGGGTCACGGCGAGGATCAGCTCATCCAGCACATCGGGTGCCTGCTCGTCGCCCGTCTCGTCAATCAGCAGCCGGCCTTTATCCAGGTCGAGCTGCCCAGGAACCTGGCGCTCCGCCTCCACCAGCAACAGCGCGACGCGGCCTTCCCAGGCGGCCTTGGCGATCTCCGCCAGTTTGTCCAGCGAGCGCCCCTGCCCCACCGCGACGCCATAACGATTCAAGCTGTCGACAACGCGGTCAGCGTGGCTGTGGGCCATGAGTTTCGAGCAGTGCACACGCAACTCCTCCACACTCAATCGCGAAGGATCACCCTCGATGCCCTGCGCCAGTACGTTCGGGTTGTGACTGACGGCACGGAACACCGCCTGGTTCTCCGGCAGGGCCACCAGAATCATCGGCAGGCCCGACGGTTGCGAATGGTATTGCAGGATGGCTTTGTCCGCGGCGCGGAAGAACCGTTCGCGGTCCAGGTTGATTTCGTCCTGCTTACCGCCGCCGGCGGCCTCATGCATCATCGCATCGCCGCGTTCGCCGCTGCGGCTGAAACCATTGGGAAAGCCCTGCTGGTCACCCGGCGTCAGCTCGTCACCGAGCGCCTCGTTCTGGTTGCGCGGCACCTGTTCGGCCAGTTCGATTTTTTCCAACTGTTCCGAGGAGCCTTCATAGAGCCAGACCTCGTTGCGGGTCAGGCACAGCGCTTGATAACGCTCGGTAGACTGGACCAGGCGCAACAACGGCTTGAGGTAAGGATGGCTGTTGGCGAAGGCGCATTGCGGCACGCGCTGGCTCACCGAGATGACTTTGAAATAGTCACGGGCGCCAAACACTGCGATGCCGTCGCGGTTGGAATTCCAGAACCCCTGGTCCTCCACCAGCGCCAGGAATGGCTCGAGCAAAGGCGCGCAGTCCATGTCCGGGTGTTGCTGTTCCAGTTGGGTCTGCAGGTCGCGCACCAGGTTCTTGTAGCGGATCGGGTCCTGGCTGCGCTCGGGGAATGTGCGGTGGGTGGGCATGTACAGCGAAAGGCTCGGCTGTTCCTCGAACGCCAGGAGCTCGGCCAGTACTTGCCGGCTGAAGGGTTGATGAGCGGTCATGATCGCCTCCTTATTCTTTGCCACGAGCCTCTTGGTTTTCGAGGAAGTCTTCCTCCAGCATCGCGTCCACCATTTCGGGTGGCGCTTCATCGGTGGGTGCAGTCACACGCCCCATCGACTCGACGGCGGGGTTGAGCTTGCCGATCTGATGATCGAGCGCGTGCAGCATCTTCTCGGCGGCGCCCTCCACGGCCAGTTCGAGGCTCTCGGCCTTGTGGCTGACCGACATCGGCGAAAGTCCTTGCATGCGCGCCTCGATCTGGCAGCGCTTGTCGGCGGCGCCGCCCTTCTGGGCGTTTTCGTCGCTGACGTGGATTTCGATGCGGGCCAGTTGGTCTTCGAAACGCTGCAGCGCCTCCACCACCGTACTGCCAACCCACTCCTGCAGACGGGCACTGCCTTCGATATGGTTGCTGTTGACTTGAACTTGCATGATCGACTCCTTTGCAAAAGACGGCTGGCGCCGCCTGTTGTAGGTAGAAGAAGATCAAACGGGCGAAGTTCCCGGCGTGGGATGACTGGAGCCTGAGCGGCTGATGATGACCTCTGTGGGAGCGAGCCTGCTCCCGCTCGGCTCTGTAGGAGCTGGCGAAGCCTGCGATCTTTTGATCTTTGATCTTTGATCTTTCGCTCCAGAATGCATTGGCAGTGAAAAGATCGCAGCCTTGCTTCGCTCGGCAGATCCTACAGCGCAACCCAGCGGGAGCAAGCTCCCTCGCCACGGGGGCTACGGTGCTGCGGCTAGCGTGGAGGCTGGGGCGGCTCGATGTCATCCAGTGCTCGATTGGCCAGTAGCGTTCCCAGCTCGATCAATTGCTGAAGCCCCAACGCCACATGCCGCCGCGAGCCTTCCAGGTCGAAGGCCAGGTCGTTGGCCATGGCATTGGCTGAAGCCAGGGTTTCGCTGAGGGTGGTCAGTATGGATTCGGCGTTGAGGCCCTTGGCCACGGTGAAGATCTGGCCGTCCTGGGTGTCGGGCTTGGCTGGCTTGTTGGGCGATAAATGGATGTCTAGAGCTCGATCGGCCGCTTCGCGACGTTCTGCTGAGTCGAGGCGGGTGTAGGCGGAGAGATCTTCGGCTTTTCTTGGGGGGTTGGGGGTGTTCTTGACCATTTTGAAACTCCTGACTTGATAGTGAGCTCACCCACCTCGTGACCAAACGAGGGTGGTGGGCTATACGCAGGTTGGTCAACCGGGAAGTCAGGCACCCGGCGCACTCGAGAGTGCCCCGCGCACAGCCCGCCGCAAAGCATACCGACAAAAGCGCCGAGATGCTGAGTTGCGCATGTGCGCCTGACTTCGAACAGGTGACCAAACCCGGTCGCTGATTTTGCAGCGACGGACAAAGCCTATCCCCACCGCTTCCGAACCACCAACCGACACGACTTGTCAGAAATTTCCGGCTCGCCACATTTTTTGTAGGAACACCCTCCCCGTGGCGAGGGAGCTTGCTCCCGCTCGGCTGCGCAGCAGACGCCGCTTCTCAGCTCAGAAACTCTGGGGTCGCTTCGCAATCCAGCGGGAGCAAGCTCCCTCGCCACGGGTTTGCGTGTTCAGCCAGGTTGATCTCATAAAAAAAGACCCGCACTAGGCGGGTCGTTTTTTGTTTTGGAGGAGATCAGAACTGCGGCGTGTACTTCACCGTGAACATCAAGTTACGCGGATCGCCAAAGTTGTTGTTGCCATTGAGCTGGTTGTAGGCCGGCGTGATGTAGGTCTTGTCGAACAGGTTGTTGGCATTGAGCGCCAGATCGATCTCTGACGTCAGCTTGTAGCCGACACGGGCGTTCCATACCGTGTAACCCGGGACCTCATAGTCAGCTTGATAACCCAACGTATGACTTTGGGTGGTAAAGCCCAGACCGGTGCTGACACGATTCCAGTCCCCAGTGAACTGGTAGTTGCCCCACACGCGCAGCATGTGTTTCGGCGTCCAGCTGCTGAACACTTTGCCTTCATCCGCGCCATTCAGACTCTTGGTGGTGTTGTAGGTGTAGCCCGCGAACAGTTGCAGATTGTCGATCACTTCACCACTGATTTCGGCCTCGATGCCCTGGCTGCGCACCTTGCCCGAGGCTGTCGAGCAGCCGAAGCCACCACACCCCGAACCGCCGTCATTGAGGGCACGGTTTTCATGATCGTAGCGGAAGACAGCCAGGGAAGTATTGACCCGACCGTCCATCAACTCACCTTTAAGACCCACCTCGTAATTGGTGCCAACGACGGGCTTAAGCACGGAACCGCTGGCATCAACGTTAGTCTGCGGCTGGAACACATCGGTATAGCTGGCGTACACCGCCCACTCGCGGCTCAGGTCATAGACGATACCGGCATAGGGCGTGACCACGCCGGTTTCGGTTGAGTAGCTTGGCGTGTTGCGTGTAATTCCGGCTGCGTTTTCATTTTTCGACTTGTAGCTGAAGTCGTACCAGCTGACCCGGGAACCCAGGATCAGCGTCAGGTCGTCTACCGGTTTGACGCGCCAGGTGCCGTACACGCCTTTCTGGCGCACGTCGTACTTGCTGAGGACGCCCAGGCCGCCCGCAGCGATCAAGCTGTCGTAGCTGATGTCCGGGCGATCATTATCAATGTCGAAGATCGAGTCGCTGGTGTTGTTGAAGGTACGGGCATATTTATCATCCGTCTCCAATTGCGAGAAGTTGCCACCCAGCATGACCTCCTGTTCCATCGACAAGGCTTCGAACTTGCCGGTCAGGTTCATGTCGAGACCGGCCTTGGTGGACTGGAAGTCGGTCAGGAAGTCGGCATATTGCACGCCACTGCCATCGGGCAAGAGACCACCGCCTCGTTGGACCCGCTGGTTCTTCGCCTGGTTGTCTTCGCTCATGTACACGCCCCCCACCTTGAAGGCCCAGTCCTCATTGAAGCGATGCTCCAGATCGGCATAGTAGGTGGTGACATCGATTTCAGAACGGTTCCAGCGCGCGCCGGTGTAGGTGGAGCGCGACACGTCCGGCATCGAGCCATCGGCGTAGCGCGGCAAACCACGGATGTTGCCGCGCGACTCGCCATTGGATTGGCTGACCGCCAAGCCCAGGGTGGTGTCTTCGCTCAGGTCAACGTCCAGCGCGCCGTACAGCGAATGGGTCTTGCTCCAGGCATGGTCAACGAAGGAATTGCTCTGGTCTTCGTCGAGGACGATGCGGCCACGGACATTGCCGGCGTCGTTCAGCGGGCCACCAGCGTCCAGTTGCAGGCCGTAGTGATCCCAGGAGCCGGCCTTGCCGGTCAGGGTCACGGTCGGTGCGCTCTGGCCACGCTTGCGCACCAGGTTGACGGCGCCGCCGGGGCTGCCGGTGCCTTGCAGCAGGCCGGAGGCGCCACGGAGGATTTCCAGGCGGTCGTAGAAAATCAGGTCCTGGGTCGCCCAGTTACCCAGCGAATAGGTGTTACGCGGGATCGGCACGCCGTCGTACTGCCAGTCGTCGATCTGGAAACCGCGCGACGACAGGATCATGCCCTGGCCGACGCCCTGCAGGCCGACGATGCCGGTGGTCTGGTTGACGGCGTCCTTGAGGTTGACCAGGTTCTGGTCATCCATCTGCTTGCGCGTCATCACGGTGATCGACTGGGGAATTTCCTTGAGGGTGTGGGTGCCCTTGCCGATCGTCACGGCATTGCTGGTGTACGAGTGACTGCCTTCAGTCGTCGCATTCAACTGTTCGGCGTTGATCGTCGTCGCGCCCAGCTCCAGGCCCGCGCTGGCGGAACCCTTCACCAGCATCAAGGTGTTGCCCTCGAGGCTGTGGCGCACACCGGTGCCCTTGAGCAACTCGGTGATGGCGGCCTGCGGGCTCATCTTGCCGCTGACGCGATTGCTTTTTAGCCCGGCCAATTCGTCGGCGTTGTAGATCACTTGCTGGTTGGTCTGTTGGCCGAACGCTTGCAGCGCCTGCGGCAGCGGCTGCGCAGGGATGTTGATGCTGATGTCCTCCGCCATCACCTGGGCGCTCAAGGACAACGCACCGACAAGACCCAGGCCCGACAACACCCGGCGCGAACGCAGGCCGCGAGACATGACCAGTGCCTTGAACAGCGGTTTCAACTCATGAATTGCCGACATCGTGCTCTCTATTATTGGTAGAAGTGAAAAGTCCATGGGGGCCGAATGGCCTGCCGTTCGCCAGCACGGTTTAGCGGCTGACCGGCCCCTCCCCGGGCACGGTCATCCGGCTGGACGACAGCGAATTTTTTCCTGGACACAACCGGCGCCTGGGCTGCCCTGCCCGAGCCGATTTGCCCGCATACCCTAGTAAGACGCAGCACCTGGGAAAAACCGGAATGAGTTTATTTATCATTCGCGAAAAAAATAAAAAAAGCCGGCGCTTGTCGGCGCCGGCCTTTTGTTCTTGCCCTGTCAACTACCTTGCGCCGCCTTGGCGGCTTGCAGTTGCCGAGCCTGCTCAGTCAGGCGAGCCTTTTCCTCAGGGCTCATCGCCTCCATGCGCAGGCGTGCCTGGGCGATTTTCTCCAACTGCCCCGGGCTGCTCTCCTGCGACCGCAAGGCCGTCGCCAACGAAGCCACGGTCGGATGATCGAAGACCAGCCCCGGATGGATGTCGCACTGCAGCAGCTTGCGAATGCCGGCCACCAATTTGATCACCAGCAGCGAATGACCGCCGGCGGCGAAGAAGTCGCGGTCGATGCCCAATCTTTCAATTCCGAGCAGTTGCGCCATGCGCGCAGCGAGCAATTGTTCGAGTCCGTCACGGGGTCCGGCGCCCTCTTCCTCGCCCGTCGCGACTGCCAACTGCTGCAACGCCTGGCGATCGATCTTGCCGTTGGCCAACCGAGGGAAGCGTTCGATCAGGTGCCAATGCTGCGGCACCATCACGCTGGGCAAGCGTGCGTTCAGTTGCGCCCGCGCGGCATCCAGCACTTCCGAAGGCAAGCCTTGCGATGCCACGATAAATGCCAGCAAACCCTGCTCGGCCGGTAGCACCAGCGCCTCGCCCACCTGCGGCACGCGCAGCAGCTCGGCCTCGATCTCCGCCAGCTCGATGCGGAACCCGCGCACCTTGACCTGCTGATCGCGCCGCCCTTGCAGCTGAATCCCGCCGTCCGAGCGATAACGCGCCAGGTCGCCCGTGCGGTACAGGCGCTGCGCCGGATCGAACGGGCTCTGGATGAACGTCTGCCCGTCGGCCTCCGCATTCAGGTAACCCCGGCACAACTGCGCGCCGCCCAGGTACACCTCGCCCAGCACGCCCACCGGCGCCAGCCGCCGCTCGGCGTCCAGTACGTAGACTTGGTTGTTGCCCAGCACCTGGGTCAGCGCCGAGCAGTCATCGTCACCCTTCAATGACAACGGATGAATCATGACTCCGACGGTGGCCTCGGTCGGCCCGTAGTGGTTGAACACTCGGCAATCGCTGCGCAACCGAGCGATGCGTTCAATCAACGTCGGCGCTATCGGCTCGCCGCCGAGCACCAGGGTGCGCGGCAATGTCGCTTGTTCGCTGTCGAGCAACGCCGCGAGGTGCGACGGCACGATCTTCAGGCAATCGATTTGATGCTGGCGCATGAACGTGGCGAACAACGCGCCGTCCTGCATCTGCTCATCGCTGGCGACATGCAGGGTCGCGCCATTGAACAACGCGCCAAACAGCGCCGTGTTGCCCAGGTCCGCCGCCACGGTGGAGCTGAAGGCCACGTGTCTGCACTGATCCAGCGCCAACGCCTGGCTGGCCTGGGCGGTGTAGTTGAGCAATTGCCGATGCTCGATCACCACGCCCTTGGGCACACCGGTGGAGCCGGACGTGAACAACACATAGGCGATGTCGTTGCCCTTGGTCGCCAGCGCCGGCAACGTCGCATTCGCTGGGCTGAGCCCGGCCAATACCAGCGCTGTATACGGCTGGTCCTGCCACGCCGGCATATGCGCCGCATCGGTGAGCACCACCGCGGCGCCGGCCTGTTCCACCATCAACGCCTGGCGGGCCTGGGGCCATTGGGTATCCAGCGGCAGGTAGGCCGCGCCGATGCGCCAGCTCGCCAACATGGCGATCACCAGCTCCGCCGAGCGCGGCAAGGCCAGGGCGACAATCGAACCCTCGCCCAGGCCTTGGTCTTGGATGCCGAGGGCCACGCGCTCGACCTCTGCGTTTAGCTGACCGTAGCTCAAGGATTGATGGGCGTCGGTCAGCGCGATAATGTCCGGCGTCCGCAGCGCCAGATCTGCAATACGCTGCGGCAGATAGCGGTTATCGGCCAGCGCCTGCATCGGCGGGTTGATCGCGCGCAAGCGCTGTTCCTCGCTGCGGCCCAGCAGGTCGAGCAGCGCCAGCGGCGTTTGCGCATCCGCAGCGATAGAGGCCAGCAGCACGTCGTATTGTTCCAGCACGGCGCTGGCGGCGGCTTGCGAGTAACGAGCGTCGGCGTAATGCAGGTCGATCGCGACCAGCTGCTGGGCATCGTCCAATTGAACCTTCAGCAGCAGCTCAAGCGGATCAGTCTGCACAAGCGAAGATCCCGTCCACTTCAGACCGCCGTCGCTGTGGACGAAACTTGCCCGAGCGACCGCGAAACCATAGGCCGGATGCGCCGCGTCCGGCGCCAGTTCCGGCACCCAATATTCCTGCCAGGTGCGGTGGGCTTCAAGCCGCGTCGCCAACGCTCCCAGCCACTCGCTGAACGGTGCACTGGGGGACAACGGTACGCAAAGCGGCAGGGTTTTCTCGAACACGCCAATGGCATTGGCGAAGTAGTCGTAATCGCCGCGGCTGTCGTGACGGATGCCCACCAGTGCCTGGTCGGAACCGCTCAGGCGGCCCAACAGCAGCCACCACGCTCCCTGCAATAAGGTCGACAGCGATTGCCCAAGCTCATCGGCCAAGCGCTGCAAAGCATCGCGCCGGGCCGGTTCCAAGGCCAATGACACACGCGCATCGGCGGTCCCGCTGCCGGCGCGGCGTGCCGCCAGCCATGGCGTGTCGATCTGCGCCTGCAAACCTTGCAGGTGCTGCTGCCAATAAGCTCGCGCGGTGGCCGCATCCTCATCCAGCACCACTTCGCTGCGCCATTCCAGGTACTGGGCGAACTCGCCCGGCGCTTCATCTTCCGGCGCCTGGCCCGCGTAAGCCTGGCGTGCCTGTCCAAGCAGCAGGTCCATCGATGGCGCATCGGCGCTGTAGCGGGCGATGCCCAGCAGCAATTGCCATTGCCGTGGCGCCAGACGATAAAGCACCGCCTGGACGCCGGCCGATTCGCCGACTACGAACGCCTGGCCCAGGGTTTCGTTGATCTGCGCCTGGACCTCTTCAGCAGGTTGCTCGCTTGGGTTTATCGTCAACGGGAAGCGCCCGGCCTGGGCCACCTGACGCAGGCCGTGGAAACCGGCGACCTTGACCAACCGTGCCAGCAACATCGGCTGCTGCGCCGCCAGTGTGTCGAAGGCGCCGTGCAATCGTTGCGGATCAAAGTCGCCATCGATGATCACGCTCACCCAGCGCAGGGCCTCGCCACAAGTCACCGTGCCCGACAATTGTTCAAGCGCCCGCTGCTGCTCGGGCGTCAGGGCGAAACCCGCGTCCTGCGTGTCCATCATCACCTCGTTCATGCTCCGGTTTCCTCGGTATTGAATGCGCCCCGGGCAGATTGCCCAACGGTCGCTGGCCGTTGCAGGCTGGCGTGGTCGTACATATCGCCCATAGCGACGACGATTTTGCGAGGTCCTTCGAATGGGTCGCGGGCGTGGGCCACCAGCATGTTGTCCAGCAGGATCACATCGCCTTTCTGCCAGTCGAAACGCACCGCGCAGGCTTCGTACAACTCGCCGATACGCGCCATCACCTCGTCTTCGATCGGTGTGCCGTCGCCGTAATAGACGTGCCTAGGCATGCGCTCCAGGCCGTACATCGACAACAGGTCTTGGCGCACGTCCGGCTCCAGCCAGTAGATGTGATGCAACTGCACTTGGTTGAAGAAGGATTTTTCCCCGGTGATCGGGTGTGTGATGATCGCCGGCCCCGGCGTGCGGGTCTGCAATTCGTCGTTGTCGAGCCAGCGCCACTGGATACCGCCTGCCCGGCAACGGGCCTCCACTTCAAGGCGATCCTCGGTCTTGAAGAAGTGCTGCCACGACACGTCGAGCTTGTCGGTGAAGGTGCGCACGTACAGCAGCCCTTTGTCCTCGAACTTTTCGCGAAGGTCCGCCGGCAGTTTCTCGTACATCAGGCGGCAGTCCACCACCGGGGTCGCGCCGCCCACGGGCGCGGCTTGCTCGCAGTAGAACATCTGCTTGCGCGGCCAGCGGTCCTGGTGGGAGCTCTCGTTGTGGAACAGGATCATCTTGCGTTCCGGGTACGGCGTGGAACGGTAAGTGTTCTTGCCCCCTTCCTTCTTCGGCAAGTCGCCGTACTGCCCGTACAACCCCGGTTGAATCGCTTCGGCGAACGCTTCGAAGCCCTGGATGCCGTCCAGCGCGAATCCACGGAACAGAATGCCGGCGTGTTCGGCCAGTTTCTGTTCGATCAAGGGTCGGTTCTGCCGGATCCACTCGATGACGTCCAGGTGCGGCTCGCCGGGCTCCAGCATCAGCGGGAAACGTTGTGGCGCTGCCACCAGCGATTCACGCACCAGCGCCGGACGCGGCCGCGCGGCCGGTGTCGCCGAGCGCTTGAGGAACTTGCCCAGTTTGTCGGCCTTGGGCCCCGGGACGTTGGCAGGCGTGGCGGCTGTCGCCACGTTGTCGACTGGCATGCTGATAGCTCCCAATTGAATGTCCTGATCAGCGACGATCTGTTCCAACAGGGTCGTCCAGGCCCGGATCAGGTACTGGACGCGCTCATGTCCGAACAAGCGTGTGGCGAACTGCCAATTACCGCGCAATTGCCCTTCTTCTTCGTCAACGAACAATGCCATGTCGAATTTAGAATGGTTCTGCAGCGCCGGCAGGAACTCCACGCTCAAGCCCGCCATGGAGCGCGTGCGCACCGGCACGTTGTTCATCACGAACAGCACTTGGAGCAACGGGTTCATGCCTTTGTGACGAGGCACGCCCGAGGCGTCGACGATCTGGTCGAACGGCAGGTCCTGATGCTCCAGCGCGCCGAGCAGATCGTCCTGGGCCTGGGCCAGGAATCGTGTGAACGTCACGCCCGCATCGAAGCGCGAACGCAGCGGCAGGACGTTGACGAAGAAGCCGATCAGGCGCTCCAGCTCAGGTTGCTCGCGTCCGGCTACGTCAGCACCCACCACCAGATCCTGCGCGTTGCAAAGGCGATGCAATAACACCTGGAACGACGCCAGCAGCGTGCTGTACAGCGTGACGCCGGCCTCACTCGCAATGCGCCGCAATGCCGCGCTGAGGTCGGCAGACAGTTCGAACTGCAACGCATCGCCCTCATACGACGAGGTCTGGCCGCGAGGATTGTCCAGCGGCAGGTCAAGCCGACCGTTGTAACCGTCGAGTCGCTGCTTCCAATAGTCGGCCTGGCGCGCCAGCACGCCTTGCTCTTCCAACGCCTGCTGCCACAGGGCGAAGTCATGGTATTGAACCTCCAGCGGCGCCAGCGGCATCGGTTCGTGGCGCGAAGCGGCTTCGTAGATCTGCACCAGTTCGTTGATCAACAACCCCATCGACCAGCCATCGGAAATGATGTGGTGCATGGCGTACAACAACACGTGCTCGGTCGGGCCCAGGCGCAGGATCCGCCCACGCAACAGCGGCGCCTGTTCCAGGTCGATCGGGGTGCGCGCATTGTCCAGCGTCGCCTGGGCCACGTGTTCCTGCCGGGCACCGGGCGAAAGCTCGGACAGATCGACCAGCGGGAAATCCAGCTGGACTTCGTCGGCGATCACCGCCAGCGGGTCGCCTTCGTCGTCCTGGACATACGCGGTGCGCAGCACAGCGTGACGGCGCGTCACTTCGGCAAAACTGCTCATCAGCCGCTCGACCGACAACTCGCCGCTCAGGCGCAGGGCCATCGGCATGCCATACGCCGACGTGCCGCCGGACAACTGCTCGGCGATCCACAACCGCCGTTGCACCAGCGACAGCGGCGCCGATTGCCTTGGCCCATGGGCCTTGAGCCGGACCTTGCTGAAGTCGCCTGCGCGCACGGTTGCGTCAGCGGCCTCGCTCATCAGCGCTGCCAATGCGCTGAGCCGTGGATGATCGAACAGATCACGCAAGCTCAGCGGATAATCCGTGAGTTTGCGCAGCCGGGAGATCGCCTGGGTCGCCAGCAATGAGTGACCACCGCGTTCGAAGAAATGATCATTGCGGCCAACCTGTTCTACTTCCAGGACTTCTCGCCAGACGTCGGCGACCTGTTGCTCCAGTTCGCTTGCGGGTGGCGCGTAACCGTTTTGCGTCCCCCCGGTTTCCACGCCCGGCAACGCCTTGCGGTCGAGCTTGCCGTTGGGGGTCAGCGGCAGGTGATCGAGGAACAGCCAGTGGGCCGGGATCATGTAGTCCGGCAGGTGCTCCTTGAGTCGGGCCTTGAGTGAATCGCGCAGGGTGTCGGCGTCCAGCGACGCCACCACATAGGCGACGAGTTGCTGCCCGCCCGGCCCCTCCTGGGCGAGCACGGCGACTTCGTTGACCTCGGGCTGTTGCAGCAGTCGCGCCTCGATTTCCCCCAGCTCGATACGGAAGCCGCGGATCTTCACCTGATGGTCGATGCGGCCCTGGTATTCGAGGACGCCGTCGGCGCGATAGCGGCAAAGGTCGCCGGTGCGGTACAGGCGTTCGCCGGTCGTCGAGAACGGGTTGGGCACGTATTTCTCGGCGGTCATCGCCGCGCGGCCGAGGTAGCCCCGGGTGATACCGGCGCCGCTCAGGTACAGCTCAGCCGACACGCCTTGGGGCACCGGTTGCAGGTTGGCGTCCAGCAGGTAGCTGGCGGTGTGCTTGAGCGGGCGGCCGATGTTGGCCGTGCCGCCAGGGGTGCGGCGGGTCCAGGTTGAGTAGGTGGTGTCTTCGGACGGACCATAAAGATCATAGACATGCTCAACCCCCTGTGGGAGCGGGCTTGCTCGCGAAGGCGTTCCCTCAGTTAGCCCATCATTGACTGACCCACCGCTTTCGCGAGCAAGCC
>Ga0307412_10000162_pt1 | contig 47157 bp, 46 predicted proteins | sample DK1Cmetagenome_3_FD_203823 | JGI IMG/M metagenome (GOLD analysis project Ga0307412, IMG submission 203823) | Maize rhizosphere microbial communities from greenhouse at UC Davis, California, United States - DK15-C-1 | ecosystem: Host-associated > Plants > Roots > Rhizosphere > Soil | place: USA...
CGCGCGCTGCTGGCGCGTGTCCACCGGCAGCCCCAGCAGCGCGCGGGCGTGCAATTCGAATTCGTTCTGGGCCTGTGTGATCATGGTCACCATGCCCGTGTCGTGCGGACGCGGGCTGACTTCCGAGAACCAGACCTGGTCGCCGGCCACGAAGAGTTCGACGCCGAAGATGCCCAGCCCGCCCAGGTCGGCCGTGACGGCCAGGGCGATTTCCCGGGCCCGCGCCAGCGCGGCGGGCGACATCGGGTGCGGCTGCCAGCTTTCGACGTAGTCGCCATCGACCTGCTTGTGGCCGATGGGCTCGCAATAGTGGGTCTCGACGCGTCCGTCGGCGCCCCGGGCGCGGACGGTCAGCAGGGTGATTTCATAGTCGAAGCGGATGAAACCTTCGACGATGGCCCGGCCACCGCCCACGCGGCCGCCTTCCTGGGCGTAGCGCCACGATTCCGCCACGTCGTCCGCGCTTTTGATCACCGACTGGCCCTTGCCGGACGAAGACATGACCGGCTTGATGACGCAGGGGTAGCCGATGCCGCCGTCGATCGCGGCGCGCAGTTCCGCCTCGGTGTCGACGAATTTATAGGGGGAAGTCGGCAAACCCAGGGTCTCGGCCGCCAGGCGGCGGATACCCTCGCGGTTCATGGTCAATTGGGCCGCGCGGGCGGTCGGGGTCACGCGCGCCACCCCGGCCGCTTCCAGTTCCACCAGCAAACTCGTGGCAATAGCCTCGATTTCGGGGACAATAACGTGCGGCCGTTCCTGTTCGATGATCTTCTTCAGGGCGTCCGCGTCGGTCATCGAGACCACGTGCGCCCGGTGCGCCACCTGGTGGCCCGGCGCATCCGCGTACCGGTCCACCGCAATGACTTCCACGCCCAGCCTCTGCAGGGCAATGATGACCTCTTTACCCAATTCACCCGACCCGAGCAGCATGACTCGGGTGGCCAGGGGGGACAGGGGCGTGCCAAGGACGGGGCTGGAAATGCTGGACATGGAGCGGGCCTGGATAGAAGGATTGAAAGCCGTTGAAAACAGCCGCCAGGATGCCATACGCCCCTGCTGGGGGCAAACCCGCATACTGATATTAAAATCGCCGCATGACTGATCATCCCACTACATCGTCCGATACCGCGCTGGCATCCGCGCGCAGAACGCTGCAAATCGAAAGTCAGGGTCTGCTGGACCTGTCCGCCCGGCTGGACGACACCTTCACCCAGGTCGTCGCCCTGCTGCTGGCCTGCCGCGGCCGGGTCGTCGTCACCGGCATCGGCAAGACGGGCCATATCGCCCGCAAGATCGCCGCGACGTTTGCGTCGACCGGCACCCCGGCCTTCTTCGTGCACGCCGCGGAAGCCGTCCATGGCGACCTGGGCATGATCACGCGGGACGATGTCGTCATCGCCATCTCGTATTCGGGCGCCGGCCAAGAGCTGCTGACCATCTTGCCGGTGGCGCGCCGCATGGGCGCGAAGCTGGTGGCGATCACCGGCCACCCGCAATCGGAATTGGCCCTGCTGGCCGATGTGCACCTGGACGGCAGCGTGGCGCTGGAGGCCTGCCCGTTGAATTTGGCACCCACGGCCAGCACCACGGCAGCGCTGGCCCTGGGCGACGCCCTCGCGGTGGCCTGCCTGGAAGCCCGCGGCTTCGGCCCCCAGGATTTCGCGCGGTCGCATCCGGGCGGCGCCCTTGGCCGCCGCCTGCTGACCCACGTGCGCGACGTCATGCGCCAGGGCAACGCCCTGCCGATCGTGCTGTCCGGCACCCCGGTGTCCCAGGCGCTGGAAGTCATGTCGGCCAAAGGCATGGGCATGACCGTCGTCACCGACGCGCAGCACCGCCCGCTGGGCATCTTCACCGACGGCGATTTGCGCCGCCTGATCGCCCGGCACGGCGATATCCGCAGTCTGACCGTGGAAGCCGGCATGACCCGGTCGCCACGCAGCATCAACCCCGACGCGCTTGCCGTCGAAGCCGCCCAGCAGATGGACGAGCTACGGCTCAGCCAGATGCTGGTGCTGGACAATGATGGCGCGCTGCTCGGCGCCTTGCACATGCACGATCTGATGGCCGCTAAAGTGGTATGACTATGAATCTTCCTGCTTCCGTGACTCACCCGGCCGAAGCGCTGGTCCTTGCCCGTATTCCCGCCACCGTGCGCGACCGTGCCGGAGCGGTGCGCCTGATGGTGTTCGACGTCGACGGCGTGCTGACCGATGGCAGCCTCTACTATGGCGAAAGCGGCGAACTGCAAAAGCGCTTCCACGCACTGGACGGCCACGGCCTGCGCCTGCTGATGGAAGGCGGGCTGAAGGTGGCGCTGATGACGGGCCGCTCGGGGCCCATCGTGGCCCGCCGCGCCGCCGAACTGGGCATCGCGGAAGTCATGCAAGGCGTGCGCGACAAGGGCGCGGCTTTGGTAGAACTTGCGCAGCGCAACGCGGTCCAACTGAATCAGACCGGCTATATGGGCGATGACATCATCGACCTGCCGGCCATGCAGCGCGCCGGCTTCGCCGTCAGCGTGCCGAACGCGCCCGGCTATGTCAGCCAGGCAGCGCATTGGGTCTCGACGCAACCGGGCGGCAGCGGCGCGGTGCGCGAATGCTGCGACCTGCTGCTGGCCTCCCAGGGGCGCCTTGGCGCATTCCTGGCGGCGCCGGGCCTGCTTGGCCCCGGCGCCATCCAATGACCCTCTTGAACCCGCACACGCCCGCGCGGCGAACCTGATGAAAGAACGTTTCCCTTCACTGATCGCGCTGTTCCTCCTGCTGGTGCTCGTCACCAGTTCGTGGTGGGCGGCCGATTACGCGCAGCGCGCCATCCAGGTGGACCCGCCGCGGCGCCTCACGCACGAGATGGACGCGTGGTCACGCGATTTCGTGATGCTGCGCACCGATCCGTCGGGACGCCCCATCAACCGGCTGGAAGGCGAATACGCCGAGCACTTTCCGGACGATGACTCGTACCACATCACCGCGCCGCGCGCGGTGGGCCAACGCGAAGCCAACCCGATCACGGTGGGCGTCTCGAAGACCGCCGTGATGGAGCAAGGCGGCAAGCGCATCGTCATGAACGGCGACGCCCACGTGCATCGCCAGCCCGACGCCAACAACGACGTGCTGGACGTGCGCAGCCAGCAGTTGATCATCCTGCCGGACGAAGATGTAGTTTTCACGGATCTGCCCGCCGAGGTGATCAAGGGCCGTTCGCGCATGAACGGCAAGGGCATGCACTACAACAACAAAACACGCCAATTGCAGGTATCCGCGTCGACGGACGTCGAGATCTCCGGTTCCGAAGGCAGGCAACAACGCCGGACCGAGATACCCGCCAACAACTCTGACCAGAAAAAGCCATGACCGACCTCCGGATTCTCCTTGCCCCGACGACCCGCCTGCTCGGCGCGGTCCTGCTGACGGCTTCGGTGCTTGCGCCGGCCCACGCCCAGGACGCCGCGCCCAAGCCCGCAGCCGGCGCCAGCAAGGCGGCAACCCCCGCCGAGGAACCCAGCACGCTGATCCTGTCGGACACCCTGCACTATGACGACGTGAAAAAGCAAAGCGTCTTCACGGGCAACGTCAACATGACGCGCGGCCTCATGACGCTGACCTCCGATACGCTGGAAATGCACGAGGACGCCCAGGGCGGCCAATACGGCACGGCGACGGCCAACAAAGGCAAAGTCGTGACCATCCGCCAGGAACGTCCCGAGACCTTCGAACTGATCGAAGGCAAGGGGCTGCGCGCCGAATACGACGGCACCAAGAGTACCTTCGACCTGATCGGCCAAGCCGTGGTCGTCCGTTACGTCTGTGGCAAACCGTTCGACACGATTCGCGGCGAACGGGTACGCTACAACGAGAAAACCGGCACGTACGAAGCCCAAGGCGGCCCCAATTCCGCAGCCGCTGGCGGACGCGTCCGCTCGGTCGCCGAGCCCCGCGCCAAGTCGGACGCGGCGGTCGCCGAATGCCGCAAGCAACAAGCCGCCAAGAAAGGGCGCTAAGCCGCCCCCCATGCAACACCACTCGCAGCCACGATGAACCAACCTTCTGTGCCGACCCCCGTGACCTCCGCCCCCTCGGGGGTCAAGCAGGGCAGCCTGCGCGCAACCGGTTTGCGCAAGACCTATAACGGCCGGACCGTGGTGCAGGACGTGTCCCTGTCCGTCGTCAGCGGCGAAGTCGTCGGCCTGCTGGGCCCCAACGGCGCCGGCAAGACCACCAGCTTCTACATGATCGTGGGCCTGGTGCCCGCGGACGCCGGCCGCATCGAAATCGACGGCTCGGTCATCACGGCAATGCCGATCCACAAGCGCGCGCGCATGGGTCTGTCGTACCTGCCGCAGGACGCCTCCGTGTTCCGTCGGCTGACGGTGGAACAGAACATCCGCGCCGTGCTGGAATTGCAGGTCGACGCAGACGGCCGTGCGCTGTCCACGCCCAAGATCAACGAGCAGATGGAAGCCTTGCTGGAAGAGCTCCAGATCGGCCATATCCGCAGCAATGCCGCGATCTCGCTGTCGGGCGGCGAACGCCGCCGCGTGGAAATCGCGCGCGCGCTGGCGACCAGCCCGCGCTTCATCCTGCTGGATGAGCCCTTCGCCGGCGTGGACCCCATCGCCGTCATCGAAATCCAGCGCATCGTCCGGTTCCTGAAGGGCCGCGGCATCGGCGTGCTGATCACCGACCACAACGTGCGCGAAACGCTGGGCATCTGCGACCGCGCCTACATCATCAGCGAAGGCAAAGTGCTGACCGACGGCCACCCCGACGAAATCGTGGGCGATCCGGCCGTGCGCCGCGTCTATCTGGGCGAGCACTTCCGCATGTAACCGGCACCCTGGGGAAGACCCCTAGCCCCCCTGCGGGCAAGGAGGGATACTCCCCTGGGACTCCGCCATAAAAATGCCATGTACTTGCGCTAGGTCAGCTTGTTTTATCGGCCCGAGTCTATACACTAGTACTTAACGAACCACCCAAATAAAGGAGAACGCCTAACGACCTCACCGCGCATTTTGCGCACCCATTTTTCTCTTTTAGAAGGAGAGCACACTATGAACCTGAGCATCTGCGGTCGTCACCTCGACGTCACCCCGGCAATCCGGGAATATGTCATGAACAAATTGGCGCGAGTGCTGCGGCATTTCGATCACGTCATCGATACCCAGGTCATGCTCTCAGTAGAGCCCCTGCGGCATAGAGCCGAAATCACCATGCGTCTTAGCGGTAAAGACATTCATTGTGAAGCAACCGATGAAAATCTCTATGCAGCCATAGACCTTCTTGCTGACAAAGTCGACCGTCAGGTCATCAAGCACAAGGACAAGGTACGAAGTCACTCAGCGGAGTCCGTGAAGCGGCAAGCGGCGAGCCTCTCGCCACCCCAGCAGTAATGCGCTTCATGATCACTCGCCCTGGGCGATCAAGCTAAACAGCGATTCTAGAAATCCTGCCTAAGTCCCGGTGTCCCGCTAGACGTCAGTCCAGCCGGGGCATCGGCAAAAGTCCCCGCACTTCCCCTTCCGCGTGACTCCCCAATAGCTTTGTCCCTGAATCTTCGGTTTCTTCCGGAGAAGCATCGTCGCGTCGTGGATTTCCGGCTTTTCGCACGCTATTGGCGCTTTTGAAGACGCCATCGCGCCCCGGAATGCCCACAATCCGGCGCGATCAGTCTATGCTGTCGCTCTTGCCGTACGGTCGTCCGCCCACACCATGGGCACGGCGCGAGGCCAATTTATTGCACTGCGTCATATAACCATATAATGATCCGATGAATCATTTGTCGCGCATCCTACCCGCCGGCAACGTCGTGCTCGATATGCTCGCAACGAGCAAGAAACGAGCATTCGAACAAGCCGGCCTTCTTTTTGAAAACAACCATGGCTTGGCACGCGCGCTCGTGTTCGACAGCCTGTTTGCCCGGGAACGCCTAGGCTCCACTGCCCTTGGGCAGGGCGTTGCCGTTCCCCATGGCCGCGTGAAGGGCTTGGAGCAGGCGCTGGCGGCATTCATCCGCCTGGCGCAGCCCATCACCTTCGACGCGCCCGACGGGCAACCGGTGTCGATGCTGCTCTGCCTGCTGGTGCCGGAAACGGCCACCCAGCAGCACCTGGACATCCTGGCCGAACTCGCTCAACTAATGTCCAACAAGGCATTGCGCGAGGCCCTGGCCACGGAGGCCGATCCGGCCATCGTCCACAAGATGCTCACGACCGGCCAACTCTGACCCTCCGCGGAAACGCTGCCATGCTCACGGTGCAGGAACTCGTCGACGACAACGCCGACAAAATCCCCTTCAACTGGATCTCGGGCCAAGGCGCCGCGGACCGCGCAATTCCCGATGACGGCATGGCGGCCGCCGACCTCGTCGGCCACTTGAACCTGATCCACCCCTCGCGCATCCAGGTGTTCGGGCAGGAAGAACTGGCGTACTACACGCGCTTCGACCTGCGCCGCCGCATGCACCACATGGACGAGCTGCTGATCGGCGGCGTGCCCGCCATCCTGCTGGCCGACGGCCTGACGCCGCCGCAAGACCTGGTCGACCAATGCGACCAGCACCAGGTACCGCTGCTGTCCACCCCCGTGGCCGCCGCCCAGTTGATCGACCTGCTGCGCATCTACCTCGGCAAGAAGCTTGCCCCTACCACCACGGTGCATGGCGTATTCCTCGACGTGTTGGGCCTGGGCGTGCTGATCACCGGCGAGTCCGGCCTGGGCAAAAGCGAACTGGCGCTGGAACTGATTTCACGCGGGCACGGCCTGGTGGCCGATGACGCCGTGGAATTCTCGCGCACCGCTCCAAACATGATCGAAGGCCACTGCCCGCAACTGCTGCAGAACCTGCTGGAAGTGCGCGGCCTGGGCTTGCTCGACATCCGCACCATCTTCGGCGAAACCTCGGTGCGCCGGAAGATGCGCTTGAAACTGATCGTGCATCTGGTGCGCGCCACCGCGCAAGACAAGTTCGAACGGCTGCCGCTGCAAGACATCACGCAAGACATGCTGGGCCTGCCCGTGCGCAAGGTGATGCTGCAAGTGGCCGCCGGCCGCAACCTGGCCGTGCTGGTCGAAGCCGCCGTGCGCAACACGATACTCAAGTTGCGCGGTATCGATACGCTGGGCGAGTTCATGGAACGCCAGGCCATGGCGATCCTGCAAAGCAGTAAATGAACGCGCGTCGCCACGCGGCACCGTGAGCCTGTACGAAACCCTGGCCGCCGAGATCGCCAAGTCGATCGCGGATGGCGTATTGCGTGTGGGCGACAAACTGCCGTCCGTGCGCGATGCCTGTGCGGCCCGGGGCGTCAGCCCTTCCACGGTGTTCCAGGCGTACTACCTGCTGGAGGCGCGCGGCCTCATCCGTGCGCAGCCACGCTCGGGCTACTACGTGCACGCCCCCGCGGAATCCCTTCCCCCCGAACCGGGCGCGTCCAGCCCCGACGGCGAGTCCACCGAACTCGCGATCAGCGAACGCATCTTCGACATCCTGGGGTCCGTGCGCAACCGCGACGTGACGCCATTGGGGTCCGCCTTTCCCTCGCCATTGCTGTTTCCGCTGGCGCGGCTGGCGCAAGCGATGGCCACGCACCTGAAGCGCCACGATCCCCTGGATACCGTCGAAGACTTGAGCCCCGGCAATCCGGGCCTGCGACGGCAGATCGCGCTGCGCTACCTGATCGGCGGCATCAACGTGCCCGCCAGCGACATCGTCGTGACCAACGGCGCGCTGGAAGCGCTGAACCTGTGCCTGCAAGCCGTCACCCAGCCGGGCGACACCGTGATCGTGGAAGCGCCCACGTTCTACGGCGCATTGCAGGCACTTGAACGGCAGGGGCTGAAGGCGCTGGAAGTGCCGACCCATCCGCGTACCGGCATCGACCTGGACGCGATGGAAGCCGCCATCCAGCGGCACGCCCCCAAGGCCTGCTGGCTGATGACGCAATTTCAGAACCCGCTGGGCAGCCTGATGCCGGACGACAGGAAGCGGCAATTGGTGGAATTGCTGGCGCGCCACGACATCCCGCTGATCGAAGACGACGTCTACGGTGAACTGTATTTTGGCGCTGCGCGGCCGGTGCCCGCCAAAGCCTACGACAAACAGGGGCTGGTGCTGCATTGCTCGTCGTTTTCCAAATGCCTGGCGCCTGGCTACCGCATCGGCTGGGTATCCGCTGGCCGCTACGCGCAGCGCGTGCAGCGCTTGAAGTTGACGTCCACGCTGTCCGCGTCGGGCCCCGCGCAGGGTGCGATCGCCGAATACCTGGAGCAAGGCGGCTACGACCGCCATCTGCGCCGGCTACGCGAAACGCTGCAGGCGCAGCAAGAACGCATGGCCGATGCAATTGCGCGCGAGTTCCCCGCCGGCACGCGCGTGACGCGTCCGCAGGGGGGATTTTTCCTGTGGCTGGAGTTGCCTGCGGCGGTGGATGCGCTGGCCCTGCACCGCGATGCGCTGGCGCGCGGCATCAGCGTGGCGCCCGGCCCGATATTTTCGGCAAGCGGCCAGTTCGCCAGCGCCGTGCGCCTGAACTATGGGCACCCCTGGGACCCCGCGCACGATGCCGCCATCCAAACGCTGGGGGCCCTGGCGCGGCAGGCCTGCGCGCAGGCGGTCCGGCCGCGCTAGCGCGCCGTCAACGCAACGTCAGTTCAACGTCGAGGCCGCGCGCGCCCGTTTGACCTCAAGCGCCGTGACGCCGCCGGCCTCGTTGCCCCAGCTATTGCGCAGGTACGACACCAGCATGGCGATGTCGTTGTCGTTCAGGATCTGCCCGAACGGCGGCATGCCGTGCGGCCGGGGGTTGGCCGCCGTCGCCGGCGCATAGCCGCCATCCAGCACCATGCGGATCACGTTGACGGGCGACGGCGCCGTCACCGTGGGGTTGCCCGCCAGCGCAGGCCAGGCCGTGCCGCTTCCCTCGCCTTTCGACTGATGGCACTGCGCGCACTGTTGTTCGTAGATCTTGCTGCCCAGCTCCATCGCAGCCGGCGCGGCCGCCACCTGCTGGCGCGGCGTGGACGCAGGCGTGGCCGGCAGCGACTTGATGTAGACCCCGATCGCCAGCGCATCGTCGTCGGTCAGGTGCTGCGTGCTGCCCAGCACCACTTCGGCCATCGGCCCAGTGGCACTGGAATGCGCGGAAATGCCGGTCTTGAGCAAGGCCGCGATATCGGCCGCCGTCCAGCGGCCCATGCCCGTCTGCATATCGTTGGTCAGCGGCGGGGCATACCAGTCCAGCACAGGAATGACGCCACCGGTCAGGGACGCCGACGCGCGCGTCGCACCCAGGCTGTTGCGTGGCGTATGGCAGGCCGCGCAGTGCCCCACCCCTTCAACCAGATAACGCCCGCGGTTCCACTGCACCGACTGGCTCGCGTCGGTTTCCCGCACGCCGGGCTTGAAGTACAGCGCGCGCCATGCGGCCAATAAGGCGCGCTGGTCGTACGGGAAGTCCAATTCGGGTGGGCGATTGGGCTGGCTGACGGGCGCCACGCTGCGCAGATAGGCATAGAGCGCATCGGCGTCGGCGCGCGTGACCCGCGTGTATTCCGTGTACGGAAAGGCGGGATACAGCAACGTGCCGTCTTTCGATTTGCCGTTATGCAGCGCCTGCCAGAAGTCATCGGCGGTCCACGTGCCGATGCCGGTCTTGTCGTCGGGAGTAATGTTCGGGCCGAATACGGTGCCGAACGGCGTCGGGATGGGCGTGCCGCCCGCCAGCGCCTTGCCGCCCCGGCTGGTGTGACAGGCCATGCAATTGCCCGCCAGCGCCAGATAGCGCCCGCGCTCGATCAGCGTCGAGGCGTCGGCGGGCGCCGCGGCGGGCCCGGTGCTGGAGTCGTCACGCGTGCCCAGCCAATACAGGGCGCCCGCCGTGACCACCACGGCCAGCAACAACGCACAGAGAATTCTCTTCAGCAATTTCATCGGGCGCCCTTCAGCGTTGAGCCTGGCTGCCGCATTCCGCAGGCAGGCGCAGCGATCCGGCGGCCTCGGGCGCGTAGGGCTCGACGACCGGTTGCGACGACAGCCACGCCGCCAGGGCGCCGATGTCGGTGGGAGTGAGCTTGTTGGCGATATCGGCCATGCAGTCCGGCGCGGCAGCGCGGCGCAGACCGTTCTTCCAGCTGCCGATCTGCGAACCGATGTAGTCGCGCGGCAAGCCCAGCAGACCGGGGATGGCCGGCATCAGGCCGCTGAGGGCGGCGCCGTGACAGGAAGCACAGGCGGGCAGGCCGCGGGCGGCGTCGCCGTGCAAGGCCAGCGTGCGGCCGGCTTCCATCGTGACGTTGGACACCTGCGCGCGCGTCGGCGGCGGATACGGCACATGCTGCTGGGAAAAATACGCGGCCATCTCGCGCAGGTAGTCGTCCGGCAGGCCGGCCAGCAGATGCGCCATGGGGCGGTACTGGCGGCGGTCGTCCCGGAAATTCAATAATTGGTGATACAGGTAGTCCTGCGGCTTGCCGGCCAGGCGCGGGTAATAGCCGTCGGTGCCGGCTTTGCCCTGCGCGCCATGGCAGGCCGTACAGGCCGCGACCCGGGCCGCCATGGTGTCGGGGCGCAATGTGGCGGGAGCGGCAGGCTGCGCCAGGACGGACGTTGCCATAAAGACAACAACAGCTGCCGGCATCACGCGGAAAATCGCCCCAAACCGCGGCAGTGAAACACTACAAAACGAAATGAGGGCTAACATCTAGGTCGAATTCCAATCCCCCGAAACGCATGACGGCGGGGCGCGTAAGTGAATCGATCAAGTATCCGGCCCCAAGCTTACGCCAGGGCACACGAAACGGTACAGGCGCAGATTCCCAGTTTACGGCCATACCAGATGCCATCCCGCCGGCATCGTCCTGGAAAAGCGTGCCACAATCATGTCCATGTTGAAAGTCGTCCTTGTCACCGGTATCTCAGGCTCAGGCAAATCCGTTGCCCTGCGCATGCTCGAAGATGCCAGCTACACCTGCGTCGACAACCTGCCCGTCCGCTTCCTGACCGAGTTCATCGCCAATGCGCGGGATGACGGCCTGGAGCGCGTTGCCGTCGCCATCGATGTCCGGTCCCCCGGCGAACTGGCCGAGCTGCCCGACGTGGTCACGGCCCTGCGCGCTATGGGCACCAGCCTGCGCGTGGTGTTCCTGGACGCCAACACCTCGACGCTGGTGCAACGCTACTCGGAATCCCGGCGCCGCCATCCGCTGACCGACCGCCTGCAGCGCGGCGGCACCGCGCCGTCGCTCACCGACTGCATCGCGCTGGAGCGCGAACTGCTGGCGCCGCTGCGCGAGCAGGAACACGTGATCGACACGTCCGACCTGACGCCCGGCCAATTGCGTGCCTGGGTGCGCGACCTGATCCATGCCGACCGGGCGCCGTTGGTGCTGACGTTCGAATCCTTCGCCTACAAGCGCGGCGTGCCGGGCGATGCCGATCTGGTGTTCGACGTGCGCTGCCTGCCCAACCCCCATTACGACCGCAACCTGCGCCCGCTGACTGGCCGCGACGAACCCGTGGCCACGTGGCTGGCGGGGTATGAGCAGGTCGGGCAGATGATCGACGATATCGCCGGTTTCCTGAACCGCTGGCTGCCGCAGTACACGCAAGACACCCGCAACTACCTGACCGTGGCGATCGGCTGCACGGGCGGCCAGCACCGCTCGGTCTATGTGGTCGAGCAATTGGCGCTGCGCTTCGCCGATCACGATCCCCTGCTGGTGCGCCACCGCAACCAATTGCCCACCGAATCCGCATGATCCTGTCCCGCCCGCTCCACCTTATCCTGATGTTGCTGCTGGCCATTGCCGTGGCAGGATGCTCATCCACCGGTGGACGCAAAAAGGGCGGCGGTTATTACAAGGACGACGGCCCGGACGCCAACCCGCCGTCCAACCTGGACCAGGTGCCCGACGCGGTGCCGCGCATCGAACCCTACGCCAGCGGCGCCAACCGGCCCTACGTGGTGTTCGGCCAGCGCTATGTGCCGGACACCAGCGGCCAACCGTACAAGCAGCGCGGCCTTGCGTCCTGGTACGGCAAGAAATTCCACGGCAATTCCACGTCCATCGGCGAGTCCTACGACATGTACGCCATGACGGCCGCCCATACGACGCTGCCCATCCCCAGCTATGCGCGCGTCACGAGCCTGGTCAACGGCAAGACAATCGTCGTGCGCGTGAACGACCGCGGGCCGTTCCATAGCGACCGGATCATGGACCTGTCCTATGTTGCGGCGTACAAGCTGGGCATCATCGGGCCGGGCAGCGGCCAGGTGGTCGTGGAGAGCATTCCGCAAGCGGAGATCCGTCGCCTGGCCTCGCAGGGCGCGCCGGCTGCGCCGGAACCCGCTTCCGCCACGGGCTCGTTGCCCGTGCTGGCGCCGGTGGCCGCCGAGCCCGTCGCGCTGACAGCCGAACCGCTGCCGGGCCCTGCCCCGGGCTCCGCGCCGGTACGCCAGGCCCCGTCGGGCGGCGCGGGCACGGTCTATCTGCAAGTGGGCGCGTTCAGCCAGCCGGCCAACGCGCAATCGCTTGTCGCCCGCATCAATTCGCAGTTGGGCACGGCGGGCGCGCCGCCCGCGCAGGTGGAACAATCCAACAACCTGTACCGGGTCAGAATCGGGCCTTACCCCGATCGGCAAAGCGCCTTGGACGCCGTGCAGCTGGTGTCGGACCGAATCGGCATCCTGCCGAGCATCGCCGCGCAATAAGCACGGCGGCGGGTCAAAGCCGCCGCCCTATCCGCACTTACCAGGGCAATTCGGCCTGTCCGTCGCAGACGCGGCGCGCGCGCGCGTTGCGGCTGACATACCGGTTGCCTTCGTGCGCCAGCAGCGCCTGCTTGCGCGGCAAGCCGCCACCGAAGCCCGTCAGCGAGGTATCGGCGCCGATCACGCGATGACAGGGGATGATGATGATGATCGGGTTGCGGCCTACTGCGCCGCCCACCGCCTGCGCGCCCTTCGGACGCCCGACGGTGCGCGCCAGATCGCCATAGCTGGCGAGCTTGCCGAAATCCAGCGCGCACAGCGCGTGCCAGACTTTGTGCTGGAATGTCGTGCCCACGGGATCAAGCGCCACGTCGAACCCGCGGCGCTCGCCCGCGAACCATTCGTCCAGCTCGCGCCGCGCCTGCTCCAGGATGGGATCGGTTTCGGAATGCGTCCAGCCTTCGGCCGACGGCAGCAGTTCCTGGTCAGTGAACCACGCGCCGCGCAGGCCCTTGGGGCTGGCGACCAGGCGCATTTCACCCAGCGGCGTGGGCATATCGCGATAGGTAATCGGTTCGAGGGGATCGGCGGGCTTGTTCGCCACGACCGTTGAATACACCATGCCTTACTCCGACGACTTCTTGCGGGCCAGCGCCCGGTTGTACAACACGTCGCGCGCTACGCCCGTGACCTTGGCAGCCACGCGGGTGGCGTCGCGCACCGACATCGATTCCAGCAACGCGTCCAGCAGCACGTCCGTGCGAGGGTCGGTTTCCTCGTCGACGTCTTGGCCGGCTTGCGCGTGGGCGATCAACACGAATTCGCCCTGTTCGCGATGCGAGTCCGCGGCCAGCCAACCTGCGGCCTCGCCCAGCGTGAAGGTAGCGATCTCTTCAAATCGTTTGGTGAGCTCGCGCGCGACGGTCAGTTGGCGGTCGGGGCCGCAGACCTCCAACAGATCGGCCAGGGTGGCGGCCAACCGGTGCGGCGACTCGAACATGACGACCGGCGCCGGCAAGGCGCACCAGGAACGCAGCCAGCGCTGGCGCGCCACGGCCTTGGGCGGCGGAAAGCCGGCGAAGGCATAGGCCGGGTTTTCATCAGTGGTGACGCCGCTGCCCATCAGGGCCGTAATCACCGCGCTGGGACCGGGCACGGGCACCACGGTGAACCCCGCTTCGCGCACGGCGCGCACCACGCGCGCGCCCGGATCGCTGACGGCGGGCGCACCCGCGTCCGACACGAGCGCCACGCGCTGGCCTTGCGCCAAGCGTTCACAGATGGCCTGCGCAGCGGCGGCCTCGTTGTGGCGGTGGGCCGCCATGAGCGGCGTGCTGACGCCCCAGGCGTCCAACAAGGTCCGGCTGGCCCGCGTGTCTTCGGCCGCGATCACATCGGCGCGTTGCAGGGCATGCCAGGCCCTCAGCCCCAGGTCGCCCAGGTTGCCGATCGGCGTGGCCACGACGTACAACGTCGACGCAGGCCAATGCTGCCCGGCCACGCGTTCAGCCACGCGGTTCCAGGCATCGCCGGCAGGCGGGGGTGAGACATTTTGATTCATTACAGCCTACTGACACGGAAAACCATGTCAGTGTAGCCGCCAATGCCCGCCCCTTCGGAGCCCCCATGACGAACGACACCCTGCGCCTGGCCTGCGAACTGGCGCTGGCCGCGCGGCGCCGCGCGGACAAGCGCCGCCGCCGCGCCCGGCCACGTGGCGCGCCGGAAGACGCGCCCGTGCGCCGTTCGCCCATGCAACGCCGCGGCGATTTCCATGAAGACGCCGCGCTGCGCCTGCTGCTGGCCCAGGGCCTGGTGCTGCTGGCCCGCAACCTGTGGACCCGGGCGGGCGAAATTGACCTGGCCATGCGCGACGGCGACACGCTGGTGTTCGTGGAGGTCCGGGCCCGCGGCCCAACCCGCTACGGTGGCGCCGCGGCCAGCATCGGCCGCGACAAGCAGGCCCGGCTGGCCCGCGCCGCCGCGCAATGGTTGCCGGAACTGACCCGGCGGCATTGGCACGGCACGCCGCCGCCGGCCCGCTTCGACGCCGTGGTGTTCGACGCCGGCCAACCTCAATGGCTGCGCGCCGCTTTCCTGCTGCCTTGAGGCCGACGCCGGATGCGGCCAACTCCGGCCGGACGCCACCGTAACGTCCTGCCGCAGCGTCGTTACGGATCGACAGAACAGGGGGACCGCCGCGTGAGATAATCGCGGCCATGGATATGACCTCTCGTATGACGTCGCACTTTCGCGACGCCATGGCTGCGTGCGAACAAAGTATGAACGTCCTGGCCGAACCGCTGGCGGTGGCGGTGGACGTGCTATTCGGCGCCCTGGCGAACAACGGCAAGATTCTGGCTTGCGGCAACGGCGGATCCGCCGCGGATGCGCAGCATTTCATCGCCGAACTGGTGGGCCGCTTCGAACGCGAGCGCCTGCCGCTGGCGGGCATCGCGCTCAATACCGACACCGCGATCCTCACCGCAGTCGGCAACGACTACGGCTTCGATGAAATCTACGAACGCCAGGTCAACGCCTTCGGCCAGGCCGGAGACGTGCTGGTGGCGATCTCCACCAGCGGCAATTCCCCCAACGTGGTCCGCGCCATGGAAGCCGCCAGCGCGCGCGAGATGCATGTTCTTGCCCTGACGGGCAAGGGCGGCGGCGTCATGGGGGAACTCATTACGCCCATGGACGTCCATCTATGTGTTCCCAGCGACCGCACGATGCGGGTCCAGGAAGTCCATATTCTGCTGCTGCACGCACTGTGCGACGGCATCGACGCTCTTCTGCTTGGAGACACTGAATGATTTCTGACGTCAGAACCGCAGTCCGCCCCCTGATGCTAGCGGCCGCCCTGTCCACCGCGGCGCTGTCGCTGACGGCCTGCGCGCCCCTGATCGTAGGCGGCGCCGCCGCCACCACGGCGGTCGTGGTCACGGACCGCCGCACGTCGGGCACTCAGCTTGAAGACCAGAACATGGCCTTCAAGGCGCAAAGCCAGATTTCCCAGAAATTGGGCGATACCGCCCGGGTCAATGCGATGGCCTACGGCGGCCACCTGCTGCTGACGGGCGACGTGCCCTCCGAAGAGGCAAAAAGCCAGGCCACCGCCATCGCCCAGGGCATCGAAAACGTCAAACAGGTCATCAACCAGTTGAACGTGGGCCCGATCGCGTCGTTCGGCACCCGCTCGAACGACACCTGGCTGACCTCTAAAGTAAAGACCGCGCTGATCAACACCAAGTATGTGCCGTCCGGCACCATCGCACTGACGACGGACCACAGCGTCGTCTATCTGATGGGCAAGGTCACGCAGGCCGAGGGCGACTACGCAGCGAATGCCACGGCCGACGTCGGCGGCGTCGCAAAGGTGGTTAAACTGTTCGAGACCATCAGCCGGGAAGAAGCGATCCGGCTGTCCAACAGCAGCACCCGGGACCAATCCACGGAAACCAAGGCGCCCATTGAAAGCGGCGCCGGCGCAGCACCCAGCGGCAACGCGGCCGGCACGAGCAACGGCGTAGAGGCCATGCCCATCAAATGAAAAAAGCCATCGTAGCCCTGGCCGTCCTGGTCGCGGTCGGCATCGGCGCCTGGTTCGTCTGGCGCCCCGCCCAGACCGCGCCCGATGTCACCTTCACCACGCTGGAAGGCAAGTCCTTCTCGATGCAGGACTTGCGCGGCAAGGTCGTGCTGGTCAAGTTCTGGGCAACCAGCTGTGTGACCTGCGTGAAGCAGATGCCGGAAACCATCGCGGCCTATAAACAGTACGCCAGCAAGGGCTACGAGGCCGTGGCGGTCGCCATGGATTACGACCCGCCCAACTTCGTGCTGAACTTCGCCGAACAGCGCAAGCTGCCCTTCCCCGTGGCGCTGGACACCAAGGGCGACATCGCCCGCGCCTTCGGCGACATCCGCCTGACGCCCACGGCCTTCCTGATCGACAAGCAGGGACACATCATCAAGCGCTATCTGGGCGAATACGACGTGGCCGAATTCCACGCCACCGTGGAAAAGGCGCTAGCCGCCGGCTAGACGCTCACCCGGCGTCCCAAGAAAAAACCGCCCGATGGGCGGTTTTTTCTTGCCTGGCCGGATCGGCCGGATTCAGAAAGCCGGAATCACGGCGCCCTTGTACTTTTCCTGGATGAACTTCTTCACCTCGGGCGTGTGCAGGGCATCGACCAGCTTCTTGATGCCCGGCGCATCTTTGTTGTCGGCGCGGGTCACGAGGATGTTGGCATAGGGCGAATCGGCGCCCTCGATGAAGAGCGCGTCCTTGGTGGGCACCAGGCCGGCTTCCAGCGCGTAGTTGGTGTTGATCAGCGCCAGGTCCACGTCGTCCAGCGAGCGCGGCAGCATCGCGGCTTCAAGTTCGCGGAACTTCAGCTTCTTGGGATTCTCGACCACATCGGCGGCGGTCGCCAGAATGTTGGAAGGATCCTTCAGCTTGATCACGCCCTGCTTTTGCAGCAGCACCAGCGCGCGGCCGCCGTTGGACGGGTCGTTCGGAATAGCGACCGAAGCGCCGTCCTTCAGTTCAGACAGGCTCTTGATCTTCTTGGAGTAGCCGCCGAAGGGCTCGACGTGGACCAGCGCCACCGGCACGAGCGTGGCCTTGCGGTCCTTGTTGAACGCATCCAGATAGGGCTTGTGCTGGAAGAAGTTGGCGTCCAGCTGTTTGTCGGCCAGTTGCAGGTTGGGCTGCACATAATCGCTGAACACCTTGATGTCGAGCTCGACGCCCTGCTTGGCCAACTGCGGTTTCACCACTTCCAGGATTTCGGCGTGCGGCACCTGGGTCGCGCCCACCACCACTTTTTCAGCATGGGCGGCATTGGCCGCCACCAGGAAGGCCGATGCCGCAGGGGCAGAGCGGACGAAGTTAAAACGCATGTTTTGCCTCTTATAGGGATAAAAATGGGGGCCCATGTCCGCCCGAATGCGGATTCGCCCCCTTTTGCGGGGCGCCGCGCTCTCGAAAACGCCCCCAATTTACCTGAATGCCGGTTATTTGTCGGGCATATGGACATAGGTTTTAGGCATATGAAACCTGCGGGTACTACAATCCGTCGTATGCTTGCGCTACCGCGTCCCGAACGCGATTTTGTGCAGGCATTTTTTCTAACCACTCATACTTATTTGCCGACTTAGCTGCCATGACCGACACCCCCGACCCTGCTGCCGTTTCGTCCCCCGCTGTCAAAGCCGCTGTGCTGTCTGAAGCACTGCCGTATATCCGACGATTCCACGGCAAGACCATCGTGGTCAAGTACGGCGGCAACGCCATGACGGAAGAGCGCTTGCAGCGCAGCTTCGCGCACGATGTCGTGCTGCTGAAGCTGGTGGGTCTGAATCCGGTGGTCGTCCACGGCGGCGGTCCGCAGATCGACGACGCGCTGCGCCGCATTGGCAAGCAGGGCACCTTCATCCAGGGCATGCGCGTGACCGATGCCGAGACCATGGAAGTGGTCGAATGGGTGCTGGGCGGCCAGGTCCAGCAAGACATCGTCATGATGATCAACGAAGTCGGCGGCAAGGCCGTGGGCCTGACCGGCAAGGACGGCGGCCTGATCCAGGCCCAGAAGAAGCTGATGGCCAACAAGGACAACCCCGACGAACCGATCGACATCGGTTTCGTGGGCGACATCACCCTGGTCGAGCCGGCCGTGGTGAAAGCCTTGCAGGACGATCAGTTCATTCCGGTGATCTCGCCGATCGGCTATGGCGAAGACGGCACGGCCTACAACATCAACGCCGACGTCGTCGCCGGCAAGATGGCCGAAGTGCTGGGCGCTGAAAAGCTGCTGATGCTGACCAACACGCCGGGCGTGCTGGACAAGGCCGGCAAGTTGCTGCGCAGCCTGTCCGCCCAGACCATCGACGAACTCTTCGCGGACGGCACCATCTCGGGCGGCATGCTGCCCAAGATCTCGTCGGCGCTGGACGCCGCCAAGAACGGCGTGAATTCCGTGCACATCGTCGACGGCCGCGTGCCGCACTGCCTGCTGCTGGAGATCCTGACCGATCAGGGCGTCGGCACGATGATCAGCTCGCACTGATGTTTCCCCCGCAGCGCTGCGCGGCGCCCCCCAGGGGGCGCCGCTGCGGACCGGCGGAGGCGGATCCGCGCGGCCCGGATCTGGGCGGCCCGGCTCTGGGCGACCCGTTTCTCCGGTGGCGTTTTTGATGCAAGCGCGCCGACAATTGCTGCGGCCGGCGGTGCGCATGCGCCGTTCGCGCCGCGTGGCCACGGGCGTTTCCGAACGCCTGTGGCTGTTCGATCTGGACAATACGCTCCACGATACCTCGCACGCCATTTTTCCCAAGATCGACCACGGCATGACGATGGCCGTGGCCGAAGCCTTGAACGTCGACATCGACACGGCCAACGACGTGCGCCGGCTGTACTGGAAGCGCTACGGCGCCACGATGATCGGGATGGTGCGCCACCACGGCGTGAATCCGCACGACTTCCTGCACCGCAGCCACGACTTCGACGTCAATTCGCTGGTACGCGCTGAAAAGGCGCTGGCTTACAAGCTGCGGCAGTTGCCGGGCCGCAAGGTGCTGCTGACCAACGCGCCGCTGCGATACGCACGCGCGGTGTTGGCCCGGCTGGGCATCTTGCGCCAGTTCGATAGCCTGTGGGCCATCGAGCACATGCGGCTGCACGGTGAATTCCGGCCCAAGCCGTCGCCCGCGCTGCTGCGCTATGTGCTGGCCCGCGAAGGTGTGCCCGCCCATCGTGCCGTCCTGGTGGAAGACACGCTGGCCAACCTGCGCGGCGCACGCCAAGCTGGCGTGCGGACAGTACATGTCTATCACCCCGGCACTCCCTTTTCCCGTGGCCGCTCCCATCGTCCGGCCTACGTCGACTTGCGGGTAAACTCCGTCAGTGATTTGTTGTTACGCCGACGTCCCCTGCGGGGATAGCGGCGCGCTCCTCCCCCCATTCACCGTCAAGCCTGCGCGAGAGCAGTTCCTTCCATGGCGAGCAAACCCGGCGAGCGCAAGACCCAGATTCTGCAGACACTGGCCGAGATGCTGGAGCAGCCGCATGCGTCCCGCATCACCACGGCCGCCCTGGCCGCGCGCCTTGAAGTGTCGGAAGCCGCGCTGTACCGGCACTTCGCCAGCAAGGCGCAGATGTTCGAAGGGCTGATCGAATTCATCGAAACCAGTATCTTCACGCTGGTGAACCAGATTGCCACCGCCGAACCCTACGGCGTGCCCCAGGCGCACAAGACCGTCTCGATGCTGCTGACCTTCTCGGAACGCAACAAGGGCATGACGCGCGTGCTGACCGGGGACGCACTGGTCACGGAAGACAACCGGCTGCAAGAACGCATCAACCACATCAACGACCGCATCGAGACCTCGCTGAAGCAATCGCTGCGCATCGCCATCACCGACGGCGGCCTGCCGCCGGACGCGAACGTCGCCGCGCACGCCAGCCTGCTGACGCACCTGGTGCTGGGCCGGTGGCTACGCTATGCGCAGAGCGGCTGGCGCGTGGCGCCTACGCTGCACCTGGATGAACAACTGCGCCTGGCCCTGGGCTGAATCACCTGCGGCGCTCGATTTTCGGCGCATTTGCGACATAACACGAACGAATTACCGGAAGGCCTCTAAGCGCGCCTCGGTCCCGTTCGACACAATTGGTGTGCATCTACGCAACATTCCAAGCTTGCGACGACCAAGGGCGGACGAGCATAATGCCCGAGGTGGGTTTCTACAAGTACATATCTTCTTCGGTTTGACCCACATCAATACGGGTTTTCCTCAATGCCGTCACGATCATCCTGTAGCACCGACACATCGAATTGAACAAACCCGTGCTCGCGGGGAGTGTGTCGGAAGTTTGACCTCAACCGGAGATGGATATGACTGCGCCAGCCGCTGTCCCTGCCTCGCAAGCCCCCAAGAAAGCAAAAATTCCAATCGGACTCGTCGCCGGCATCCTGGTGATGATCGGGGTGCTGATGATGCCCCTGCCTGCCGACCTGCCGGTCGCGGGCCACCGCATGCTGGCGATCCTGGCGTTTGCCGTGGTGGTCTGGATTACCGAAGCCGTGTCTTACGAAGCCAGCGCGATCATGATCACGACGCTGATGGCTTTCCTGTTGGGCACGGCTCCGACAATCAAAGACCCGAACGTGCTGTATGGCACGTCCGCCGCCATCAGCATGGCGCTTAACGGTTTCTCGAATTCGGCGCTGGCGCTGGTCACCGGCGCCTTGTTCATTGCCGCCGCCATGACCTTCACCGGGCTGGACCGGCGCATCGCGCTGGTCACCTTGTCGAAAGTCGGCACCAGCACGCGCCGCATCCTGATCGGATGTATCGCCGTGACGATCGTGCTGAGCCTGGTCGTGCCCAGCGCCACCGCGCGCAGCGCGGCCGTGGTGCCCATCATGATGGGCGTCATCGCGGCCTTCGGCGTGGACAAGCGGTCGAACATCGCCGCCGGCATCATGATCATCGTGGCGCAGGCCACCAGCATCTGGAACGTTGGCATCCAGACCGCCGCCGCGCAGAACCTGCTGACGGTCGGCTTCATGGAAAAGATGCTGGGCGAACGCGTGGCGTGGTCGGACTGGCTGATCGCCGGCGCCCCCTGGTCGCTGATCATGTCGGCCGTGCTGATCTTCGTCGTGCTGAAGCTGCTGCCGCCGGAAAGCGACAGCATCGCCGGAGGCAAGGAAGCGGTCGAAAAGTCGCTGATTGAACTGGGCCCCATGACGGGCGCGCAAAAGCGCCTGATGGCCGTGTCGGTCATGCTGCTGCTGTTCTGGTCGACCGAAGGCAAGCTGCACAAGTTCGACACCACCTCGACCACTTACTTCGGCCTGGTTCTGCTGATGCTGCCGCGCTTTGGCGTGATGACGTGGAAAGACGTGCAAGCGCGCATCCCATGGGGCACGGTCATCGTGTTCGGCGTGGGCATCAGCCTGGGCACCGCCCTGTTGACGACGCAAGCAGGCCAATGGCTGGGCAACCAGGTCGTGGCGCACACCGGGCTGGATCAACTGGGCCCGCTGGCGATCTTCGCCATCCTTGCCGCGTTCCTGATCATCATCCACCTGGGTTTCGCCAGCGCCACCGCGCTGACCTCGGCCATGCTGCCCATCCTGATCTCGGTGCTGGCCACGCTGCCGGGCGACTTCAGCCGCCTGGGCATGACCATGCTGCTGGGCTTCGTGGTCAGCTACGGTTTCATCCTGCCGATCAACGCGCCGCAGAACATGGTTTGCCTGGGCACCGAAACCTTCAACGCCAAGCAGTTCGCCAAAGTCGGCATCATCGTCACCATCGTGGGTTACCTGCTGATGCTGGTCATGGGCGCGACGTACTGGCGCTGGCTCGGCTGGCTTTAAGGAGAACGCATCATGAAACTCTCCCTGGCCCAAGCCAATGAATACGGCCGCCGCGTGCTGATGGCGCAAGGCGTGCCCGAAGACATCGCCCGCGACGTGGCCGAGCATCTGGTCGAGTCCGACCGGGTCGGCTACACCAGCCACGGCCTGTCGATCCTGACCAACTACCGGCGCGTGCTGTCCGAAGGCCTGGCCCAGGCCGACGGCCGGCCCGAGCTGGTCAACGACCGCGGCGCCATGCTTGCCTATGACGGGCACCACGGCCTGGGCCAGTACGTCGGCAAGGTCGTCATCGAAAAAGCGATCGAGCGCACCCAGGAACACGGGCAGTGCATCGTGACGCTGCGCCACAGCCATCACCTGGGCCGCATGGGCCACTTCGGTGAAATGGTGGCGGCCAAGGGGCTGATCCTCCTGGCCTTCACCAACGTGATCAACCGCGCGCCCACCGTGGCGCCGTTCGGCGGCGCCCAGGCGTGCCTGACCACCAACCCGCTGTGCTTCGCCGGTCCGCTGCCCGGCGGCCGCCCGCCGTTCATCGTGGACATGGCCACCAGCTCCATCGCCGTGAACAAGGCGCGCGTGCTGGCGGCCAAGGGCGAACAAGCGCCCCCCGGGTCACTCATTGACGCCGACGGCAACCCCACGACCGATCCGAACGCGCTGTTCTCGGACCCGCCCGGCGCCCTGCTGCCCTTCGGCGGCCACAAGGGTTATGCGCTGGGCCTGGTGGCGGAACTGCTGGCCGGCGTCTTGTCAGGCGGCGGCACCATCCAGCCCGAACACCCCCGCAACGGCGTGGCCACGAACAACATGTTCGCGCTGCTGCTGGACCCGCAAGTGGACTTCAACACCGACTGGCGCACGATGGAAGTCGGCGCGTTCATCGACTACCTGCATGCGTGCAAACCGCAACCGGGCGTCGAGGCGGTGCAGTATCCGGGCGAATACGAAGCCCGCAACCGCGCCGTGAACGCAGATTCGGTGGAGTTCGATAGCCGGATCTGGGATGGGTTGAAGAAGCTGGCGTCTGACCTGGGTGTGCCGGAGGCGTTGCCGGGTTGATGGTGTGTGTTTGGTGACGGGTGCTGGTTCTTGAGACGCCCGTCGCGGCGGTGGCCTGCCGGACGCGGGTCAACGATTGCGGTCCGGAGCCTTCGCTCCGGACTGCCCCCTTGTCATCTTCGTCCAGGCCTTCGGCCTTCCCTTCAGATTCCCTCGGGCTTATCGACTCCCCGCGTCCGGCAGGCCACCGCCACGACGGGCTCGCGCAGTTGAAAGCGGACGTCAGCTGGGGCGAGCCGCGTGCTTAGGGTTCTGGCATACGGCATCGAGAAGAGAAATAGCTTGTAGTGCCCGCCCCCGGCCGGCCGCGCGGGCGGCCTTTGGGGGCTTACGCAGCATCTTGTATCGACACGCTGCCGCTACGCGTATAGGCAAGAAAACGGGCCGCCCATCTCTACCCACCCCAATTGATTGCGGGCCCACCAGCAATCGCTTTACGCAAGCGCGCAGCGATCACCACCGACGACGCACCACGCGTATGCCGATTGTGGCCGCCCGCGCGGCCGCAATCGGCGGGCCCCGCAAATCTCGACATGATTGGCAGGCCCAGCAGCGCGCCGAGCCAAGACGGCGTGAGCCCGTCGGCGTGGGCGGCATGGGCGCGAGCAACCTCGATGCGCCCGAGGGAATCTGAAGGGAAGGCCGTAGGCCTGGACGAAGATGACGAAGGGGAAGTCCGGCGCCTGCGCGCCGGACCGCAATCGTGGGCGCGAGTGCCCATGCCGCCCACGCCGACGGGCGACCACGAAGCACCACCCGCGACACCGAAGAAGCCCCGCAAGCCTCCCCGACGAACCTCACTCCCGCATCAACCCTTCGCCGATCGATGCCTGCTGATGCTCATCATGATCCCGAACGCGATTCCCATCGTGAACAACGCCGTCCCGCCGTAACTCATGAACGGCAACGGCACACCGACGACCGGCAAGATCCCCGTCACCATCCCCACGTTCACGAACACATAGATGAACAGCATCATCGTCAGCGCCCCCGCCAGCAAGCGCCCGAACTGCGACGAGGCCCGCGAAGCGATCGTCAGGCCGCGCGCCATCATCAGGCCATACAGCACCAGGATCGCGATGCCGCCATACAGGCCGAACTCTTCGGCGTACACCGCGAAAATGAAGTCCGTCGTGCGTTCCGGGATGAAGTCCAGATGCGTCTGCGTGCCCTTCATATAGCCCTTGCCGTACACGCCGCCCGAGCCCACGGCGATCATCGACTGGATCGTGTGGAAGCCCTTGCCCAACGGATCGGAACTGGGGTTGAGCAGCGTGCAGACCCGATGCTTTTGGTAATCGTGCAGCACCACCCAGTCCACATCCGGTTCACATAGCTGGTCCTCGTAATACACCAGCGTGCCGATCGCGATGATGCCGGCCAGCATCACCGGCACCAGCAGCTTGAACGACAGACCTGCGAAATAGATCACGAAAAAGCCGGCGCCAAACACCAGCAGCGCCGTGCCCAGATCGGGCTGCAACACGATCAGCCCGAACGGCGCGGCCAGCATGGCGGCGGCGGCCAGGAAGTCGCGGATGCGCACCGCGCCTTCGTGGCGCTGGAAGTACCAGGCCAGCATCATCGGCACGGCGATCTTCATCATCTCGGAAGGCTGAATGCGCGTCACGCCCAGATTCAGCCAGCGGGTCGCGCCCTTGCTGGTTTCCCCGAAAAACTCCACGCCCAGCAGCAGCACCACGCCCACCACGTAGAAAGGCAAGGCCAGCTTCATCAGCCACTTGGGGGGAATGAGCGCCATCGTCCACATCGCCAGGAACGCGATGACGAAGTTGCGCGACTGTTCGGCGAACCGCCAATCGGTGCCGCCCACCGCCGAATGCATGACGGTCAGGCCCAACGCGGCGAACATCATCAAGATCGCCAATAGCGGCCAATCGAACGCCGTGAAGACGCGTAGCAGGATAAGGCCCAGGCGCTTCATTGTTGGCGCACCACGTCAGAGGTAATGGTTTCGACCGAGGCCAGCGGATCGGCCCGTTCCGGCCGCACGATCTTGTCCTGGCGGTCTTTGGCCAGCCAGTAGTCGAACACCTTGCGCGCCACGGGAGCCGCCACGCTGGCGCCCCAGCCGGCGTTCTCGACGATCAGCGACACGGCGATGCGGGGATGCTCCAGCGGCGCGAACCCCATGAACAGTGCATGGTCGCGCAGGCGTTCGTCGATGGCGCTGGCGCGGTAGTGCCCGCCGCGCAGGCTGAACACCTGCGCCGTGCCAGTCTTGCCGGCCGCCTGGTACGGGGCGTTGGCGAACGCGCGGCGCGCGGTGCCCGCCCGCACCACGTCCGCCATCGCGTTCTTGATGACATCCACGTTGGCCTGCTTCAGCGGGATCCGGTAGTCGGGCGTTGATTCGGTGGGCTTGGCCACGCCGCTGCGCGGGTCGCGCACCGCGTGCACCAGGTGCGGCCGGCGGTACAGACCATTGTTGGCCAGCGTCGACGTGCCCTGCGCCAGTTGCAGCAAGGTGAACGCGTTGTAGCCCTGGCCCACGGCCACCGAAATGGTCTCGCCCGCGTACCAGCGTTGGCGGTCCTTGTCCTTGTAGGCGGCGCGCTTCCAGTCCGTGGACGGCAGCACGCCGCGCTTTTCGCCTTCCAGGTCGATGCCGGTGATCTGGCCAAAACCGAACTGCTTGGTGAAATCGTGCAACGCGTTCACGCCGATCTCGGGGCCCAGCGAATAGAAATACGTGTCGGACGACACCACGATCGCCTTGTGCATGTCGGTCATGCCATAGGCGGCGCCGCCGGCGTTGCGAAACTTCTGCCCGCCGAATTCGTAGTAGCCCGGGTCGGAAATACGGTCGGTCGCGCGGCGCTTGCCCAGTTCCAGGGCGGCCAGGCCGACGAAGGGCTTGTAGGTCGAGCCGATCGGGTACGTGCCATACAGCGGACGGTTGATCAGCGGATGGTCCGGCGATTCGTTCAGCATCCGCCAGTTGTCCACGTCGATGCCATCCACGAACAGATTGGGGTCGAAGGACGGTTGCGAGACAAAGGCCAGGACCTCGCCCGTGTCCGGGTCGATCGCGACGAGCGCGCCGCGCTGGCCTTCAAAAGCTTCTTCGGCCACCTTCTGCAGGCCCAGATCGATGGACAGCATGATGTCCGACCCCGGCACCGGGTCGATCCGCCGCAACGTGCGCATGGGGCGGCCGCCCGCCGTGACTTCGACCTCTTCCAGGCCGGTGCGGCCATGCAGCTGCTCTTCCCAGGTTTTCTCGATGCCCTTCTTGCCGATGACATCCGTGCCGCGGTAGTTGCCCAACTGGCCGGCCCGTTCCAGCTCTTCGTTGTCGCCCTCCGCAATGCGGCCGATGTAGCCCACCACGTGCGCGGCGGACAGGCCCTGCGGATACTCGCGCACCCATCGCGCGCGCAGCTCGACACCCGGGAACTGGAAGGAGTGCGCGGCGAACCAGGCGGCCTCGGTCTCGTTCAGGTTGTTGCGCAATTGCAGGCTGGCGTAGCGGCTGGACTCCGCCGCGCGCCGCTTGAAGCGCCGCTGGTCGGCGGGGCTGATGTAGACGACTTCGGTCAGGCGTTCGAACAGCTCTGTCATGTTGCCGGCGTGGGCCGGCACCACTTCAAGCGTATAGGTGCGGTAGTTGCGGGCCAGGACTTCGCCATTGCGGTCCAGGATCTCGCCGCGCCGCGGCGGAATCGGCACGACCGCGATGCGGTTACGGTCGGCGCGTTCGGACAGGCCTTCGTAGCGGTCGACCTGCAAATACCAGAACCGTCCCACCAGCACGCCGAAACACACCAGGGCGAACACGCCGCCCACCCACGCACGCAAGCGGAAGCGCTGCTTCTGCTGCTGGCCGGTTTTCTTGAATTCGAACATGACGCGACGCCGCCGTCAGGCGGAGGAGGATTCGGCGTCGTCGGCACCGCGCTGCGGCAAGTGCAGCACCCAGCCCGCCAACGGCCACAGGGCGGCGGTGATGGCCACGCTGATGCACCAGTCCCAGCCCGGCCACTTGCCGGCAAGCCAGGCATGAATGATCTGGGTCAGGAAACGGGCGATGAAGAAGACAGGCAGCATGTGCATCGCCTGGCTCCAGAGGTCGAATCGTTGCAGCCGGCGATGCAGCACCACGGCGCCGTAAGCGACCAGCGTATACGACAACGCGTGCTCGCCCAGCGGGCCCGCGTCGTGCACGTCCATCAGCAAACCGAAGAAAAAGGCAGTGAACAGGCCCACGCGACGCGGTTCGTGCACGCACCAGAAAGCGATGATCAGCAGCAGCACATCGGGCGCGCCCTGCCACAAGCGCCACGGCAGCAGCGACACCAGCCACACCAGCAGCACCGTGGCCCAGACGAAGACGCCGTGAGCCGGACCGGACAGGCGGTCGGGGTGCACATTGCTGGGGGTGCCCAGGCGGCGCCTGGGTTGCGATTGATTAGTCCGATCCACCGGAATCGACCTCCTGACGGTTGGACTCGGCGCGGGCCACATCCACCTGCAAGACCAGGAAGTGGCGATAGCGTTCGGGATGGGCCAGCGGTTCACACACGGCACGCGCGAAACCGGAGGCGGTGTCGCGTTCGACCGAGGTCACTTTGGCCACGGGCAAGCCGGCGGGGAACAATCCGCCGACGCCGCTGGTGACGATAGTATCGCCTTCCTTGATATCGGCATTGGCGGCAAGGTAACGGACTTCCATCTTGCCCGGCGAATTGCCGCCGAACGCGATCAGCCGCAGCCCGTTGCGCAGCAGCTGGACGGGGATGGACACCTGCTCATCCGTCACCAACGCGGCTTCGGCCGTCATCGGCGTCACGCGGACGATCTGCCCGACCACGCCGCCTTCGTCGATCACCGGCATGCCCGGCGCCAGGCCGGCCTTGCTGCCCTTGTTGAACACCAGGCGCTGGGTAAACGCGTTGGTGGGTTCGTACATGACCTCGACCACCACGGCCGATTGCGCCACGGTGTCGGTCACGCCCAGCAGACGGCGCAGTTGTGCGTTTTCGGCGGCCAGTTGCGCCGCATGGCTGGCAACCTGGGCCAGTTCGATGCGCTGACGCTGCAAGGCTTCGTTTTCGCTACGGATGAGGTTGGCCGCGTTGACCCACTCATTGACTTGCTGGACGAGGTCGCGCGGCGCCATGACCGCACGCTGGAAGGGGTAAATCGCCACGGACATCGCGCGGCGTGCCGGTTCCAGCATGCGCCATTGCGAATCCATGATGATCAGGGCCAAAGCAAGGACGACCAGAACGACCAGCCGCACCTCCGCAGGTGGGCCGCGCCTGAATAGGGGGGGGGTCCCTTGTCGTTGCATGAATCTCAGCCCGGACGCCCGCGTCCGTAGCTCCCACAGCGGCCGGAGCCGTAAAAAAGCGGGGCTCCGGGCTGGCGGGCGGTATTAGTCGTTGATGAAGATAGCGCCCAGTTTCTCAAGGTGTTCCAGCGCTTCGCCGCAACCGCGCACGACGCAGGTCAGGGGATCGTCGGCCACCACGACGGGCAGGCCCGTCTCTTCCTGGAGCAGGCGATCCAGATCGCGCAGCAATGCGCCGCCGCCGGTCAGGGCAATGCCCTTGTCGGTGATGTCGGCGCCCAGTTCGGGCGGGGTTTGCTCAAGCGCGATCTTCACCGCGGAAACGATCTGGTTCAGCGGGTCGGTCAGCGATTCCAGGATCTCGTTGGACGAGACCGTGAAGCTGCGCGGCACGCCTTCGGCCAGATTACGGCCCTTGACTTCGATTTCGCGGACTTCGGAACCCGGGAATGCGGAACCGATTTCCTTCTTGATCAGCTCGGCCGTGGGTTCGCCGATCAGCATGCCGTAGTTGCGGCGGATATAGTTGACGATAGCTTCGTCGAACTTGTCGCCGCCGACGCGCACGGAACCTTTATAGACCATGCCACCCAGCGAGATGACCGCCACTTCGGTGGTGCCGCCGCCGATGTCGACGACCATGGAGCCGCTGGCGTCGGACACGGCCAGGCCGGCGCCGATGGCCGCAGCCATGGGTTCTTCGATCAGGAAGACGTGGGACGCGCCCGCGCCCAACGCCGATTCGCGGATGGCGCGGCGTTCAACCTGGGTGGAACCGCAAGGCACGCAGACGATGATCCGCGGGCTGGGTGCCAGCATGTTGCGGGGGTGCACCATGCGAATAAACTGTTTGAGCATCTGTTCGGTGACCGTGAAGTCAGCGATAACGCCGTCCTTCATGGGCCGGATGGCCTCGATATTGCCGGGAACGCGGCCAAGCATCTGCTTGGCTTCGTGGCCGACGGCCTGGATGATCTTTTTGCCGTGAGGCCCGCCTTCATGACGGATTGCGACCACGGAGGGTTCATCGAGCACGATGCCCTTGCCGCGGACGTAAATCAGCGTATTGGCGGTACCGAGGTCGATCGCCATATCGCTGGAAAAATAACTGCGCAGGAATCCGAACATGGGAGCTCAGCTAAATTCTGGGGGGAATTGGGTTCAAGTCGTGGGGCGTCTGACCCGAAAAACGTCGGGCCCGCCTGTCATCACGGCGATTAAACCGTGAATCATAACTTATAATTTCCCCGGAAATAGCGCATAAATGCAGGCTATTCAAGCTTTGTAACGGGATTGGCGGGTACATACTGCCCGGTCCCGCCCTTCGGCCTTCGCTTATCGATTTTGCAATCCCTATGGCGCTCAATGACACAGATGTGGCCCGCATTGCCCGGCTGGCCAGAATCGAACTGACCCCCGACCAGCGCACCCTTGCGCAGGCCGAGTTAAACGGCATTCTCCACTTGATCGAACGGCTCCAGTCCGTCGACACCCAAGGCGTCGAGCCGTTGGCCCACCCCCTGTCCGCCCATGAGGACATTGTGCTGCGCCTGCGTGAAGACGCCGTGACCGAGGCCAGCTCGGAAACGCGCCGCGAGGCGCTGCTGGCCAACGCCCCCGACGCCCAGGAAGGCTTGTTCCTGGTCCCTAAAGTCCTCGACTAAGCCATGACAAAACCTGCCTTGCATACCCAATTCGAGGGGATCGCCGCTTTGCGCGCGGCCCTCGCCCAACGCCAGGTCAGCGCCGTCGAACTGGCGCAAAGCGCCCTGGCGGCCGCCGAGGCGGCCAGCGGCCTGAATTGCTTTTTACATATTGACGCTGAATTGACGCTGGCCCAGGCCCGCGCCGCCGACGACGCGTTGGCCGCCGGTTCGGCGGGCCCGCTGGCCGGCGTGCCCATCGCCCACAAAGACGCGTTCGTTACCCGCGGCTGGCGCACGACTGCCGGCAGCAAGATGCTGGAAGGCTATGTCAGCCCGTTCGACGCCACCGTCGTCGACCGCCTGGCCGCGGCTGGCGCCGTGTCCATCGGCAAGCTGAACTGCGACGAATTCGCCATGGGTTCCGGCAACGAGAACTCGGCCTACGGCGCGGTGAAGAATCCCTGGGACCACGCGGCCGTGCCGGGCGGTTCGTCGGGCGGTTCCGCCGCCGCCGTCGCCGCGCGCCTGGTGGCGGCCGCCACCGGCACCGACACCGGCGGTTCGGTGCGCCAGCCCGCTGCCTTGTGCGGCGTCAGCGGCATCAAGCCGACTTACGGCACGGTGTCGCGCTACGGCATGGTGGCGTTCGGCTCCAGCCTGGACCAGGCCGGCCCGCTGGCCGCCAGCAGCCGCGACTTGCTTGAAATGCTGGACGTCGTGAGCGGCTTTGATCCGCGCGATGCCACCAGCCTGGAAAAGTGCGATGCCGCCGTGAACGAACCCGGCCGCGTCCGCCGCGACTTCGATTCGGCTCAGGCCGCGTTCGACGCCGCCGGCAGCCAGCCTTTGAAGGGCCTGCGCATTGGCGTGCCGGAAGAGTACTTCGGCGCCGGCCTGGCCGCCGACGTGGCCGCCGCGGTGGAAGCCGCGCTGGCCCAGTTCGAGGCGCTGGGCGCTGTGCGCGTGCCGGTATCGCTGCCGCGCACGGAACTCGCCATCCCCGCCTACTACGTCATCGCCCCCGCGGAAGCGTCCAGCAACCTGGCCCGCTACGACGGCGTGCGCTACGGCCACCGGACGGAACAGTACGGCGACCTGACCGAAATGATCAGCCGCTCGCGCGCCGAAGGCTTTGGCAGCGAGGTCAAGCGCCGCATCCTGATCGGCACCTACGTGCTGTCGCACGGCTACTACGACGCCTACTACCTGCAAGCGCAACGCCTGCGCCGCCTGATCGCGCAGGATTTCCAGCGCGCCTATGCGGGCCAGTGCGACGTGATCATGGGCCCGGTCACACCGACGGTGGCCAAGAACATCGGCGACAACCGCGACGACCCGACGGCCGACTGGCTGGCCGACGTCTACACGCTGGGCGTCAGCTTGGCGGGCTTGCCCGCCATGTCCATCCCTTGCGGTTTCGGCTCGGGGCGGCCGGTCGGCCTGCAGATCATCGGCAACTACTTCGACGAAGGCCGCCTGTTGGCCATCGCCGACCGCTACCAACAAGTCACCGACTGGCATAAGCGGTCCCCGCTTTGATGAGACCCCCACGCTCACTTCGTTCGCTGCCCCCCGAGGGGGCTGCCAGCGCCTTGGGGCGGCCCGGCGTCGCTGGCGCGCGCCGCTGCGGCACTATTGATTGGAATTACAGATAATGAACTGGGAAATCGTCATCGGCCTGGAAACGCATACCCAGCTTTCCACCGGCTCCAAGATTTTTTCGGGTAGCAGCACCGCATTCGGCGCCGCGCCCAACACGCACGCCAACGAAGTCGATCTGGCGTTGCCGGGCAGCCTGCCGGTCATGAACCGCGGCGCGGCCGAACGCGCCATCCGCTTTGGCCTGGCCGTGGGTGCCACCATCGCGCCGCGCTCGGTGTTCGCGCGCAAGAACTACTTCTACCCCGACCTGCCCAAGGGCTATCAGATCAGCCAATACGAACTGCCGGTGGTCGTGGGTGGCTCGTTGTCGTTCTTCGTGGGCGAAGAAGAAAAAACCGTCAACCTGACGCGCGCGCACCTGGAAGAAGACGCCGGCAAATCGCTGCACGACGACTTCACCCTGGCCAATGGCGCACCCGCCAGCGGCATCGACCTGAACCGCGCCGGCACGCCGTTGCTGGAAATCGTGACCGAGCCCGAAATGCGCTCGGCCGCCGAAGCGGTGTCCTATGCCCGCGCCCTGCACAGCCTGGTCGTCTGGCTGGGCATCTGCGACGGCAACATGCAGGAAGGCTCGTTCCGCTGCGACGCCAACGTGTCGGTGCGCCCGGTGGGCCAGAAGGAATTCGGCACCCGCACCGAGATCAAGAACGTCAACTCGTTCCGCTTCCTGGAACGCGCCATCGTCTATGAAGCGCGCCGCCAGATCGAACTGATCGAGGACGGCGGCACGGTCGTCCAGGAAACGCGCCTGTATGACGCCGACCGCGACGAAACGCGCAGCATGCGCAGCAAGGAAGACGCGCACGACTACCGCTACTTCCCCGACCCCGACCTGCCCACGCTGGTGATCTCGCCTGCCTGGGTGGACGAGGTGCGCGCCACCATGCCCGAACTGCCGGCCGCCCAGCGCGCCCGCTTCGAATCGGAATTCGGCCTGCCCGCCTACGACGCCGCCCAACTGACCGTCAGCCGCGATCTGGCCGCCTACTTCGAGGCCGTGGCGCGCGCGCTGCCGGCGGGCCAAGCCAAGCTGGCCGCCAACTGGGTCATGGGCGAAGTCGCCGCGGCCTTGAACAAGGAAGAAAAGGGCATCGCCGATTCGCCGGTGCAAGCGCCGGCGCTGGCCGCGCTGATCGGCCGCATCATCGACGGTACGATCTCCAACAAGATCGCCCGTGAAGTCTTCGGCGCCATGTGGGCCGGCGAGAACGGCGGCAACGCGGACGCCATCATCGACGCGCGTGGTCTGAAGCAGATCAGCGACACAGGCGCCATCGGCACCATGATCGACGAGGTGCTGGCCGCGAACCCGGCCATTGTGGAAGAGTATCGGGCCGGCAAGCAAAAGGCGTTCAATTCGCTGGTGGGCCAGATCATGAAGGCCGCCCGCGGCAAGGCCAACCCGCAGCAAGTGAACGACCTGCTCAAGCAAAAGCTCGATAGCTGACTGCCCGAACGGGAACCAGGCTGATCAAGGCCGCGGCACATTGCCGCGGCCTTTTACCTTGCGAAGAAGGGGGCGCGCCGAGCCCCCCCTTATTTTCAGCCGCTTACTTTCAGCCCCTTACTTCACCCCGTACTTCGTCCGGTACGCCTGCACCGCGTCGCGGTTTTCGGCGAACGACGCGTCGTCTTGCAGCAATGCCATGATGTCCGACAGTGACGCGATCGCCACCACCGGAATGCCATAGGTCTTGGCCACGTCCTGCACCGCCGAATGCGCCGACAGCGCGTCGTCCGGGCCGGCGCGTTCCATACGGTCCATCGCGATCAGCACGGCGGCGGGTTCGGCGCCGGCGGAGCGGATGATTTCCACCGATTCGCGCACCGACGTGCCTGCCGTGATCACGTCGTCAATAATCACTACCTTGCCCTTCAGCGGCGCGCCGACCAGGGTGCCGCCTTCGCCGTGGTCCTTGGCTTCCTTGCGGTTGTAGGCAAACGGCACGTCGCTTTGGCCCTGCATGGCCGGATGGCCGGCCAACGCCACGGCCGTCGCGGTGGCCAGCGGGATGCCCTTGTATGCCGGACCGAACAGCATGTCGAATTGCACGCCCGAATCCAACAGCGCCTGGGCATAGAACTGCGCCAGCTTGCCGACCGAGCCGCCGCTGTTGAACAAGCCGGCATTGAAGAAATAGGGGCTGATCCGGCCCGATTTGACCTTGAAGCTGCCAAAGCGCAGCACGCCTTCGTTCAGGGCAAAACGGACGAAATCGAGGGAGGTGGCGGAAGAGGTGGCGGCGGGCATACGAAGGGATCCGGTAGATGGCAAACCCCGGCATTTTATCCGTTGTCAGGGCTTTTCCCGGACGGCGGCGCCGAGTCGGTTAAATTCCTGGCATTGTTCCGGCCCCCGCGGCCGCTCTACAGGAGCTTCGCTTTGCTGCGCATCACGTCCATCAATCTCAACGGCATCCGGTCCGCCTTCCGCAAGGGTCTGCAACCCTGGATGGAGAAGCATGCCGCAGACGTCCTTTGCCTTCAGGAAATCAAGATCGCCGATTCGGACCTGACCGATGACCTGCGTCACCCCCCCGGCTACACCGGCCATTTCCATCACGCGGTCAAGAAGGGCTATAGCGGGGTGGGCATCTACCTGCGCGACGCCGCCGAACGCGTGAATATCGGCCTGGGCTGCGAAGAGTTCGATCCCGAGGGCCGCATCATCCGCGCCGACTGGAAGAACCTGTCGGTGATCAGCGCCTACTTGCCCTCGGGCTCCAGCGGCGACGAGCGCCAGCAAGCCAAGTACCGTTTCCTGGACCGTTTCGGACCCTGGATCGACGCCCTGATGCACGAACACAAGACCACCGGCCGCGAGTTCATCATCTGCGGTGACTGGAACATCGCGCACAAGGAAATCGACCTGAAGAATTGGAAAGGCAACCTGAAGAACTCCGGTTTCCTGCCCGAAGAACGCGCATGGCTGACCGACGTGTTCGACAAGCGCGGCTTCGTCGACGTGTTCCGCACCGTCGACGAGCGCCCCGACCAATACACCTGGTGGAGCAACCGCGGCCAGGCTTGGGCCAAGAACGTGGGGTGGCGCATCGATTACCAAATCGCGACGCCCGGCATCGCCGCTCGCGCCCGCAACGTGGCCATCTACAAAGACGAGCGCTTCTCGGACCACGCGCCGCTGACGATCGATTACGACGCCACGCTGTAATCCGCGCCCGGCCCCGCGCCTTCGGGGCCAGGCAGCGACGCGGCCGCTTCCTGCCGCAGCCACGCCAGGAAGACCGCTGCCCGGGGGTCGTCCCGGAATGGTCGGGGCGATAGCAGGAAGTACGCCGAACCATCGCGGACGAACCCGCAGGGGGCCTCCAGCCGACGGTCGCGCAACGCGTCGCGCACCATCAGTGCCGAGCCGATGGCCAGCCCCAGCCCTGCCGCGGCGGCCTGCAGGCTGAGATAGAAATGCTCATAGACCGGCCCCGGCCGACGCGGGACCTTGCGGCCGGACGCCTGGGCCCATTGGCGCCAGGCGCCTGGCCGGGTCGCGCTGCCCAGTGCCGTCACCCCCGTCCAGCCGCCGTCGCCAGCATCGCCCGCCACGCCCGGCCGGCAGACCGGACCCGTCCATTCATCACAGACCCGTTCGGCGTGCAAGGCGGCATCCCACTCAAAATCGTTGCGCCGCAACGCCACGTCCACGCCTTGCGCCGCGAAATCCACGGGCCCGCCCGCCGCGTACAGATGCACTTGTACGCCGGGATGCGCCCGCTGAAAGTCGGGTAGGCGCGGAATCAGCCACATCATCGCGATCGTGGGCTCGCACGACAGCACCAACGGCGCGTCGGCGGCGGGTTGCCGCAATTGCGCCAGGCCGGCCGTCAACTGCTCGAACAGGCTGCGCGTCAGCATGAGTAGCTGGCGCCCTGAATCGGTCAGGAAAACAGCCCGATTGCGGCGTTCGAACAAGGTCAGTCCCAACGCCTGCTCCAGCTGCTTGATCTGGCGGCTGACCGCGCCGTGCGTCACATGCAGTTCCTGCGCTGCCCGGCCGAAGGCCTCGTGGCGGGCGGCGGCATCAAAGACCCGCAACGAACCAAGCGGTGGAAGTTTCATGGCAATTCGTGATTTTTTCTAACGGATATCCGGCATTAAAAATCGTTTTTCGTCGCGGCGCCAGCGCCACACAATGGGCGCCCTTCCCCCGCTTTGCCGGACGCTACGCCGCCCGCCGCCGCCATGACCGAATTGATCGCCGTTGCCCTCATCACCGTGCTTGCCGTTATCAGCCCGGGGCCCGATTTTGCGATGGTGACGCGCTATAGCTACCTGTTTGGCCGGCGCACGGGTCTGGTCTGCGCGCTGGGCATCGCCCTGGGCGTGCAGATCCACGTGTTCTACACGATGTTCGGCGTGGGTCTGCTGGCCCATTACGCGCAGCCGGTGCTGCAAGGCATCAAACTTGCCGGCGCATGCTATCTGCTCTACATGGGTTGGCGAACTTTCTTCAATCGCACCCCGGTCAGCCAGGACCTGTCGGCACGCCCGCCGATTTCACCCTGGCAAGCGCTTTACCATGGCTTCCTGACCAACGCGCTGAATCCCAAAACCACCCTGTTCGTCATCAGCACCTACACCCAAGTGGTGGCGCCGGGCACGCCGCTGGCCCAGCAATTCGACTACGGACTGTTCATGTCGTTTGCCCACTGGGTATGGTTCAGCGTGGTCGCGTGGTCGGTGTCGTCGGTGATGTTGCGACGGGTTCTGCTTGACCATCAACGCACGGCCGACCGGGTCGTGGGCGCGATCTTGATGGCGTTGGGCGCGGGGCTGGCGGTGGCGCAGGTCTGATCCGGCCAGGCGGCAGGTGATTTTTCTCAAAGAAATAACGGGGACACATAACAGGAAAATGCGGTGACCCGCAGACACCAAACCCCGTCGAGAACCTCTTGTTTCCTATGGATCCGGGGCCATTCCGCCCTATCCGCATTGCGTCATAATATAGGGACATATCAATTTCCCCTGTAGATTCAATGCAGGTCGGCGTTAAACCCCCTTGTCCGACCCCTATTCCAACCTTCCCCTCAATTATGCGTCCCTGTTAATGGACGGTAAAAAGTGCTTTGATATCAAGGTGATGGCGGTGCCTGCGGCTTTGCGCAGGGCAACATTTTGCCCCTACAATTCCGCACCACGCTGGTGCGACAATGCACCAGAATAAATAATTCGCGCCCCAAAACGGCGCATATCCGCACCCTTTCGAAGCGCCCCCGAGGAGATCATGTTGAAAGTGCAGAGTCTGGACGACTTCCTGCGTGGCGTCGCCGCGCGCGACCCGCAGCAGCCTGAATTCATGCAAGCCGTCCAGGAGGTGATGCTGAGCCTGTGGCCTTTCATCGAAAAGCACCCGCACTACGCCGAGCACGCCTTGCTGGAGCGTCTGGTTGAGCCGGAACGCGTGATTCAGTTCCGCGTGTGCTGGTCCGATGACCAGGGCCGCGCCCAGGTCAACCGCGCGTTCCGCATCCAGCACAGCTCGGCCATCGGCCCATTCAAGGGCGGCATGCGCTTTCACCCCTCGGTGAACCTGTCCATCCTGAAGTTCCTGGCCTTCGAGCAGACGCTGAAGAACTCGCTGACCACGCTGCCGATGGGCGGCGGCAAGGGCGGCTCGGACTTCGATCCCAAGGGCAAGTCGGACGCCGAAGTCATGCGCTTCTGCCAGGCACTGATGATCGAGCTGTATCGCCATCTGGGCCCGGACACCGACGTGCCCGCTGGCGATATCGGCGTGGGCGCTCGGGAAGTCGGTTTCATGGCCGGCATGATGAAAAAGCTGTCGAATTCGACTGCCAGCGTTTTCACGGGCAAGGGCCTGACCTTTGGCGGCAGCCTGATCCGCCCCGAAGCCACGGGCTACGGCACCGTGTACTTCGCCGAAGAAATGCTCAAGCGCGTCGGCAAGTCTTTCGACGGCCTGCGCGTGTCGGTCTCGGGATCGGGCAACGTGGCGCAATACGCCATCGAGAAGGCCATGTCGCTAGGCGCCAAGGTCGTCACGGTGTCGGATTCGAACGGCACCGTCGTCGACGAAGCCGGCTTCACGCATGAGAAGCTGGTGGCCCTGATGCACATCAAGAACGACCTACGCGGCCGCCTGGACACCTATGCCCAACAATTCGGCCTGAAGTACGAAGCGGGCAAGCGTCCCTGGCACGTGCCGGTGGACGTGGCCCTGCCGTGCGCAACGCAAAACGAACTGGAACTGGCCGACGCGCAAACGCTGATCAAGAACGGCGTGCTGTGCGTGGCCGAGGGCGCCAACATGCCGGCCACGCTGGAGGCCGCAAAGGCCTTCATCGCCGCCCGCGTGCTCTACGCGCCGGGCAAGGCCAGCAATGCCGGCGGCGTGGCCGTGTCCGGCCTGGAAATGGCCCAGAACTCCGCACGCCTGTCCTGGACGCGCGAAGAGGTCGACACCCGCCTGCACGCCATCATGCGCGACATCCACGAAAATTGCGTGCGCCATGGCCATAGCGAACGCGAGTACGTCAACTACCTGGACGGCGCCAACATCGCCGGCTTCGTGAAAGTGGCCGACGCAATGCGCCAGCAAGGCTTGTATTAACCCCCCCCGCAGCGCTGCGCGCTTCCCCCCCAGGGGGGCGCCGCTGCGGACCGGCGAAGCCGGCTCCGCGCGGCCTCGATTGGGGTGGACCTGTGCCTGGTCTGGACAGACTTGCCTGATTGAGAGGGACTTGTCTGTTCATATGAAACACACCCGCGCCAACAGGCGCGGGCAGCGCAGGGCGCTCAGTGTTTCATCGTGCCGTGGTCCATGCCGCCATGGCTCATGCCGGGGTTGTGCGAGGCCGGCTTGACCTTGAACTGCACGGCGACTTCGCCGGCCTTTTCGAACTTCAGGGTCGCCGGCACGGTCGCGCCGTCGGTGAACGGCGCCTTCAACTTGATGAACATGACGTGGTAGCCGCCCGGGCTGAGTTTGACCTCGGTATCGGCGGGCAGCGCGATGCCACCTTCGACCTGGCGCATCTTCGACACGCCGTTCTCGGTTTGCACGGTATGCAGTTCGACGCGCTCGGCGGCGTCCGACGAGACCGACAGCAGGCGGTCGGCGGTCTTGGCGTCGTTATCGATGTCCATGTACCCCGCGCCATTGGACTGGCCCGGCGCCGAGGCGCGGACCCAGAGGTCGTCGACTTCGACCTGGCCGACCTTGTAATCCTTCGCCCATGCCGAACCGGCCGTACACAGGCCCAGGGCGGCGATGACTGCGAACTTGCGGATATTCATGGGGTGTCCTCCTAGTGGGTTAACGCCGCCGGACCAAGCTGCGGGCGGCCGACAGAACCGAATCGGTCAAGGCTTCCATCGCCTCGGAGTTTACCCGCCAATGCTGCCAATACAGCGGCACATCCTCCCAGGCGCGGCCCCGAAGCAGCATCAACTGACCGGCATCAAGGTGCTCCTGGACAAGCGGCAGCGGATTCATGGTCCAGCCCAGGCCGCCAAGGGTGGCCTGCACGAAGGCGCGCGTGGAAGGCACCCACCAGACAGGGGGTTGCCACGGCGCCGGATCCGAAATCTTGTGCGCAAAACGTGCCTGCAAGGCGTCCTTGCGGTTGAACACCAGCACCGGCGCTTCGGCCAGTGTCTGCGCGTTCACGCCCTGCGCGAAGTAGCGTTTGTGGAAGTCCGGCGTGCAGGTGGCGACGTATCGCATGCTGCCCAGCGCGTGGATGCGGCAGCCTTGCACCGGATCCGCCAGGGTGGTCACGGCGCCCAGCACCGATCCGTTGCGCAGCAGGGCCGCCGTGTGGTCCTGGTCTTCGGACAGCATGTCCAGCGTGGCCCGCGTGCGGGCCGCGAACTGCAAGGCCGCGTCGACGAACCAGGTCTCCAGGCTGTCGTGATTGACCGCGATGGGAATGCTGGCGTGCGGCACCTCATCGTCCGACACCCCCAACCGGTTCAGCGCATCGTGCTCCAGCAACGCCGTCTGTTCGGCCAGTTGCACCAGCACCTGGCCGTCCGCCGTCGCGGCGGCCGGCACGGTGCGCTGGACCAGCAGCCGGCCCATCCGGTCTTCCAGCGCCTTGATGCGTTGCGACACCGCCGACGGCGTCACGCTCAGGGACAGCGCGGCGCGTTCGAAGCTGCCTTCACGCACGACGGCGGCCAGCGCCCGCAGGTTTCCGTGATCGAGTTTCATTGATTAGTTTTACTTAATATAGTGAAGGAAAATTAGCTGTATTTCATCGGCCGCGCAAGGGAAAATACGCTATCGCCGGGGTGCGCAATGCCTCCGGAGCCGTTATCGAAGCGCCGCCACAGGCGTTGCAGTTACAGGTATTCCCATCATGTTCGCCACCTTGTCATCCCCTCTCTTCCTGACCGCCTGGGCCAGCGGAACCGCCACCGGGCTGGGCCTGTTCGCCGTCGTCGGCGCTCAAAGCGCCTTCATCCTGCGCCAAGGGCTGATGCGCGCGCATCTGCTTAGCGTGGTCGCCATCTGCGCGCTGATCGACGCCGTATTCATCTTCGCCAGCGTATCCGGGCTGCAAGCACTGACGGCCTGGTTTCCGTGGCTGACGACCGCCATCCTGTGGTTCGGCGTGGCGTTCCTGTCGTGGTACGCGTTGCAGTCGGCCCGCCGCGCCTGGACGGCCCGCGGCGGCCTGGCCGCGGCGCGCGATGTCGTGCCTTCGCGCCGCGCCGCGATGCTGGGCGCGTTGGGCTTTTCGTTGCTGAACCCCCACTTCTGGCTGGACATGGTGGTGGTCGGCTCGCTGGCGCATGGGTTCGACGACGCCCGCATGGCGTTTGCCGCCGGCGCCTTCACCGCCAGCCTGTTGTGGCTGGCCGTGCTGGGCATCGGCTCGCGTCTGTTCGCCCGCTTTTTCGCCAGCGCGTCGGCCTGGCGCGTCCTGGACGGCATCATCGCCGGGGTCATGGCGGCGCTGGCGGTCAGCCTGGCGATCAAGGGCGTCTAAGCCCGCCCGGCCTTTTCCCTGGAAAGGCGGCGCAACCGGAGCGCGCGCCGCCAGCACTTTTATAATGCCCCGTTGCCACTTTTTCGTCGGGCGCACGGCCGGCCCGCCAGACGATCATGCGCGGACCCTCCCCTTCTAAAGATGTGCGCCTGCCCCCGCTGGCCGCCATCCAGGCTTTCGAAGCCGCGGCCCGGCTGGGCTCGTTCGAGCGCGCCAGCGAAGAACTCTTCGTCACCGCCAGCGCCATCGGCAAGCGGATCGCCGCGCTGGAAGCGTTGCTGGACGTCTCGCTCTTCATCCGCAGCAGCCGCGGCGCCACCCTCAGCGCGGCCGGACGCGACTACCTCAACCAGGTGCGCACGGCGCTGGACCTGCTGTCCGACGCCTCGCTGCACAAGCGCGGCGAACCCAAGCCCGAACCGTTGCGCGTCGTCTCCACGCCCACGTTCGCCCGCCAGGTGCTGATTCCCTATCTGCCCGGTTTCACGGCGGCGCATCCCGACGTGGAACTGGAAATCATGCTGTCGATCCCCTACCTGGACATCATGCCGCCCAACGCGGACGTCTGGATACGGTTCGGCAGCGGCAAGTATCCCGGCCTGCAGGCGCGGCAACTCACGGCCGACCCGGTGTTTGCCGTGTGCTCGCCGTCGTACCTGGCCAAGCACGGTCCATTCGATCATCCCGCCGACCTGGGCCCCGCCGGCCTGCTGCGGTGTCCGATGGAGCCCTGGCGTCCGTGGCTGGACGCGGCCGGACTGGACTGGCCCGAGCCCTCGCGCGGTGTCTGGCTGGTGGATCTGGGCATGATGCTGGCCGCCGCGCGCGCCGGCCAGGGCCTGGCGCTGACCCGCCGCACGCTAGCCGCCGAATGGCTCGACGAAGGCAAACTGGTGCGCGTGCTGGACATCGAGATCCCTGGCGAATCCCAGTACTACCTGTGCACCGAAAGCGCGCGCCCCCCGGGCCGTGCGGTCCAAGCGTTTTCCCTATGGCTGGAAGACGTGTGCAAACAGGCATCCCAATGGCCACGCGGCCTGCCGGCCGGTCAGGAATAAATTTCCAGTGATGGGCGGAACGAATTTCCGCACGCTTGGGCGCCACGCTGGCTAGCATGCGGCGAACGTGGCCGGCCCGGCGCGGCATCGCAACGCCTGGCCGCGCCCCGTGCGCCTGTACTAGGTATTTACGCGCAAAGCGCCCGCCGGGTCAGATTCGCGTAAGCGATTAAGCAGACAGTCACAACACGCAAGACAGGAGAGCGCCGCAGCAATCGATTCCCGCCGCCTGGCGCCGGCACACGGTTTTCCACGCAGTTCATCTAATTACAACGGAGACATCCATGGATTTTCGTTTGAAGCTGCTCGCAGGAACCCTTGCATTTGCCGCATCGGCCGCCTCTTACGCCGCCGACCCGATCAAGATCGGCGTGGCCGGCCCCTACACCGGCGGTTCCTCATCCATGGGCGTGAGCATGCGTGATGGCGTGCGGCTTGCCATTGAAGAAATCAACAAGAATGGCGGCGTGCTCGGACGCCAGCTGGTGGCCGTCGAACGCGACGACGAAGCCAAGAACGAACGCGGCGTGCAGATCGCCCAGGAATTGATCAACAAGGAACAGGTAGCGGCCACCGTCGGCTACATCAATACGGGCGTGGCGCTAGCCTCGCAGCGCTTCTACCAGGAAGCCAAAATCCCGGTCTTCAACAACGTGGCCACCGGCAGCGTGATCACGCACCAGTTCAAGGCCCCGGAATTCCCCGACAACTACGTGTTCCGCAACGCGGCGCACGACAGCATCCAGGCCCCGATGATCGTGGAAGAAGCGATCACCCGCCGCGGCTACAAGAAAGTGGCGATTCTGGCCGACTCCACCAACTACGGCCAGTTGGGGCGCGAAGACCTGGAAAAGGCCCTGAACGCCAAGGGCATCAAGGCCGTCGCCGTCGAGAAATTCAACATCAAGGACGTCGACATGACGGCCCAGCTGTTAAAGGCCAAGGCCGCTGGCGCCGAGGCCGTGCTGACCTATGGCATCGGCCCGGAACTGGCCCAGGTCGCCAACGGCATGACCAAGCTGGGCTGGAAGGTGCCGATCATTGGTAGCTGGACCCTGTCGATGGCCAACTACATCGACAACTCGGGCACGAACGGCGAAGGCGCGCGCATGCCGCAGACCTTCATCCAGGACCCGGACACCCCCAAGCGCAAGGCCTTCATCGACGCCTACCTGGCGAAGTTCAAGCCCAAGAACAACCGCATCGATTCACCGGTGTCGGCGGCCCAGGGCTACGACTCGATCTTCCTGTTGGCCGCGGCCATCAAGCAGGCCAACTCCACCGACGGCCCGAAGGTCCGCGAGGCGCTTGAAAACCTGCAGGCGCCGGTGGAAGGCGTGGTGATGACCTACAACAAGCCGTTCACCCACGACAACCACGACGCCATCACCGCGAAGGAAGTGGTCATCGGCGAGGTCAAGGCCGGGCGCGTCGTCAAGGCCAACTGATCGGCCCGCTCCCGAATCGGCCGCGGCGCTTCCCCACCGGGGAGCGCCGCGGCGGACCGGCAATGCCGCTTTCGCGGCCGCTTCGATCATGCCCTTTCCCGCTTCATGTGATGCAGGTGGCGCGCAGCGCCTTGGACAACTGAACACCGCGTTCCGCGGGCGTTGCCTGGAATGGAACGCCGGCGTTATGAAAACACACCCATGATTCTTCTACAGCTTATCTATAGCGGTATCGCGCTAGGCATGATCTATGCCGTCATCGCGTTCGGATACCAGCTTACGTTCGCCACATCGGGCACCTTGAACTTCGGCCAGGGCGAAGCCTTGATGCTGGGCGCCTTGGTCGGACTGACGCTGGTTGGCCTGGGCGTGAACTATTGGGTCATGATTCCCATCGTTTGCATTTTCGGTTTCGCGCAAGGGGCATTGGTCGAACGGGTGGGCGTTCGGCCGGCCATCAAGACACGATCGGAATTCGGCTGGATCATGGCCACCATCGCCTTGGGGATCATCTTCAAGAACGTGGCCGAGAACATCTGGGGCCGCGACGACCTGCGCTTCCCGTCCCCGCTGCCCGAAGCACCGATCCAGGTGTTCGGCGCGAACGTGCTGCCCATGGAGCTGCTTGTCGTCTTCGGCGCGCTGGGCATGATGATCCTGGTAGAGATCTTCAACCGCAAATCCATCTACGGCAAGGCCTTCGTGGCCACCTCCAATGACCGCGACGCGGCGGGATTGATGGGTATCAACACCGGCATGGTGATCACGTTTTCCTATGCGCTGTCGTCGTTGACGGCGGCATTCGCCGGCGTCCTGGTGGCGCCGTTGACGCTGACCGGCGCCACCATGGGCGCGGTGTTGGGCCTTAAGGCATTCGCCGTGGCGATCATCGGCGGCCTGTCCAGCGGCATGGGCGTGGTGGTGGGCGGGCTGATCCTGGGAATCGCCGAAACAACCACCGGTTTCTATCTTTCGACGGGGTACAAAGACGTGCCGGGATTGGTGTTGCTGCTGCTCGTTCTGACCTTCAAGCCCGCCGGCCTGTTCGGCAAGACCGCGATCAAGAAGGTGTAAGCGATGAAACCCCTGCACCTATTGCTCTCTGTCGTCGCCGTGGCGTGCCTGGCCGCCGTGCCGCTGGGCGTGACCAACACGTACTACCTGCATTTGGTCGAAACGATCATGATCTATTCGATCCTGCTGTTCGGGCTCGATATCGTGGTGGGCTACACCGGCCAGGTGTCGCTGGGCCATGCCGGACTGTTCGGCATCGGCTCGTATGTCGCGGGCGTGCTGTTCTTCCATCTGCAGATGCCCATCTGGGTGATCCTTCCCGCCGCCATCCTGATCGCGGCGGCATTCGGCGCGGTGCTGGCGCTGCCCGCGCTGCGGGTCACCGGTCCGTATCTGGCCATGGTGACGCTGGCGTTCGGCACCATCATCCAGATCCTGATCAACGAGATGACCTTCATGACCGAAGGCCCCTTGGGCATCAAGATCCCCAAGCCGTCCATCGGCGGGCACATCCTGACGAAAAGCGAGTACTTCTGGCTGGTGGGCGCGCTGCTGGTGATCTCGCTGATTGTGGTGCACCGCATCCTGAAGTCGCACCTGGGCCGTTCGTTCGAGGCCTTGCGCGACAGTCCGATCGCCTCTGACTGCATGGGCGTGTCGGTCTACCGGCACAAAGTGTTCGCCTTCGTGATCAGCGCCGGTTTTGCCGGCCTGGCGGGCGCGCTGTACTCGTATTCCGAGCAGTACATCTCGCCCAACACGTACAACTTCGAACTTACCATCCTGTTCCTGCTGGCCATCATCATGGGGGGCCGCAAGAGCCGCATGGGCGCCCTGCTGGGCGCCTCCATCATCGTGCTGCTGCCCAAGATGCTGGACGACATCGGCACGTTCCGGCTGATCGCCCTGGCCGTGGCCATCCTGGTGACCGTGGGCAGCGTCATCGCGGTGTCCAAGGGCCGGGCCGAACCCCGGCGCGTGGTGGTGCCCGTCGTCGGCACCATCGTGCTGGCCGCCTTCTCGTATTGGCTGGACGCCGTCACCGACTGGCGCCTGACCATCTTCGGCGCCATGATTCTGTTTGTCGTGTACTACCTGCCCGACGGCATCGTCGGCTTCGTTCGCAACCTGTTCTTCTCGAACCGCCGCGCGGCGCTGTCGGTGAAGTCGGACCTGGTGAAGGAACAAGAGGCCGTGCCCGATGCCGTGGCCGGCAAGGGCGAAACGCTGCTGACGGCCAAGCGCGTGCTGATGCAGTTCGGCGGGCTGAAAGCGCTGAACGAGGTGGACCTGACCATCAAGCGCGGCACCATCCATGGCCTGATCGGCCCCAACGGGTCCGGCAAGAGCACCATGATGAACGTGCTGACGGGCATCTACGTGCCCACCGCCGGCGCAGTGGAATTTTCGGGCAAGTCGCTGGTCGGACTGGCGCCCGCGGACATCGCGGCCGCCGGCATCGCCCGCACGTTCCAGAACGTGCAGCTGTTTGGCGAGATGACCGCGCTTGAAAACGTGCTGGTGGGCCTGCACCACACCTTCACCACGGGGCTGGCCGGCATCGCGCTGCGCACACCGAAGTGGAAGGGCGAAGAGCAAGGCGCCCGGGCCCGCGCGATGGCGCTGCTGGAGTTCGTCGGCCTGGAATCGCTGGCCAACGAAGAGGCCCGCAACCTGCCCTACGGCAAGCAGCGCCTGCTGGAAATCGCCCGCGCGCTGGCGCTGGACCCGCAGTTGTTGCTGCTGGACGAGCCCGCGGCCGGCCTGACCGCGCCCGACATCGTCGAGTTGCTGGCCATCATCCGCAAGGTTCGCGACCACGGCATCACGCTGATCCTCATCGAACACCATATGGATGTGGTGATGGGGGTGTGCGACACCGTGTCGGTGCTGGACTTCGGCCAGAAAATCGCCGAAGGCCTGCCGAACGAAGTGCAAAGCAACGCCAAGGTTATCGAGGCGTATCTGGGCGGCGCGCCCGCCTGACGCCAAGAGGACAACAAGATGCTATCGATCAAGAATCTGGAAGCAGGTTACGGCAAGGTCAAGGTGCTTCACGGCATCAGCATGGAGGTACCGAAGGCGAAGGTCGTGACGCTGATCGGCTCCAACGGCGCCGGCAAGACCACCACGATGCGGGCGCTGTCCGGCATGATTCGCCCGACCGCGGGCGAGGTCACGCTTCGCGGCAAGCGCATCGACGGCCTGGAATCCCATCGCATCGCGCGGCTAGGCCTGGCCCATTCGCCGGAAGGCCGCCGCGTGTTCCCGACCCTGTCCGTGACCGACAATCTGTTGCTTGGCGCGTTCCCGCGCCTGACCGGCAGCCGCCCCAAAGGCGACGTGCAGGCCGACCTGGGGCGCGCCATGGACCTGTTCCCGCGCTTGAAGGAGCGCCGCGAACAGCTGGCCGGCACCCTGTCCGGCGGCGAGCAGCAAATGCTGGCCATGGCCCGCGCCGTGATGCTGAACCCTGAACTGGTGCTGCTGGACGAACCGTCCATGGGACTGGCGCCGATCCTGGTAGAGGAAGTATTCCGGATCATCGCCCGACTGAAGGACGAAGGCGTCACGATGCTGCTGGTGGAACAGTTCGCAGCGGCGGCGTTGAATGTGGCGGACTACGGGTACGTGCTGGAGAACGGGCGCATTTCCGTGCATGGCAGCGCGGAGAAGCTACGAGATGATCCGGCGGTGGTTGCTGCTTATCTTGGGGGTGGGCATTAGAGCGGTTTTTTGTGCGGGTGTTGGCGTTCTTGGGCCGCCCGGCACGTGGGTGGCCTGGGGTGCGCGGGTCAACGATTGCGGTCCGGAGCCTTCGCTCCGGACTGCCCCCTTGTCATCTTCGTTGCGGCCTGCGGCCGCTGCCTT
>Ga0307412_10000163_pt1 | contig 47142 bp, 60 predicted proteins | sample DK1Cmetagenome_3_FD_203823 | JGI IMG/M metagenome (GOLD analysis project Ga0307412, IMG submission 203823) | Maize rhizosphere microbial communities from greenhouse at UC Davis, California, United States - DK15-C-1 | ecosystem: Host-associated > Plants > Roots > Rhizosphere > Soil | place: USA...
ATGTGCCCGAGGTGGTTCGTCAGCGGCACCGACGTCTATGGCCGGTCTCCCGGTATGGACGTGCTGGGCGATGTGAAAGCGCTGATGGTGCTGGAGCGGCGCAAGGCGCAAGGCATCGACAAAATCGTCAATCCGGCGATGGTCGGCCCGGCGAGCCTCAAGAACGCCGTCGTCAACCTGCTGCCCGGCGGCGTCACGTACGTTGATGGCCAGACGAGGGACGTGTTCAGGCCGGCGTACCAGATCGCCTTGCCGCTCAACGAACTCTCCGAAGAGATCCAGCGCCACGAGCAGCGCATACAGCGTGGGTTGTACGCCGATCTATTTTTGATGATCAGCCAAGAGGAAGATGTCAGGACGGCGACCGAAATTCGCGTGCGGCAGGAAGAAAAGTTGTTGGTCCTCGGCCCGATGCTGGAGCGCTTGCAGGTTGAGTTGCTCGACCCGTTGATTGACAGAACCTTCAAATTGATGCTGGCCGCTGGGCAGATCCCCGAAGCCCCGCCGGAGCTTCAGGGTGCCGACCTCAAGGTCGAGTACATCAGCCTGCTCGCCCAGTCGCAGCAGGCGATCGCCACCGGGGCCATCGAGCGCATGGCAGGGTTCGTCGGAAACTTGGCGGGCGCGAACCCGGAAGTTCTCGATAAGGTTGATTTTGACCAGTGCGTTGATGAGTACGGCGAAGCGCTTGGTGTACCGCCACGTATCGTCCGCTCCGACGAGGCCGTGGCTGAGCTACGCCAGGGCCGCGCACAGAAGCAGCAGGCGCTGGAACAGGGTCAGGCTGCAATGACCGCCGCACAGGGCGCGCAGGTCCTCAGCCAGACCGACATGCGGCAGGATAGCGCCTTGACCAGAATGCTGGGCATCAATCCCTGATGAGCAATGACGAGCTGCTCCTGCCGATGCACCCCAAGCTGTCTGGCGGCGAGATGATCCGCGTCGTCGGGGGCAACGGCAAAACGATGCTGGTGCCTGTGACGGCCCTTGTGGACGGCACGGCGATCACCGCCCTGCGCGATGACATCCTCGTCCTGACCGCCCACATCCTCGCGCTCGAGGCGCGGCCGATCGTCAGCACCGCCGGACTCGCATCACAGGCCAGTGTCACGGCGCTCGTCGCCAACCTCACGGCGCTGATTGAGAACGTCACGGCGCTGACCGACCGGGTCGAGGCGCTCGAAATCAAGCTCAAAAAGGACAAATGACGTGAGCACAAACGAGCTGCTGCTGCCCAGCGTAAGCGACCTCGACGGCACCGAGGTATTCCGCGCCGTGCAAAGTTCAGGCGCGGTGGTTCAGGTGCCGTATACCGCAATTACCGCAGAGTCCAACCCGCCGGTGACCGGCCTGACCGCGCTGACCGGAGCGGGCACGGCGGACGGCGATCTGCATCAGATCTATGACCTGTCCGCGACGAGCAACAGAAAGCAGACGGTGTCCGAGCTGGCCCTGGCGCTGAAGACGCGGCTTGCGCTGGCCGACTACGCCGACGATGCCGCTGCCGCAGTGGGTTCAGTCCCGGTCGGTGGGCTCTATCATACCAGCGGCTCTGTCAAGGTTCGTGTCGCGTGATGAAGCCCCGGCATGAGGGATGGGGTCAGGACCTTGGCTGGCAGCGATCGCGCGGGTTCGTAACTTCAATGAGGCCGCCCATGCCGGGACATGAACAGTATCACCTGCCCCGCCACGTCGCGCGCTTGCTGAGGGATTAATCCATGGCTGACATATTTTATGAGCCGAGCCGGTCGCTCCCAGCGAAGGTCCTGACCGCGACGCCGACCGTGAGTGCCTCCCCGGCCTACAGCACGGGCGACAACGTCGGCGGCAAGATCACGCTGACTGACGTCTGCCGCACAGCCCAAGGCAGTGGGCTGGTACAGTCCGTCGTCATCACCAGCAAAAGCCTGCAGACGGCCAGCTTCGATGTGATCTTCTTCAACTCCGATCCCAGCGGCTCGACCTTCACGGACAATGCCGCGCAGGCCATCGTCGACGCGGACCTGTCCAAGATCATCGGCGTTGCCCAGTGCTCCACGGTGGTGGCTCTGGCGGCCGAGAGCATCCACCAAGCCACCGGGCTTGCACTGCCCTTCGCGCTCTCCGGCGGGGCCACCACGATCTATGCCGCGATCGTCGTCCGGGGCACGCCGACACTCGGCAGCACCAGCGATATCTGGCTCTCCGTTCGCATCCTGCAGGACTGATCGATCAATGCCGAGAGAACCGAGACGCACGGTCGTGGTGCTGAGGCCGACCGGGTCGTCGGCTGTCATCGCACTGTCCAAACGCCGGCTGACCGAGGACGGGGACGTTCGCATCACAGAAGCCGGCGACCGGCGCATCACGGAGTAACCGGCAATGGCTGACAAGAAAATCTCCGACCTCAGTGCGGCGTCCACCCTGGCCGGCACCGAAAGCGTCGAACTGGTCCAGAGCGGCGCGAATGTTAAGGGCACCGTTTCCGGATTGGCCGCGTTCGGCACCGACATTCAACTCTTCACGGCATCCGGCACCTGGACGAAACCGGCGGGCTGCACCTGGGTCTGGATCGAGGTCATCGGTGCCGGAGCCGGCGGTGGTGGCGGAGCACGAACGGCGAGCGGGACCACATCATCCGGCGGCGGCGGGGGCGGTGGCGCCGGCCGGAACAGCGCCTTGTTCCGGGCATCCGATCTGACGTCCCCGGCAACCGTGACCATTGGCACGGGCGGCGCTGGCGGGGCGGGAGCCTCATCCGATAGCGCGGCCGGATCTAACGGCACGGCGGGCGGCAACACCACGTTTGTCAGCGGCAGTTTGACGATCACGGGCTACGGCGGCGGCTTCGGTGCGGGCGGGCAGAGTAATGCCGGATCGGGCGGCGGCGGGGGCGGTGGCTTTGTCGGGGCCGGCGGCAACGCCTCAACCGGCACCGGGGGATCTGCGGCTTCAGGGGCCAGCGCAGGCGGATCCGCCACAGCGGGCGGCACGGCCAGCAGTCTCGTTGGCGGCGGTGGCGGCGGTGGTTCGGCCAATGGCGCTTTGGGCGGCACCGGCGGGGGCAGCTACGGCGGGGGTGCTGCCGGTGCTGCCGGCGGTGGTGTCACCGTGACCCCCGCAGCAACAGCGGGCGGCACGGGCGGCAATCCCGGTGGGACGGGCGGCGCTGCGGCCGGGGTTGCCGGCACGGCGTTCACGTCAGGCTTCTCGGGCGGTGGCGGCGGCGGCGGCGGTTCAGCCCTCACCGGCACAGCCGTAGCAGGCGGCGCTGGGGGCGCTCCGGGCGGTGGCGGTGGTGGTGGCGGATCGAATTTGAACACCTTCACGGCGGGCGCTGGCGGTGCCGGTGCACGCGGCGAAGTGCGCGTGTATTCCTTCTAGCTATGCATTACGACCCGACGGACCCGGACGCTGTCGCCTCCGAGGAGCGCCTCGCTGCGGCCAAACAGCATCGCGATCTGGCCGACCTGCGGGCGGTGCTCAGCATCCCGGAAGGCCGCCGCTGGCTCTGGCGCGTGCTCGAGCAGACCGCGGCGTTCCGGGCATCCTACGACCCCGACAGCCCGATCCGCATGGCCTTCGCCGAGGGCCGACGCAGCACAGGCTTATGGCTGCTGGCAGAGCTTCAGCATGCCGCACCCGATGCGTTCGCCTCACTGATCGCGGACACATACGCCGCATCACAACTTCCCACCACTGACGACGAGGATGAGTACCTGAGATGACCGGAGCCGTACCAGCGGCTGCACCGGCTGCCCCTGCGGCGCCCGGTAACGCCACCCTATTGTCCGCGGGTGACACCCCCCCTGTCACCCCTGATCCCCAGCCGCCGGTAGAGCCGGAAAAATCTCCATCGGATCAACCGCCTGCTGAGGGTGACACCCCTGACACCCCACCGGAGCCGGAGGGCGAGGGAGAAGCGGAGCCGGAAGGCGCACCGGAAGACTACGGCACCTTTGACCTGCCCGAAGGCACCGCGGTCGATCAGGCAGCACTCGACACGGCTCTCCCGGAGTTCAGGGAAGCCGGCCTGACCAAGGCACAGGCGCAGACGGCCATCGGCCTCTACATCAAGCTGCAGGCCAAGCAGGCCGAAGCACAGGCCGCGCAGGTGGCCGAGTGGGCCAAGGCGGTCACCACCGACAAAGAGATCGGCGGGGCCAAGTGGGCCGAGAACCGGGCGGTCATCGCTCGGGCACGAGATCAATTCGCGACCCCCGAGCTGGTGCAGCTCATGGAGCAGACCGGTCTCGGCAGTCACCCCGAGGTCATCAAACTATTCGTCCGCGTCGGCAAAGCAATTTCCGACGACGGACACGTCATCGGCGGCAACCCCGGCCCCGATCCGCGCAGTGCGGAAAGTTTCTATGCGCGCATGGCGCGGTGAGGAGCAGTAAATGGCAACTATCGGCACAACCGCGCTAACGCTCATTGATTGGAGCAAGCGGCTCGACCCCAATGGCAACACGTCGGATCTCGTCGAGCTATTGAACACCACAAATCCTATACTTACGGATGCGGCTGTGGTCGAGGGCAACCTGCCCACTGGCCACCGCACCACCGTGCGAACCGGCCTGCCGACCCCGGCATGGCGCATGCTGAACTACGGTGTGCAGCCCAGCAAGTCGACCACAGTACAGGTCGATGACAGCAGCGGGATGTTGGAAGCCTATTCTCAGGTCGATAAAGATCTGGCGAATTTGAATGGCAATACAGCGTCATTCCGCTTGAGTGAAGACCGTGCATTTATTGAAGGTATGACGCAGGAAATGGCGTCAACGCTGTGGTATGGCAACACAGCGACCGACCCCAAGAAATTCCTGGGCCTGTCCCCGCGCTATGCATCGCTGAGCGCAGCCAACGCCGACAACATCATCGATGCCTCTGGCACGCAGACCGACAACACGTCGATCTGGCTGATTACTTGGTCAGATCAGGCAACGCATTTGATCTTCCCCAAGGGCAGCCGGGCTGGACTGCAGTCCCGTGACCTCGGCGAGCAGACCCTGATCGATGCGGCGGGCGGCCTGTATCAGGGCTATCGGTCGCACTACAAATGGGACATCGGCCTGACGATGCGCGACTGGCGCTACAACGTGAGGATTTGCAACATCGACGTCAGCAACCTGATCGCCGATAGCTCGGCGGCGAACCTCACCCGCCAGATGATTAAGGCCACGCACCTGCTGCCGTCTGAAGGCATGGGCCGGTCGGTGTTCTACGTCAACCGTACGGTCAGCACCTACCTCGACCTCCAGATGATGAACGGCACCAACGTCAACCTGACGCTGGATAATGCGGCGGGTCAGCGGGTCATGTCGTTCCGCGGCATCCCGATCCGACGTAGTGATGCGTTGTTAAACACTGAGGCCCGTGTAACCTGAAGTTGCAACACGGAAAGGCGTAACCACGGAAACACGGAGACAACACCATGTATATGGACAGGCAAAACCTATTCAGTTCGGCGCAGGCGATCACAGTCACGGCGGCGTCGACGGACCTCATCGACCTCGGCAGCACGCGCGATATCGGCTCCGGCGAAGTGCTGGAACTGATCGTTGTGGTGGATACCGCCTTCACGGCGGGCGGATCGGCGACGCTCGACATTGCGCTGCAGACCGACACGGCCGTAGGTTTTGGAACTGCAACCACGCTGCTCACCACCGGCACGATTGCGGTGGCGAGTTTGACGGCGGGCTATGTCGCGGCGCGCTGGCGGCTCCCGAGGGGCGTGCTGCGGTACCTGCGGCTGAACTACACGGTCGCCACGGGCCCGATGCTCACCGGCACCATCACGGCGGGCATCTCAATCGGCCGCCAGGAAACCGCCGTCTATGCGGATGCGCTGTGATAGGTGCCGGGGGCGGTGACCTTGCCGACAGTCGGCGCGCAGCCGGTCACGGTGCTTCAATGAGGCCGCCTTTCGGCGGAAAGCCCCCGGCATCACCATGATATGCCGGGGCTACAAGTCAGGGGAATGACCATGCCAGAATATCGCGTGATTAAAAAATCGTACATCCACGACCGGCTCTATGAACCGGGCGAGGTAGTCATCTTCGACGGCCCGGCTGGGACGAACCTCGAACCGTTGGGCGCGGAGAAACGCCCGCCGGAGCCGTCAATTTTTACTGGCAAACCTGGCCCTGACGGTGGGTCGCCGCCTCCGCAGACCGATGGCAAGTCGGAGTTTGACCGCGGCGGCCCCAACCGCCAGGACGCTATCGAGCAGTACGACAAGGCGCGCAAGGCCGATCAGGAAGTCGACATTCCGGTGACTGAGCCGCAGGCCCTGGCGCGTCGCAGTGAAGAGGAAGGCGCGCAGCGGGCAGCCGATAAGCCCAAAGCCACGGATGAGGGCCCGAAGGTCAAGCCGTTGGCCAAGCCTGCAGCCAAGCCGGTCGAAAAGCCGCACGACGAGTGATGAGGTGCCGGGGGCTGGCTGTCAAACACCGGATGCATGGTCTCTTCAGGCACAATGCTTCCTTCAATGAGGCCGCCCATTGCTGGGCGGAGGGTGGTCTGCAGGGCGGCGGTCAAGCTGGTCAGGTTGTCTCTTCAATGAGGCCGCCTGTCTCCAGACGGATGAGGCGCGGATCGACTGGCAACAAAAACGCCGCTTATTTTGGCTTCAATGAGGCCGGGCATCGCTGCCCGGAAGCCCCCGGCAACATCATCATGACGCAGACTGAGCGGAGCGAATATGGCGTCATCTGAAGTAGAGATCGCCAATCTGGCGCTAAGTCATGCGGGTGCGGGCGGTCCTATCGCTAGTCTTAGTGAAAGCTCCGTCGAGGCGCGGGAGTGCCTGCTCCACTACGCGAGCTGCAGGGACACGATCCTGAGAAGCCACCCGTGGAACTTTGCTCAGCGCGTCACCGCCCTGGCCGTACTCACAAGCACGGTCGAGGGCTGGGCATACGAGTACCAGTGGCCGGCGGACTGCCTGCAGATCCACCACATCCGTGCGGGCGGGTATGACAGCAGCGCGATTATCTGGGCCAATGAAACGCTGCCAGCATCGCTGGGAACGACGGTGTTATACCCACCGGTGCCATTTTCTATAGGCGTGACTACCGATGGAACGGGCCGCACTATCCTCTGCGATGCCTATCAGGCATACGCGTCCTATACCGCTGCCGTCACCATAGTTACCCTATTCGATCCGTTGTTCAGTGACGCCTTGAGCTATTTGTTGGCATCCCGCGTCGTGCAGCGCCTGACCGGCAACCGCACCATCAAGAGCGACTGCACGCAGATGTATCAGGCGACGCTGACAGCGGCCATGACCCGCGATGCCAACGAGCAGCGGCCGGTGGCCATCCCTGAACCGGATTGGATCAGGGCCCGCTCCTGATGGCGAGAGGCGACTACACGACCGCGATGCCGCAGCGGAGCTTTAGCGGCGGAGAGCTTGCGCCGTCTCTCCATGCCCGCAGCGATCTGGCCAAGTACCAGTCCGGGGCCAAGACGCTCCGCAACATGATGGTTCATGCGCACGGCGGTGCCAGCAATAGACCCGGCACCAAATACATCGCTGAGGTCAAGGATAGCTCGGCCCGTGTCCGGCTGATCCCGTTCCAGTTCTCGGTGAGCCAGACCTATGTTTTGGAATTTGGTCATTTGTATATGCGAGTCTATACAAATGGCGGGCAAATCCTGTCAGGTGGGACCCCATACGAGATCGTCACGCCCTACGCCACGGCAGACCTGCCTACCCTAAAGTACGTCCAATCCGCTGACGTCATGACGATCACCCATCCATCCCATGCGCCGCGCAATTTGTCGCGCACCGCGCACACGGCATGGACCCTGGCAACGATCACCTTGGCCCCGGCGCTCGCAGCGCCCGGCAGTCCCTCGGCGACCCCGACCAACGGTACCGGCGCGGTCCCGACTCACGTCGACAGCTACAAGGTGACGGCGGTTCAGTCGGAGACGCTGGAGGAGAGCCTGCCCAGTGTCGCAGCCACCTGCACCAACTTCCCACTCAACCCGGCCACCGGGACCTACAATACGGTCACATGGTCGGCGGTCGCCGGGGCGACGAAGTACAACATATACAAAGAGAGCAACGGCAGCGGCATCCACGGCTATGTCGGCTCCGCCACGGCTCTGACGTTTCGTGACAGCAACTTGGGACCGGACGACAGCGACACTCCACCGGATGCCCGCGATCCGTTCGCTTCGAGCAATAACCCTGGCGTTGTCACCTATCACCAGCAGCGCAGGGTGTTTGGCGGATCGACCACGGCGCCGCAGACGATCTGGATGAGCCAGAGCGGCAATTACTCCAACTTCAATGTGAGCAGTCCCAGCCGGGATGACGATGCCGTGACCGTCACGCTCGCAAGCCCGCAGGTGAATGAGATCCGGCATTTCGTGGCGCTCAATGACCTGCTGGTGCTGACGTCGGGCGGTGAGTTCAAAGTCACTGGCGGCGGCGAAGGCGATGCGATCACTCCGTCGGCGGTCGTCGTTCGGCCGCAGGGATACCGCGGGAGCAGCCATGTGCCGCCGCTCATCATCGGCGAAACCGCGCTGTTCGTGCAGCAGAAGGGCGCGATCGTCCGGGATATCGGCTACTCGCTCGACGTCGACGGCTACACCGGCAATGACCTCAGCGTGCTGTCCAATCACCTGTTTGAAGGCAAGACGATCAGTGAATGGGCCTATGCCCAAGCGCCGCATAGCATCGTGTGGGCTGTCCGGTCAGATGGTGTGCTGCTGAGCCTCTGCTATCTTCGCGAACATCAGGTTTGGGCATGGAGCCGGCACGACACCGTCGGCCTGTACGAGAGTGTCTGCTCAGTTTCGGAAGGCACCGAGGATGCGGTCTATGTCGCGGTAAACCGCACCATTGGTGGGGTCACACGGCGCTATGTCGAGCGCTTCCAGACTCGCATCGTCGATGACGTGCGCGATGCATTTTTTGTCGACTGCGGCCTGACCTACGACGGCGCGCTCGCCACCACCTTCAGCGGGCTGGACCACCTCGAAGGTGAGACCGTCGCTATCCTGGCCGATGGCAGCGTGTCGGCGCAGCAGGTCGTCTACCTCGGCGCAATCACCCTGCCGGCGGCTGCCCGTGTCGTTCATGTCGGGTTGCCGTACACATCGGAGATCAAGACGCTGGACCTCGATCTGGCCTCAGCCAGGGCCCCGGCCAACGCCAAGCGCAGGGTGACCGAGATCGTTGTCAAGGTGGAGCGGAGCCGGGGGCTGTGGGCAGGTCCCAATGCCGACAACGTCATCGAGGCCAAGCAGAGGGACATTGAGCCCTACGGTGACCCGATCGAACTGTATACCGGTGATATCAAGTTGGCGATCCCACCGTCGTGGGGCCGCTCCGGCTCCATCGTGCTGCAGCAACTCGACCCGCTGCCGCTCACCGTGCTGGCCGTTCTCCCGGAGGTCGAGGTTGGAGGAAACTAGAGTCCGCATTGAGCCGGCGACATGGGCGTATGGCCATGCGGTGGCGGCCAACATGCGCCCGTGCGACATTGCCGAGGTCTGGGCCCTGGCGCGCCACTCGCCGCAAGAGGCCATGGAGAGGTCGCTGGAGATCCCCGGCGAGGCCCACTGCTTCCTGGTCAACGACGTGCCCCTAGCCGTATTCGGGTGCGCCGAGACGGCGGCGCTGGACGTCGGGTCGCCCTGGCTCCTGGGCGCGGTCGGGGTCGAGCGCTATACGCGGCATTTCCTGATGCTGGGCCGGAAATACGTCTCTCGATGGGCGGACGAGTACCGGGACCTGTACAACGTCGTCGATGCGCGAAACCAGCCGAGCATCGACTGGCTCGTTAGGCTCGGGTTCGTGTTCGGCGAGCCCATCCCGATCGGGCCCGATGCAACGCTGTTCCTGCCGTTCCACCTTCGAGGTTTCCATGTGTGAGCCGGCCACCCTGACCGCCATCGGCGCGGGCATCGCCAGTGCGGCGTCCTCTGCCGGTGCAGCGGTCGCCACCGGCGTAGCGGCGCTGGGCACCACAGCCGGCGCCACCCTGGCGGCAACCGCCGTCAGCGGGGCTGTCACGGCCTATGGTGCCGTCCAGCAAGGGCAGGCGCAGAAGAAACAGGCGCGGTATCAAGCCGGTGTCGAGCGCAACAACGCCACCATCGCCGGCTGGCAGGCTCAGGACGCCACCCAGCGCGGCCAGATCGAAGAGCAACGCCAGCGATTGGCCACGGCAAGGCTGAGGAGCAGTCAGCGCGCCGGCATGGCCGCCAATGGCATCGAGATCGACAGCGGATCGCCGCTCGACGTCCTGATGGACACGGCGCAGTTGGGCGAATTGGACGCTTTGACCATCCGCTCCAACGCCGAGCGCGAGGCCTACGGCTTCCGGAGCCAGAGCGGCAACCTGATGGCGCAGGCCGGGCTGACCACGATGGCCGGGCGCAATGCCGCCACCGCCGGATACATCGGGGCAGGGAGCACGCTGCTGAGCAGTGCCGCGACGGTTGGTGACCGAAAAAAAACATACGACAGATACGGGATCTAGCTCATGGTGCGCGTTCCGCAGTACGAAGGGCCGAGCGTCAGGCCGACGCCGCTCCGTACCGAGCAGTCGATCCGCGCGCCGGAGGCTGCCTTCGGCGGCGCCACCGCTCAGGCCTTCCAGCAAGTCGGCAAGGATATCGGGCAGGTCGCATCGCTGGTCGACAGGCGGCTGGAGGAGCGCGGCAAGGAAGACGCCGAACTGCAGGCCTGGAATGCTTACACCTCTGCAAGCGCCGAGCAACAGAAGTTATTCTACCAGGGCGACACTGCGATTTATAATCGTCGCGGCGGCAACGCGATGGGTGCCAGCAATGAGGCCGCCGTCGAATTAAAGCGGCTGGGCGACGAGACCGGCAAAACCCTCACTAGCCCGCACGCACAGCAGTCGTTCCAGAAGCTCTGGGCTCGCAACCAAGAGTCCGAGATGGGGGCCGTCAGCCGGCATGAGGCTGGACAGCGCCGCGAGTACGCCGACCAGACGACGGCGGGCGTTCTCGCGACGTCGCAGAACATGGCGACGCTGCGATACAACGATCCGAACGAAGTCGAAAACCAAATCCAGATCGGCGAGCTGGCGATCCGCGGCAACAGCAAGGGATTGCCGGCGGAGCAGGTCACCGCCCAAGCTCAGGCGTTCCGGAGCGGTGTCCACAAGGCGGTCGTGCTGCGCATGGCCACCGACAATCCTCTGGCCGCCAACGAGTATTACAAAGCGCACGCCGACGACTTCACCGCTGACGACAACGTGGCGCTCCAGCGGACGCTCGCCCCGTCCGTCAAGAGGGCCGAGGCCCGAGCCGCGAGTGAGAGCATCATCACCGACGTCAGCAAGAATAGGTCTTCGCTGCCCAGCACCCTCCACAGCGCGGTCGAGGCGGTCGAGAGCGGCGGCGATGGCAATGCTGAGTCGGGCAAGGGCGCCAAGGGCGCCATGCAGGTGCTCGACAGCACCGGCCAGGAAGTCGCCGGGAAGCTGAACATCCCGTGGCAACCGGAACTGATGAAGGGCACCTCGCCTGAGGCCCTTGCCTATCAGCGGAAGATCGGGGGCGCATACCTCGACCAGCAGCACGAGAAGTACGGCGGGAATACCGTTCTGGCGCTCGCGGCCTATAACGCCGGGCCGGGCATGGTCGACGACTGGCTGAACGGCACCAACAAGACCGGCAAAAACCCTGATCTGGTCAAGCTGGGCGACCCGCGTACCGGAGACATTACCGATGCGGCGTGGGCGGCGAAGATCCCGTTCCGCGAAACCCGCGACTACGTCCGCAAGGTCCAGGAAAAGATCGGCACCGGCAACGACAACATCGATATGACCGCAGCCGTCCGTCTCGCGGAAGAGCGGTTCCCGAACGATCCGGAAATGCAGGATGCGGTCGTCCAGCGTATCCAGCAACAGAACAACCTGAAGGAAGCGGCGCGGCGAGATCGGGAAAACGAGGCGTGGCGTAAGGGCTTCGATCACGTCCACTCCGGCGGGAGCGTCGACAACCTGCCGCCCGACGTGCTGGAGCACCTGCCCGCCACCCGGCTGGCCGATCTTGAGCGCCTCGAGGACGCCCGCACCAAGGGCAAGGACAAGCCGGAGAACCCGGCGGAGTTCGACAGGCTGATGACGAAATCCGTCAACGATCCGGAGGGATTTGTCGCAGAAGATCCAACCAAGTGGGAACTGCCGAAGGCTCAGGTCAGCCAACTGATCGGCCGCAAGGCAACTGTGATGACCAAAGAGGCCAAGGAAGAGGCGAAGGCCAATGACGTCCGCAAGGCACTCACCCTGACCGCCAATCTGCTGCGTGAAGCCAAGATCGATCCGACGCCGAAAGACGACAAGTCGACCGACGCCAAGATCATGAACTCCTATACGGCGAAGCTGATGGAGCGGCTGGAGGAGTTCAGGCAGAAGGAAGGCCGGCGCGCGACCGACACTGAGGTGATAGAGATCGGGCGTGAACTGCTGTTGCCGGGCAGGCTCAGCGTCGACTGGGGCTTCGACAAGGACATCCACCGGTTTGAGGTTACGGAAGACAACAAGGCCAAGGTGACATCCCCGGACTATGAGAACATCCCGGCCCCCGAGAAGACGGCCATCACGAAGAGGCTGGGAGCCCGCGCAACCAACGAACTGGTCGAGCAGATCTACACCGCGGTGCTGCGCGGAAACAAAGCCGAGGTTGAGCGGCTGCTCCAGTCTCCAGCCCCGACAGTGACGCCCCCGCCGCCCAGCGCCACTGTCGTCCCGGTGCAGTGATGGACGCGTTCACCAGTCTACTCGGGCAGCCTGATGATCAGGTTCCCGATCCCCTCGTCACGCCCGCAACACAGCCCCAGCAACCCCGAACTGCGTTCGATCGCTTGCTCGAGGGGCCGACCGAGCAGGACTTCCGGCTTGGGGCCAACCTCAACGGCGCGGCGGCTACGACGCCTGACGGCCATCAGAAAGCCGTCGACGTCGGCAAGACGATCGGGGCCCCGGCGGACAGTGTCGCGTCCAACATGCCTGAGGCGGAGCGGCAGGCGAAGGTCAAGCGCTACCATGAGGCGCTCAACGATGCGCCCGCGCTCGCGCGGCTGCTGGCCGAAGACCCGGACATTGCCAAGCTGGCCGCTGACGACCTGCCGGTCCTGGCCAAGACCGAGAGCACCCTGAGCAAGATCTTCTCTTCGTTCTACGGCGGCGGGCAGGGCACGGCGGATAGCCTGAGCGACCTCGGTCAGTCTGGGGTCGTCGGCATGGTCGATATGTTCGGCTCCGGGGCCGGCGGCATCGCCGAACTGAACGACGTGCTGGCAAGAACAGCGGCGCGCGGCTATCGAGGCCTTGGGCTTGACACCCTGGCGGAGATCGCCGACCCCGCGACACGCCCATGGTGGCTGAGGCCGCAGGGCGTCCTCGAGGTGGCCGGCGACGAACTGAAAGACGTTGCCAAGACGATCGACATCCCAGAGGAGCGGCAGAACCTCGGGACGGATATTGCCAAAGGCGTCGGGCAGGTTGCCGGTCAGATCGCCCTGGCGTTTCTGACAGGCGGGTCAGCAACCACCGCCATGCTGGCGGGCCAGGGCGCCGACATCATGTCAGACCGGGTCGAGGATGCCGGCAAGGAGGGTACGGCGGCCGGAGACGTGGCCATCGTCGGCGGGGCCGCGGTCACGGCGGTGCTTGAGAAGCTGGGTCTGGACGCGCTGCTCCATCGCGTGCCGCCGGCTGTCAAGAACGGCATCCTGCGGCAACTGACGGATATCAGTCTGGCAGGCGGCATCGAGGCGCTGGAGGAAGTCGCCGAGGGCATCCTGCACAACATGATTGAGATGGTCACCGTCAATCCGGACGCCACGGTGCTGGATTGGGAGGGCATGAAGCAGGAAGCGGCGGCGGGCGGCGGCACCGGGGCTGTGATCCGCGCGCTGGTCAACGCTGCGACCAAGGGCCGTCAGATCTCCGCCAACACGAAGAAGGAAATGCGGGCCGGTCAGGACGCCGCCACGGTCGAGGCCCTGGTCACCGGCACGGCCGAGAGCAAGCTGCGTGACCGCAACCCAGATGCGTTCAGCCGGGTCATGGCAGCGCAGACGCAGGGCACGCCGGTCGAGACGTTCTACATCCCGGCGGATCGGATCGCGGAGCTATACCAAGACGGCGCCGGCACCTTCGACGATGATCCGCTGAACCAGATCGAGGGATTGCGCGAGCAGCTCGCGGAGGCGCTGGCGGTTGGCGGAGATGTCGAGATCAGTGCCGCCGACTACCTGACCCACATCGCTCCGACCGACACCCACGGCAAGCTGAAGAACGACCTGCGGGCAAGCCGTGACGGCTGGTCGGTCAATGACGCCAAGGCGTATAGCGACAACCCTGACCGGGAAGCCGATCTGCAGGCGCTGGTTGAGGAGCTGGCGATCAAGGATGAGAACGCCGCTGTCGGGCAGACGGTCTTTGACGACGTCTACAAGCAGTTGATGGATACCGGGAAGTACGAGAGCCGTCAGGCTGCTGCACAGGCGACTCTCGTCCGCGAGCGCTACCTGACGCGGGCCGAGCGGCTGGGCAATGGTGCTGATGCTGATGCGCTGTACCTCCGCGATCAGCTCAAGGTCCACGGTCCCGGCGCTCTGGCTCGTGTTCAGCGCGGTGATCTGGATCTGGTCATCGCCCGACTGAAGAGCGGCGAGACGGTGACGGCGGACAAGACCCCGGTGCTCGACATCGTGCGCAAGGCCGGCGGGGTGAAGCCGGGCTCCAATCTGGCCGGCGAACTGAAGGCCATGGGGATCACGAGCCGGACCCATCCCGGCCTGTTCCGCAAGACCGGCATCGGCGACGTGGACAACTTCGTGCTGTCGGAACATGACGTTCTGCGGGACAACGGCGTTCCGGACAGCGGCAACGGCTATGCGGATCGCGTCGCTGTGCTCGAGGCGCTGCGGCGGGAAGCCGGCGGGCGCGGTGCTGCGCTCCTGACGCAGGACGAGCGGTCACAGGCGGCGCGGCTGGACGAGCCGGTGTCGGTGCTGGCCGAGCAGATGGAAGCGGCGGGGCTGGACCCCAACACCATGACCGCCGACGAAATCAAGGCGTGGGCGACGGGGCAGCGGGCGGAAGCTGAACCGGCGGATACGCAGGGTGTGTTGCTGCAGGCAGACGCTCTCCGAGATCAGGCGCATGCTGAAATCGCCAACTTGGCGCGGCGCGTCGGCGGCTTCTCCATGGACGACGAGACGGCGGCCATGGACGAAGGCGGCGATCTCGTCGAGCAGACCATCAAGGAGAAGTTGCCGGAACTGGCGGCGGTCTATCGCAAGCTGGTCTATACCAACGATCCGCTGACGGCGGAGGAGTTGCCCCCGGCAACGCGGGCGCAGTGGGAAGCCAGCAAGCCGTCTCCAGCGCCTCCGAAGGCTGAAGCCAAGGCAAAGCCGGAGCGCAAGGGTGCTACGCCGTTCAAGGCTTGGTTCGGCAAGAGCAAAATCGTCGATGCCAAGGGCGAGCCGCTGGTCCTGCACCATGGCAGCCCGGTTCAGGATATCGAGGCGTTCCGCAACGGACGGACGGCGTACGGGATTTTCTTCACCGATAGCCTGCGCAGCGCGGCCTATTACAATCCCGCCGCCGATCTGGCCGATCCGAAGGCTGCGGATGTGTACAACGTCTATCTGCGGGCCGAGAAGCCGGCGGACCTGCGCAAGCCTTCGGTGCTCAGCCGCGTCGCCAAGGAAGCCGGGGTCAAGGCTGACCTCGAGGAAATCCGCACCCGCTTGGAAGTCGGAGATCTGTACGCCATGGACGGCGGGCGGACACAGGACAAGCTGGTCAAGACGGCCGAAGCCATGGGCTTCGACGCCGTCATTATGCCGGACACCTCTAGCGGCGATCTGGCGAACAGCTACATCGTCTTCGAGCCGACGCAGATCAAGAGCGTCAACAACCGCGGCACCTTCGACGCCAACGACCCGCGCATCCTGTTCCAGTCCGTCTACCACGGCAGCCCGCACATCTTCGACGCCTTCACCACGGCGGCCATCGGGAGTGGTGAAGGGGCGCAGATATTTGGCTTCGGGCTGTACTTCGCGGCCAGGAAGGAAATCGCGAAGTGGTACCGTGAGAAGCTGACGCCGCCGGGCAAGGTCACTCGGAATGGCGCCGCCCTGAAGCTTAGTGACGCCAAGGCTGCCGCTGACGATCTGGAAATGCCGCGCGCCATCGGCGTTGCCGGCACCATGCTGAACCGCCTCGGCAAGTCGAAAAGCTTTGACGACTACCTGTCGCAACTGGACGAGATCCTCGCCGATCCGCATTTGGATGTGTTCCCCTCGGCGGCGGCGGACGCCCGCAACGAGAAGCGTCTGGCGGAGCATCTGGACGCCGAGCATCTGATCACGGTCACGCCATCGAAGGCGGGTCGGCTGTACACCGTCGAGATCCCCGACGACGGCGAGTACCTGCTGCACGACGAGCCGATTTTCGATCAGCCGGAGGCGGTGAAAAAACAACTGGGCGCGTTGCGCGCGGCCTTCGACGAGACAGCCCTGGAGGAGTTCGAGGACGAGTACAACGAGCCGTTCGAGGGATGGACCGGGGCGCAGTTGTACAAGGCGCTGACCCTCTACGCAGCCGAAAGCCCGCTGCCCGGCCAGGACGACACGACCGGCAACTACCAGCGCGACGCCTCGGAGTTCCTGCTCAGCCTGGGCGTGCGCGGCATCAAGTACCTCGACGCCAGCGCGCGGGGCACGTCCGGCGACAGCTTCAACTATGTCGTGTTCGCGGATAGCGATGCCGTCATTCAGGCATATGAGCAGTCGGCGGCGGGCGGCGCTCGCGGCAGTTACCAGCGGGCGTTCGACCCGTATGGCAACCCGGCGAACATCATCAAGCTGACGCAAAGTGCCGATCTCTCAACCGCTCTCCATGAATTCGGGCATTTCTACCTCTTCCAGTTGATCGACGATGCGGCAGGTCCTGGCGCCACGGACGAGGCGCGGGGCAAGCTGCAAGCTGACCTGCAGACCATCCTCGACCATGTCGGGGTCAAGGTGGATGCCGCCACGGCAACGCCGGATCAGATCCACGCTGCCATGACGCGCGATGCGCATGAGTTATGGGCGCGGTCGTTCGAGGTCTACCTGCGGGAAGGCAAGTCGCCGTCGGCCAGCCTGCGCGATGCCTTTGCTTCGTTCAGCGCATGGCTGGTGCGGATCTACAAGACGCTGAAGGCCATCCCCGACTACCGGAAGAACCTGACGCCGGAGGTCAGGGGCGTGATGGACCGGCTGCTGGCGACGGACGAGGCGATCAAGGATGCACAGGCATCTTCGTCGTTCCGGGTGCCCAGCGCATTGCGCACCGTCATGACGGCGGCGGAGCAGAAGAGTCTGGAGCGGCTGACCGAGCAGGCCAACCGGGAGGCGACGGAAGATCTGCGCAAGCGGGTCATGCGCGAGATGGAGCGCGAGCGGCTGGAGTGGTGGAAGGAAGAGCGGGAGAAGGTCAGGAAGGAGATCGAGGCGGAGGTTCAGAACCGGCCGGTCTATCGGGCGTACAACATCATCCGCACCGGCCAGACGGCGGACGGCGGGCAACTGGTCGACGAGAACGGCGAGCCTCGCGCCATGAAGCTGGACCGCAAGACGCTGGAACTCGACTACGGCAAGGATGTGATCAAGCTGCTGCCCAAGGGCCTCTCTGCCAAGGACGGGGCGTCGCATCACGTCGTTGCGAACCTGACGGGCTTCGGGTCGGCGGATGAATTGCGTGATGCGCTGATGAACTTCCAGCCGATGAAGGACGTGGTCGAGGCGGAAACCGACGCCGCCATGAAGGCGCGGCACGGCGACATGCTCAGCGATGGGCGGTTGGCCGAGGATGCCGCCGAACTGGTCCTCAACGAGAAGCAGTTGGAGCTGGCGGCGCTGCAGGCTAAGGCACTGCGGCGGCTGGCGTCGTCGGTGGTGAAGGAGGCGGCGGGGCGGCTCGCGTCGGAGCAGGGCGTTCAGAGTCGGGCGGACGATGCCGCGGCGGTCGGCGAAGCGCAGCGCGACGTCGAGGCGGTGGCCAATGCCGGGGCTCCCGCCGAGGCGGTTGCCGGGCTGCAGGTCGAGCAGGTGTTCACGGAAGCCTTCCAGGGCGAGGCCGTGGGCGTTCGCAGGGGACAGCAGGCTGCGCTCCGGCAAGTCCGGGGCATCCAGACTGGGTTGGACCTCAAGGCCATCCAGGCGGCGGCCAAGAGGGCTATCGCCGGCAAGCGGATCGAGGACGCACAGCCGGGCAAGTATCGCGCACAGGCGGATCGGCTCGTGCGCAAGATCGAAGAGGCGATCGCCAAGCGAGACTATGAGAATGCTTCGACGCTCAAGGAAAAGCAGCTCATCAATCTGGCTCTGGCGAGAGAAGCACAGGAAGCACAGGCGCGCGTCGAGAAGGCGGTCAAGCGGTTCTCCCGGCTGCGCAAACCCGACAGCAAGCTGGCGGGGTCCACCGACGTGGACTCCCTCGGCGCGGCCAGGGCGATCCTGTCGGTCTTCGGCTTGTCCAGTCCGCAAGTCGGCTTCGATCAGCAGGTCTGGTTCCAGAAGATGGCGGAGCAGGACCCGGTCGGCGCTGCCGACATGCGCGCCATGATCGATGCTGTGACCAAGGGCGTTGGCACGGTTGCGGCGCGCGGACGGACACGGACGAGGGCCAAGCATCGGCCGGGCTCGCCCGGTCCGAGGGGCGGGGCCCCGGTGGCCATGGGCCAGATCTGGCGGCAGATGACTGTGGAAGAGTTTCGGAGTCTCACGGACGCCGTCGACGCCATCCTCAGCATGGGGCGGGACGAGCGGAGCGTGGAACTGGAAGGCGAGCGTCTCGAGATCAAGGCGGCGGTTGCCGAATTGATTGCCCAAGCCTCCGGTCGGGATAGCGGCAAGCGGATCGGCGAGACCGAAGCCGTCACCGATGCCGAGAAGCGGACGCGCTCGTTCTGGGGGCTGGCGGCCTTCCTGGAGCGCACCGAGAGTTGGGCCCGGCGCATGGATGACGGCAAGGTCGGGCCGTTCACCAAGTATCTGGTGCGCCCGGTGCTCAGTGCCGTCTATGAGTACCGGGCGGAGAAGACCCGCCGCATCAAGCAATTGGTCGACATTCTGGAGCCGAGGAAACAGGAACTACTCGGCAAGCCGATCCACAGCAACGAACTGAACTACACCTTCGCCAATAAAGGCGCATTGTTGCACGCGATCCTCCATAGCGGCAACGACAGCAACTTCCGGAAACTCCTGCTCGGCGGCAGGGGGAAGGGCTTCGCGTGGGGCAAGGCGATGCCGGATGGGTCGGTGGATCGGAGCCGCTGGGACAGCATGATCCGGCGCTTCGTGCAAGAGGGGGTCCTGACCAAGGCGGACTTCGACACGGCGCAGCAGATCTGGGATTTGTTGGAGGAGCTGAAGGGCCCGGCGCAGATCGCACACAGGGCGATGAAGGGTTTCTACTTCAACGAGGTCGAGGTCACCGGCATCGATACGCCGTTTGGCAAGTTTCGCGGTGGCTACGTCCCGGCCGTCAGCGACCGGATGCTGAACCCGGATGCCGGCGCGCGGGTCGACGCCAATGCCATGGGGGATATGGCTAACGCCGGCATCCTGCCAAGCGTCGCCAAGGGCTTCACCCGCAGCCGCGTTGAATACAATCAGCCGCTGGAACTCAACATCAGCCGGCTGACCGGGCACATGGACACGGTGCTGAAATTCACGTACCTGGGCCCGGTGGTCAGGAACGTCACCCGTCTGGCGATCAATCGCGAGTTCCGGCAGGAAATGTTCGGGATCGATGCCCATGCCATCGACGAGGTGCTGATCCCGTGGTTGCAGAGGGTCGCCCGGCAGACCGTCGAGATCCCGCCGACGAGCGATGGCGCGCGGACGGCTGCGAAGTTCTTCAAGGGCCTGCAGAAGCACACCGGGATCGCCGCAATGGCCGGAAATTTGATCAACGCGCTGCAGCAGATCACCGGCATCAGCGTCGCGATGGTCCGGGTCAAGCCGCATCGGGTGCTGCGCGGGCTGGTCTCCAGCACCTTCGCCCCGAGGCACTCGTCCCAGATGATCATGCAGAAGTCCGCTTACATGCGAGATCGCATGGACAGTACTTCCGTTGAACTGATGACCACGCTCGACGATCTGCTGGAGGCCAAGAGCGTCTTCCGCAAGATCCGCGACAAGACCGACAAGCATGGCTATTTCGCTCAGATCCGCATGCAGAACCTCGTCGACAAAGCGGTCTGGCTGGGCAGCTACGAGCAGGGGATCGCGGCAGGCAAGACCGAGGACGAGGCTGTGCTCGAGGCCGACAGCGTGGTGCGGACGACGCAGAGCAGCTTCGCGCCGGAGGATGTGTCGCGGGTCGAAGCTCAGCAGGCCTTCATCAGGCCGTTCTTGCAATTTTATAGTTATTTTGATGCTCAGTACAATGTGCTGCGCACAGAGTTCGACGCCACGGTGACTGACCTGGGATGGGTGCGCGGCAGCCCGCGACTCTTCTATATCTACGTCGTTGGCGCGCTGATCCCGTCGGTCCTGGCAACGGCGATGATGGAAGCGGCGCGCGGCGAGCTGGGTGACGACGACGACGATGGATTGCTGGATGACATCGGCGAGCTGTTCGCTCTGTCACAGATCAAATACTTCGCGGCGATGGCCCCCGGTGTCGGGACACTGGTGAATTTCGGCATCAACCTTGCCAATGACAAGCCATACGACGACCGCCTGACCCCCGCTCCGGTGATCGGGCAGGTCCAGCGCGTCGGGTCCTCTGTCGTCAATCTGGCGACTGGCAACGAGCCCACGGCGGGTCGGGCAGTGGCCGACGCTCTGCTGCTGATCAGCATGGCGTTCGGGTTGCCATTGGCACAGGCCGGTAAGCCGCTGGGGTATATCGCCGACGTCGCGACGGGCGAACAAGAGGGTGACGACGTCTTCGACTGGGCGCGCGGCCTGCTCAGCGGCCGCGAGGGGCCGAAGCAGTAATCTAGACAAGATGGAGAACTTCAAATGACTGTCGCATCGGCCGTCAGCAGAATTACGGTTGCCGGAAACTCGAGCGCGACGTCGTTTGCGTTCCCGTTCAAAATTACCTCGTCGTCACACCTCCTCGTCACGAAAACCACCTCCGCCGGCATCACCAGCACATTGACGCTGGGCACGCATTACAGCGTCTCGGGTGTCGGCAGTGAGAGCGGCGGGTCGATCACCTACCCGCTCTCCGGCACGGCGCTGCCAACGGGCGACAGCCTGACGATGCGGCGGGTGGTGCCGCTGACGCAAACCACAGATTTAACAAATCAAGGCGCATTCTACGCTGAGGTGCATGAGAATACATTTGACCGCCTCACCTACATCGCGCAGCAACTCTCCGACGAATTGACCTCCCTGGATGCGGTGGTCGACGGATTGATCGGGGACGTTCCCGGCGCGCTGCGGGCCTACAGTTTCGTGGGCGACGGCGGCACGGTGTTGTTCAGTCTCGGGGTGACGCTGACGGGCGGCGTGCGCAGCGTGCTGGTGGCGGTCGACGGGGTCCTGCAGGGCATCGACACCTACGCGGTCAGCGGCACGTCCCTGATCTTCTCGGAGGCTCCGCCCTACGGCGCGGTTATCGACGTCAGGGCGATCGGCGAGGCATTCAGCGTGACCTTGGCGGACACCTCGCTGGTCACGGCGACGGGCACGACCACGGGGCGCTCCCTGGCAGATCACCTCGGGGGCGAGTTCAACGCGGCCGAATTTGGCGTGGTCGGCAACGGCTCAACCAATGTGTCCGTCACCCTGCTGGCGGCGATGACGGCCGCTGCGACGGCTGGCAAACCGCTGCACCTGTCGCCCGGCACCTATCTGATCCTGAGCCGGCTCAATCCGCCGACCGGCCTAACCCTGATCGGGGACGGCCAGCCGGAGGATGTGATTATTCGGTACGGGACCGCCGTGTCTTCGGATGCCGTCCGGCTCGAGAATGTCCACGATATCCGGATCGAGAACATCACCTTCGACAACGGCCACGACTTGGGTTTCCCGTTCGGCAATCCGATCGAAGTCAACAATTCTTACAACGTCGTCCTCAAGAATATCCGTATCCTAAACCCGTCCGATGATAGCGTCCGTATCCACCTCGGCAGTCATCACGTCGTTCTGGAAGACAGCATCATCAGCGACAATACGATTGACCACGGGGTCATTATTGACAATGCATCGTATGTAACTGTCCGTCGTAACGAAGTCAGCCGGAACCTCGGGTTTGGTATCTTCGTCACGAACGGCAGCCATCACATCTATATCGAAAACAACATTTGTGAAGACAACGGCATTGAAGGCGTGGCAATCACGTACAGCGCTTACATCGGGCGGGTGACCGAGAACTTCGTAAAAGGCAGTGGCGACAACGGCATATCTGTTACGGGCAGGAAGTTTGTCGTCGTCGGGAACACATGCCGCCAGAACCACTTTCACGGGATCGAACTTTTCGGCGATGAAAACACCTGTACGGGTAACCACTGCTGGAACAACGGGCAGATTGGCAACCCTGGATACGCAGGCGTTGCCACATATCCAGGGTTTGGCGGGACGGGGTCATATAACACCATCGTCGGCAACAGCACCGGTGATGACCAGACCGTCAAAACGCAGGACTACGCCGTCAGGCTGTACAATACTACGTACACAAGCTGGACAAATGGCGGCGTCATTACGCTCTCAACAACCAGTATTTATCAGCGGCACCTGCTGAATATCTACGTGGCGACGACGGCCGGCACGATGGCGACTGGCTCGGAGCCGGTGCATACCAGCGGCACCGTAGCCGGCGCGGACACCATCGCGTGGAAATACATTGCCAGCACGACATCAGTGATCGATTTCAACAGCGCGTACAACTTCGTCAGCGGCAACTCGAACGGCGGGAATAAAGTCAGCGAGTTCAATCTCGGCACCAGCACCAAGTTCAACACCGTCCACGGTGCCGACCGCGTGCGGCTCCCGGCTCTAGCCTCGACGGCATCGTTTCCATACTGCGAGGTGATCAGCGGCACCGGCACTCCAGAGGCTGTCGAGACCGGAACCAACGGCAGCCTGTTCCTGCGCCGGAACGGCACGACTGGCGTCACGCTCTACGCCATGGCGAATGCCAGTGCGTCATCCCGCCAGACGACGGGCTGGAAACCGCTCGCACTGCGCGACTTCGGTGCAGAGGCTTCGCGACCCGACCTGACGGGCGGCGGCAGCGGGCTGCGGGGTTACGCCTACTGGAACGATGACATTGACCACCTGCAGGTCTGGGAAACCGCCGCATGGGCGACCCTCAAAGCCATCCTGACGGAGGCCCGCACGACGGCCGGCGTCCTGGATATCACCCGCGCCCGCAACACCGTGAGCAATGCCACGGGTGGCACCTACGCCGTCACGCTGGCCGCGCCCACCGTCGCCCTGCTCGGCGTGGACAAGGACGTGACGATGATCGCCGGGGACGGCACCAACACGGTGACCCTGGCGTTGACCAACGTCGTGGGCGGGGCCGGAGCAACGACGGCAACGTTCGACGCGGCCGGCGAAACCCTGTCACTGCGCGCGATCCAGACCGGGGCAAGCACCTACCTCTGGATGGTCACCAAGGAATACGGCGTGACGCTGACGTGACGCTGACGTGAAGGAGCATGCTGGTGGGTTTAACGAAGAGTAGGAATAGGATGACGACCGGGGCTCCTATAGCCCTGATCGACCGCTCCCCCGCTGGCACAGGCCTGGTGGACGACCGGGCGGCCCTGGTGGCGTGCGAGGCGGCCGGCGCGTTTGTTGACTTGTCGCCGGGGACATACCTCGTCAGCTCCAACCTGACGCTGACCAAGGTGCTGCGATTTGCTCCCGGCGCGATCTTGAAGCCGGCATCCGGGGTGACCATCACGCTGACCGGGGAGGTCATCGCCGGCGCGTGGCAGATCTTCGACGTCAGCGCTGGAGGCACGATCGCCGGGCCTGTGAGAAATCAACTGGTATATCCGGACTGGTGGGGCGCGGCGCCCGGCGTCGCATCTAGCCAGACGTCGAAGATCCAGGCGGCCATCACCTTTGCCGAGAGCGGTGCCCGCACAGTCTACCTGCGCAACGGTCTGTGGCGGTGCGACACGTCGCTGTACATGCGACAGCCCGCCTCACTGGTCGGCGATCCCGGCATTCCGGCGCAGGGCGTGGATAGCGCGGTGTCGGCGTTGGATTTCTCGAACGCGGTAAACACGGTCAGCGGGTTGATCGTCGGGCGGGTCACGGATTTTCCTCTGGACGGCATCACAATCAGGGACATTGCGATCTACCGCGACACGCTGGTCTCAACCGGGAGCGGCTGCGTCGGCCTGACCTTCGACAGCGTCTATCAAGCTGAGTGCATCAACGTGCAGATCTGGAACTTCGACCGCGGCTATTCATTGCAAGGCTCTGCGACATACCCCTGCAGTCAGTGTGAGTTCCGGGGTTGCCGGTCGACCTATGCCGGGACTTACCACTGGGAAGTCTGGTGCGCGATTGATTGCGTCTTTGATCGCTGCAGCGGTGGCGGCGGCCCCGCGACGTATTGTTTCTACGTCTACCCCAACGCCCCTGCCGTTGTCCCCAATGCCTTGCATTGGACTAACTGCATGTTCGTGTCGTCGGCTGCTCTTAACGGCATCCGTATCCTCGCCGGATTTTGGCACAGCATCGAGGATTGCGTCTTTGAAGAAATGGATGAGGCCGGTGTTCTGGTCTCGATGCTGACCACCGACATTGCCCTGATGCACGTGTCCGTCACCGATTGCTGGTTTAATAATTGTGGCGTGGGTTTTCGAAGCAATAACGACGGCGGCAACTTCCGGATCCGCGACAACAGGATCGAGGCGTCGACCGCGAGCGCGATGTTCGGCATCATCATCGATAGCGCGGGGGCGGAGCTGGAGCGCGACATCCTCATTGAAGGGAATAATGTCAAATTCAGCGGCGGGTCAGCGACAGGGATCTACCTCAACAAAGTGACGGGAGCCCGCGTCCTTAACAACCGCATCGTCGGCAGCGGCTCAGCTTCGGCGCTGGCGGGGATCGGGCTCGGGGCCGCGACCTCGGTCTGTCTGGTCACCGGCAATCGCAGCCAGACCACATTCGCCGCGGCAGACGGCATCTCCGATGGCGGCGCTAGTAACGTCCTGGCGAACAACCAGAAGTATTGATCTGGTGAAACGGCGTGACGATTGGCGCGGCACCTTGCTGTTCCTCGGCATCGTCACGACGATCGCGTTCATCCTCTACGGCATTCTGATGACGCTACCGGCGGTGGGGGCCGAGCTGCGGGACCGGGAACTGCTCGCCCGGATGGCCTACAGCGAAGCCCGCGGCGACGGGGTGCTTGGGATGACCGCCGTGTCCAATGTGGCGATCAACAGGCTGAAGCAGCCGGAGCGCTTCGGGCGGACGCTGATCGAGGTCCTGCGGGCGCCGCGCCAGTTCGCGGTGGGGCCTGCCCGGCGGGCGTCCGATCGCCATTGGCAGCTCGCGCTGTGGGTCGCAGAGGGCGCTCTGGACGGGACGCTGCCGGACTTGACCAAAGGCAGCACGCATTTTTTCGTCTGCAATATGCGTCGCCCGCCGCGATGGGCATTCACCCTGCAACGGACAATTCGGATCGGGCGGCACTGCTTCGCCCGCTGACACGGGTCGTTAACCCCTTCTGGGTACCCTCAACCAATTTGGCTGAGGGTGCTGACATGTGGCGTATGACTAGCCGGGCAGGGCGCAATATGATCGAGGCCTTCGAGGGACGGCGGCACAAAGCCTATCGGTGCAGCGCCAATGTTCTCACCGTGGGCATCGGGCATACCGGGCCGGACGTGACGCCGGAGACCGTTTGGAGCGATGCGGAAATCGACGAGCGGTTTTCCGCGGATCTGCGGAAGGTTGAGATTGCCATCAACAAGCTGGTGACGGCGCCGATCACTCAGCCAAGTTTTGACGCGTGCGTGAGCCTTGCCTACAATATCGGACTGCACAATTTCAAGACTTCAACGTTGTTGAGGTTGATGAACCAGGGCCGACACCGGGACGCCGCAGCCGAATTTCCGCGCTGGAGTTTCGCCAACGGCCAGCAGATGCCGGGTCTAATCCGGCGGCGGAGGGCGGAGACCGAGATGTTCCTGCAGCGAGACTGAGCGCGCTCCCGCGGTGCGACGGATGCCGGCGGATCGATCCGGACAAAAGCGAGCGCATGGCGGCGGCAATGCTGGCGACGCTCGATGACTGGACCGCCCGCGTCGAGGAAATCGCCGTTCATGCCATCCCCGGCAACCGCGTTAGGGCGTTGAGCTTACTGCGTGACATGGAACAGACGCGGCACTCGTTGCGCCGGCTCGCGGGGCTGGAATGACGCCGGAGCGCGAGGTGCTGCGCGCCATGCGCAATTCGATTGCGAGCTGGGTCAAAGCGCTGGACGCGACCCCGAACAAGGATCGGGAGTTGAAACACCTGTTGGTCCAGATGAGATCTGGCATCCTGGTTCTGGATCAGTTCCTCACCCTCGCGCGCACGGACGAACCGGAGGCATAGTCACCGGGGAACCAGACGATCCGCCCCTCATCCTCGCGCGCGCGGACGGACCCTCGTACAACACCGGCCCCTCACCCTCGCGCGCGCGGACGGACCCGCGCGAGGGTGTGGGGCTTGCCGCTGTGGTGTCCCACACCCTCGCGCGCGCGGACGAAACATTTCGGCAGCCCAGACAACGACGCGCTCCGGACCCTCACCCTCGCGCGCGCGCGAACCCAGATCAGACAGGAGTGGTTCTCCTGGGGCTGCCCCTCACCCTCGCGCGCGCGGACGAACCGTTGAGTTTGACGGCGACCTCGACCGCGCCCTCCCCTCACCCTCGCGCGCGCGGACGAACCGCCAGAACAATGCTGTTCGCGGTGACCAGGGAACCCTCACCCTCGCGCGCACGGGCGAACCGAGATCATGGAGAAGATCCCCTCACCCTCGCGCGCGCGGACGAAACACCGTTTGGAGCGATGCCGAGATTGATGAGCGGCCCTCATCCTCGCGCGCGCGGACGAACCCGGCGTGAGGCCTAGGCGGCCTGTTACGCTCCCCCCTCACCCTCGCGCGCGCGGACGAACCGTGCTGATGACCGCCTTTGCGGTGTGCCTGAGCCCCCCACCCTCGCGCGCGCGGACGAACCACCTGACCGCGATCCAGCACGCTGCCAGACGCCCCCTCACCCTCGCGCGCGCGGACGAACCGGTGAGGGCAGCTACGGTGCCGATCCGACCAGACCCACACCCTCGCGCGCGCGGACGAACCAGGGGTCACGGTCCTGGCGGGCATAGCCCAGGTCCCTCACCCTCGCGCGCACGGGCGAACCGCCGCACCCAAAGCGTAGTACCGGAGCTGCGGACCCTCACCCTCGCGCGCGGACGAACCGGGATGGGCCGAAGCCCGACTGCCGGTGCTAGACCCTCACCCTCGCGCGCGAACCTCAGGCGCTGCAATGTACCCTCACCCTCGCGCGCGGACGGATCGGCCGTGTCCACGACCTGATCCACGAGCTGTCGCCCTCACCCTCGCGCGCACGGCATCTGATCGCACCAGCCCCCATCCGCACGCCTGATCAACGGTTCAAAGATCCGCCGCAAAATGGGTCGGTTGCGCACTCAGTGCTCCTCTGATCCCTCACAGGAAGAGGTATTCGACCCGCGCGAGTTCGGTCCAAGATAGGGTAGCGCCGGAAGGTCCGGATCGTTCGCCCGTCACCCAGGCCACGGGACATGAAGGTACGAGCCGTGTTACCGGCCGCTCAGCCCGCGACGCCTTACAGCGTCAAGTAAATAATGCGCAAAGTTTTCGTCCTCGCGCAAGTCCCTGCCGTTTCTCTCCTTCTTCGTAGGTAACTGAGTTAGCCATGCCCCCTTTATCGATATGATGTGGGCGGCGTTCTTGTCTGCGTCAGCCTTATGGTTACACTTGACACAAGCAAACCGAGACACGTCCAATACATCCGATCCCTCAACTTTTAGTTTCGGCCTGTTGGCTTTATCAACATGGCCGCACTCCGGACAGGTCTGCGAGGTGTAGGCAGCGCCGATCGCGATCGGTGGCGGCAGCCCGACTCGGGCCAGCTTGTATGTCAGCACCTGGACCAGCTTGGCGTACTGCTGTCGCCCCAGGATGCGACGGAAATTCCGGCCTCCCCGCCCGCCCTTGTTGCCCACCGGGAGCGCCTTCAGCCGTCGCTGCATGGTCAGCTCCTCGATCACGATCCGCGCGCCGTGGCGCTTGGCGATCGCTACCAGCTCGTTCGCCGTGGTGTGGACCGCCTCGTCGGACTGGGCGCGGCGTGCGGTAATCGAGACATGACCACGCCGCTTCTGCTCCCGCTTGATCCTGCGTTCCAGGGTGCGCTGAACAAAGCGGAGTTTCATGCCGCTGATCAAACCGTCCTCCAGCACCCGGCCATGCTCATCGGTGACCGACCATGCGGCGATGTTGTAGATGCCGCGATCGACGCCCAGGAAGCGGCGTCCGGTGTCTACCGCCGGGCTTTCGTAGGTGAAGCTGGCGTGCAGCTCGAAGCGGTCCTCGTCGGGCCGGTAAACGACGCGACCACCGCCGGGCTCGCCGGACAGCAGGAACCGACGGTCGTGGAAATCAAAGCTGAAATCCAGCGGGAACAAGGTCCAGCACGGTCTCTTGCACCGGATCACCTCGCCGGTGGTGATCTCGATCATGTCGCCCGCCGCGCCCGCCGCGTTGGCCTCACGCTGGGTCGGTGTCAGCCGCCCACTCTTGGTCAGCAGGTTGACCCAGGCGTAAAGCCGTCCGGTCTCGGCGTGCCTTAGCAGCATATAGAAGTGGCGATAACCATGCAGGCTCAGGGGACGCGGGGAGCCGGTACGCGCCATCCGGTTCAACTCGTCGCGCCAAGCGCTTTCGCGCTCGACGTTGGCGTGGGTCTCAGCGAGATGGTCGAGCGCCTCCTCGTAGAGAGCCTGACGGCCCGAGAGCGGTGGCACGGTTGGCGGGCTGGCTGTCTCGCGCCCGTCGCCGAGTTGCTGGAGATAGCTCTCGACCATGCCGATCGCGTCAACCCGTGCCGATGCCGCCCCGGCTCCCGGCAGGTTCCAGGCGCGCAGCGTGGCGTAGGCAACGCGCTGCATGAACGCGGTGCGCTCGACCTTCCCCCCATTCTCGCGCGATTTCGATTTTACGCTTTTCGAGAAGCCCCGGATAGTCTCGAACTCAGTGAGCAGGGCGGTGATCACCGCCTCGGTAGCCAAGTGAGTGCGCTTCATAGCGTCGAGCAACATCGCGGCCTTGCGCGCCGACGGATCGCGCAGGCGGAAGACCGCTGTCTTGGTCGCGGATATAGTCTCCTGTGTATGTATGGTCATGGCATCCATCAGCATCGCCGCCCCGTCCCTCATTCTCGCCCGTCGATGGTGTGGAGAACTCGATCGATACTCAAGCCGGAAACGAACCGGGAACGGCTATCGTTCGAGACCCCCTCGACGTCCGCGCTAATCCGCTGGAACTGACTCCTGACGGCGGCCAGTTCGGGTAGCATGGTCTCGCGAGAGTGAGGGATTTACGACCGGCCCGAGGGACGACGGCGGGCCTATGCGGGGCGAGGCGGCGATGGACGACAACTTCACGACCGGGCCGAAGGACGATGACGACCAGCTTATGCGGGTCAGGGCGGCGATGGGCGAGGTCACCGCGCATCTGCGCGCCTTTCGGGAAAGCTGCGATCAGCGCCTGCGCGCGATGCAGCTTGACCTGCGCGAAATGAGCGTGACGCTCATGCACGTGAACCGCAGCATCCAGCGCTTGGACCGGCCCGAGCTATCGTTTGACAAGAAGGCGCTGCTCCGCCTGCCGCGGGATCCCGTCGACCTGTACGAGAGTTATGCAGATCTCCAGCAGCGCATGGTTCGGATGCAAGAGAAGCTGGATGCGATCGAGAAGAAGCTGAAGCCCTCTCCCGACTTCAAGCCGTGACCATCGCAGCCATCTGGAACCGCGCCGGGCCGTGGATCGTCATCGCGGTGATCTGGGCCGCCGCGATGGTGCTGATGGCGACGGCGGTGCTGCTGGAGCCGGAGGACTTCCGGCCCGCCATGGTCGAGGTCTGCGACGATGCCGTGGCCACGCTGCTGAATACCCATGACCTGGTCGAGCTGGAGCGATCGAAGTTCCTGATCACCAAGCTCCGCTGCCGTCTTGGGAAGCGGCTCTGAGTAACTAATTAGTAGTAGTCTGGCGCTACTCTCATCCCGCTGGGACCGGAGGAATTTGCCTCCAGCAGTGTTGCCACTGCTCTCAAGGGTCCCGGCTTTTGGATTGAGGTGTGCCGTGAAGACCGCTTACCGTTTCATCCTTGCCCGCCTCGGGGAAATCTCGACCTGGAAAGGCGTGTTTCTTTTGCTGACGGCTGCCGGCGCCACGGTACATCCGGAGCTGCAGAACGCCATCATCACCATCGGCTTGGCCGTGGTCGGCGCGCTGGGCGTCGCGGCCCCCGACCCCCGTGCTTCGGGGGAATGACATGGACAGCGATGAGCGCGGGATGCTCCATGATTTGATCGGCGTTTTGGTTGAAAAACTGAATACTCAACGCCGGCTGAACGAGGGCCTGACGCGGGAGTTGGACGCGGCCGAGACGCGACTCCGGCTGCTCGATGCGATTAACTACGGCGTGGTGTGACCATGGGGTCGCTACCCAAACAAAGGCTGTCAGACTCGGAAATCGTCGCGCAGTATCTCGCCGGTGCCAGCCAGGGATTTTTGTCCCTGAAAGCGCGGATCAGCCAAGTCCATATCCGCAACATCCTGATCCGGCACGGAGTCCGACTGCGGACCTCGTCGGAGACGCTGCGGTTGACGCTGCGGACCCGGAAGTGGGTGCCGCCGGGAAAACTGGCGGGGTGAGATGCCCCTCGCCGTCCTCAGCAGTCTGCTCGCATTGGCCGGCGACTTGATCTGGCTGGCCGCCGATGCTGTATTTGAGCCAATCTTGCACATGTCGCGCGTGCCGTTCTTCTGGGCGATCGGCGCGTGCTTCGTTACGGCGCTGGTTCTGCTGTACCTTGATCGGCGGCGTTAACCCTTGGAGTTCAGGCTGTGAATGTCAGGCTTTACCCCGCCGTCGCCCCGCTGGCCGTGGGGCCGGTGCGTCCGACCGAGCGCGTTCGGCTCTATCCGGCGGAAAATCTTTCCGCGATGCAGTCGGCTCCAGCCTACAGCCTTTCCAGTGTCCGAAAAGGTGGCTATGGTGGCGGCGGTGCTGCTGGAGCCTTCCGGCCCGCGACGGCCGAGGTCTGCGACGACGCCGTTCGTGCGCTGCTGAAGACCCCCTCAACCGCCCGGAATGGTCGCGGTGAGCCTCCTCTCCCTGAAGGGAGAGGCTTCCAGCTTCACGGGCCGTTGCTTCTCCGGCACCCAAGCCTTTGAAGACTGACACAGCCTCGACTGGCAGCACCGGGCGCCCCGCCCGGCGAGTTGCCGAAGCAACTGGAGACAAGCATGCGCCAGTATCGTTTGAGTTTCCAGATCCCGGCGGGGGCAACTCCTGCCGCTTTTCATCCCCTGCCTGAAGGCAGGGGCTTTCAAGCGAGATCATGGGTAAAGAAAGCCGAACCGTCCGGCAGCACGGTCACGCTGCGACCCGTTCTCACGTCACACGAATGCTCAATGGCGTTGGCGAACCAGCCGATCATCCAGCCTTCGTCGATGTCGAGGCCGTGGATCTTCCTGGCGTGCTGACAGAAAGCGTCGGCCCACTTGGCGGCATCGGCACCGCAGGCATCCACCATGTCGTTGCTTTCCATCGCCGTGTAGTCGGTCATAGGGTTTCTCTCGTTTTCAGTGTCCGGAAATGCCGCTTGTCGGACGTAGTTTTGGCCGGTCAGCCTATGACCACGCAAACGATACTTTACTGAAGTTTTACCGTTCGTAAACCTCTGCCGGGCCAAACTGAACCTGCCTGTTCCCTGATGGGCTCCTTGTATCCGGACTGGCCCGCTGCAGTATCGCTTGCTCTGCAGCGGGCGTTTCTTCGTCACAGGCAGGATCGGGCGGCAGACAACATGTCAGCCAGGGCGTCCATCTCGTCGGCATCGACAGCCACGGTGGAACCGGGGTCCACGCTGTCCGCAAGTTCGCGCAGGCGGTTGGTCACGATCATCAAGTTTTGGTCCGCTGCCTCCAGGGACATTTCCCGCTCCTCATCTTGGATCGTATCCACCGCTTGGGCTTCAGCGTCCCTGAACAATTCGTGGTACCGGGCCATGGCTGCCAGATAGAGCCGGTGGTCCTTGTCGAACAGGATGGCCGGCGGGCGCTCGACCCCGAGATAGCAGGCGCGGGAGTAGTAAAATCCGCCTTCCGCGACGGCGTCCTCCCAGGTCACCGGGTCGTTGTCGTCGTAGTCGTTGCCGTTGATGGTGATCACGGCGTGTCCTCCTTGGGTTTTTCGTTGCGCAGGGATGCGGCGAGGTCGCGGATCTTGTCGGCGTGCTCGGCCGGCACCCGCACGACGACGCGGGCGATACCGAGGGCGCGGTCGCGTTCCGTCTGGCGGCGCTGGCGCTCGTTGGCGGTGCGGTCTGTCACTTCGTCTCTCCGTTGTTGATGCATCACGGTATCGTCATGCATCACGGAGGTCTACGGCGCTTGCTGGCTACCCGTGCGGGCTACTCGGCAGAGTGAGCAGCGCAGCCCGGACGGCGGCGACCAATTCTCGATCGGCATCGGTACCATGGGCTGCGGCGCACGCCTGCAGTTCATCGAGGTTGATCACGCGCAGCGCGGCAATGACGCTGAGCAGGTGATTGATCTCGATCCTGCAGGTTGCTTTATCGACCATCGGTCCCTCCCCGTCGCCGCGCCCTTGCTGCAGCCGCCGCCGCTTCCGCCGAGCTTCCTGGAGGCCGGCGCTGAACCCCAGCCCGATGTAATAATTTGTAGATGGTGTTGGCGGTTGTTCCGGCGGCGTCTGCGATCACCGGGCCGGACTGGCCGTCCTTGTAGCGGGCGACAATCTCGTCGGTGCTGAGGTTCAGCTTGCGATAGACGCTGTTCCCGGGCTTGCGGATCTCGACACCGGCGGCGCGGGCGATGGCAAGTACGGTGGTGCCGGAGCACTGGGCGCGGGCGGCGATGGAGTCGCTGTCGAGGCCAGAGCGGTACAGCTCCGCGATCTCCGCATCGCTGAGCCGGCGGATGCCGCGACCCCGGACGTACGTCGCCACGTCAGCCTGCTGTTGGGCAGGCCGGTTCTGTGTCGATCAGGATTGCTGTCATGTACGTGTCCCCGGCAAGGAATACGGTCAAATATTAACACGCGGGCGGGGGCGGCGCGACCGAAACGGCGAGCGTTAATTAGCAGTAGTTAATGGGTGGGATATTGGGCAACTATCTTTCAAAAACCATCTTAATACTTGTTCGCCATTGCAGCACTTTAAGTCGCCGAAAGAGGAATTTTCTAACTCTCATGACAGAGGCATGAACGAAACCCTGTTGTGTAAGCCTGCTGGATCGCCCTATGCTCAAGGGGCCGGGCGCGCGAATTGTCGCAGCCCAATGAAGTCGATAGGTTCTACCTCGGTTGCTCGTAGTTACCCGTGCAACCAGTACAGTTCTCAAAGTTCCCGCCGGTCGGGCGGAAATTATGGCGATGGGTAGATAGCCGTACTTGCCAAAGCGCGGCGCGCCGGGCAACTTTCGGTAACGTTGGGTTGATTGGATAGACAGTTCACGGTGCATGGGTTGGCACCGAGGTAGTAGAGGCAGCGCACCCCTGAACGTTTCTTTGCCGGGAACACCAGGATCGAGGCTGCCTCTACGCCGCACCACAGCAGGGCATTCGCGCTGCTGCCGACGAGTCCAAACGACAAGTGACCCACCGGGCTGACGACCCGGCGGCATCGTCCAAACCACCACGAAGGAAGACCCCTTCATGCGTCTCACCAGATATTGGCTTCACCAAGCCTCCCGCCGCAAGCCTAGTTTTGTGAAATCTCTGCCATCTTTTGCTAGCGGCCGGTACGGCACCGTACCGACGGTGCGGGGTATGCCATGAGGACTCCCGATCAGCCTACAACATCCGGTCGATCACATAATGCTAATGCGCCACCGGGGGAACCGCCCGAGCGCTGGAGCCCGCAGGCCGCGCTGATCGCGGTTACCATTTGGATAGTCGCGGCCACGCTCGGATGGTTCGCCATCGCCATCGCGATCGCGCTGTGGGTCACGTCATGACTGGCGCGAGCGCGGAGAGGCTGCTAAACACCCGCCGGGCGCCCGGTCCCATATCATCCATTGAACACGCTGAGTGGCACTTCTTTGGCAGGTTGGGGTCACGGCCGGGCGCCTGCAGACACGTTGTTTTTGGAGCCAACTGCCCCGCGTTGCCCCGCGCTGCGCGGGTTTTTTTGCATCATTCCGCAAGTTTACATTGCGCTGCAGTGCAGCATGGCGCAGGGTGGGGGCTCGACATCTCATCGAGATGGCGTTTCCTCCCTGTCATGGGCATGGCCGATGGCACCCTTAACCCTGCTGTGCGCCGCGCCAGCAGGGGTTTTTTGTTCGCGTCAATGGCGCAGCAGCAGCAGAATTACGCCGACCACGCCCCCGATCACGGCGCCCACCATCCACTTCAGCAGCAGCAGGTCCGCCTCGATCTTGGCGAAGCGGTTCTCATGCGCTGCCACCGCCTCGGCCGCCTTGCGCGCCTTGTCCTCCGGCGCTCCGGCGTCCTTCAGCGCGTCGTACAACTCGGCCAGCATGACGGTCATGGCGCGTCAGCCTGCTTGCCGCAACCCGATATCCGTCAGGCGGCGCAGAGCCTCGGCGCGCGATGGGATCTCATCCTGCTGGCGTCGCCAGTCATCAATCCTCTTCAGCCAGCTCGTATCGACGCGCATCTCCAGGCGGCTTTCCTTCTTCGGCTTTTCCGTTTCCGTAACCATCGTCTGCTCCCGGTTGAGTCGTATTACCTGGAATGTACGGAGCATTTGATTGGTGGTCAATCTGTACCAAACGAGGTATACGTAAGCGCCAGTGTTATCGTATTGACATCCTGTCCGTACATGCGGCAATCTCAGGGCATCAACAACACAGGTGCCCCGATGAAATCCCTCCTCCCTCTAACCGCTGCGGCGGCGCTCTTCTTCGGTTTCTACGGCGAAGCGCGGGCAGCCGACGGCTGGACCCCGCTGAGCAAGATCGGTCACTGGCAGATCCGTCACAGCTCCAAAGTGTGCGACGCAAGCGGAGTGTTCGCGGACGGCACCCGCCTGGAGTTTTCAATCAATGCAAATCAGGTGGGGCTGATCACCGTAGTGGACCCGAAGTGGAGCATCCCGAAGGGCGACTACGATGTGGTGACGCAGGTTGACCGGGCACCGTCAAGCAAGGTCGAGGCGCATGGCGAGGACAGTTGGGTCATGTGGCAGATCCCGCTGACTGAGGCGAGCATAAATCTGCTGTCCTACGGCCGGACGCTTTATCTGAAAGTCGGACAGCAGACCGTTTCGTACGATCTGGCGTTGACGGAGGCGGTATGGAAGGCGCTGGCCAAGTGCGCCGCTCCAATGATGGCCGCCGCCAATCCCTTCGCCGGCTCCCCGCCCCGCACAGAAACTCCCGCCAGCACCGAAACTCCCTCCAACCCCTTCCGGAGGCTTTGAGAGTGACCGCCCACCCTTACATCATCCAGCGGCGCGCGGGGTCCTTCGACACCGTGTTTCCCAACATCGACAAAGGCCGCCTTCTCTTCATCGCGGGTGTCCTCGATGACTGCGGCCGCCCGCACATTGCGGAAATGGTCCGGGGCTGGGCCGCCGAGCATCAGATGCTGGCCGACCGCCTGAGCGGCGCTGTGCCGATCGGTGCCGGCGAAGACGATCCCGAGATCACCGCGTCCGCCATCGCGTTCGGTGGGCCGCTGCCGGTACGGAGTGCTGCAGAGTGAGCGCCAAATCTGATCGCATCATCGCAGTGATTGATACCTGCGACCCGCAGGAAACCGGCCTGATCGCAGCGGCGGCGCTTGGTTTTCTTCCTCCCGCCCCGCTTGTTCGGCTGATCCTGGAGACGCTGGGCGACGACGGCATGGCCGAACTGATCGCGCATTTCGAGGATGGAGAGGCGCTGTCGTGACCGGATACCCGCAACACCCCGACGCCGTGCTCGGCCGGATCGACCTGCTGAAGTGCGAGAACCACCACCTGCGCTCCGTCAACGCCACGCTGCTGGCGGCGCTGGAAGCCGTGGTCGAGGACATCGGCGACGAGCATAGCGAAGCCTGGGTCTCGCCGACGGTCAAGCGCCGGGCCCTGGCTGCCATCAAGGATGCCCTGTCATGAGCCTAAGCACCGTTCCACACGATCTTTTCCGCGACTTCTGCGCGACGGTCGTGCCCAAGGTCGGGGCCAAACAGGTCCGCACCCCGCGCGTCCAGCTTAGCGGCTTCGTCAGTGACGGCGGCAATTCGGATGCCAAGGTGCTGGAATACGCGATCGACGGCGAGATCGTCGGCCGCATGGTCAAGGCCTGCGGCGAGGTCGAATGCTGGCTGCGCAAAGACATGGCGGTGGAAACGCTGTCCGCCAGGGCCGATCAGGCTGCCGAGCGGGAGCGCATCATCAACGAAATGGCGGCTTACACACATGCGTCCCAGCAGCATTCGCGGGACCAGCGTGCCGACGAATACGTGTTGTCGTCCAGCCTGATCCACGCCGCAGCCCGGCGCAACGCGAAGTTGGGTAGGCTCTTTGACATGAACTCCAGGGGTGACAAGACGCGCGGCAACCTCGTGGCGGCGCTGGGTCGCGCTCTGAAAGCGGAAGGTGCGAAGTGACTGCAGCCAATATTATTCCGTACCAGCCGCCCGCGCTGCCGTCGATAGGGCCATTGCTGCCGAACAGCATCGGCGAAGCGATCCAAGTCGCCGAACTGATGGCCAAGGCGCGCATGGTTCCTGAGCATCTCCAGGGATCGGTTGCGGACTGCTTTCTCGTGGTGAACCAAGCCCGGCTGTGGCGGATGGACCCGTTCTCACTGGCGCAGGGAACGTCTTTCATCCACGGCAAGATGATGTACGAGGGCAAGGTGATCGCCGCCGTCGTTCATAGCCTGGGCAACCTGTCCAGCCGGCTAAGCTACGAGTTCGACGGCGCGGGCGATAACCGCACCGTCGTTGTCAGCGGCACCCTGCGCGGCGAGGACAAGGCGCGGACGGTCAGCGTCAGGCTGAAGGACGCGAAGACCAACAACAAGGTCTGGACGACGCAGCCGGACCAGCAACTCGCCTATCACGGCGCGCGGGTCTGGGCGCGGCGGCATGTCCCTGAGGTGATCCAGGGTGTTTATTCGCCGGAGGAGTTCCCGGAACAGAGGATGCGCGACGTCACGCCTGAGAATGTCCCCTTTACCATTTCGGAGCGCGTTCTTCAGCGGGCTCCGTCTCCTCCTCCCCCGCCTCCCGCGCAGACATTCAGCGTCAATGTGCCATACGGCGGCGAACCCGCGACGTATCCCCGGACACGCGGCGGCGCGAAGGAGGCCTTCAAGGAGATCGTCGCCGTGTTCACCGAGGGGCATCCCGAGATCATCGGTCTCAACAACGAGATCCTCGACGAGATCGCAACCAGGGTTCCCGCCCTGGCCGAGGAGATCTCTAACCTGCGCGCGGCTGCGGCGGAGGCTCTCGCCTTTCAGGACGATCCGGAGCCGGAGGAGAAGACCTTCGTCGAGCGCTTCGTGAACGGCGACGAGCCTGAACCCGATGATTTTCCGGGCACGGTCCCGCCGAAGCCAAACCCCTAACTCTCCCAGGCGGCGTGGCTCAGTCTGCGCCGCTCTTTTCCCGGAACCGAAGGCGACCGCAAGTGAATGCGGCATCTGACACAGGGAACTGGGGGCCGTGGTCCCCGCAGATTGACGCTGCAGAGCGGGTGGCGCGCTTGCGGGCGTTGCGGGCGTTCGTGCAGGCGTTCTACGGCACGCTCCACCCCCTCAACAAGGCGCTCTACTTCGCCGAAAGCCTGGAGACGGCCGACCTCGACGCCGCCGCGCGGGAACTGGAGCTGCTGCCGGCGCTCAGCCGCAGGAAAATCCTCAGCACCTACGCGGCGATGATCGCCTTCAAGGCGCAGCGCTCGGCGGAGGGCCGGTGATGAAGATCACGTGCCAGTGCGATACCTGCAGAGAGATCGCGGAAGCCCAGCGGCGCGCCAGTGAGTCGTGGGAGCTGGTCATGATCGCCGCCGCCTGGATGGCAGAGCGCCACGGTCTCGACGATGACGAGGCGCTGTTGCACGTCCGCCTCCACGGCGTTGACGGAACGAGGAGTGTTCAGTGACCGATCATGGGGAGGTGACCGACGACTTTCATCCCATCCACCGGGACATGCTGGAGCGCTGGGCCGCCAGTGGCTGCGCGGTGTCCCGCTACATGCTCGACCACGGGGTCTGGTTCCCAGAGGCGCTGGAGGCTCTGCACCGCGAGCGCTGCGCTGAACCGGTTCCGGTGCCCGATGACGAAGAAACGACAAACGCGGAGGAATGGAGATGATGACGCTTGCGGAACCACCTGATCGGTGGGACGCTGAAACGACAACGGCCGCAGCGCTAGGAACGCTCCGGCCGGCTGTCGGGTCTGAAGTGGACTCGATGGTCATAGTGGATGTGACCCACCATGGAACCGCAATCAGTTCCAAGGATGGCTGTCTTTCGCCTCGATTTCAAGAGGCATTTCGGCTGGGCCGCGTCCGCTCTCAGATTTGGAGGGGACAGTGAGCGCACCATCAATGCCGCTTTTCTGCGGTGACTATCTCAAGGATACGACCAAGCTCAAGCTGGAGCATCACGGCGCATACCTGATGATCCTGATGATTACGTGGGCGGAAGGCGGACAGCCGCTATCCGATGACCCCGACGAGATGGCCACGCGCCTGAGGATCACAAAGGAACGATGGCTGACGAAGATCCGGCCTGTGCTGGCACAGTTCTTCGACCTGTCCAGCGGGACATGGCGGAATGAGCGTTTGGAACGTGAGTGGAATTACGTTCAGGGCGTGATCGCCAAGCGGCGCGCAGCCGGCGCTATGGGCGGGCGCTCGTCGAAGAACGGGCCGCGCAACGGGCCGGGAAATTCCCATTTTTCCGACGAGAGTGTGCACTGCAACACTGAGGAAAATGGCGCGACTAACCCACGGAAAGATAACGAAACTAGCAAAGCAAATGGTTCCGATTTGCTTAAGCAAAACGGAAGCACCCATCCCCATACTTATACGTTACACGTAGAAGACTCTATCCCCCCCGTTCATTCACAAAAACCTTCTCCAGCCCCTATCGGGGCTGGCGGGGGGGTTAGCGAATTTAAAGGGAAGAATTTCCACCTCAGCGCGAAGACATTTGCCGAGTATCAGCGGGACTACCACGCCATCCCTGATCTGACAGCGGCGTTGCGGATGCTGGACGAGGATCTGGCGGGCCGAAAGCCTGATCAGGTCTACGGCGCGTTGCGGGCGCGGCTGAACGGGATGCACCAGAACAGGCTGGAGAAGATGCGGGAGGCGCGGGCTGCGAAACAGCCGAAGCAATCAAACCGGGTCGGCATCCGTAATCTGGGCGGGAGGAACGCGGCATGACCAAGCTCACGCTGGACATCGACCTGCCGCACGACCCGGAGATCGAAGACAAGGCTCTGGGCATGGCACTCCAGGGGCGCGGCGGCTACGGCCAACTGGCCGTGCTGGAGCCAGACGATTTCCACAACGCGCTGAATAGCGCGGCATGGGCTGTGATCGAAACCATCGGCAAGGCTGGCCGCGAGCCAGACGTGATGGAAGTCATTGCCGAACTGGAGGCACAGGGCCATCAGCGCGCCGTGACCAACCCATTGATCCACGCCTTCGGGGACAAGCTGGCCGGCTTGGCGGACTCGTCCGGCATCGTGTCGCGGCTGAAGGGCTTGACCATGAAGCGGCGCGGCCTGTGGGCGCTGCATGGGCTGGCCGATGACCTGCAGAGCAAAGCGTATTCGGTCGTCGCGGAAGATCAGATCGGCATGGCGGTCGCGACGCTGAGCGGGCTTTCAAAGGGCCACCGGAAGTTTGTAACACTGGGCGAAGTCGGTTCCCGCTATCTCGCCAAAGAGCGGACGCCGGTCAGTTCAACCGGCTTTCCGGCGCTGAACATAGCGTTGGCCGGCGGCTTTCACCAGAACCGGGTGTACGGCTTTAGCGGAAAGATGAAGGCCGGCAAGACGATGTTCATGGCCAGCATCAGTTACAACATGGTCACGCTGGGCATTCCGCACGTTTATCTGTGCTTGGAAATGCGGCCCGAAGAGATTGGACAGAGATATTACTCTCGGCGCATGGGAGTCAACGCGCTTCAGTTCTACGACGACTATCATATGAATTCGCCGGCATTCATCCGGAAGCAGATCGAAGCCAAAGCCTACTTTGACGACAGGGATTGCCTCAGCTTCATCGAAAGCCCGCGCATGGACTTGGAAACCTTGCGGGCAACCATCGCCGGCATTGCTTTGAGCGGCAAGTATCGCGGCGTTTTTGTCGATTACATTCAGCTTGTCGGGGGTCAGCGGGGCAATCAGAACGAGGTCAACCACCTCGACAACGTTTGCCAGACGCTGGCGGAGATGGCGGCAACCTACCCGTTGTGGATCGTGGTCGGCGCTCAGCAGAATGATGACGGCGGCGTTCGCGGCGGCAAGGGACTGGCGGCGGCGTGTGACGTGCTGTTCGCGCTCGACAACTCCGACGAGGAAGCTCCGTTCGTGGACAGCACCGGGCGGCGCGAGCGGCGGCACCTGACGATGCAGTTCTCCCGCTACACCATGGCAACCGACGTCGGTGGCCCCAACGATCCCGGCTACATCCTGCGGACTGATGCCGGCCCTTACTTCCAGGAGCTTTGACCATGACCAGCGAAGACCTGCGGGCGATGCGGGCGGATCTGACGGCGGCCATCGGGCCGATGGCGGCGGCGAACGTCTTCTTCGCCTGGGCCGAAGGGATCCGCGTTCGGATGGAGCGGGAAGCTCAGACTGCGAGCGAAGCCGCGCAAAACACGATGAGTGGGAGGGAGCCATGAGGCTCCCCGAGGTGCGGGCGCGGCTGGTCGAACTGGCCGACGAACACGGCATCGACGAGCTGCGCGGGCTGGCCGAGGCGATGAAGCGCCGGTTCCACGGCCGGGCGGCGCGGGTTGTCAGCGCCACCGTCACGCCGGATCTGGCCAACGCGGTGCGGGCCTACTGCGCCGCGTTCCCGGAGATGCCGATGCACGAGGTCTCCAAGGTGTTCCGGCTCAACCAGGGCCGGGTGAGCGAAATCCTGTTTGGGAAAAGGGCATGATCGCGGCGTGGGTGTTCTGGCTGAATTTCTGGCTGGTCGTGATGAGCGAGCCGCCGGAGCGGCACACCGCGAAGATCTACATCCTCGACGACTACCGCTCGGATCGGCGAGGGCCGACCGATACGAAACCGACCGACAAGAAACCGAATGGGAGCGCAGCAGCATGAAAACCGAACGTGGAACGCTGATTACTCGCCGCCGCTTCGAGCGCCGGCTGGATGAAGTTTTCGGCGCCAGCAAGGCAGCGCGGGTCATGCACCACGCCCGGATCGCCGGGTTGATCAGCACGGGCAAGCAGGGGGTGCACTACGAGAGGCCGCTGTTGCCGCCCGAGCAAGCCGCGCTGATCCTGGTCATGGCCCTGGTCACAGCGACCAGCCTTCATCTCGGCGATGCCTCCGAGCTGGTGATCGAGCGCCAGGACTGGATCGAGAATGCGCAATCGGTCGCATGCACGGGGGAGGACCTCGTCCTGCAGCACGCCTTTGGGCATGGGCTGGCGGTCGAGGTGACGATCCGGAACACGGTCCTGCGCGATCCGGTGCTCGGCCCCAGCGGAGCTGGCGGCGTTGCGATGGAGATGGCCGCGTGAACACGAGACCCGGAATGTCCTGCACCGACTGCGGCGTGACCGAACTGGCTCTGGGCGTCACGGCGGCCAACGACGACAAGCGGTGCATCGGCTGCGATCTCATGGGGCCGGAGCTGTGGACCCGCTACGTGCAGCGCTGGAACCCGATGCAGTGGGTGCCGCAGTGTCTCCGGCGGAAACGGAGGATGGCGTGATCCGGCACGAGCAACGGTCTGACGCCCTGTACAGCATGCTGCGGGCGTGGCGGAGCTACGGCGATCGGGCGTTTCGCGTTGACCGCAAGGGCAGCCACTGGAAACCGCTGCACGATGCCGATGCGCTGGGCTGGTGCACGTTCATCGGCGATCGATGCAGGCTGACGCGCCTCGGTGCCGAGCAGCTCATCCCGTTCGGGGTGCAGGTGGAGGCCGAGATCATGGCGATGGCAAAGTGAACTGGGTGCACGGATACTTCACCGGGTTGACGCTGTCCTGGCTCGCTGTCGCCGCGCTGATGCTCTGGATCGAGGGCGGACTGTGGAGGTGACCTCTCCTCGCCCTGAAGGACGAGGCTTCCGTGCCTCGCGACACAGCTTTTCTGCTTCATCGAGACGCGCCCGAATGCCGAAACACCCGTGGTCTTACCGTCTCTCCACAGACTATCTCCCTCAGCCCGAGGGTTCTTTCGTGATCTTCGAGGCCGGTCAGCTTGGTTATCGCTCGACCGGCATAAGCAGGGTGCGCGCATCCGGGGGGTTTGGCCACTGCCCCTCCGGGGCATCCCGTTTCCTTCCCCGCCTGAAGGCAGGGGTCTCCACGGGAGTAGTCGGATGATGGGGCCGGATGCGCTGATGCTCTGGCTGGATGGTGGGCTTTGGCGACTTCAATGAGGCCCCGGAGTTACCGGGGAAGCCGGCCCCGCCCACAGTGCAGCAGAGAAAATTCATGATGGCAACAGCGCGGAAGATGGAAGAGCTTTTGCAGAGATCAGTCGTCGAGCTACTCGCGCTGTATGCCGGGCGGGGGCTGCTGGCATTTGCGCACGTGCCCAACGGCGAATACCGCACACCCGGCGTGGCAGGCCGGCTCAAGGCAATGGGCACCATTCCCGGCGTGCCCGACCTGCTGGTCTGGCTGCCGGGGAGCATGTCGTTCGGAATTGAGCTGAAGGCGGGGCGCGGCCGGCTGTCAGCCGATCAGGTCCAGTGGCACAGCACGCTGAGCAGCCTGGGCCATCGCGTCTACGTCTGCCGGAGTATCGACGAGGTCGAGGCGGCGCTGCGCATCGAGAGCGTGCCTGCAATTGGGCAGGTGGTCGCGTGAGCAAAGACGAGGTCCTCGACCTTCGCCGCAAGCCGTCGCGCATCAGCGTGGAGCGGCTCGCCGATGGCTTCGGTGAGCGCACGAGGATTATGAGCCAGTGCGAGGTGCTCGCCCGCCGGGGAACCATAAGCCCCAGGCAGGAAAGGGCTGCGACCCGGATTTATCAGTGCTGGAGCTTGGGGGTTTGCGGGGCGCGCAATGGCGAGACTACCGGCAATGGCAACGATCCATCAGGATATTCTGATGCCCAGCTTCAGGCATTGCGGGAATACAGAATTATCAGAGATGCGGTCGGCGGGCGGCTCTGGAGCGTGGTGTTTTCCGTGGCCGTGGAGGATCTCTCGCCGTTCCGGTGGGCCAACGAACGCGGCGGCGGTGTCCACCCCAAGGGTGCCGTGGCTTTGCTCAGGGTCGGTTTGGATACCGCAGCAGATGCAATTGGAGATTGACGCTGAGGCTTAGCAATGGTACGTCCGTGTTATGCGTGCAAACGTGTCGATGAAATCAGCCGGCAGGGGAACCCCTCGCCGGCTTTTCCATGTCCGGGGCTGATGTTTGATGTCGTCGCCAAGGCCGTTGCGGACTGGACCGGAAGGCCCCTCGCGTTCGCCTGCGCCCTCGCCCTGGTGCTGGTCTGGGCCGCTACAGGACCGCTGTTCGACTGGTCCGACAGCCACAGCCTCGTGATCAACACGATCACCACAGTGATCACGTTCCTGATGGTGTTCTGCCTGCAGTATGCTCAAGACCGAGATACCGCGGCGCTCCATGCCAAATTGGATGGCCTGATCGCCGGATGCAGCACCACCAGCAACGATCTGCTGGACCTGGAACACCGCCCGCGCGACGAAGTCGACGCCGTCAAACAGCAGATTGTCGAGGGTAGCTGATGGAAAACTCAGCTCAGTGGGACTGAATGCCTTTTGCTCCTGGACAGTCAGGCAACCCTGGCGGGCAGCCGAAGGTCACGGCGGAGGTGCGGGAACTGGCGCGCCAGCACGGGCCCGATGCCATCGCCGCCTTGGCTTCCATCATGCACGACAGTGGGGCTCAGCCGTCCGCCCGCGTCGCTGCAGCTATCCATCTCCTCGACCGCGGCTTCGGCAAGCCCAAGCAGGAAATCGAGGCCTCCGGCTCCCTCTCCATCGCAGTGGTGACAGGCATTGACCGGGCTCCTGACCAGAGTTGAGACCGGCTACGTGCCGCACAAGTTTCAGCGGACGGCGCACGAGCAGCTCAGGCGGTTCAGCGTCATTGTCGCACACAGGCGCTGGGGAAAGACCGTCCTCGCTGTGAATGCGTTGGTTGATGCCGCACTGAGGTGTAAGAAACCTGACGCAAGGTTCGCATACATCGCGCCGTTTCGCGGACAAGCAAAGGCGGTGGCGTGGGACTATCTGCGCCGCTACGCGATGACCGTGCCGGGCTCCCTCGCCGCAGAGGGCGAGCTATCCATCACATTTCCTCACGGTGCCCGGATCCGATTGTTCGGAGCCGATAATCCAGACGCGTTGCGCGGCATCTATCTTGACGGATGTGTCCTCGACGAGGTCGCCGATATGAAGCCCAGCGTCTGGGGCGAAGTGGTCCGCCCCGCACTGTCCGACAGGCTCGGATGGGCGTTGTTCATCGGCACCCCAAAAGGGCCAAACTTATTCCACGACCTGTACCTCCACGCCCAGGAAGATCCGACGTGGTTCGCCGGGTTCTACCCTGTGGATGAAACCAACCTCATCGCCGAGAGTGAGCTGGAGCTGGCTCGTGCGGTCATGTCGCCGAACAGCTACCGCCAGGAGTTCCTGTGCGACTTCACTGCATCGTCTGACAACGTCCTGATCCCGGTGGACCTTGCCAGCGATGCTACGCGCCGCACGATGGACGAGCGCCTGCTGGAGGGACTGCCCCGCATACTGGGTGTGGACGTGGCCCGCTTCGGCGGGGACAGGTCAGTCATCTTCCGGCGCTGCGGGCTGGCCGCCTATCCGCCGGTCATTCTCGAACAGGTCGACAACATGGCGCTGGTCGGCCGGGTGGTGAACGAGATAGTCAACTGGAAGCCGGATGCGGTTTTCGTAGATGCTGGGCGCGGCGAAGGTGTGATCGATCGCCTGCGCCAGCTCGGGCATGACGTCATCGAGGTGAACTTCGGCGGCAAGCCCGACAACCCGCGTTATCAGAACATGCGAGTCCAGATGTGGGACAAGATGGCTAAGTGGCTGCGCCAGGGTGGCTGCCTGCCCCCGGTGCCGGAGATCAAGGCTGACCTCTGTGCTCCCACCTACAGCTTCGACCCATCGAACCGCATGTGCCTTGAGTCCAAGGACGCCATCAAGGCGCGCGGCCTGCGCAGCACCGACATCGGCGATGCGCTCGCCCTGACCTTCGCTCACGACGTCCATCCCAGCATCGCCCGGCATGGCCCGGCGCGCGTGTTGACCGAATACAATCCGTACGAGGCAGCGTGATGGCGGTGACAAGAGCGCCACTGCCTCCCGCCCTGACGCTGATCGACTGGGCAAAGAGGATAGACCCAGACGGCAGCGTCGGCGATTTGGTCGACCACCTGAACCGGACGAACCCGGTGATGGCGCGCGGCGAGATGACCGCGATCTACCGGATCGAATGCATACGCCTTGCTGACGATGTGGATTGGTGCGTCAAGAACGGCTGGAGGTTTTAGCATGTGCCTCGCTGGTGGCGGTGGACCGAAGCCCCCTGCTCCAGTTGCCCCGCCTCCGCCTGCGCCGACCATGGCCAGCCCGGTGGTGCAGGCAGCCCGCGATGACGAGCGCAAGAGGTCGCGGTTGGCTGCTGGCAGGGCGAGCACCATCCTGACTGGGGCACAAGGGCTCGCGGCACCGGCCGTCACCGGGCAAAAGACACTCCTCGGGGCCTGACAGCACCATGCCAGACACGATGATCGGGGCCGGCCGTGGCTACGGACACGATGCCTCGCAGCCTAAGCTCTGCTTCGAGCGGAGACTGGCGACGCTGAAGCAGGAGCGGGCGTCGTGGATGGCGCACTGGCAGGACCTCGCCCAATACGTCCTGCCCCGCGCCGGCCGATGGCTGAGCACCGAAACCAACCGGGGCGACCGGATCAACGACAAGATCTACAACAACACCCCGACGTTCGCCTTGAGGACATTGGTGTCGGGCATGATGGCGGGCATTACCAGCCCGGCGCGGCCATGGTTCCGGCTCGCGGCCCCCGATCCCGAATTGATGGAGGTGGCGGGCGTACGCTGGTGGCTGCATGACGTCGAGCGCCGCATGCGTGTCGCCTTCAACCGTTCCAATACGTACAACGCGCTATCGTCGGTCTATGAGGAGCTGTCGCTCTTCGGCACGGCGGCCATGGTGGTCGAGGCTGACCCGATCGACCTGCTGCGCTGCTACCCGCTGACGGCCGGCGAGTACATGCTGGGCACCAGTGGCCGCTTGGTCGTCGACACGCTCTACCGCGAACTGCGCATGACCACCGGGCAGCTCGCCGATCGCTTCGAGGAAGAGAACTGCTCCACCACCGTGCGCCAGCACCTCAAGCGCGGCGAGGTGGATGTGTGGATCGATGTGGTTCACGCCGTCGAGCCGAACAGGAAGCGCGAATACACCAAGGCTGACAAGCGCAACAAGGCTTGGCGCAGCGTCTACTTCGAGGCGGGGAATGATCCGGACAAGCTGCTGTCGGACAGCGGCTACGATGATTTCCCCGGCATGTGCCCGAGGTGGTTCGTCAGCGGCACCGACGTCTATGGCCGGTCTCCCGGTATGGACGTGCTGGGCGATGTGAAAGCGCTGATGGTGCTGGAGCGGCGCAAGGCGCAAGGCATCGACAAAATCG